>OBKM01000028.1_pt1 | contig 53657 bp, 55 predicted proteins | sample 1519691 | NCBI WGS metagenome assembly OBKM01 (sample SAMEA37050418, study PRJEB22526) | metagenome | biome: saline pan; feature: lake; material: water | place: Egypt | collected 2015 | depth 0.5 m
CGGTGTACAGCAGGCGGGTGTCGCCGTCGTCGACGAGGACGTGTGCCGACCCCGGGATGTGGCCCGCGTTGAACAGCGTCACCTCGTACCCGCCGCCGTCGACGCCGCCGGCGACGTCGAACGGCTCTTCGTAGTCGTGCCGCGACTCGACCTCGCCGAGCCGCGCGACGTGCTCGCCCGAGAAGGGACACAGCGGGCTGTTCCCGTGGAGCGTGAGCGTGTCACGCGCCAGCGTCCGGGCCAGCTCCGCGGTCGGTGGCGTCCAGTGAATCGCCGGCCGTCGGTCGCCCTTCAGCAGGGCCGGCACCGCGCCGGCGTGGTCGAGGTGCCCGTGCGAGACGACGACCGCGTCGGGCTCGGGGTCGCGGACCGGGTACCGCGGCGGGTCCGCGGTCAACGGGCCGTAGTCGAGGAGCAGCGCGTCGTCGACGAGAACCGCGCTCCGACCGACCTCGCGGGCGCCGCCGAGGAACTCGACCTCCATTACCGAGCGTACGCCCCCGCGGCGTTAGTGTTCGTCGGTCGCGAGCGCGTAAACCGGGAATGGACCAACGAGCCACACCCACGCGGCGAGCATGAGCGCGCCGGGGAGTTCGGGCAGAGCGAGCCCAGTCACGGGCCACCACCCCCAGAGGAACGTCGTCCAGACCGCGACGTGGACGGGAACGAACGCGAGTGTAATCTGCCCCGACAGCTCGCCGCGCCGAGCGAGGCCGTCGACGGCGAACACGAGCGTCGTCAACCCGTAGAACCCGACCGCAGCCGGACCGTGCAACGGCTGTGTGAGGTCGAACGCGCCGACGCCCGCCATCGCAACCATCGCCAACCCGAAGAGGACCGAACGGAGGGCGCCGGCGGCCCGCCCTCGGAGCGACCGCCCGCCGCCTTCCGCCTCTCGTGACAGCGTGACGAGCCGGAGCCCGACCGCGTACCCGAGGCCGACCAGCCCGCCGCCGATCAGTCCCCAGTTAAATACCCGGGCGCTTCGGGGACGCACGCCGAGATCGGAGAGCGCGTCGCTCGTCCACGAGAAGCTCGGGTCGAGGAGGATCGCGGCCGCGATTCCGCCGAGGGCCAGCGCCGTCGCAACCGCACCGAGCGCGCCGGTGACGGCTCGGAGACGAGCCGCGGCGTCGGGGGCGACGGGGGGTCGGGTCGCGGCCGGGTCGGTCATGCGGGGCGTGTCGGTCAGTCGAGCCGCTCCGCGGCGTCGCGCTGGACGAGCGGGGCGGCGTTCTCGACGGGAAGCGTCACGACGTCCTCGCTCGCGAGGTCGTACTCCCGCTCGTCGACACCGAAGATGGCGCCGACGTCACGGGTGATCCGCACGGTCGCTCGGTCGGGGGTCGACGGCGACGGGTCCGGGTCAGCCCCATCGATCGACGCCGGCTCGGACGGCGGAGACGACACGTCGCTGGTCGCTTCGGTCGGGTTGTCTCCGGTCGCTGCGTCGGCATCCGTGACGCCCGGCGCACCGGGGGGTACGGGGTCCGGGGAGACCGATGTCGGACCGCCGTCGGTGGTCGCATCACCGTCGATCTCGGGGGGTGTCGGGTTGGTCGATCCTCCCTCGATCGGTGATTCTGGCGGTTCCGGCGGTTCAGGCGCCGATTTCGTGGAGGTCTCCGGCGCCGATTTCGTGGAGGTCTCCGGCGCCGATTCCGCGGGGGCCTCCGGCGCCGATTCCGCGGGGGCCTCCGGCGCCGATTCGTCGGCCGCGTCGGCGAGCGCGTCGGCGACGTCGTCACCGCTGCCGCCCATCGCACCGGTCAGCGCAGTTGGCTCGTCTGCGACCGGCTCCGGCTCGGGGTGGGACTCGTCGTCCGTCTTCCGGGCGGGTGAGTCGGCGTCGGCCGCAGGGCGCTCGCTGCTGTGGGGCGTCTCGTCGGCGGAGACGTCGCCCGAGAGTACGTCGAGGACGCGCGATTTGTTCTCGGTGATCCGGTCGACGAGGTCGTCGAACAGCTGTCGTTCCTCCGTGGTCATCCCGTCGGCGTCGACCGGCATGTCCGCCGCCGCGAACGACGCGAGCTTGACGACCTTGCCGACGCGGCGCTCGTACAGCGCCTCGGCGACCTCCTCGGCTGTCTCGACCTCGTCGGACATGCGCCGCACGTCGTCGTCGGAGAACGGCTTCGCGACCTGCTCGGCGCGGCGGTCGCGGGCCGCGCGCAGGTCCTCGACGTACGCGGCCACGTCGTCGTAAAAGGAGTCGCGCAGGTGCTGGAGGCTGTCCTTGCGGCGTTCCTTGGCTTGGGCCGATCTGAGCTCGTCGAGGTTCATCGTTCGGGGGCTTTCCGCGCCTCGCCGCGGGCCATCAGGAAGACCCCTGCGAACTCGGGCACGGTGTTTCTACCGGGTTCGACTAACACGGTCTCGCCGTTTAGTTCTACCGTCCGATCGACCTCGGTCTCGATCCGGATCTCACGACCCACGAACCGCTCGGGAACGGCGTCTCGCAGGGGGTCGAACTCGTCGAGGGCGTCCCGCTCGATCGGGGTGACCACGAGCCCGGAGCCGCCGTGGAGCGTTCCGGGGAGCCGGATCAGCCGCCGCGTGTCGGTCGTGACCGGCTCGTCGATCGGCGCGGTGTCGGTCGCGGCCACCCGCGAGGCGAGCGCGCTCACGAGCCGTCGCACGCCCGGGCCGCCGGCTTCGACGTTCCCCTCGCGGACCGCGGTCGGGTTGCGCTCGAAGGCGCCGAGGATCGTCTCCGCGCGCCCCGCCCCGATGCCGTCGAGCTCCATCAGCCGCTCACGGGCCGCCTCCTCGTCCATGTCTCGGAGGTCGTCAGCGTACTCGACGAGCGCCGCGTGGACGCGCGCTCCCCAGCCGCCCTCGGTGCTGAGGACCCGCTTCGTCGTCCCCCGGTCGGAGACGGTACGGATCAGGCCGTCAGTGTCGAGGTCGATCGCGCGAACGTAGTCGACGACCTCCCTTCTGGCCTCGCTGTCGAGCTCGCGGACGTCCTCGTCGCGGACGTGGACGTGGTACCCGCGTCCGCCGGAGAAGACGACGGTGAGGTCGTCGAAGGCGAAGTCGTCGTCGAGAAAGTCGAGCAGCCGAAAGAGGGCGTCTTTACACGCGGCGAGCATCTCGGGGTACGTCGTCGCCTCGGGGTCGACGCCGGGGAGGTGGTCGGCGTCGAGGTCGAAGACGAGGTCGGCGGAGCGCCACCCCTTCTTCGACATCGTCGACGCGCCGGGGTCGTCGTAGCGCGCGGCGGAGAAGTAGGCGTGTCGAGGCGCGTTGTCCGCGAAGAACGTGTCGACGTCGCCCAAGTCGTACAACGACTGGTGGCGGACCATCGTCGTGCCGGAGCCGGGCGTCCACGGGATGTGACCCCATTCACGGAGGTTCGCGTCCGGCGGGAGCGCCGGCGAGGCGCGGCGATAGTAGTCGCCGAACCGCCCCTTCAGATACTCGCGCGTCCGGTCGTCCATCGTTTTCTCGTGTACCGGCGGTCGACGTATCAACGTATCGCTCTCACCGTTACCGGCGGGCGACGTTTCGACGTCTCGTTCGCCGTCGATTCGTCGCGTCGGTGGAGCCCGTCGCGGGCGGCCACAACACTATCCGCAACGCGCCCGACATCCCACCATGCGCTCCGAAGACGAGGTCCGAGAGCAGTACGAGTTTCTCCGCGAGCAGTTGGACGACGAGGAGATGAATCACCGCGGCGTCGAAGAGCTGTTCACACACTACAAGCGCGCGCTCGGCTGGGTGTTAGAGGAAGAACACATGTAGGTCGCGTCGACAATGGCGTCCGATCGGGCGACGACAGCGCGCGCTCGTTAGGTTTATTAATTACAACGCTGTACCACCACGTGACGCTTCGTCTGGAGGGCCGAAGCGTCAGCGGGGACCAATTGGCAGGCCTGACGCGGTTTTTTTCCGCGTCGGGCGTGCCAGTTTTCCTTACTCACGACGTGTTTCCGAGAGTAGTAGTGGTAGCTCGCGCTCGACGACGCCGGTTCCTGCGCGGGATATAAATGACAAACAAATTTTAAATTCAGCCGTCGATCCGACCGTCATTCCGGGGATAATTGCTACCCTGACACGACGCATCCGGGGTGACCGCGCGGGAGAAGTGGATATTCGACGGATCACCACCGTTTGTAACGGTATATTTATTTATTTACAATGGGTATGTTCGAACTGTTGCATGTACGACCTCACGGGTTTCCAGCGTGACCTGCTTTACGTGATCGCCGGCTTGGACGAGCCCCACGGCCTGGCCATCAAGGAGGAACTGGAAGACTACTACGAGAAGGAGATCCATCACGGCCGGCTCTACCCCAACCTCGACACGCTCGTCGAGAAAGGGCTCGTCGAGAAGGGGCAGCGCGACCGCCGGACGAACTACTACACGCTGACACGCCGCGGGCGCCGAGAGATCGACGCGCGGACCGACTGGGAGACGCAGTACGTCGACCACTGATCGGTCCCGATCGTGGTGCGGTGGTCGGACCGCTTCTCTGAGCGTCTTCGGTCGCTCCTCGGACCAGCCCAATCCATCTCTCCGACAACCCCAATCCACCCCTCCGACAACCCCAATCCACCCCTCTGACCGCCGACCGTTTCGCGTGGAGGTACGTGACGCTCCCGCCGAGGGATTGGACGTTTCTCCAAGATTTCCGCACACACCCTGATTTTATTCGATTCGGGTGCGACCCGTCGGCATGGACCGAGACACGGCGACGCCCGACGTCACCGACCTTCCGGGCGACCGCGCGAAGGAATGGGTCGACTACCACCACGAGTCGGCCGCCCCGAGCACGTACGTCTACGAGTTCGTCTGGGACCGCACCGCGCCCGCCGAGGGACCCTTCTGTACCGACGTCGACGGCAACGTCCTCTTGGATTTCACCAGCCACGTCGCCGCCGCGCCGCTCGGCTACAACAACCCGCTTATCATGGAGCCGCTCGCGGAGTTCGACCTGGTCGATCCGCTGAAGATCGCCGGCCAGGACTTCTACGTCGCCGGCGGTGACTCCCCCGGTGACGGGGTTCCGGGCGCGTCCGGGCTGATGGAGCGGCTCACGGAGATCACCGCGCACTACGACATGGACACCGTCTTCCTCTCGAACTCCGGCGCGGAGGCCGTCGAGAACGCGATCAAGATCGCGTACGACGACTCCGACGGCGCGAAGTACGCGATCACCTTCGACGGCGCGTTCCACGGCCGGACGCTCGGCGCGCTCTCGCTCAACCGTTCCAAATCGGTCTACCGCCGGGAGTTCCCGGAGATCAGCGCCGTCCACGACGCGCCGTTCTGTGACGACCGGGGCTGCACGCCGGCGACCTGCTCGTGCGGGTTCTTCGTCGACGGCGCCTCGCGGCTCCGTCGCAAGCTCGACCCCGACCGCGGCCACATCGACCCCGACGACGTGGCGTACCTCATCCTCGAACCGATCCAGGGCGAAGGTGGATACCGGTTCCCGTCCGACGCGTTCACCGACGAAATCGCGGCGCTCGTCGACGAACACGACATCACCCTGATCGCCGACGAGATTCAGTCGGGCGTCGGTCGAACCGGCGAGCTGTGGGGCTCGGACCACTACGCGCTCGAGCCCGACGTGATCACGTCGGCGAAGGGGCTCCGCGTCGGCGCGACGATCTCCCGGTCGGACGTCTTCCCCGAGGAAACCGGTCGGCTCTCCTCGACGTGGGGCGCGGGCGACATCATCGCGTCCGCACAGGGCGCGCTGACGCTCGACGCCATCCGCGAGGAGAACCTGATGGCGAACGCGGTCGCCCGGGGGCGACAGTTCAAGGAGACGGTGCGCGACGCCGACCTCGACGGCGTCACCGACGTTCGCGGAAAGGGACTGCTGCTCGCGGTCGAGTTCGACGAGAAACAGCGCCGCGACGAGGTCGTGAAGGCGGCGTTCGGCCGGGGGCTGCTCACGCTGTCGTGCGGCTACGACGTCCTTCGGGCCCTCCCGCCGCTGGACGTGACCGAACGCGAGATCGACCTCGGCGCGGATCTGCTGACCGCCGCGATCGAAGACGTCGCCTGAGAAGGGTGCGCAATCGGTCGCGTCGTGCGCGTCCCGTCACCGTTCCGCGGTCCGCTCACCGTTCCGCGTACCACTCAGCGAACTTCTCCAAGGCGCGCCCGCGGTGTGAGACGGCGTTTTTCCGGTCCGTCGCCATCTCCGCGAACGTCTCACCGTCGTGTTCGAAGATCGGGTCGTAGCCGAAGCCGCCGTCGCCGCGGGGCGCGACGATCCGACCGGGGACGTACCCTTCGAACAGCTTGACCGGGAGGGCCTCGCTCGCGTCTGCGTCGTCTTCCTCGCTCGCTTCGTCCGGGCCCGCCGCCGCGGCCGCGTTCCGGTCGCCGCGGTCGACCGGGTCCGGAGTCGCGGCGAACTCGTCGCCGTCGCAGTAGCCGAGCGTACACCGGAAGGCAGCCCGGCGGTCGTCGAGGTCGGCCGCGATCTCCTGAACGCGCTCGATCCCGATCGTCTCCTCGACGTACGCGGAGTACGGCCCGGGGAACCCGTCGAGCCCCTCGACGAACAGGCCGGCGTCGTCGACGAGGACCGGCTCGCCTGCGTACCGGTACGCCTCGCGGGCGCCGCGGGCGGCGATCGGGCCGAGCGCGTCGGCCTGGATCTCGGTGTAGTCGAAGTCGAGCTGGCTCACGGAGCCGTCCGCCAGGTACCGCTCCGCCTCGCGCACTTTCCCGGGGTTCGTCGTCACGTATCTGAGCACGGATCCGGGTGGGGGCGGCCGCCACGAATAGCCGTCGGTCGCGGGCGGCACCGCCGGGTCGGGTGGCTCGGGCGGCAGTACGTTTTTGTTGATTGATTAACCTGTATCCGGTATGGCCCTCCCGACGTTCGAGAAGAAGCGACTGATCGGTCTCGTCGCGATCCTCTCGTTCGGCCTCACGTCGCTGCTCGCCGTTCTCTTTCCGGGCGGCGGGCCGCTGATCCCCGCGATATTCATCCTCGGGATCTTCGTGACCATCCCCCTGGTGTTGCTGTTCGGTGAGGACTTCCCGCTTGTGGAATCTGAATCGGCAGACGAGGAGTCCGCTGCGTCCGCCGGCGACCCACTTGCGACGCTGCGCGAGCGGTACGCGACCGGCGAGATCGGCGAAGAGGAGTTCGAACGGAAGCTCGACCAGCTGCTGGAGACCGAAGCGCTGGAGGATCGCGCCGACGGCGAGGCTGCGGATCGACGGGAACTCAGTGAGCGTCGCGGGCGGCGCGACCGCGAAACGGAGTTGGAGTAGCGCCGACCGGGGGACCGTCCGCGACAGCACACGATGACCCGGGAGGGACACCCTCTTAAGAATCGACCGTCAGATTCGGACGGATATGTTGATCGCCGGAACCGTCGTCGCGGACTCGGAGACCGTGATCCCCGGCGGCGCCGTCGTCGTCGAGGGGGAGACGATCGCCGCGGTCGGCGAAGACGACGCCCTCCGCGAGCGGTACCCCGATCACGAGCGACGCGAGGTCGACATCGTCGCGCCCGGGCTGATCGGCGGCCACGTGCACTCGGTCCAGTCGCTCGGCCGCGGGATCGCCGACGACGCCGCGCTGTTGGACTGGCTGTTCGACGCCGTGCTCCCGATGGAGGCGGCGTTAGACGCCGAGGCGACCCGCGCTGCCGCCGAACTCGGCTATCTTGAGTGTCTCGAATCGGGGACAACGACGGTCGTCGACCACCTCTCGGTGAACCACGCCGCGGAGGCGTGCGAGGCCGCGATCGAGACCGGGATCCGCGCGCGCCTCGGGAAAGTGCTCATGGACAAGGCGTCGCCGGAGGGGCTCGTAGAGGAGACCGACGCCGCGCTCGCGGAGAGCGAGGCGCTCATCCGCGAGTACCACGGCGCCGCCGATGGCCGCGTTCGGTACGCGGTCACGCCACGGTTCGCGGTCACCTGCAGCGAGGCGTGTCTCCGCGGCTGCCGCGAGCTGGCCGACCGATACGACGGCGTGACGATCCACACGCACGCCAGCGAGAACGTCGACGAGATCGAGACCGTCGAGGCCGACACCGGGAAGCGGAACATCCTGTGGCTCGACGAGGTCGGCCTCACGGGACCGGACGTCACGCTGGCGCACTGCGTCCACACCGACGAGCGCGAACGGGAGGTCCTCGCCGAGACCGACACGGTCGTCACGCACTGTCCGTCTTCGAACATGAAGCTCGCCTCGGGGATCGCGCCGATCCACGACTACCTCGACCGCGGGATCACGGTCGCGCTCGGCAACGACGGGCCGCCGTGTAACAACACGCTCGATCCGTTCACCGAGATGCGGCAGGCGAGCCTGCTCGGGAAGGTCGACGCGCTCGATCCGACGCGAATGCCAGCCGCGACGGTGCTGGAGATGGCGACGACGGGCGGCGCCCGCGCGGCGGGCTTCGACCGGCTCGGGACGCTCCGGGCGGGCCAGCGCGCCGACGTAATCGGACTGACGACCGATCGAACGCGGGCGACTCCGGTCCACGACCCACTCTCGCATCTGGTCTACGCGGCCCGCGGCGACGACGTCGTCTTCGCGATGGTCGACGGCGTCGTCCGGTACGACGGCGGCGAGCACGTCGGAATCGACGCCGACGCGGTCCGCGAGCGCGCCACGCGTCAGGCGAAGCGGGTGATCGAGGAGGCGGGTATCGAAAGGTAAAACGGTCGAACAGACCGATATCGAGACAGATGGAAGCCAGTCGTGACACAAGTCCTTCCGAGACACACACCCCTGTGACGCGGAACGCGCGTCGGAGCACCCCGTGCGCTACAAGTCTGGAGCGGCCACGAGCGACGGGAGCTCGTTCAGGCTCTCTATCTCGACGGGGGATTCGACGCCGAGCGCCGCCCCGGCGTTGTGGTCGCGTCTGATAAATACGGCGTCCAATCCGGCGTTCTCCGCGGCGAGCACGTCCGTCTGACGGTCACCGACGTAGTAGCCTTCGGTCGCGTTGAGCGCGTCGAGCGCCTCGTTCAGGTAGTGGGGCTCTGGCTTCCGCCGACGGAACCCGTCGGGACCGAGGTCGCGACCGCGGACGAACTCGAAGGCGTCGAGCCGAAAGTGGTCGACGACGAAGTGGACGGTCGGATCGTAGTTGTTGCTCACGAGACCGATCGCCGCGTGTTCTGACAGCCGATCGAGGGCATCAACGTCCGGACAGAGTCCCCGAGACCCGGCCGCGATACGTTCGATGCTCCGTTTCGCGCTTCGTCGCTCCCGTTCCGTGTAGAACGCGTCGGGATCGACTCCGAGCGTCTCACAGGCGCTGACGAAGTCGTCCGTGTACTCGTAGGTTTCGAGCGGGGGTCGAAGGTCATCTCCGATATCCATCCCGCGCGCTCGAAGGACGTCGTCGAGCGCGCGACTGTGGACGACCGAGTCGGTTCCGTGCCCCTCCAAGATGACGCCGTCCATGTCGAAGAGGACAATTGGGTCTCTCGGGCAGTCGGTGCGTGTGTCGGCGGTGGTTCGTGTCGTCATGTGAGTGTGGTGTCCGTTCGTCGTGTCGGTCGCTCGTCGTCGCTTTGCCTATCGTCGTTCTCGCCTCGACTTCCTCGTCTGTTGGCGTCTTCGTCTCGGTCGGCTCCGCGGTTTATGCTCAGTCCGGGCAGTCACACGCCGCGTCGTCGTCCTCCGTCGGGCTGTCGTCCAGTAGTGTCCGCGTCCGGTCGTCGAGCGTTGCGAACACCGCGTGCGCTTCGTCGCCGGCGAGCTCGTCGCTCCCGGCCGCAAGCGCCGGCTCGGTCTCCGGATCCGGCGTTCCAACGACGACGCGTCCCACCATCCGCGAGGCGTGCGGCGTACAGACGTAGTCGTACACGCCGGGCTCTGGGAACGTCCGACTGAACGCTTCGCCCGTCTCTAAGAGCCCGGTCGACCATCCGGCGGCATCCTCGGGAGTGCGACCGGGGATCGACGCCACGTCGTGGTCGTGGCCCGGATCGTGGTTTCGCCACGTCACGCGACCGCCGACCGTGACGTGGACGAGCTGCGGTCCGAACCGGCTCGCGTGGTCGCCGAGCATCGAGACGGTCGCCTCCGCGGTCGGCTCTTCGGCGGCCACATCGACCGGTTGGATCGGGTCACCTGATTCGTCCGTGGCCGCCCGACTACGATCGTCCGTGTCCGTTTGATCGTCGTCGGCGACCGCGAGACAACCTGCGAAACCGGCCGACCCCGCCGTGCCGGCCGCGACGAGGAGACGCCGCCGCGTGTACCGAGCCGTGGGGGAGTCGATTGCGGGCATGTCAGCGGACCTTCTTCCGAGCATACGCGGACACCCCTTCACTGACGAACACGATGAGCAGTATCGCGATCAGGATCGTCGAGACCGACCGCCACTGGAAGCTGTCGATCGCCGCGAACAGGGGGACGCCGATGCCGCCCGCCCCGACGAAGCCGAGGATCGTCGCGCCGCGGACGTTGATGTCCCAGCGGTAGACGGAGACGCCGACGAATGCCGGAAGTATCTGCGGCGCGATCCCGTACAGCAGCGTCTGGAGCCCGTTCGCACCGGTAGCGCGGACGGCTTCGACCTGTGCGAAGTCGATCTCTTCGATCTCCTCACCGAGCAGCTTGCCGACGAAGCCGATCGAACGGATCCCGATCGCCACCATCCCGGCGAACGCGCCGGGGCCGAAGACGACGACGAAGATCAGCGCCCAGATGATCACGTGGACCGAGCGCGAGACCGTCACGATCAGCTTGCCGAGCCAGTAGGTGAATCGGTTCGGCGTCGTGTTCTCCGCGGCCATGAACGCGACCGGGAGCGAGACGATCACCGCGAGGATCGTCCCGACGACGGCGATGTGGATCGTCTCAATCAGCGGGCCGACGATCGCCTCGGTGTAGCCGAGGTTCGGCGGGACCATCCGCCCGAAGAGATCGCCCATCTCCCGCGGAGCTGTCGTGACGTACTGGAGGTCCATCGAGAGATAGATCCACGAGCCGACGGCGACAGCGGTCGCGAGCAGTCCGAGCGCGGCGCGACCGATCCGCTGACGGCGGTCGAAGCGGCTCCAAGTCCGGGTCTCGGATTCCGCCGCCATCACTGGACCCTCTTTCGGACGTACGCGCTCGTTATTTCGCCGACGAGCACGACGGCGATGATCGCGAGCAGAATGGTCGCGACGAAGTCGTACTCGTACCGGGAGAACGCCTGCATGAGCAGGGTGCCGATGCCGCCCGCGCCGACGATCCCGATGATCGTCGACGCGCGGATGTTGATGTCCCAGCGGTAGACGGAGAGCCCGACGAACCGTGGGACGACCTGTGGAACGACGCCGTACAGGACGGCCTGGAAGCCGCTCGCTCCGGTCGCGCGGGTCGCTTCTAACGCGCCCATGTCGATGTCCTCGAGGTCTTCCGCGAGCAGTTTCGAAAAGAACCCGACCGTTTTGAACGAGATCGCGATAATTCCGGCGAGCGGCCCGAGCCCGACCGCTTTCACCGCGATGATGGCGACGATGAGTCCGTCGACCGCCCGCGAGATGCTAATGAGCCCACGGTTAAGCGCGTACACCGGCTTCGGGACGAGGTTCTCCGCCGCGCCGAACGCGATCGGGACCGAGATCGCGATCCCGGTGACCGTCGCGACCATCGCCATCGCGATGCTCTCGAACATCATCCGCTGCGTTCGGTCGATCGCGGCCTGACTGGTGTCCGGCGGCGCCATCGACTGAACGAGCGCGGCACCGTACCCCGCTCCGGCCGTGATCCGCCCGATCGTCATCCCCTGAAGCAGGGCCGCGACCGACCAGAGGACGAACCCGCCGGCGACGAGGTAGACGCCGTACTTTATATACCGGTTATAAAACGACGTGGGGCGCCGCCACTCCACCCCGTCACCGGTGCCGCCAGCAACCTCTCCAGTCGAGCGTTCCGTCGCCATTTCAGTCCTCCGTGACCGTCGCCCGGCCGGTCGCCGGAACGGGTCCGTCGCGCTCGTCCCCGGTCGGCTCGCTCGATGTCGGTGCCCCGCCGCCGAGCAGCTCGGCGGGGGTCGCACCCCGGTAAATCACGTCTCGAGCGCCGTCGTCGAGCGCCGAAGCATCGTCGTCGAAGACGAGCTTGCCGTCGTGGAGACCGAGTATCCGGTCAGCGTACTCGACCGCCAAGTCCACCTCGTGAATGTTGATGAGGACGGGAATATCCTCCTCGGCGGCGATCTCGACGAGGAGATCCATCACGGCGTGAGAGGTGTCAGGGTCGAGGCTGCTCGTCGGCTCGTCGGCCAAGAGGATCTTCGGATTCTGAATGACGGCACGAGCGATGCCGACGCGCTGGCGCTGGCCGCCGGAGAGCTCGTCCGCCCGCTTGTTTTCCATGTCCCCGAGACCGACCGTATCGAGGATATCGTAGGCGCGAGCGATGTCTTCGCTCGGGAAGTTCCGCCGGAACGCCTGCCAGTTGGAGACGTAGCCAAGCCGTCCCGAGAGGACGTTCTCCATCACGGTCAGCCGCTCGACGAGGTTGTACTCCTGGAACACCATCCCGATGTCGCGACGGGCGGCCCGGAGGTCGTCGTCGTTCAACGCCGTTAGCTCCGTATCGTCGATCCACACCTCACCCTCCGTCGGCTCCGTGAGCCGATTGATACACCTGATGAACGTCGACTTGCCGGCCCCGCTCGGGCCGATCATCGCGACGATTTCGTTCCCCTCGATCCGCGTCGAAACGTCTGTTAACGCCTCGTCGCCGGTCGGATACACCTTCCGTAGATCCGTTGTGGTAAGCATGAGTGAATGAACCGTGTCTGCTGGTGATTACAGCGCGCCCTGCTCGTACTCGACGCCGTTGAACTCCTGGATCACCATGATCTCGTGCCAGTGGTTCTTGTAGTCGACCGGCACGTACGTCGGGTAGTTCGCCTCCGCGAAGCTCGTTCCCTCCCACTCGGTGTCGAGGAAGGTCCGTTCCATCCCCTCGATGATGTCGGGTTCGAGGTTGTACCGGTGTGCGATCGGACCGGAGGGGAACGGGTCGGACGCCCAGACGATCTTGAAGTCGTCGAAGTCGATGTCGTCGACCGCCTCGACCGTGTTTCGCCAGCAGGAGCTACACAGCGGGCCGGCATCGAAGTCACCGTACGCGATGCCGCGGGCGACTTGCTCGTGGCCACCGGCGAACTCAGGTTCGTAGTTCTCTCCGCGCGTTACGCCGAAAATATCGTCGAACAGCGCCGAGGGAGCCTGATTACCGGAGTTGGAGCTCTCTTCGGTGTGGGCGACGCGGACGTCGGTGAAGTCCTCCACGCTCTGGATATCGTCGCTGTTGGCGTGCGTCCCGGCCAGCAGCCGGTACCCGAACTGGCCGTCCGCCTCGTGGCCGACCGCGAAGGGCACTGCGCCCGCGAGGTTAACGCCGAACGGCGTGTTGCCGGTCGCGTAGTTCGCGATGTGGATTCGCTCCGAGCGCATCCCCTCGACGACCGCCGCGTAGCTATCGATAGCGCGGAACTCGACATCCTTCCCGGTCTCCTCCTCAAGCTTCTCTAGCATCGGCATCAGCTGTTCGCGGTAGGCCGACTCGCTGTCCTCCCGCGGCAGCTCGGCGTAGACGATCGGATCCGGGTCGATCCGATCGTCCGGGTCGTCAGGGCTCTCCCGGACGTCGTCGCCGTACACCGCGGTCTCCCGCCCTCGGTTTGCCATGTTCTCCAGGTCGAGCTGCGAGCCACGGATGTAGTCGTTCTCGACGATGTGACTCCCGAGGTAGTTGTTGTTCATCCAGTCGGGGTCCTCTGGGTCGAAGCCGTCGGAGAGCATCGGATCGTTCGGCTCGCCGTCGTTCCCTCCCTCTCCGGAGGAACCGAGACCCGCGCCACCTTCTCCGTCTCCCTCTTCGGCTTCACTGCCGGTACAGCCCGCAATCCCGGCGATCCCGACTGCACCGCCGGCGAGCATGAATTTTCGCCGCGAACTCGCACCCGTCCGATCGTCAGAGTGGTTTCCCATTGCGTCTGTATTTCCCGTGTATCCGCGTAAGAAGCCTGCTAAGAGCCGTATATCGGAATATTGCTTGGAATGTGCCAGTCCGGGATAAACCGGTGACCTCGGTGTCGGACCCAACCGCTCGTGGCCTCTCAATACCGATATATACCGCACATGAGGCTCGATACGCCCGAAAAGCCTAATTTGCTACTCGCCGTCTCGTCAGTCGTGTTCGATCGCCTCAGACGACGGACGCCGGACCCGCCGGCGTTCGACCCGAGTCGGGTCCCTGACGCACCGCAAGAGACGACCGTCGAGACCGGGGAGAAGTCGTTCTCGTGTCACGCCGTAACGTCTCGGGACGGGCGATGGACCCTCGCGTACGGTCGCCGCACCGACGGGCGAGAGTCCCGCGTCTTCCGCCTTTGCGACAGTGCGATCGACGCCTCGTTTCGGTCGATTCGCCCCGCGACTGGTGCAATCGCGAACGACGGAACCGCAGTCATCGTCGAGCGCAGGGAGCCGAACACGACCGTCTCACACGTTCGCGCGTTCGTCGATGACACCGAGACGCTCGATATAACGCTCGACGCCACGGTGACGGAGGTGGTCGTGAGTCCGTCCGGCGAGTTGGTCGCGGTCGCCACGCGACGGCCTGACGCCAGCGTCCACGCGCACGACACTCGGACCGGAGAACCGGCGTGGACGGTGACGCCGCGGCGAGCGACCCCGCGACTGCTCGGGGTCCACGGCAGCGACGAGCCGCTGGTGTACGTCTCCCGAGAGACGCGGCGCGATCCGTACCTCGCGGTCGGTCCGAGCGGCGAGGTCGTGTGGGGGAACGAGCGGTACCAGTCCACGCGCCCGTTGGCCGAACGGGTCCGCTCGTTCGTCTCGCGGGACTGATCGGTACGACGCCATCGCTCGGTCGTGATCGAGTCTCCGTACACATTAATAATGTGTCTTTATCACACTGCTACACCCGTGCGTTTTTATACCACTACTGTGTTCATTCGTACTTACACTACTGCCCTACTCTCGAATCTCCTGACACCACAAAAAACTCGAACGGAGCGGTTCAGTGCGATATATATCCATATAGTGCGGTACGCAGAAAAGAACTAAGCCACGTTATCTTGTGATTCCTATACAAGAAACATGGAATGGATAACGGAGCGAGCCCGACTTTGTCGTGGCCTAGACATCACACTGAGCGCTCGCGGCGTGAACGCAGTCGAGGACCGTGCGGCGGCGTGAGACGGTCGCCGCGTTGGCGTCGCTCGGCGCATTGGGTGGCGGATCCCTGATCGCGTCGGGATGGCTCGGCGACACCGTTCGAGAGGAGGCGGTCCCGGAAACGACGCTCGAAACGATCGATGCGCGGGGGAGCGACGCTGGGGAAGCAATCGTTCCGGAGCGCGGCTCGGTGTCGTTTGTCGACTTCTTCGCGACGTGGTGTACCGACTGCAGGCAGTACATGGACACGCTCGTTGCGTTCCGCGACCGGGCGCCCGCGGAGATACAGTTCGTTTCGGTGAGCACGGAACAGGTCGACAGCGCGGTGACGCGGGAGGATATCGGTCGCTGGTTCACTGGGAACCGAGGGGACTGGACCGTTGCGCTTGATCCCGATCTCCGGCTGGCGGAGCCGGTCGGTGCCACATACGTCCCGCATTCGTTCGTCTTCGACGAGGCGAACCGGCTCGTCTGGTCCGACTCCGGGCTTCACGACGTAGTAGCGCTCGAGGCCGCGCTTGCGAAGACGGAGGCGGGAGACGGAGAGGAGGAAGGGAGTCGATGATCGAGGGATGGTCGATCGTCGCGTTCGCCGTCGGTGCCGGTGCCGCGACGTTCTTTTCCCCGTGTGCATATGCGCTGCTCCCGGGATACGTCGGATATTACGTCTCGGCGACGGGGGAGAGCCGCCCGCCCGCCGGGGGGATCCTCGCCCGAGGGCTGGCGGCGACCGCCGGCGTCTTCGCCGCCTTCGGCGTCGTGATCGGCGTCGCTGCGGTCGCCGGACGGTCGCTGGAGCCGATCATCCCCGTGCTCGAGGCTGTGGTCGGAATCGGACTCGTCGGGCTCGGACTCGCCGTTCTGGTCCGGAGACCGATCGGGATACACGTCGCCCTCCCGCAGCGACGTGCCGACGTCTTCGGCTTCGCCGTGTTCGGCGGGGCCTACGCGGCCGCTGCGACGGCCTGCGTGTTTCCGGTGTTCTTCGCTCTCCTCGTCCGTTCGCTGTCGATGCCGCCGGTCGAGACCGCGCTCGTTCTCGGGAGCTACGCGGGGACGTTCGCGGTGCTGATGTTGAGCGTGACGACAGCCGCCGCGTTGGGTCATCAGCTCGCTGCGGGCGCAGTCGCCGGCCACGTCGACCGCTTCGTCAGGCTCTCCGGCGCCGTGATGATCGCCGCAGGTGCGGCGCAGCTGTACGTCGCCTTCTGATTCTGTGTGCGTGCGGCTCAGCCCGACCCGACGGGCGGGCACGGCTTCGACCGGCACTTCGCCCACTGTATCGCGGCCCCCGAGTCGTTGAACACCTCGGTGTCGACGTCCTCGATATCGATGGTGCGCTTAAGATACCGGCGCTTCGAGCGCTCGCCGACGACGGCGAATCGGTCCGTGCCGCGGGCCACGGCGAGCTGTGCGGACTCGCGCAGCGCCCGTCGACCGGCGTCGGAACAGGGCCGGCTCGTCCGAACGACGATCACGACGGCGTCCACTTCGCGTTCGGTGATGACGGTCCGCCACCGATCGAGCAGCGCCTCGCCGTCGGCGGGACTGAGCCCCGTCCCGTGCGGGAACTCGACGACGATCACCGCGCCGTCGGTCCGCAGCGACCAGCGCTCGCTCGGTTGCATGTTACCTTTTCCCACTTTTCGGATAATAAATGCACCGTTCTGATTCCTGCGCGCGGAACGGAACGACGTAAGATGCCGCGGGACCATCTGAAACGATGGTCCAGCCGGTTTTCGAATCGGATTGCGATCGAGTATCAACCCCGATATCTATCGCCTTGTATCGGTGTCACCGAATGATTCCTCGCCTTTCACCGCCTCGACGACGGCCTCCGCGAGTCCGTCGAACGCCGCGTCGTCGGGGACGACATCGACGTCGATCCCGTGTTCCGCGGCCGTCTCCGCGGTGGGCGCGCCGATCGCGCCGACAATCGCGTCGTTCAGTCCAGCGAGCGCCTCCTCGCGGACGTCCCGTTCAGCGGCGGCCTCGAGGAAGTGGACGACGGTGAGCGACGAGGTGAAGGCGGCGGCGTCGAGCGCGCCCGCCGCGGCCAGTTCGGCTGACTCGCCCGCGTCTCTTGGACGTGTCAAGCGGTACAACACCGTCTCGTTCGCGTCGGCGCCGGCCGCCCGAAGCCCGTCCAAGAGCACGTCGCTGCCGTGGTCCGAGCGCGCGACCTCGACGCGCTCGCCGTCGACCCGGTCGCCGAGCGCTGCGACGAGCCCCGCCGAGGTGTACTCCTCGGGGACGACGTCGACGGTCCAGCCGGCCTCGCGGGCGGCCGCCGCGGTCGCGGGGCCGATGGCGACGAGAATCGCCTCGCCCGGCTCCCAGCCGGCCTCGGCCGCGAGCTCGACGCCCGTCTTGCTCGTGAGGACGACGTACGGGGCCGCTGCGGGTACCGCGCCGGTCGGCTCGACTGCGAGCATCGGGTCGGCGACCGGCTCGGCGCCGAGCGACTCCAGCAGCGCAACGGCGTCGTCGATCCGCTCGTCGTCCGGACGGAAGACGGCGATTCGGGGCGAGTCGTTCCCGCTCACGCGTTCTCACCCCGGTCGGGTTCGGACTCGGGCGTAGATTCGGACTCGGATTCGCCCTCGGACTCAGGCGTAGAATCGGACTCGGATTCGGCCTCGGACTCAGGTTCCTCGCGTCCGCCCGCACCGACCGGTGCGGACTCCCCGTTCTCGAGGAAGGCGACGACCCGGTCGCGGGTGGCGGCGACGTCGCCGATCACCGTGATCGCCGGCGGCTCGATACCCGCGTCGTCGCGGACGTCGACGATCGTGTCGAGAGTTCCGGTCGCGACGCGCATGTCGGGCCACGTCGCCCGCTCGACCAGCGCGACGGGGGTGTCGCCGTCGAGGCCGGCGGCGCGGAGTTCGGCGGCGTACGCCGGCAGCTTCCCGACGCCCATCAGAACGACGATCGTGCCGCCGGTCGCCGCGAGCGCGTCCCAGTCGACCGCTGACTCGTCTTTCGTCGGGTCCTCGTGACCGGTAACGAAGGAGACGGACGAGGCGTAATCGCGGTGCGTGACCGGGACCCCCGCGACCGCCGGTCCGGCGATCGCGGAGGTAACGCCCGGAACGACCTCGAACGGGATGCCGGCGTCTGCGAGGTGTTCCGCCTCCTCGCCGCCGCGACCGAAGACGAAGGGGTCGCCGCCTTTCAGCCGGACGACGGAGTTCCCCTCCCGCGCTAGTTCGACCAGCCGACGGTTCGTGTACTCCTGTGGCGTCCACTCGCCGCCGGCGCGTTTTCCCACGTCCTCGCGTTTCTCGGCCGGGATCTGGCCGAGGATCTCCGGGCCCGGGAGCTTGTCGTGTAACACGACGTCCGCCGACTCGATCAGCCGCGCCGCCCGCACCGTCAGCAGGTCCGGATCGCCCGGACCGGAGCCGACGAGGTACACCTTGCCGACGTCGTCCTCGCGGGTTCGGGTCGGCGGCGCGTCGGCGCCTTCGTCACCCATCGTCTCCCTCCGGCTCCTCGCGCGTCCGTTCGGGCGCCTCGTCCTCCTCGCGGGCCGGCTCGACGCCCTCCGTCTCCTCGCGGGCCGCCGCGATCAACTCCGCAGCCCCGCGGTCCGCCAGGTCGGCCGCGAACGCCTCGGCGGCCTTCGCGTGCGACCGGATCGGGAGGTCGCGGGTGTCGGCCACCTCCTCGGTGCCGTCCGTCGACAGCACGCGCACCCGAGTGTGGACGTGCTCACCGCGAACGAGCGCTGAGACGCCGATCGGGGCGACGCAGCCGCCGTTGAGCTCGGCGAGGACCGTCCGCTCGACGGTGACCGCGACCCGCGTCCGCGGGTGGTCGATCGCGGAGCGCACGTCCTCGATCACGTCGGGATCGGTCGCCGTCACGGCGATAGCGCCCTGACCCGCGGCGGGGACGAACTCCTCGCGCGGGAGCCGCGTCGTCCCCACCTCGTGGTACAGGTCGGAGCGTCGGAGCCCCGCCTCGGCGAGGACGATCGCGTCGTACTCCGTCTCGACGTTTCGCTCCATCGCCGACCGCTCGAGCTCGGACAGCGAGTCGAACCACTCCTCGACCGTGCGGTCGAACGCCTCGTCGACCTCGGGGGCGTCGTCGGCTCCGGGTCCCTCGCTCTCAGCGGCGTCCGCCTCGGGGGCCTCGTCTTCGGGCCCGTCCTCGCCCGAGTCAGCCGTCATCCCACGATCCTCCCCGGAGGCGATCAGCCGGCGCTCGTGTTCGGCCTGTAGGCCCGGCGCGAGCAGCTTCTCGATTCGGGTGTCGACGTTGCCGCGGAGCGGTTCGACGACAAGGTCCGGCCGCGAGGCCTTGATCTGGGCGGTCCGGCGGAGCGAGCCCGTGCCGACGACGGCGCCGGAGGGGAGGTCCTCGAACCCGAGCCCGTCGGGGTGGACCAGCACGTCGCCAGACGGCGCGCGCTCGGGGACGCCCGCGACGACCATGTCGTCCATCCCCTCCGTGGGAACGTCCTTCAGCGAGTGGACGGCGAGGTCCGCGTCGCCGGCCAACACCTCCTCGTCGAGCGCACGCACGAACGCACCGGTCTTCCCGAGCCGGTGGATCAGCTCGTCGGGGATCTGGTCGCCGCGGGTCTCGACGCGCCGGAGCTCGACGTCGCGGCGGCGGCTCGACAGCGCGTCGCGGACGGCTCCGGCCTGTCTGACGGCCAGATCCGACCCACGCGTGGCGAGCCTGAGCGTATCGGTCATACCTGACGTGAGGCTCCCCGCGTTCAAAAGGGCATTAGTTCGCCCGCCGTGGCTGACGCGACCCCCGGCTCGGACGCCCGAGGGTTCAAATCCGATCCCGCCGAACGCCTCGGTATGTACGCGGTCGTCGGCTGCAACGAGTGTGCCGCCATGTGGCTCCTCACGGATCCGGGGGCGAGCGACAGCGCGAACTGCCCGCGCTGCGGGAAGACGCATCGCACGGCCAAGCTCAAGCGCTTCTTCGAGTCGGACGACCGCGACGCGGCCCGCGAGGCGCGCGCGGCGCTGCTCGCGAAGAAGCACGGCGATAGCGCGGCGTTCGCCGAGATCGAACACGTCTCCGAGCTCGAACGCGCCGTCGACGACGCCGGCATCGACGACCGAGAGTACCTCGAGGCCTCGGGGATCGACGCCGACGCCGTCTCCGAGGCCGCCGCGCGCGCAGAGGGCGGCGGGTCGACATCCCGGAGTCGGACCGAAATCCTCCGCGACGCCGTACGCGCGGTCGACGAGCCGACCGAAGACGCGATCGTCGCCCACGCGAGCGAGCGGGGAGTCCCGGCGGACGCGGCGCGAGAACTCCTGACGAAGCTCACCCGTCGCGGGGAGCTCTCGGAGTCGGGGGGGCGGTATCGGGTGCTGTGAGCGGCGGCGACGACCGAGGACCGGGCGCCGGCGATCTCCGCCGGACGGTTCCGCACCCCCGCCGAACAGTTCCACAATTCCAGACAAAACACTTATACTTCCCATCTGATCGGAGCGTATGGACACGAAAAAGACCCTCCTCGCGGCGGCCGTCGGGCTGCTTCTCGTCAGCGCGGTCGGCGTCGTCGCGGCACCGGACGCGCTCGTCGACCCGCGGGAGGGCGACGAGCGCCCCGGAGACATTCGCATCGCCGACACGGTGGTGTCGCCGGGAGAGATCCGCGGTGAGACCGCCGAGCTCGAGCTCGGACTCGACCTCCAACACCGCGGCTCGACCGTCGAGAACGTCACGGTTCGCCACCGCGCGATCGGCGCCGACTCCGGACTCCTCGTCGACGAGACGACGATAGCCGTCGGCGACGTCGACGTGGAGGGAGAACAGACCGTGAGCGGAGCCGTCGACGTCGAGCGCTCCGGCGGGTACCGGATCGAGACCGTGGTGTTCGTCGACGGCGAACGCCGGACGGGTCAGACGACCCGCGTCGGTGGCGTCGAGGCGCTCACGCCCGACTACGCCGACTCGCGCGTCGGCTTCACCGAGGGGGCCGTCTGGCCGACCGTCGCGGTCAGCGTCGTCGACGCCGACAACACGAGCGCGACCCTCTCCGTGTCGGTCTCGGTGACGAACCGCGGCGACACCATCTCCGACGACGTCGACCTCCGGCTGCTGGTGCGACAGGCCGACTCCAACGTCATCGCCGACGAGGCGCGGGAGACCGTCGGATCGGTCCGTCCGGGCCGCACCGACACCGTGACGACGACCGTCGAGGTGCCGGCCACCTACAACTACTACCTCGACGCCGCGCTGTTCGACGACGACGTCCGGATCGACGAGACGCAAGGGGTCGCCAACCTGAACCCTCAAGAGACGATCAGCGCCGAGGAGACCGTCGAAGACGTCGAGTTCGCGGTCGAGGACTTCGCCGAGGCGACCGATGACGCCTCGCGGCCGGTCGAAGATGTCGACGAAGTCGACGACGTTGCCGAGGACACGGGCGACGACGCGCCCGGATTCGGCGTCGTCGTCGCAGTGGCCGCGCTCCTCGTCGCGGCGTTGTACGCGCGGAGGCACCGATGACTGACGACCGCAGCGCCGGCGAGCGGAGCGACACGACCCCGACCGGAACAATGAGCGACATCAACACGGATCCCGAGACCGAAACGGCAATGACAGCGAACGACTCCGCCGACGAGCGGAGCCCCGACCGCGGCCCCGACGAGTCGATCGTTCCACGACTCGATCGGCTGAGCACCGAGCGACTCCGCGGGCTGCTCGATCGGGTCGCGCTCGCAGCGCTGGTCGTGTTAGCGCTGATCGCGGGCTGGAGCTTCTACGGTCACGCCGGCGCCGCGATTCGGACGTGGATCGATCCCTCGTACCAGCCGATAGCGCTCGCGGCGTTCAACCTGACGGTGCTGCTCGTCGCGCTGGCGGGAGTGACACACCAGCTCGCCCGGATCCGCGAGAGCGAGGGCGCCGAAGCCGGTGGCAACACGACCGCGGGGGCCGCCAACGAGTAGTCGAATCGGTCCGCCGGCTCACCGAATGGACCCTACTCCTCCGGGAGGTCGTCGGTGCTGGCCGGGATCTGTTCGACCTGTCCCGCGAGCGTCGCCGCGTCGCCGGCGACGGTGGAGGCGTCGACGCCAGCCTCGTTCGCGACCAGCCTGACGTGTGCGGCCAGCAGCGCGAGCGCCCGCAACCCCTCGCCCGCCGAGTCGCCATCGCTCCGCTGCGCGAACGTCGTGTCGATCTCGCCGTCGCGGACGACGCCGACGTGGATCGCCTCGATCCCGTCGCCGTCGAGGAGGGCTCTGGCGCGGTCGATCTCGGCGGCGAAGGCGTCGGTTTCGTCCTTGTCGTCGTCGCTCGCCGCATCGTGGTCGGTCATAAGTTGAACTACGTGTGGTCGAGCCAAAAGGCCGGCGTTCGGACGGGGGAAAGCGAAACCGACCGCGATCGAGTGAGCGTCAGTCCGGACGGGGTCGAGCGATGAACAACGACTCCTCGAGCGTGAACGGGTCGTACACCGACTGGTGGCAGACACAGTAGGAGCCGTCCTCGGCGTTGTACCGGGCGGCCTCCTCGAGCTGTTTGTAACCGGGGATACAACAGAAGTGCGTACAGACGTTGAGGTACGCGATGAACCCCTGATCGGTCGACGCCTCGAGCCACTCCAGCTCGCTTCCGCTGGCGTTCTCGATCGCTTCTTCGATCCGCTCCGAGCGGATAACGACTGCGTTCAGGACGGCGTCGGCGTCTTCGGAGCGCCAAGTGACGGAGGCCGGCTTGCCGACGCCGTCGTTACCGAGCCCGTTCCCCCATTCGTCGTAGTCGTCGAAGTCGTCGGCACGTATGGGGTCGCCGGCGTCGTACATCTCGTCTTGCCACTCGTACGAGCCCGGCGCGGCGCGGAGCAGGTTGTCCGACTCGAAGCCGGGCGCGACGTTCTCCTGTGATTCGACGCCGCAGTACTGGAACCACTCGCCGGAGTAGGTACGGCCGCCGAGTTCCTCTTGGGCCACCTCGATCTCCTGACCGTCTTGGGTGACCGTCGTGGTCTCGGGCCAGATGCCTTCGATGTGCCCGTCGTCGGTGATACGGAGCGGGATCTGCGGGAGGCCCCGCGGCGCCGGACCGCCGGTGTGGGCGATCGTCGTCGCGATGGTCGCGCCGCCGCCGATACCGCCGGCGGTCGTCAGGGCGTTCACCGTCGCCGACCCCATCGCACCGACCCCCGCCAGGGCCGCGCCGCCGACGACGCCCTTGACGAAGCGTCGTCGTCCGGATTCAGCCGGATACTTGTCGGACTTGCTCATAGCCGACGTTCGGGATGGGGCGATAAAAAGGGTGGCGAACCGTCTATCACGGCGGGAATCGGTCGAGAATCCAACGAGTCGCCGGTCGACTCCCAGCTTCGCAGGCTGCGACCGTCCGCAGACTCTCCGCCACGTGGTCGCCAGTCGATGCCCCACGATCGATCAAGAAGTTTACTCAGAGCTGAGGCAAACGTTCGTTCGGGCATCGGTTTTAACCGACTACGATGGATGTATGTGTGGTATGGCATTACACAACCGAAACGTGCGGACGGACGTCCGGGAGCTCGGCGCGCTCGTGGGTGACGTCCTCGCCGCACAGGCCTCGACGGAGGCCTACGAGACGGTGGAAGACCTGCGAAACGCGGCGATCGGCTACCGGCACGGAGACGCGGCGAGTCGAGACCGGCTTCACGAGTCGATCGACGGGCTGTCGACGACCCGGGAGGGGATCGTCGCCCGCGCGTTCACGACCTACTTCGAGCTCATCAACCTCGCCGAGGAGCGCGAGCGGGTCCGCGCCATCCGGAACGCGGATGACGGAGGCGCACTCCACGACTCGTTCGAGGCCACGATCGCCGAGTTCGCCGACGCCGGCGTCGAACCGGACGAACTCCGCCAGATTCTCGAAGACGTGCTGATCGAGCCGACGTTCACCGCTCACCCCACCGAGGCCCGACGGGCGACCGTGAAAGCGAAGCTCCGGTCCATCGCCAACCATCTCGGCGAACTCGACGAGCGGAACCTCACCGAACGCGAGCGCAACGCGATCTGGCGGGACGTCACCGCCGAGGTCACGAGCCTCTGGGGGACCCGACAGGTCCGCCAGCGTCGCCCTGAGCCCGAAGACGAGGCGCGAAACGTCGGTTGGTACCTCGAAAATACGCTCTTCGACGTCGTCGGCGACGCCTACGAGGAGTTCGAGGAGACGATATCGAACGAGTACGACGACATCGACTGCCCGAAGCTGTTCGAGTTCCGCTCGTGGGCGGGGTCCGACCGCGACGGGAACCCGTACGTCACTCCCGAGGTCACCGACGAGACCCTCGAGCGACAGCGGTCGGTCGCCATCGAGAAGTACCGTGACCGATGTAAGCGGCTCTCGGCCGTGTTGAGTCAGGACGGCGACCGGTACGCGATCAACGACGCGCTCGCGGAGTCGCTCGCGGCCGACGCCGAGCAGTTCCCGACCGTCGTCGAAGCGGCCCGCGAGCGGTATCCCGACGAGCCGTACCGCCAGAAGCTCCGCCTGATGCGCGAGCGGCTTGACCGCGTCGACGACGTCCGCCCCGGCGGCTACCCCAACGGCGACGCCTTCCTCGAAGATCTCGAGGTCATCGCCGACTCGCTCGCCGCCGACGGGCAGGACGCCGTCAGAGAGTCGTTCGTCGAGCCGCTGCGACGGCAGGTCGATACGTTCGGGCTCACCCTCGCGTCGCTCGACCTCCGGGATCACCGCGAGAACCACACCGAAGCCGTCGCCGACGCGGTCGCCGTCGAGGGCGTCGATTACCGCGGCATGGACGAGGCGGCGCGCACCGAGTTCCTCACCGAGGCCATCCTTCAGGACGACCCTGTCGTCGACACCGACGAACCCGGCGACGTCTCCGAGACGACGGAGCGGGTGCTCCGGCGGTTCAGCGAACTCGCCGAGTGGCAAGACGAGTACGGCGCACAGGCGATCGACACCTACTGTATCTCGATGACCGAGGAGCCGAGCCACGTCCTCGAGGTGCTCTTCTTGGCCGATCAGGTCGGCGCCGTCTCGCTGCCGGACCACTGCGGACTCGACGTCGTTCCCCTCTTGGAGACGGAGTCGGCGCTCAACGGGGCCGAGCGCATCCTCGGTACGCTGTTCGACAACGAGGCGTACGCGGCGGCGCTGGAGGCTCGCGGATCGGTGCAGGAAGTGATGCTCGGCTACTCCGACTCGAACAAGGAGAACGGCTTCCTCGCCGCGAACTGGGACCTCTACGAGAACCAGCGCCGGATCGCGCAGTTCTGCCGCGAGGAGGAGGTCACCCTCCGGCTGTTCCACGGCCGCGGCGGCTCCATCTCGCGCGGGGGCGGCCCGATGAACGAGGCGCTGCTCGCGCTCCCCAACGAGACGGTCACGGGGCAGGTGAAGTTCACCGAGCAGGGTGAGGCGATAGCCGAGAAGTACGCCAACCCGCGGATCGCCGAGCGGGAGCTCGAACAGATGCTCGACGCACAGATTCGGGCGCGGCGCGAGGCGAACGAGGAGCCGACCGAGGAAGTCCCCAGTGAGTGGGTCGACGCGATGGAGACGATGGCGCCTGCGGCCCGCACGACGTACCGAGAGCTGCTGAACAGCGACGGGTTCGTCTCTTACTTCGGGCAGGCGACCCCGATCTCCGTCGTGGAGGACCTCAACCTCGGCTCCCGGCCCGCGTCCCGCTCCGGCGAGCGCACCGTCGAGGACCTCCGCGCCATTCCGTGGGTGTTCTCGTGGACGCAGACGCGTCTCATCCTCCCCGGCTGGTACTCGCTCGCGTCCGGCATCGACGCCTATCTCGACGACGTCGGAACGGAGGCCGGAATGCAGACGCTCCGTGAGATGTACGACGAGTGGCCGTTCTTCAGGACGACCCTCGACAACGCGGCACTCGCGCTCGCCCGCACGGAGCCGGAGATCGCCGCGGAGTACGCCGATCTGGCCGACGACGAGCTACGAGAGCGATTCTTCCCCGAACTGGTCGGTGAGTACGAGCGCGGCCGCGAACTCGTCTTGTCTATCAGCGGGCGCGACAGCCTGATCCGCCGCGAGTGGCTCTCCGAGAGCCTCGATCGCCGAAACCCCTACGTCGATCCGTTGAATCTCCTGCAGGCAGACCTGCTCGGTCGCACGCACCGCACCGACGAGGAGGAGCGAACCCTTCGGCTCACCGTCAACGGCATCGCCGCCGGGATGAAAAACACGGGTTGACATCCTCCGCGCCCTTCAGGGCGGGATTTTAGCCTTGCAACTTCCATAAGCAGCTCACGACCAGCGCGCCACCGCGTTCACGTTTTTTCGACCGTATGTATCGAGGCCCCCGAGCACACGCCAACGGAAAGGCGACGAGCGCAGGCGAGATGGAGTGGATCCATCGACGCCGATGAGAGATCAATTTCATATCGCGGTATGTGATTTATTGCTGATCGCATCGACCGGCGCGCTCCAGACCACGAAGCGTGAAGAGACGGGGCAACTCGGACGAAATCGGAGGGTTGAGCGTCGCTACTGAGACCGATCGGGCAACACGAGAAACGAAGCGGCGGTCTACGCGTAGCGTTCGAGTTCCGGCCGGTCGAGGTCATCGAGGACGTCGGCGGCGACTTCCGAGAGGAACGCCTCGCCGTCGTCGGAGAGGCGGCGTCCCTCGCCGGCGGCAGTCATGACGAGTCCCTCGTCTTCGAGCGCCTGCAGCGACGCACGGATGAGCTTGCGGGAGCCGCTCGAGTGGCGTCCGGGACGGACGGCGTACCGGTTCGAGCCGCGCTTCTTCGAGCCGTATTCGGTGGCGAGCCGTTCGATGCCGATCGGCTCGTTCTGTGCGACCTTCCGGAGCAGGCTCGCGGAGCGAACGTACCAGAAGTCCTCCTGTTCGGGCGGGAGCTCCTTGCCGGAGCCGCTCTTCGCGAACTCGACCCAGTCGGGCTCGTCGATTCGGTCCTCGAGTCGGGCGGCGACCTCCTCGATGAGGGCGTCGGCCGGCACGTCGTAGATGGTTGCCATTGCAGTGAATTTCAGCCTAACGTCGTTTAAACCCATCGTATTCGAGAGACGTCGTGTGACCGGTTTTCACGGGGAAGCGGCGTCACAGAAGCGTATTTCGGAGGGGTCCGCGGTCGGAACAGGAGCGGCCGACTACGCGACGTATTCGTACTTCCGTTCGTTCATCCGGCCCCACCCGGTGAAGACGAACTCCTCGCTCGGCTGGGTGAACTCCTCGATCTCGCGCTCGACGTCCATGTCGTACTCGTGGACGTCGTGGACGTCCTCGTACTCGTCCCACGTGAGGTCGTAGCGGGCCGCGAGCTGCGCGTCGATGTCTAACCCCTCGATCTCCGCTCGCCATCCCTCTCGTATCGTTTCCGCGTGGATCTCCGCCTGCGCGCCGGAGCCGTAGGAGGCGACAAGCAGCGTGTCACCAACGAACGACCGGTCGCGGTTGAGCGCGTCGCGCAGCGCACTCACCCGAGCGATATGAACGGAGCTGGTGTACCAGTTGCCCACCTCCCGAGAGAGACCGAGCGTCGGTTCCACGACGGCGTCGTACCACGTCTGGTACTGCTCGGTCGTCTTCAGGTCGTCCATGTAGTCGCTGATCGCCGCTTCGAACGCCTCCCGGTCCGCGAAGTCGTCCTCGCGAGGCTGTCGGCCGATCTCGTCGGCGAGCGTGTCTTCGTGCTCCGTGTCGCGGATGACGTGGCGGTACGCCAACAGCGCCGCCTTCCGGACCATCCCGGGGAACGGCGTGTGGAACGGGGCGTAGACGAAGTCGTCGAGGTGGACTTTACCCGCGACCGACTGGTAGTCCTCTAAGGCCTCGCGCATCCGAGAGAGGTACACCTGCACCGAGCGCTTCCCGTCGACGCTGGGGAACTGCTGGTTCGGTTTCAGGAAGTCCGTCTCGTCTTTCGAGCCGTATCCCTGGTCCATCGAGAGCTCGACGAGCGACGGCTCCTCGTCGATCAACATCGCGACGGCGCCCGCGCCCTGCGTCGCCTCGCCGGGGTCGCCGCGGGCGTACAGCGCGGTGTCGGTCGAGATGACGAGCGCGGCGCGGTCGCGGTTCCGCCCCGCCCGAATCCAGTTGTAGGCGTCGTCGATGGCCTGCGTGCCGGCGAGGCAGGCGAACTTGCGCTCGCCTTTGTTGGCGTGGGTGAAGTCGGCGTCGTACACCTGCTCGAGACAGCCCGCGATGTACGTCGAGACGGGCTTGGAGTGGTCGAACGCCGACTCGGTGGCGACGTCGATCCGGCCGATGTCGTCGGGCGTGAGCCCCTTGCGGTCCATGAGCCCCTTCGCGGCGTTCGCGCCCATCGTGACGATGTCCTCGTAGACGTCCGGGAACGAGGAGTTGGTGAGTCCGAGCCCCTTCGTGTACTTCTCGGGGTCGTCGCCCTTCTGCGGGGCGAACGTGCCCGGCAAGTCGAGCTTGAGCTTTCCAGTCCAGATTTCGATGGCGTCGATGCCGACAGCAGTCATGGGCGATTGTTCATGAGGTGGGCATATGGCTTTGTCGATGGGGAGTTCGTTGATTGTGGAAGAGAGCTGCCACAGCGGACAGTCAACCACCGCCGGACCGTGAGGTGTGCATCATTACTAATAAAAAGTAATACTAATATTGAAGTAGTAATACGACCAATCTGGGCGTATGAGCGGAACTGAGAACGGGACGACTGTCGCCGTCACAAGCAAAGGACAGGCAACGATACCAAAAGAGCTCAGAGAGAAGCTTCGGATCGACACGCCCGGGCGTGTCCGATTCGTCGAAAACGAGGTCGGAGAAGTCGTTATCCGACCGGTAAAACGGCCGTCCGAGCTACGGGGGGAACTTGGAGCCGACGCCGACGAGGAAGAGTCGGCCACCGCGCTCCTTCGGGCGGACCGTGAGCACGACCGCCAGGAGTTGGACGAATCCCGTGTCGTCGACGGCGACGACGAATGAAAGTCCTGTTCGACGCCGAGCCGCTGCTCGCGTTCGCCTTCGACGAACCGGGTGCTGACGCCGTGGAGGAGGTGTTAGAAGACGTGTACGACGGTGACGTCGACGGGTATGTCACGACCGTCAATCTCGCCGAGGTTCGGTACGTGGCCGCTCGGTTGTCCTCGCCGGAGCGGGCGGACGAACACGTCGCAGGCCTCAAACGGATGGGATTACGCGAGTACGGCGTCGACGACCTCTGGAAACGCGTAGCAGATATAAAAGGAGATCACACACTCGCACTTGGGGATGCCTACGCACTTGCTGCCGCCGTAGCGGAGACTGCGGCGGGCAACGAGGTGACGCTGTTAGTAGGTGCCGACGACGATTACGACGAACTTCTGGAGAGTGCTGAATTCGGCGAGTTGATCGAGCGGTTTCGTGTGGATTCCTGTCACTCAAAATAACGGTCGCGTTACGTTTGGCGATCATTGTGGTAGACGGCGACGGCTTCGAGCCCGTTTTGAGCTGTCTCAAGCGCAACATTGCTGAAATTATCCGTAAACGATGATGTTCGTCATTCTATTTCTTAAAAGACACGTTCGATGGCATTCCGATTTCCACGGCGAATCACCCGAAATCGATAGCCGTCTTCAGCGAGAACTGATCCGAGATAGTCTGAATCATCGACTAGACATTCGACGTTGTTCAGCTGATAGCGCCGGTGAAGCTCGGTGAGAAACCATCGCGTCGTCTGTTTATTTGCGGTCGATAGGGGCTTAGGTGAATAATCTCGTTCGTCTATGGAGCAACCGCGCCGTACAGCCAGAACTTCTGGCCGTGGAGGCGGAGCATCTTTTCGTCAACGGCGAGTTGATCCTCGGAGACGGTCGAGATCGGCTGTAGATCGGCTTTATTTACCTCACGTAGTGACATACCGGCCAAGTGACAGCGGATCCCTACTTCAATCGCCCATCGTGGCGTTCATTCTCGCTCCACAAACGACAAGTCAATCCGCGCGATACGTTCACTGAAGCGGTCAGATTCTGCCATAGACACTCAGAACTCGTCCGCCTCATCCTCTAACCTAACGCGACCGTAGGGATGGCGGCGTTAGCTCCCGTCGTGACAATGTGCTCGTAGACATCCGCGAACGAGGCGTTGGTGAGTCCGAGCCCCTTCGCGTACTTCTCAGGATCGTTGCCCTTCTGCGGGGCGAACATGCCTGGCAAGTCGAGCTTGAGCTTGTCGGTCCAAATCTCGATGGCGTCGATGCCGACTTCGGTCATGGTCGGTTGTTCATGAGGTGGTCATGTGGCTTTGTCGATGGGGAGTTCGTTGATTGTAGAAATTAGCTTACATCGACGGTGTATGTCTCGCTACTCCCGTCATCAAACACCAAGGTGATCTCCAGCGTGTCACCCTGCATGTCTATTCTGTCTCCCACTCTGGCCGGGTCCTCCTTCTCTGAATTGGGTCAGTGTCCCCGTCGTCGCGTCACCACCAGTAACCAGTTCATTAGCGCCATCATCACCATCGGTATCAAAATCAACTGGCGGATCTCCCAATTCTATGACGCCGTTTCCGCCGCCAGCATCAAAGAATCCGTTGCCATCGAAATCAAGCTCTCTTTCCCCACCATTATTTACAATGTCTGCATCACCATCTGTTCCAGCGGCATAGTCGATACCAAGCCCAGTTATTATGACATCCTCAGCCCCGAAAGTATCGACTGTGAAATCAACAATTGATCCGGCCTCATTAGTCGTTTCTGCAGATGTTATGTCAGATCGACTGGCCATCGTTCCCCCAGTTTCATCAACAATCTCCACCCGAAGTCGGTCAACGTCGTCGCCAGCCGACGCGTACAAATCAAACTCATCACCATCCTCATTTTCGCTCACATCAAACGTAACGTCATACTCGCCGGGATCTGTTCCGTCATCGGAAACGCTCGGATCTGCGGGTTTGGCTCCGCTTATAGCTCCAATTGAGACATCAACACTTGTGTCTTCAATAGGCGTGTTTATCTCTCGGTCGGTGATACTGACTGTTACTGTTTCTTCGCCTACCCCGGGAACTGGTCTCGGGTTGGGCTCTTCCCACTCAACATTGAATGTCCGATTCAGATCAACATCATCTCGTTCCTCCTGAGCGGTCACATTCGAAAAGGGCGTTCCAGCGACTGGGCGACCATCATAGCCGATTCGAGCCATCTGGAGATCCCACGTGCCGTTGAGTTCGACGGTGACGGAATTCGCATTTCGATCGAGGGCTGCTACATTATCTTCCTCTTCAAGGATATTGACCCACGTGCTCGGCGAGTTCGTCGGGAGATCGATCTCGAAGGTGTCTTCGCCCTCATCGGGTCCAATCGGCACCGTCGGCGTCGGTCCGTCTATCGTCTCGGGATCGATCGTCGTCGAGAGTCCCTGCCTGTCGATGTCGTTACTGTACGCGACGAGCAACAGCGTTCGATCGTCGCCGTCGATCGTCCGTTGTCCGGTTACGCTCCGGTCCACTTCGTCGAACCGGTTATAAAGGAACGAGTGCTCGAACGTCGTTCGCGGTGGGTTCCGATACTCGTTGTAGTTCGGGCGATAAGTAAGGAGTCGAGTGTCGTGCGTCTGGTCGAACAGCGGATCCGTGTTCTCGAAGCGGTTCGCTTCGCCCGGATCGACGCTCGCGTTTCGGATGTTGAGTGGCCCCCGATCCTGCGTCGTTAACGCGCCCTCCGGCGGCGGCGGATTCACCGCGAACAGCCGCGAGTCGTACCGAAATCCGATACCGACTCGGACGGGCCGTTGAAACCGATCCGCCCTCGCATCACGGATATCAAGCAGCGACGCCCGCAGATCCTGCATATCCGACTGGACGTCCTGACTGTGTTCGAACTCCGCCGCGTTGTTCTGTGCGGGCACCGCAAACGCTTGGTAGCTCGCGAGCGCCAAAATCAGAAACCCGAACAGGATCACCGTCCCGACCACGACCGACTGGCCCCGACGGTCGTGACTGAAGCTCATTATAAGCCGTCGGATCCGGACGGATATAAAATCCGCCGTCCGATATCCAGTTTCGATACTGGGCCACTCCCGACACGCGACCGCAGCTCAACCGGCTTCCGCCCGACGAGCGGTGAGCGAGGCGGAGGCGGCGGCGACGACGCTTCCGGCGCCGCCGATCAGGACGGCCTGTGTCCAGTTCAGCCCGAGCAGCAGCGCCAGTATCGGCGTGGTCACGATGAACGCGGTCACGACCGCGCCGATCAGCGCGGCGAGCGTGAGCCCCGCCGGGGAATCCGAATCGTCCATACGCCGTCCACCCGGTGAACGCCGATAAAGTGGCCGTTTTCGACGCCTGACGCGGTTTCCATGAGGCACCCTGTGGAGATGGTCAAGCGGGCCATATATCTTATTCCGCGATATCAAATCAGATTCGCGGCCGCGACCTCGTCCGCCGATCAGTTCGTTTTTGCGCGCGGCGGCTGTTGCCGCGCATATGGCGAAACAGCCGCATCTGCTGATCGAGGAGGGCGACGTCCACGAAATCGCGGTCATCCCGGGCGACCCGGGCCGCGTCGACCGGATCGCCGACCTGTGTGACGACAGCGAAGTCGTCGCACAGAACCGCGAGTACAAGGTCGTCAACGCGAGCTACGAGGGTGTCGACCTCACCATCTGCTCGACCGGAATCGGCTGCCCGTCGGCCGCTATCGCCGTCGAGGAGCTCGCTCGCGTCGGCGTGGAGACGTTCGTCCGCTGTGGCACCTGCGGCGCGCTCCAGGCCGAGATGGAGATCGGCGACATGGTCGTCGCGACCGGCGCGGCCAAAGAGGAGGGGACGAGCAAGCGGTACGAGTCGGCGAACTACCCCGCCGTCCCCGATTACGACGTGCTCTCGGGGCTCGTCGACGCCGCCGAGGAGAACGACGAGGACGTCCACGTCGGCCCGATCGTCTCGGACGACGCCTTCTACAACGAGAGCGACGAATTCGTCGCCGACTGGAACGACGCCAACCTGCTCGCGATCGAGATGGAGGCCGCGACCGTCTTCGCACTCGCCCGCCGGAAGGGGCTGCAGGCGGGCGCGATCTGCACCGTCGACGGCAACCTCGTTGCGGGGTCACAGAAGGGCGCAGACTCCGACGACGAACTCCCCGAGAAGGCCAAAGACAACGTCGAGCGCGCGATCCGAATCACGCTGAACGCGATCACGTCGCTGTAGGGCGCGCTCGGTTCTCGCGACTACCCGTCTTCCGCCCGGAACTCCACCAGCGTCAGGTCGCGGTCGAGCGCGCACGCGTCGTGTGGCGGCTCGCCGAGCACCTGATCGATCACCCGTTCGTCGTCGAAGTCGGCGCCGTCCGGAACGCAGTAGCCGTGGCTCGGACACTCCGTGTGTGGGCACGGGCCGGCGAGCGAGACGCGGCTCCCGGCGTACGCCTGCTTCGAGAGGACGTTCGCGGGGACGGGCGCTGGCTCGACCTCGACCGCGCGAACCCCGGCGTCGTGGACGGCGCAGTCGAGCGTCTGTGCGTTCTCGCGGATCCCCGTCACGCGATACCGGGTCCCCTCCGAGAGGTTGAGACACTGGCCGCGGTAGGGACACCCCTCGCAGTCGGGCGATTCGCCCTGATACACGAACTCGCGACCGGTGTCAGCGAGCCGCGTGCCGATGAGCGTGACCGTAGTCATACCCGCACTGACGCGCCCGGAGTCCGTAAGCGTCCCGCCTCGCAGCCGGTGAGGCGGGATCGGAAGCGCCGGGGGTCGCTCCGGACGAGAGGGGAAGACACATCTCTCACCCGCGGTAACCACGATCGAACGATGATCGCGGCGATCGCACGGGCGGCGAAACGGGAGGCCGAGGCGGCGAACGAGCGGCGCGTGCTGGTCGTCGCCGGCGATCGCAATCGGGGGATCGACGCCGCGTACGACGCGATCGAGGCCGTGGACGCCGAGGACAGCGCCGTTTCGATCGTCTCGACCCGGAAGGGGTTCCGGTTCGAGGAACACCAACCGCGCGGAGCCGACGACCTGCTCGGCCGGACCCGAGACGTGGTCGTGCTCGACTGTCACGACCAGTTCGTCCCGAACGCGCTCGGTCGGAGCGTCGGTGCGGTCGACGGCGGCGGACTGCTCGTCCTCGTGACGCCCGATCTGGACGCGTGGCCCGAGATCCGGGACCGTTTCGACGACTCCCTTGCCGTCCCGCCGTACGAGATCGGCGACGTGACCGGGCGCTTCCGCGAGCGCTTCGTCGAGACGCTCCGCTCGCATCCGGGTATCGCGATCGTCTCGCTGGGGGAAACGCCGGAATACGACGCCGTCGAGCGCGACGGACTGACCGCCGGGGAAGCGACGACTCCGTCGACAGCGTCGCCCGCGAAGTCGCGGATCCCGCCGGACGCGACGTTCCCGGTCGCCGCCTACGAGGCCTGCCGCACCGACGATCAGAGCAGGGCGGTCCGTGCGTTCGAGACGCTCTCGACCCCCGGAAACGCCGTGGTCGTCGAGTCCGACCGCGGTCGGGGGAAATCGAGCGCGGCGGGGCTTGCGGCCGGCGCGCTCGCGCTCGCCGGCAACGACGTGCTCGTCACCGCCCCGGCGTTCCGCAACGCCGCCGAGGTGTTCGCGCGAGCGAGGGAGCTCGTCGAGACGGTAGTCGGGAACGGCTCCGGCGGCGGGGACGAGGGCGGTGACAGTGACGGGGACGGTGACGGTGACAGTGACGGGGACGAGGACGGGGACGGGGACGAGGACCGTGACAGTGACGGTGACGGCAACTGGGCCCGATCGCGCGACCGACCGCTCCGTACCCCGACAGGCGGTCGCGTTCGGTATCTGCCGCCCGCGGAAGCAGCTACGCTTCTCGAGGGTGCGGGTTCGGATCTCCCCGACGCCGTGATCGTCGACGAGGCGGCCGCGCTCCCGGTGCGGCTGCTCGAGCGGTTCCTCGACGAGTCGCTGTCGGTCGCGTTCTGTACGACAGTCCACGGCTACGAGGGAGCCGGCCGCGGCTTCGCGATCCGGTTCCGCGAGCGGCTCCTCGACGGCCCCGTCGCGGTTCGCGACGTTCGACTCGACGAGCCGATCCGGTACGCTCGGGACGACCCGGTCGAGGCGTGGGCCGCGCGGGCGCTCCTGCTCGACGCGCGGCCCGCGGTCGACGAGGCGGTTTCCGGGGCCCGGCTCGGGGCGGCAACGTACCGGGCGTTGTCGACGGACGATCTGCTCGCCGACGAGACGCTGCTCGGCGAGGCGTTCGGGCTGCTCGTCGCCGCGCACTACCGGACGGAGCCGAACGACCTCGCCCGGCTGCTCGACGCGCCGAACCTCTCGGCGCGGGCGCTCGTCGCCGACGGGCGGGTCGTCGCCGTCGCGCTGATCGCCCGCGAGGGCGGGTTGTCGGCCGAGACGCGTCGCCGGATGTACGAGGGCGAGCGCGTCCGCGGCAACATGGTGCCAGACGTCCTCACGAGTCAGCTCCGCGACGAGGCGGCCGCCGAACCGCGGGGGCTCCGAACGGTCCGGATCGCGACCCACCACGCGGTCCGCGATCGAGGGTTCGGATCGCGGCTCCTCGAAGCGGTCCACGAGGAGTTCGCAGCCGACGTCGACTACTTCTCGGTCGGCTACGGTGCGACCCCGCGACTGCTCCGCTTCTGGCGACGGGCGGGGTACCGGACGGTTCACCTCTCGACGAGTCGGAACGACGCTTCCGGCGAGCACTCCGCGATCATGCTCCGACCCGTAGCGGGCGATGGCACCGAGCGCGACGCCGGAAGATACCCCGGGACCGCCCTCCTCGACCGACACGCCCGTGCCTTCCGCGACCGGGAGCGCGACGGGCTCTCCGACGCCCACCGCGACGTCGATCCCGACGTCGTCCGCGGCGCCCTCCGCGCCTGTTCGGCTCCCGTGTCGGTCGATCTGACCGCTATCGAGTGGCGGTCGGTCGTCGGCGCATCGTTCGGTCCGGGGATGTACGACAGCGCACCGGGCGCGTTCAGAGACCTCGCGCTCGCGGTGCTGATCGAGGACGACGCGGCGACCGACCTCGACCCACGCGAGGAGCGGCTGCTCGTTCGGAAGGTCCTCCAGGGTCGGGCGTGGGAGTCGGTCGCCGAGGAGCTCGACTACGTGTCGACGGCCGCCTGTATGCGCGCGCTCGGGAACGCCTACGAGCCGCTCGTCGAGCGGTACGGCACCGATGTCGCGCTCGCGGAGCGGGAGCGATTTCTCACCGACTGACCGAGAACAGGAGAGACACGCCGGTCGAGGACCGCGGTGGCGCGCTCCGACGAGCGCCCGGAGGGCGCGAGTCGAGCGCGAGGGAGCCCGCGGCCGCCGGCGGCGGCCGCGGCGAGGTTGGGGAGGCGTGAGGCGCAGTCGTTGTGGACGGGACTCGAAGGGCTCGCCGCCGGCGGCCACGGCTGGGACGTTTGCAGGCAGTTCGTTGGTTCGCTACGTTCGTCGGTTCGCTACGTTCGTCGGACTATGTTCGTCGGTCCGCTATGCATTGGCGCTCGCGTGTCGCGAGCGGCGAGGAGTAAAGACAGACGCCAGCCAAAGCGGGTCCTCAGACGCCGAACCGACCGGATATTCGAAAACTCTACAGTATCCCGGTCGACGGCTCAGATGCGGTTCTCGCGGCCGGGATCGACGTCGATCGCGTCGACCGGACAGACGTCGACACAGAGCATACAGTCGATACACTGGTCTTCGTTCGTCGGGTTCGCTTTCATTTCCGACTCGGGGTGACCGGGCGTGTCGACCCACTCGAACACGTCGACCGGACAGTCCTCGAGACACGCGCCGTCCGCGAGACAGATATCGAAGTCGACGGCGACGTGCGTGCCGCGGATCCCCTGTTTCTCGGGCGGATCGACCGGCCCCCATACGGCGACGTTGTCCTCCTCACCGACCTGCTCCCGGCTCTTCTCGAAGTTCGGGTCGATAGCCATCGTTGAGCGTGATTCGCCGCTCGGGGGTTTAAATTCCGCGACGCGTACGGAGACGGGCGAAACGACCCGGTGTTGCTACGGGTGTGCGTAGTACGCGAGCAGGTCCTCGGAGCCGTCGGGGCCGTCCGTCTCGTCCGTGGCGGCGGGCTCGAACGCGTCGATCCGGGCGAAGCCGACCCGTTCGAACTGGACGACGTCGTCGACGTCGGTCGCCGCGATCGCGGGCTCGGCGTAGCCGCGCACGTCGCCGGAGACGGTCCGGAGCAGCGTTTCGAGCCCCGATTCGACCGGGACCCAGTGGATCACGTCGACGTCGCCGTCACGGACCACCTCGATCCCGGCGTCGGCGAAGACGAGCTGGTCGCCCGCGTACCGGACGCAGCCGTATCCCTTGAGCCAAACCCGCTCGCCCTCCGTCGGGAGGTCGGAGGACTCGACGACGACGCGGCCGGCGGGCACCTCGCGGTCCCCGCGGTCCTCGTGGTCCGGGTGCAGCGGCGGGTGGCCGGCCGCGGGCGCTGGAGCGTCGCCGTCGACGATAGGGAGTTCGACCGCGGGGTCGTCGTCGCGGTCGCGCACGAGGAAGTACCGGTTCGCGTCGTCGTCGACGAGGTCGCGGTTGTTCGCGTAGACGGACGACATCGCGAGGTCGACGTCGGAGGTCGACAGGCCGAGGTCCGTCATCGAGTCGACGAGGGCCCGTCCCTGAATGCCGCGACGTCGCATCGAGCGGATCGTCGGCGCGCGCGGGTCGTCCCACCCCGTCAAGTCGCCGGCTTCGATGAGCGCCTTGATCGTCGACGTCGACAGCGTCACGTCGTACTCGTCGACCTGCACGTGGCCCCAGTGGAGCACTTCGGGGTACTCCCAGTCGAAGTAGTCGTAGACGAACTGCTGGCGCTTCGCGGAGTCCTGGAGGTCGATGCCGCGGATGATGTGGGTGACGCCCGTGAGGTGGTCGTCGACGCCGGACTGGAAGTCGAGCATGGGCCAGCAGCGGTACTCCGCGGCCGCCTCACGCGGATGGGGCGTATCGATCATGCGGAAGGCGACCCAGTCGCGGAGCGCGGGGTTCTTGTGTTCGATGTCGGTCCGAACGCGAAGGACCATCTCGCCGGCGTCGTACTCTCCGGCGACCATCTCTTCGAATTCGGCGTGGACGGTCTCGGCGTCCTTCTCGCGGTGTGGGCACGCCTCGGCGTCGTTTTTGAGCGCAGAGAACGCCTCGCCGGAACACGAGCAGGTGTAGGCGCCGCCCGCGTCGATGAGGTCGCGGGCGTGCTCGTAGTAGGTGTCGAGCCGGTCTGACGCCTTCAGGACGCGGTCGGGCTCGAAGCCGAGGTAGTCGATGTCTTCTAAGATGGCGTCGTACGCGTTCAGATCCGGACGCTTCGTCTCCGGATCGGTGTCGTCGAACCGGCAGATGAACTCGCCGTCGTAGCGCTCCTTATACGTCCCGATCACGGCGGGCATCCGCGCGTGACCGACGTGCCACGGACCGTTGGGGTTCGGCGCCGCGCGCATTACCACGTCGCCGGGCTCGGCGTTCGGGAGGTCCGGGAGCGCGTGGTCGGCTTCCTCGTCGTCGGCCTCCAGCTCCGCGAGCTGCTCCGGCGCCAACTCACCGAGCCGCTCGCGCCGCGCCGCCTCCTCCATCTCCGCGACCCGATTCACGATCGGTGCGATAACGCCCGGGATCTCGTCGCCGTGCGGTCGGAAGTCCGGGTTCTCGCCCATGAGCGGCCCCATGATCGCGCCCACGTCCGGATCGCTGCCGTGTTTCAACGCGTTGAATAACGCGGCCGTCTCCCCGGCCGCCTCGACGCGCTCGCGGAGTTCGTCGTCCATACCGACCGATTGTCGCGGTCGACCCAAAAGCACCCCGGAACGGCGGGGGCCGTGTCGCGCCGAGAGACCCCGAACCCGGCGTCGCGGGAACCGGTAGGTCGTCCCGAAGTGCGTGTCGCACCACCGAACCGTCGACCGGGCCGCTCAACTGTCAACTGCACCACCGAACTGTCGACCGGGCCGCTGACCCGGCGGCCGCACCGCTACCCGGTCGACCGCACCACCGAAGAATCGGCCGTGTCGCGGAGCCGACGCCGGCGGATCGCCGACGAGGGGCCCGCGGGCAGGGGTATCGGATTGTACGCCTCGACGAACTTAAACAGCGAACACCGTTTACGGGGTTCAGGGACTCCTCACGGTGGTGAACGGTCGAGATACTTATCAGGGACCGAAACCCTAACCTGTAGGATCGAATCTCGTCGAAAAACGGCCCGCCGACACTCCGCCGGGTTGATATCCGCCCGCGTCGTGAACTGCGCATGAACACGGGAGCGACCGAGCGGCGGCCGCGGTGCGCGGGGGGATCGGCGTGGTAGGACCGATGTCCGAGACCGAGCGCGACGCGGGGAACCGGAAGATCAAGATCGGATTCCTACTCATCGTGGCCGTGTCGCCGCCGCTCATCGCTTTACAGTGGGACCCGACCGCGCTCGAGCTGCTCGCCGCCCTCGGCGTGGGTCTCGGTCTGGGCGTCCTCGTCGTCTGGTACCTCGGCAGACTCGCCACAGAGTTCACCGGCAGTTCGCGGCGACGCGGTCGGCGACGGAGATAGCTCCCGGTGCCGCGGAAACCCCCTTTTGACCTGTTGAGGTGTCGTCGCTAGCGGTCGTCGGCTCAGTCCTGTTCGACCCGCGCAGCCGGCGTCTGGTCGAGCGAGACGACATCCCCCGCGCGGTCGCTGGCGATCGCCCGCGATGTCGACAGCGGTGAGATACTGACCTCTCCCTCGACCGCGGCGCGGCGGTCGGAGCCGGGATCGTCTGCGACGTCGCCGCGCAGGAACTCCCGCCAGAACCGGTCGCGGAGCTCCATCCCCATCTCGCCGCGGCGCTCGTCGAAGCCACGCTCGCCCGCCTCGCCGTCGCCCGGATGGAACTCGATCACGTCGAAGCCGCGGGCGGGCTCGGTCAGCCGGTAGGTCGGGTCGTCGGCCGCCTCGTCGTCGGCGGCCGGGACGTTGACGTTCAACACGTCGGCACCGAAGGGGAGGACGCCGTCGCCGGCCCCGTCGAGAAGGTCGAGAACGACCTCGCCGGCGAGCGCGAAGTCGCGGGTGTCCATCGTCGGCGGCACGGGGAGGTTCCCGCGGTCGTACAGCGAGACGGCGATCGCGGGCGTTCCGAGGAACGACGACTCCATCGCGGCGCCGACGGTCCCCGACTGCCCGAGGATGTGGGCGCCGATGTTCGGCCCGTGGTTGCAGCCGGAGACGACGACGTCGGGGTCGAGTCCGAGCGCGACGTCGGCGACGGCAACGCAGTCGGCCGGGGTGCCCTCGACCGCGTAACCGGCGCCGGTCTCGGTGTACTCGATCGTGCTCTCCCACCACGACCGAGCCCCGCCGACGCCGGACTGGTTGCTCGCAGGCGCGACGACTGTTACGTCGTGGTGCGGCGAGAGGGCGTCGGAGAGCGCCCGGATGCCGACGGCGTCGATCCCGTCGTCGTTGGTGAGGAGGATCTCCTTGCTCATGGCCTCATCTGGGCGGGGACGGGGGAAAACGTCGCCGGTCGCGGGCCGAATCGCCGGTCGTGGAGCAGATCGTCACCGGACGCCAGCTGGATCGATGCCGAGACCGGCGTGGAGCGAGCCGACGGACTCGGTGGAGCGGCGGGTCGAGTGGAGAGGCGGGAACCGACGGATGTCGGCCGGGTGGTACTCCGTGTGGTCAGCGGCGGAGGGCGCCGCGAGCGGGGATAGTCGCAGGCGAGAACGCTGTCGGTCAGTCCGCAGTGACGCGCGGTGCGGCGTCGGAAAGCGCCAGCACCTCGTCGAAGAAGCCGAGCGAGTCGTGCGGACCGGGGTTCGCCTCGGGGTGGTACTGGCGGGTGATGACGTCGAGCTCCTCGCTGTCGAGCCCTTCGACGGTGTCGTCGTTGACGTTCACCTGCGTCACCTCCAGCGGGCCGGTGTCGTCGACCGTGTAGCCGTGGTTCTGTGTGGTCATGACGACCGTTCCGCTGCGGAGGTCCTTGACGGGCTGGTTGACGCCGCGGTGACCGAACGCCATCTTCTCCGTCGAGCCGCCGAGCGCGCTGGTGATCACCTGCTGGCCGAGACAGATACCGGCCATCGGCAACTCGCCGGCGAAGGCGTCGACGACCGCCTGGGCCGCCACGAAGTTCTCCGGGTCACCGGGCCCGTTCGAGACGAAGAGGATGTCGGGGTCGACGGCCGCCACGTCCTCCGGGGTCGCGTCGTACGGGAGGACGTGGACGTCCGCGCCGCGCTCGGTGAGCGAGGTGATGATCGAACCCTTCGCGCCGCAGTCGAGCAGTGCGACGTCGGCGACGCCGTCGCCCTCGTGAACGGTCGGCTCGGTCACCGACACCTGCGCGCCGATGTCCGTGTGTTCGCTCATCGGCTTGCAGGCGTCCATCTCTTCGATCGCGTCCTCGGCGGTCGCGTCCGGACCGGCAGCGATACCGCACGCCATTGCCCCCTCCTCGCGGACGGTCGTGACGATCTCGCGGGTGTCGACGTGGTCGACGGCGGGAACGTCCTCGCTCGCCAGCCAGTCGGCGACGTCGTCGGTCAGCTCTCGGGCGATCGCGGCCCGGGGCTGGACCGAGTCCGACTCGAATCGTTCGCTTCGGACGCCGTAGTTCCCGATCAGGGGATACGAGAACGTGAGGATCTGTTCGGCGTAAGAGGGGTCGGTCAGCGACTCCTCGTAGCCGGTGTACGCGGTCGTAAACACCAGTTCGCCACGGGTGCGCCCCGGCGCACGAGCGCGCGCTTCGAGCACGCGTCCGTCAGCCAGCGCGATGTAGGCGTCCGACATTACGAGAAACGTACGTGTGACGCCTAATAAGTGCGTCGTTCGTAGCTGCGTTACGATATTCGTAACGAGTAAGGCGGCGGAGCGAGAGATACGGGCATGGACGACCTCGACCGTCGGATCCTCTCGATCCTGCGACGAGACGCGCGAACGCCGTACACGGAGATCGCAGACCGCGTCGGCACCTCCGAGGGGACCGTACGCAACCGCGTCGATCGGATGACCGAGGAGGGGATCATCGAGCGGTTCACCGTCACGACTCGCACCGGGAACGTGAAGGCGATGATCGAGATCTCCGTGGAGATGAACGTCGACACCGCCGCGGTCGGCGAGCGCATGGTCGAGTGGGAGGAGGTCGACTTCGTCTGGCAGGTGTCGGGCGAGGACGACGTGGTGCTCGTCGTCGACGCCGTCGACACGCGCGCGGTCAACGAACTGATCTCGCAGGCGAGGGAGATGGACGAGGTCAAATCGACGAAGACGCGGCTGATCCTCGACGAACGGCTCGGATAGGGTCGTGGCGGCCAGCAGGCGCCGACCGGCGGCGGCGATGTTTTTAGGTATCACGCGGAAATAGCGTCTGTGTGCTCTCGTCCGAGAACGGAGTCATCGCCGCCGCGATGGTGGCGGGGCTGAGTAGTTTGGGCGCTCTCGCCGTCGTCGAGGCGGTGATCGGGTTGCCGGAACAGTGGGCATTCGTCGTCGCGTTCGTCCTCTTGATCTCGTTCGGAGTCGTCCTCCCACAGCTGTACTTGCTCACGACCGATCGGTCCGTTTCCAGAACCGCTCGGTTGGGCGTCGTCACGCTCGTGTTGATCGTGCTCGCCGCTGGGTTTTCGGAAGGAGTCACTGGGACCGAGTTGGCGGTCATCTGGGCGCTGGTGGGGATTTCGGTAGCGCTGATCGTCGTCTCCGAGGCCCGTGACGGGTATCGGCGATCGGTTCGGAGCGAGGACCAGTGAGGAGCTGAAGAGAGCACCACAGTAAAGAGCCGCAGAGAGCACCACACAGAACTCAAATCGTTCCTCACCGCGCAATTCCGGTCACGATCGGCGACACTCAAAAGGCGTGAATAAAACCGCAGAACCCGCGGATCCGTCTTACGCCAGCTCGTCGATCGTTTCCACGACGGCGTCGGCGAACTCGCTCGTCGCGAGCTTCTCGCCGCCCTCGATCTGCCGGTGGAGGTCGTAGGTGACCTGCCCCGAGGCGATCGTCTCCTCGACGGCGTCGCGCACGAGGTCCGCGGCGTCCGACCAGCCGAGGTAATCGAGCATCTCGCGGCCCGAGAGGATCATCGCGGTCGGGTTTACCTTATCCTGGCCGGCGTACTTGGGCGCGGAGCCGTGGACCGGCTCGGCGAGACAGCGACCGTGGCCGAAGTTGGTGCCGGGCGCGATACCGAGCCCGCCGATCTGCGCGCCGGCGGCGTCGGACATGTAATCGCCGTTCAGGTTCATCGTCGCGATGACCTCGTACTCGTCCGTGCGGGTGAGGATCTGCTGGAGCATGTTGTCCGCGATGCGGTCGTTCACGACGACCGTGTCCGCGGGCTGCTCGCCGTCGTACTCGTCCCACAGCGTGTCCTCGGTGATGACGTCCTCGCCGTACTCCTCCTCGGCGACCTCGTAGCCCCAGTCGCGGAAGGCCCCCTCGGTGAACTTCATGATGTTCCCCTTGTGGACGAGCGTAACCGAGTCGCGGTCGTTCGCGAGCGCGTAGTCGATCGCCTCGCGGATGAGCCGCTTCGAGCCGAACTCGGAGATGGGTTTGATGCCGATCCCGACGGGGCCGTCGTGGATGACGTCGGCGACGTCCATGTCGTCCTCGAGGAAGTCGCGGACCTGTTCGGCCCCGTCGGTGCCGGCCTCCCACTCGATGCCGGCGTAGACGTCCTCCGTGTTCTCACGGAAGGTGATCATGTCCATCGCCTCGGGGTTCTTGACGGGCGACGGGACACCCTCGAGGTGGTAGGTGGGGCGGACGTTCGCGTACAGGTCGAGCGTCTGCCGAAGCGCGACGTTCAGCGACCGGAAGCCGGCGCCGACGGGCGTCGTCAGCGGCCCCTTGATCGCGACGCGGTGGTTGCGGATGGCCGAGACGGTGTCGTCCGGGAGGTTCTCGCCGTACTTGTCGCGAGCGCTGGCGCCCGCGTAGACGCGCATCCACGCGATGGAACGGCCGGTCGCCTCGGCGGCGGCGTCGAGTACCTGCTGTGCGGCCGGTCCGACGTCGGTACCGATCCCGTCGCCGTGGATGATCGGAACGATGGGGTTCTCGGGGACGTTCAGCTCGCCGGTTTCCTCGTCGGCGAGCGTGATCGCCTCGCCGTCGTCGGGGACGTCGACCTTATCGTAGCTCATGAACGGTCGTGGATTCTCGAAGGGGCTTAAAGTTCCTGCCGTTTTTGCTGTGAGCGCGATCAGAGCCCTCTCAGGCGTCCTCGACGACGACATCGAACAGCGACCGCCAGCGGTACCGGCGACCGCCCCAGACGAACGTCCGTCTCGCGAGTGCGTACGGGAGGAGGGCCGGCGAGCAGAGCACCGCCGGCCCCGTAAGCAGGAACGTCGCTCGTCGAATACCGAACCGAGCGTAGACGGCCCCGGATATCGCGGTGGCGAGCGCCACGCCGACGAGCGGTGCGAGCAGACACAGCCCGGTGAATCCGATCGAGAGGCCGACGTTGAACGCGGCCGCCCGCGGCGCGTGGTGTCGGAGAATCTGAAAGAAGCGAACGAACCGTTCCAGTGAGTCCCGGATCGATCCGCCGGCGGGAACGGTTCGAGTCCGGTCGGCGGCCGCCACGTCGAGGTGTTCGGAGAGCGTTCCGTCGTCGCTGACCGTGCGCCCGAGGTCCGCGAGAAACGCCGCCTCACCGTCTCGGAGGTCGTCGCGTTCGAAGACGACCGCGCCACCCCACGCGATGCCGCCGACCGCGACGGCGGCGGTCCCGCCGACGGCGTAGGCGGGCTCCAACAGCCTCGCGAGCGGGTCGAGGCCGACGAACACCGGAAGCTCCGTGGTCGGGCCCTGCCGGTCGTAGTCGGCGTGGAGCGCGTCGAGCCAGTCCGGCGGATGCCGGAAGTCGTCGTCGGTCCAGACGATCCGGTCGTGCGAGGCCGTTCGCATCCCCGCGGCGATGGCGTTCGCCTTCCCGGAACACCCCTCCGGCTCGCCCGCGAGGACGATCCGGACGCCGTCCGGCACGTCATCGCGCCGATCCGCGACCGGGTCGTCGGCCGTGTCGCAGATTACGAGCAGCTCGTCGCCCGCGTCGTGAGTGCCGTCACCGCTCCGCCGTAGCTGTGCCGCCACCTCCTCGCAGGCGTCGGTCCACCGAACGGTCGGGAGGAGGACGGAGGTGGGAGGCGGAGACTGAGACGCGAGGGAGGACACCGGCGGGGACGAGGGGTGGGACTGAGGCGCAGAGGGGGATCGAGACGGAAGGGAATCCATGGTCGTGGCTCGTACCGAACCCACTTATCAACCGCCGCTTTCCGGACCCTTATCACCGCGCCGTGGAACCGTCGCGTATGCGTGTCATCGTTCACGGCGGCGCGGGCGGCATCCCCGACGACCCGGCCCCGCGGCAGGCGGTGCTTGACGAGGCGGCGGAGACGGGCGCGACCGCGACGACCCCGCTCGACGCGGTCGAATCGGCGGTCGGAGTCTTGGAGTCGAGCCCCCGGTTCAACGCCGGCGTCGGCGGCGCGGTCCAGTCCGACGGCGTCGTTCGCACCGACGCGGGCGTGATGACCTCTGACCGAGGGATCGGCGCGGTCTGTTCACTGCCCGGGGTCGAACGCGCCGCGAGCGTCGCCCGGGTCGTCCACTCGGAGACCCCGCACGTCTTCGTCTCCGGCGAGCACGCCGTGGCCCTCGCCGACGACTTCGGGATCGAGACCGGCGTCGACCTGCTGACCGACGAGAAACGCGAGCGCTACGAGCGGGAGGACCCACCGGCGGGCGGACCGCGAGAGCACCTGGCGTGGCTGCAGACGCGGTTCGGCTCCGGCGACGATCAAGCCGGGGATCGGTCGGACGACGAGGCGGGCGGGAGCGACACGGACGCCGCACCCGACCACGACACGGTCGGCGCGGTCGCGTCCGATGGCGAGTCGTTCGCGGCTGTGACTTCCACGGGCGGGCGATCGTTCGCCTTGGCAGGCCGCGTGGGCGACGTGCCGCAGGTCGGATCCGGCTTCTTCTGTACCGAGGCCGGCGGGGCCAGCGCGACGGGAGCCGGCGAGGACATCGCGCGCGTCACCCTGTCGCGCCGGGCCGTGGGGCACCTGGAGGACGGACGCGACGCGCAGACCGCGGCGGACGAGGCGATAGCGGAGTTCGAGACGCGTACGGGGTCCGGGGCGGGCGTCATCGTCCTCGGCGACGAGGGAGCGGGTAGTGCGTTCAACACGGACGGTATGCAGACCGCCGTCGACCATCGGTAGCCGACGGCACGGCGGCCGTCTCCCACGCCGCGGACGACGGAGCCGAGGATACAAATCCGCCCGCCGCCTTGCAGGCGTATGGTCACCTTCCTCGCCGGCGGCACGGGCACGCCGAAGCTGCTCGACGGCGCGACCCGGCTGTGGGACGCCGACGACGTGACGGTCGTCGCCAACACCGGCGACGACGTCGAGCTCGGCGGCCACCTCGTCTGCCCGGACGTCGACACCGTCCTCTTCGCCGGCGGCGGCGTCCTCGACCGAGAGACGTGGTGGGGGATCGCCGACGACACGACCGCGACCCACGACGGGCTGCGGCGGCTCGCGGACGACCTCGACCTCGGATCGGCGCCGCGGTACCTCGCGGCGGACGCACAGACCGCGGGCCGCGAAATCGCTCGCTGGCGACGCTTTTCGGGAGTCGGCGAGTTCATGGAGATCGGCGACCGCGACCGCGCGGTCCACGTCACCCGCACGAGCCTCCTCGACGAGGGACGGACGCTCACCGAGGTCATCGCCGCGCTCGCTGACGCGTTCGACCTCGATATCGACCTCCTCCCGATGTCGGACGACCCGGTCGCGACGCTGATCCACACCGCGGGCGGCGAGACGATTCACTTTCAGGAGTACTGGGTCGCGCGGCGCGGAGCGCCGGCGGTCGCCGACGTGGAGTTCCGCGGCGCGGCCGACGCCGAGCCGACAGAGGCGGTCCGAGACGCCCTCGCTGATCCGGTCGTCATCGGCCCGTCGAACCCGGTGACGAGCATCGGGCCGATGCTTGCGGTCCCCGGCATCGAGGGGGCGCTGGTCGACACGCCGGTCGTCGCCGTCTCCCCGTTCGTCGGCGACGAGGTGTTCTCCGGACCAGCCGCCGAGCTGATGGCGGGCGTCGGGTACGACCCCACGACGGCGGGGGTCGCGGAGGCGTATCCGTTCGCGGACGCGTTCGTCCTCGACGACGCGGACGGCACCGAGATCCCCGGGCGTCACGTCGAGCGCACCGACACGCGGATCGGCGACGCCGACGACGCGGAGCGAGTCGCTCGCGCGTGTGAGCGGGCGCTGGAGGCGGTCGCGTGAGCGACCCGCTCCGCTCCGCCGGGCCGTTCCTCGTCGCTGCCAGCCTCAGCGGGGCCGCCGACGCCGGCTGGGCCCGCGCCGCGGCCCCCCACGTCGACGCGGCGGTCATGGGCGGTATCGCGCTCGATCCGGCCAGTCGGGCGGCGGCGCGCGACCTCGTCGCCCGCGACCGCGACGAGTTCCTGCCCGGCGATCCCGTGGCGTGGATCGACCGACAGCTCGACCGAGTCGCCGACGCGCCGGTCCGACCCGGAGTCAACGTCCGGAGCGCGACGATCGGCCCGATCCGCGAGGCGGCCGCGGTCTGCGCCGACCGCGACGCGGTCTGTGAGATCAACGCTCACTGCCGACAGCCGGAGCTCCGGGCCGTCGGCTGCGGCGAGTCCCTCCTGCGAGACACCGACCGCCTCGCGGCGTCGGTCGCCGCCGCGGCCGAGACGGGCGCACGGACGAGCGTGAAGGTCCGGGCCGAGGTCTCCGGCGTCGACCTCGTCGCCGTCGCAGAGGCGGTCGCCGACGCGGGCGCCGACTGGCTCCACGTCGACGCGATGGATTCCGAGCCCGTCGTCGCGGAGCTGACCGGACGCGACCTCACCGTGATCGCGAACAACGGCGTCCGCGGGCGGGAGACGGTGGCCGAGTACGCGAGATACGGGGCCGACGCCGTCAGCGTCGGACGGCCGACGGAACATCCGACAGCGCTCTCGCGGGTCGCCGACGCGGTGGCGGCGTGGCGAGACGGGACGTTGGTCGGCCGCGACGCGGATCCGCAGCCGGAGGCGTCGCCGTGACTCGAGACGACGTGTCCGACGGCGGCGCCTCCGACGGGCTCGACGCAGTCGGCCGCGACGGGGTCGATCACGATGTCGGCGAGCGCAACGTCGGCGAGTGCGATGTCGGCGAGCGCGACCTCGTCGACGACGCGACGCTGGCCCTCCTGCTCGAGGTCGCCGGGACGCCCAAGCCCGGTAACGTCGACCGGCGCCGCGACCTCGACGACCTGCGCTTCGAATCGTTCCTCGGAGGTGCGGTCGGCGCCCGAGCGGGGCTCGAGTTAGCCGCCGACGAGACGGCCCCCGTCGGCCGCGCCTTCGAACGCGGTGTCGCCGGGATGGCCGAGCGGGCCGAGACGAACACGCAGTTCGGCTGTCTCCTCCTGCTCGTCCCCCTGCTCCGGGCGAGCGCCGCGGGCGACCTCTCGCCGGCGGGCGTCGACCGGGTCGCTCGCGCGACGACAGTTGACGACGCGGTCGCGTTCTACGCGGCGTTCGAACACGTCGACGTCGGGGTGTGCGACCCGCCTCCGGGCGCCGACGACCTCGACGTGCGGCGCGGGAGCGACGCGGCGCCGGCGGTCAGAGACCGCGGCACGACGCTGCGGGACGTGATGGCACTCTCCGCGGCGGGCGACGCGGACCGGATCCCGGACCGGAACGCGCAGGAGTGGGTCGAGGGGTTCCCGCGCACCTTCCGCGCGGCCGAGTGGATCCGGACCGACGACGGCCCGCTGACCGACAGAGCCGCGCGGGCGTTCCTCGGATTGCTCGCGACCGAGCCCGACACGTTGATCGCGGCGAGCCACGGCCCCGAAACGGCCCGTGAGGCGAGCGAACGCGCGGCCGCGGTCCTCGGCGGCGGAGCAGAGCGAGCCGAGGTCGACGCCGAGGCTGTCCACGCGGCCGATCTGGCGGCCGCCGACGAGGTGGCCGAGGCGTTCGTCGCCGAGGGGGTCAACCCCGGGACGACCGCGGACCTGACCTGTGCGGCGCTGTACGTCGCTCTCCGGCGCGGCGCGGAGGTGGCGCCGTGAACGGAGCCGACGACGAGCCCGAGCCGGCCGCGTCCGACCGCTGGCCGGTCCCGCTCCGCGGCGTCACCGAATCGGTCGTGACGACGCTCGGACCGAACGACCGGTGGAACGCCGCCGCACTCGGGCTTCACGCGCCAGACGATCCGAACGATCGGGACGACTCGGATCACCGGGTCACCGCGCGGACGTACGGCCGGACGCGGACGTGGCGGAACTTCACCGAGCGCGGCGGGGGCGTCGTGCAGTTCACGAGCGACCCGCGGACCTTCGTCGACGCCGCGCTCACGGTCCACGAGGTCGACGAGCCGGTCTTGGACGCCGCCGACGCGTGGGTCGAGGTGCGCGTCGAGGAGGTCGACAGCGAGGTCGACGGGGAGATCACGATCCGAACGTGGGCGCTCACCCCGGTCGAGGGGGCGGTGCGCAGCGAGCGAGTGCCGACGATCAATCGCGGGTTCGGCGCGGTTATCGACGCGACGGTGGCGGCCTCGCGGCTCGACGTCCCCGCGTACGACACCGGTGAGCTCCTCGAGCGGCTGCGGTACGACGGCGACGTGGTCGCGCGTTGCGGCGGTCCGGCGGAGCGCGACGCGTTCGCGCGGATCGACGAGGCGACCGGGTGGCGAGAGTTGGCCGATCGCGACGAGGACGACGCGGAGTGAACTCGGTCCGCCGGCGCGTGTGGAACCGGCTCGCGGCCGCTCGCGGCGGAACGAACCCTTTTAGTTCGGCGCGGCGGTAGCGCTCGGTATGGCCATCAAACCCAAGTACATCAAGCAGCTCGGGAACGCCCTGCTGGAGCGTTACCCCGACTCCTTCAACACGGACTTCGAGACGAACAAAGAGAGTGTCACGGCGCTGACGACGGTCGAATCGAAGGGCGTCCGCAACCGCATCGCCGGCTACGTCACCCAGAAGAAGGCGCAGGCGGCACAAGCCGCGTAAGCGAGTTCAGGTTCTCAGCCGTTCGTCCGACGACCCAGTAGCGACGGCTACGGCCACCGATACCGAAACTGCGCCTCACGCTGCCGCAGCTGACGTCTCGACCCCCACGGCCGTCACTCACCCCTGACCCCCACGGCCGTCACTCACCCCTGACCCCCACGGCCGTCACTCACGCCCCGACCCTTATCAGCGAAGCCGCGGCCACGTCGTCGGGATGGACGCGTTGGTTCGCCCGGTTCTGGATCCGACGTTCACGGCGGCCGCGCTCGCGTTCCTGCTCGGCGGCGTGACGCTCGGAACGCTGAGCGGGCTCGTTCCGGGACTCCATGCGAACAACTTCGCGCTGTTGCTCGCCGGGCTCGCCCCCTCGATCCCGGCCGACCCGCTGCTCGTCGGGATCGCCATCCTCGGCGCGGGGGTCGTCCACTCGTTTCTCGACATCGTCCCGGCCCTCGCGTTGGGGGTCCCGGACGCCGCGACGGCGGTCGCCGCGCTGCCGGGTCACCGGCTGGTTATCGCCGGACGGGGGCGCGAAGCGATGCGGCTGTCCGCGGTCGGCTCGGGGCTCGCCGTCGCGCTGGCGGTCCCGCTCGCGGTCCCGATCACGTGGGCGATGGTACGCGGCTATCCGACCGTGAGAGCGCATCTACCCCTGCTTTTGACCGGTGTCGTCGCGTTTCTGGTACTCACTGAGTCGTCGCGTCGGGCCGCGGTCGGCGGCGTGGTCGCCGTCCTCGCGAGTGCGGTGCTGGGGCTGCTCACGCTGGACGTCGACCCGTCCGCGCCGCTCGACGCCGGCGGTGTTCTCGCGCCGCTTTTCGCTGGGCTGTTCGGCGCGCCGGTGCTCGTCGACGCGCTCGGCGGCGAAGGGGTCCCGCCCCAGTCGGACGCCCGAATCACGATGGGGCGTCGCGACCTCGGCGTGAGCGCGGGCGCGGGGTCGATCGCGGGCGCAATAGTCGGCTACGTTCCCGGCGTCTCCGCCGCCATCGCCGCCGTCGCGGCCCTCCCGGCGGTGCCGCGGTCCGAGGCCGACCGCGGGTTCGTCGTCGCCACGAGCGGGGCGAACACCGCGAACACGATCTGGTCGGTCATGCATACACTGCAAAAACATAGTTTTTTGACGGCGGCGTACGTTGACCCGCGTGAGGGATTCCCTCATGGCAACCACCCCACGCGAGCGAGTTGCGAAAGAAAAGGATCGGATCCGCGCCCTTCCCGACGACGGACATTGTAGTGCTGAATGTGTTGAGGCACTTATTGAATTTGCCGAGGCGCTGGATTCCGAAAAAGTGCGATACAAATACTACGACAAGGACGGAAGCGTGAAAACGCTCGCCCCGCGGTCAATTGACCGTTATTTGTCGTGCCTTCGGATCGCTATCAAAGACGGCTTTGACCCCTTGGAGGACACGGCCGCCGAGTTTAACGACCTGATGGATACGATGCACGACGACGGCGGCAAGGCAAAGACCACCCTGCAGGGCTACCAAGCCGCGGCACAAGCGTTCTACAGGTACCATGACCACCTTGGCGTTGACCCCGACGATATCCACAACTACACCGAAAAATCCGACCCACGGCACGATGAGCGGGATATGTTCACGGAGGAAGATATCAAGGCACTACGCCGTGCGATTAGTGAAACCAAAATGCAGACCCGCAACCGGGCGCTTCTTGAGCTGCTAATCTTCACCGGGCAACGCATTAGCGCGTTGCTCACCCTTCGGATGCGGGACGTTGATCTTGAGGAAGGCTACATCTACCTGAACGAAGATTACGACGATAAGAACGGCGGCCTCAAGAACGCGACCCAACGCGGACGGAAGCGGCCGATGTTTGGCGCGAAAAAATACGTCCGCGACTGGATTCAATACCACCCCAAAGGCGGCGATAACCCGGACCCGGACGCATGGCTCTTTATCGGCGACCCGTCACATTGGAAAACCGATCCGGATGATCATTGGGCGAAAGTGTCGGCCGACCACGTGCTTCGCCGGCTCAAGGGCTACGCCGAGATTGACAAGCCGGTGAACGCTCACAACTTCCGGCACTACTGCGCGACCGTCTTATACCGGGATTATGACCTTGATAGGGACACGATCCGGATGCTCTTAGGGCACGTCCGCGGAAGTTCGGCACTTGAGGAAACCTATTCCCACCTGTTTGACGACGACTATATCCAGAAGGCGGAGGAAAAACTCGGCTACAAAGAAAAGGAGGAACGCAACCCCTTCACCCCCGAAACGTGCCCGACGTGTGGGGAGTTGTTAGGCGATAGCGACAAAGCGTGTTCCAACTGCGGGGAGGTATTCACCCCCGACGCCGCGGGAATCGTGCTGGATGAATCCGACGATCGGCTCCGTGACTCATACCGTGAAGCCGATACGCCAGAACAGCTTGAGCAAGTCCAAACAGCCGACGACATACTGAATAGTGTCAAAGAGGATTCCGACCTGAAAGCCGAACTTGTGGCGGAACTAAAGGACGAGATACTGAACGAATTGGACGAATAGCGGGGTCGTCGCTTCACCCGTCAATTCCAAAGCGTTAATTGAGTGATTAATCCTTATTTGTGTAGCACAGGGTGTCATAGAACGGTTGGCATACCACCCACCAATCGTTCAATACAGAGAACTCACCTACCGGCGAGGGCGACGATCTTACCGACATCTGTCAAGAACACCGTGCGAGATACAGAGGATGAGTACAGCACAGGCCGCAAAAAATCACGGTAGCATCGGCGTCAGAAATTACAGAACTACGACGTTCGTCGGACGAAACCCAACCGCTCCTCACCGTTGACTGCTCCCTTGGTCGGGCTCTTAAGAATTTTAGCTACCGATAAAATAGCTATTTATTTTGGGACAGAGATAGTACGACCACAGCCGTCACATCGAATTTGTCGGGCATTTTGGTTATCACCAACCACCATGTAGCCCTTTCTGCGTCCGCTGATCCGTGCTCTTTTAAATTTTTGTCCACAGTTCTTACAGGTTCCGAGGTGCTTTGCCATACAGTATCAAACTGTCGCGTTTCGAGTATTTAAAACCGGCGTGAGCCGGTAGTGACGGCCTGATGTGTAGTGCTAAAGTTGGGCCGTCATCAGGAGCATTGGACGCCAACCAGTTCAATCCTACCCATTTGGTTGCTGACGAAGTGTACTCGCTGCTCGACGCAGTCGACAGCGAGTCCATCGCCGACGACTTCGAAATCGGCATCCACAGCAAGAAACACGACTTCAAGAGTCACGTCAAAGTCGCTATTCGTGAGGGGCTCGATCCGTCCAGTTCACTTGCTGAACTCGAAGACAAAACCGCCGTTGACTACTCTCTCGACGAGATGTCCAAGTCGCGGTTTTCCGTCCTGACGAACGACCGCGACTACCGCGCGGTCGTTCGTCTCTTCTTTGCACTCCTGCACACGCGCCAGTTGTACCATCAGCGTGCTGTTCAACGGAAACGCCTGGAATGGCTGCTCGAACCTGTTGTCTCACTTGATGCTACCA
>OBKM01000029.1_pt1 | contig 52870 bp, 56 predicted proteins | sample 1519691 | NCBI WGS metagenome assembly OBKM01 (sample SAMEA37050418, study PRJEB22526) | metagenome | biome: saline pan; feature: lake; material: water | place: Egypt | collected 2015 | depth 0.5 m
AGTCGTGCCGAAAGCACCGCATTCCGGTGAACACCATCGCCATTCCGTGGTCGTCAGCCGCCGCGATTACGTCCTCGTCGTTGACGCTCCCACCGGGCTGAATCACCGCGTCGATGCCGGCGTCGGCGGCCGCGTCGATGCCGTCAGGGAACGGGAAGAAGGCGTCGGAGGCCATGACCGCGCCGGCGGATTCCTTCCCTTCTGCGTCGCGTCCGGCCTTTTTTGCGGCGAGTTCGACGGCATCGACACGCGACACCTGGCCGACGCCGAGGCCGACCGTTTCGGTTCCGGACGCGAAAACGATCCCGTTGGATTTCACGTGTTTGAGCGTTTTCCACGCGAACGCCATCGTCTCGCATTCCTCGTCAGTCGGCTCGCGTTCGGAGACGACCTCGAACTCCTCGACGGTTGGGGCGGCCAGATCGCGCTGTTGCACCAGTCTGCCGCCGACGATCGGCTTTTCGGCCATCGGCTCGGAAATCTCGTTCAGATCGCCCACATCGAGCACGCGGAGGTTCTGTTTTTCGGTCAGTACGTCGAGTGCAGCGTCGGTATACCCCGGCGCGATGACGACCTCTTTGAACGAGTCGACGATCGATTCGGCGGTCTCGGCGTCACAGGGACGGTTGAGCGCGACGACGCCCCCGAAGGCGCTTTTCGGATCGGTTCGCAGCGCCCTGTCGTAGGCGTCGGCCAGCGAGTCCGCCGTCGCACAGCCCGCCGGATTCGTGTGCTTGATGACGGCGGCCGCAGGCGCGTCGAACTCCTTGATCAGGGTGAGCGCGCCGTCGGCGTCGTTGTAGTTGTTGTAACTGAGCGCTTTCGCCCCCTCGTTTAGCTGGTCGGCGGCGACGACGTTCGCCTCCTCGCAGGCGGTGTCGGCGTAGACTGCCGCGTCCTGATGGGGATTTTCGCCGTAGCGGAGCGTGTCGGCGAGGTCGTCGGAGACGACGCGCCGCTGGGGGAACTCCCCACCCGTGTCGCCCGCGATTTCGACCCGGCCGGCGTCGTGGTCGACCGACAACTGACCGTCAGCAGCCCAGCGCACCGCCCGCGGATAGGCCGTGAACTCGGCTTCGTACAGCACCCGTTCTTTCAGCGCGTCGGCGTCGTCGTCCTCGTACACCGGAACCGCCTCCTGGGTGACGATCGGGCCGGCGTCGACCTCGTCAGTGACAACATGGACGGTACAGCCGGTCATTCGGACGCCAGCATCGAGCACCTGCGCGTGGGCGTCCATCCCCGGAAACGCCGGCAGCAACGAGGGATGAATGTTGAGTGTGAGTGGCGTGTTTGCGATGAACGTCTCGGTTAACACGCGCATGTAGCCGTCGAGACAGACGAGGTCGAAATCGTAGCCCGAGAGGGTGTCGAGAATCCGTTGTTCGTGTTGCTCTCGCGACTCGCCCTCCGCGCGGCTGACGACCTCGGTTGGAATCCCGCGTTCGGATGCGGCCTCGATCACGGGCGCGCCCTCGGTGTTGGTGAGGACGATTCCGAGTTCGGCCCCGCCGGGGTTCCGGTCGGCGAGATGTAACAGGTTGCGGCCACGGTTGCTGGCCAGACCGGCGATTTTGCACATATCTCTCGCTTTCCGGCAGGCCGAAAAACAGTTGTGGTCGGGCTGCGGCACTATCCATGAGTACGCATATATTATGGGTGTTTTTCGGCGTAAATACGGATCACTATGCACAGCGGTGATGGTTTTTCGCCTCGATCGACCGCCTCATCGACACGCTTTTGCGAGTTCCACGGGCAGGCTTCGGTATGACTGAGCTTCCGCGTGCGGATCCGTTGTCGGCGGTTTCGCCGCTCGATGGGCGCTACGCCGGCCGAACCGCGCCGCTTTCACCCTACGTCAGCGAATCGGCGCTGATGCGGGCACGGGTCCGCGTTGAGGCGGAGTATCTGTGTGCGCTTGCGTCGGTTTCGGCAATCGGCCTCGATCTCTCCGCCGGCGAACGTGCAGCTATCCGGGCGACCTACGAAACCTTTGACGCCGCGGATGCCCGACTGATCAAACAACTCGAAGTCGAGGGGGCCGAGGGCTACAGCGCGACCAACCACGATGTCAAAGCCGTCGAGTACTTTCTGCGCATTCGGGTGGCCGATTCGGATGCAATCGAGAACGCCGAGGCGCTGTATCCATGGATTCACTTCGGCCTGACGAGCGAGGATGTCAACAATCTCGCCCACCGGATGCTGGTTGCGGGCGCGGTCGACGAGGTGTTGCTCCCGGCACTCACCGAAATTCGTGATGATCTCGCCGAACTCGCCCGCGAGCACCGTGATCTGTCGATGCTGGCACGCACACACGGCCAGCCGGCGACACCGACGACGTTCGGCAAGGAACTCGCCGTCTATGCGGCGCGGCTGGGAACCACGATGGGACGGATTCGCCGCGCAACCAGTGCGCTATCGGGCAAACTCGCCGGTGCATCCGGCACCTACGCCGCCCATCACGCGGCCTATCCTGCGGTCGACTGGCAGGCGTTTTCTCGTCGGTTCGTCTCGGATCTCGGACTCGAACACACCGCGTTGACAACGCAGGTCAATCCGTGTGATGATCTGGCGGCCGTGTTCGACGCGCTCCGAGGAGCAAACAGCGTTCTCATCGATATGGATCGCGACATGTGGCTCTACATTTCGGATCGGTATCTCGGCCAGCGCGCGACTGCGGGCGAAACCGGGTCGTCGACGATGCCGCACAAGGTGAACCCCATCGATTTCGAAAACAGCGAGGGGAACCTCTCGAAAGCAAACGCGGATCTCACCTTCCTGGCCGACTACATCACGACCTCGCGGCTCCAGCGCGACCTCTCGGATTCGACGGTCAAGCGCAACATCGGGAGCGCGTTCAGTCACTGTCTGATCGGCTACACCAAGTCGCAAGCAGGTCTCGGAAAAATCGTCCCCAACGAGCAGGTGATGGCCGAGGAGTTGGCCGCAACGCCCGAAGTCATCGGCGAAGCCGTCCAGACGATTCTCCGACGCGAGGGCGACACCGATGCCTACGAACGGGTCAAAGCGCTCACTCGCGGCACGCAGGTCACGATCGATGATTTTTATGAGCTGTTCGAATCGCTCGATGTCGACGAGTCCGTTCGCGAGGAACTGCTGGCGCTGACGCCCGCGGGATACACCGGCGTCGCCGACGAACTCGTCGACGAACTCGAGTAGCAACACGCGGAACGCTGGTGCGTGGGATCGGTCTCACTCGCTGTGCGAATGCGCAACGACGACCGGCGAGTCAGCACCGCGCTGGACGCGCTTCGAGAGCGAGCCGAAAACGAACCGTTTGAGCGGCCCAACCGTCGGCGCACCCATAACGGTCAGATCGTAGTACGTCGACTGCTCGATGATCGCCTCGGCGGTGTTTGGGGCCTCAAACAGCCAGGTGTCGACCCGCTCGGGGTCATCAAGCGTAGCGACCATCTCATCGAGAACGCGTTGCCCATCCTCGCGAGCCTCGTCGCTATCGGATTCAATCACGTGAAACAGGTCGACCGCCGCGTCGTTGGCGACCGCGATTGCGTGGGCGGCTTCGGCGGCCAGTTGGCTGTGTTGGCCCCCGGCGACCGGAACGAGCATTGAGGCGATCGTCTCGATTTCGCCACGGCTATCGACGGTCAACACGTCGGTTTCGCTGGCAAGTCGTTCGGCAGTATCGGCCCACAGTTCGGTCAGAAACGACGCGTCTTTCCCACGCTCGAGAACGACTCCAGACGGTTGGTGTTGACTCACGATCGGCTGGAGGTTATCACCGATATGCATCGGCCTCGTCGACCGACAGTGCGCTTCGCGGTGGCTGTCCGGCAGCGGTGTCGACGTGACCTCCGTTTCGTCCGCGACGGGAGCCGTGTTGTCAACGAGCAGATCGGTATTGCGTGCGCAGGCGAGTGCGTGTGCCACTGTCGCCGCCCGACGCTGGGCTATTTCGTTGTCGATCGAACCCAGCAAACACGCCCCCACGAGTGGTGAAATATCATCCGGTGACTGTGTCTCGGAGACCGCGATCATTGTCCAGTGTATCAGCGCGGACGTAATAAATTCCACTGTCGTTTCATTACCGTGGTAACATGGCTTGCGGTCGGTATGCGAGCGCTACTCGCTGTGTTGTCCGCGTGTTTGTGCTCGCATTCACCGGGTCGCAACGGCCTCGATTTCGACGAGGGAGTCGACGGCCAACGCGGTGACGCCGACGACACTCCGGGCGGGTTTCGGGTCGGCAACACAGTGCTCGTACGCGTTGTTGAACGCCGAAAACTGTGACATATCCGTGAGAAACGCGGTTGTTTTCACGAGGGTTTCGGGCGTTGTTCCCGCCGCCGCCAGCACACGCTCGATGTTGTCGAACACTTGTTCGGTCTGGCCCGCCATGTCGTCACCGACGACGCGGCCCGTGCGGTCGACGGGGTGTTGGCCCGAAACGTACACGAGGTCGTCGTGGAGCACCGCGGGTGTGTACGGTTCTTCGTCGTCGAACACCCGCTCCGGATAGACGTGTTCTGTCATACCACTTACTCGGTACCCACGCCCATAGGTCAACCGGCTGTGTGACGGGTGTGTTTGCAGGCGTTCACAGCTGTTTGCTGACGTAGGGGCCGTCCTGAATGTAGCCGTGTTTCTCGCGGTAGTACTCGCGAACGCCGATGCCCGAAATCACGCTGAGCTTGTCGTACCCGGCGTCGACAGCCAGTTCCTCGGCGTGTGCGAGCAGTTTCCGCCCATAGCCGCGATGCTGCCAGTCCCGCTCGCCCGCCTGCTGGCCGATCCCGGCCTCGCTCCCGTAAACGTGGAGTTCGCGCACGATCGCGGCGGTTTCGAGTTCGCGTCGCACCGGATTGTTCGGAAACCGAAGCCGACAGAAGCCGATCAGGAGGTCCTGAACGGGATCTTCGAAACTGATGAAATGTTCGGTTCCGCCACAGACGTCGTACGTCAGCACGTCGAGTTCGATGTCCCCACTGTTGGGGTCGGCCCTGTTCATGCCGACCTCGCGGGCGCGAATGTCGCGACACTCGATTCCGTTGTCGTCAGCGTACTGCTGGGCGAGTTGTCGAAGATTCGACTTCCAGACGCCGGCATCGATAAAGTCCGCCGGAATGTCGCGTTGGACGCGCTGCAGACGGGTGTATTTCGGAATCATCCCCATCACCTCGCCGACAATTTCGGCGGCTTCCTCGTTGTCTAGTGGCTCGTACTCGCCGCGTCGCCACATGTCGTAGGTCAAGGTGTCGCGGACGACGAGCGTCGGGTATATTTTGAGATAGTCGGGCTTGTAGTCCGAATTCGAAAACAGCTGTCGGAAATCTTCGAGACACATCTCGCGGGTCATTCCGGGCTGTCCGGGCATCATGTGAAAGCCGACTTTGAACCCCGAATCGCGCAACCGACGGTTGGCGTCGATCGAGGCCTGCGTGCCGTGGCCGCGGTGCATTTCGCGGTTGATTCGCTCGTAGGTGGTTTGGACGCCGACCTCGACTTTGGTGCCGCCCAGATCCAACATTCGGTCGATCTGCTCGGGATCACACCAGTCGGGCTTGGTCTCGAACGTCGTGCCGATGTTGCGGATTTCGTTGGTCTCGTTTTCGGCGATCACGTCTTCGAGGTACCGAAACTCGCGGGCGTCGGGATCCTGCGCGAAACTCTCGCCCTCGGCAGCCTGTGGTGGGCTGTCGAGGTCGTAGTCGTTCAGTGCCTCGAGCGCGCGCTTGACAAACCACTCCTGATAATCATGGCTCCGAGCGGTCATCGTTCCGCCCATGAGAATGAGTTCGACTTTGTCGACCGGGTGGCCGATGGTTCGCAGTTGGTGGAGTCGGAGTGTGACCTGACCGTACGGGTCGTAATCGTTCTGGACGCCGCGGGCCGCCGCCGGTTCGTGGCCGGTGTAGCTCTGTGACGACGAAAACTCGCTGGCCGGGCCGCCGGGACAGTACAGACACTTGCCGTGTGGACACATGTGCGGCGAGGTCATGATCGCCACTGGCGAGACGCCCGAAGCCGTCCGGACGGGTTTGCGCTTGACGACCTGTTTGACTGTCTCTCGATGCTCGGGCGGGGCGTGTTCGAGCAGTTCGGTGTTTTTCGGAACTTTCGGCGCGGAGAACTCCGAACAAACGCTGAGTTTGGCGGATTCGAGGCCATCGCGGTCGATTTCGCCCGCAACAATTCGGTCGACGAGCGCGATACAGGCCTGTTCGAACGGATCGGACTCGCGTTCGCTGGCAACCTCGGAACTCATGTCGATTCCTCCGGTCGCAGACGGTTCATTATCCCTTGTTCACGCGGTTTGGCGGTTAAGCGTGTCGCTCACGACTGACTGTCGTGCCACCGCAACGCGGGACCGGACTGCGGTGTCGACAGCACGGTTCAGGCGTCGGCCGCATTTTTGATGACGAACACCGGAATTTCGGCGGTGTCGACCACGCGCTCGGAGACGCTGCCGAGCGACTGGAGCTTTTCGCGCGGGGTTTTGCCGTGCGTGCCGATTACGATGACGTCCGTGTCGTGTTCGTCAGCATAGGTGATAATTTCCTTGTCGGGAGTTCCCTTCCGTACCGCGGTTTCGACCTCCAACCCCGCCTCTTCAGCGCGGTCGGCGACGTGTTCGACGGCCGCCGTTCCCTGTTCGGCCAGGTCGTCGGCGAGGGTTTCGCGCAACTCGCCGGAGGTAGCGTGAATCACGCGCGTGTCGACGACGAAGAGTGCCTGAATCGTCGCCCCGGTGTCACTGGCCATCCGGATGGCGTGCGAAAGCGTACCGTCGATCGTCTCACTGCCGTCGGTTGGCACCAAAATTGCGTCGTACATGCACGAACAGAGGTCAGGTGGTCGCATAAAAACCGGTGCTCCCAATCGCCCCGTCAGCACGCCGGATTCGTCGGCCAGCCAACCACGCGTCGGCCAGCCACCTGCCGGCAACCCAGCCCAACCTACAAGCCGACGCATCTCCTACCGCACACATGCAACACGACCTGCCGAACCCGCCCGAATCGGGGCTGCGGAACGCCCTTCGGTTCGGCGACAACACGTTCCGATTTATTGAAACAATGCAGGCACGGTTCGACGACGCGGTCGCCGTTCCGATTCCCGGCCGCGCCCCGCTGGTCATTGTCACCAATCCGGATCTCGTCCACGACGCACTGAGTCGGCCCGCCGAGTTCGGCCGCGTCCCGGCGACCGGACCGGCAGCACTCATCTCGGAAAACGGACTCGTCCAGAGCGACGGCGACCTCTGGCGACAACAGCGCTCGATCATGGGACCGGCGTTCATGGGCCCGCGCGTTCGCGCCTACGCCAACACCGTCGGACGGCGTGTCGAAACGCTCGTCGACGAGTGGAACGCGGCACTCGACGCGACCGACGACGGAACACTCGAACGTGATCTCCACGGCGAGATGACGGCGCTCACCGTCCGAGTCGCCTCCGAAATCCTGCTCGGCGAGGATATCGGCCGCGAGCGCGCCGAGCAGTTCCACGAGTGGATGGCCGTCGCCGGCGACGAGTTCGAGTTCGGCCTCGACGCGGTGAGCCCCGAGTGGGTGCCGACCAGAACCGACCCCGCGTTTCGCGAGGCCGCAGACGGCATTCTCGGACTCGCTGAGGAACTCATTGAACGCCGCCGAGACGACCTCGCCGGACGCGACGACGAGGAGGCGGAACCACCGAAGGACATGCTCTCGTTGCTCATTCGCGCCGAAAGCGATCCAGACGTCGAGTATCCCGAAAACCAGATTCGCGACGAGGTGGCGACGTTCCTGATTGCGGGCCACGAGACGACCGCGCTGTCGTTGACCTACACCCAGAGTTTGCTCGCGTGGCACCCCGACGTTCGCGACCGGGTTCGCGCGGAGGTCGAGTCGGTTCTCGGTGACGACACGCCGACGTACGAACACGTCGACGGCCTCGACTATACGGGGCGCGTGTTTACCGAGGCGCTTCGGCGCTACCCGGCGGCGTGGGCCGTGTTCCGACAGGCGAGCGCCGACGTGCGCCTCGGCGACTACCGCGTTCCAGAGGGTTCGGCGGTGGTGATGCCGCAGTGGTCGATTCACCGCGACGAGCGGTACTTTGATTCGCCGGATGAGTTTGATCCTGACCGCTGGATCGACCGCTCGCCCCAGTCGGTTCCCGCCTACTTCCCCTTCAGCAGCGGCCCCCACGCCTGCATCGGCCGGCAGTTCTCGGTCACGGGTGCGCGTCTCGTTCTGGCCGCGATCGTTCGTTCGTTTGCTGTCGATGTCGACGAGAACGCCCTTGCCGACCTGCGGGCGACGCCGACGTTGCGCCCCGGCGGGCCGATTCCGGCAACGATTACCCGGCGGACGGATTCCAACAGGGCCTTTTAGCACGCACGTCTTTTCGGCGATATGGACGATCAAACCTACGTTGTCGGCCACACGCGGCCCGACTCCGATAGCATCTGCTCGGCAATCGCCTTCGCGGCGTTCAAACGCGAGGAGGGCGTGGAGGCAACGCCGCTCATACAGGGTCAGCCGAACGCCGAAACAGCATTCCTCCTTGAGTATTTTGACGTCGAGCTGCCCGAAGAGCGACGGTCGGTTCCCGAGGGCAACGTCATTTTGGTCGATCACAGCGAGGTCGACCAGGCACCGAACGATCTCTCGCCCGACCAGATTCGCGGCATCATCGACCACCACCGAATCGGCGATATCGAAAGCTCGCGACCCGCCTTCTACTTCGCCGACACGGTCGGCTGTACGGCAACGCTCATTCACGAACTCGCCGACGACCGCGGAATCGACCTTCCAACGGACGTTCAGGGGTTGATGCTCGGCGCGATTTTGTCGGATACGATGTTGCTCTCCTCGCCGACGTGTACCGACCGCGACGAGGCGGCCGCACGCGAACTCGCCGAGACGGTCGGCGTCGACATCGACGAGTTCGGTCGCGACCAGTTTGCAGCCAAATCGACCGTGGGTGAGCTCCCGGCGGACGAGGCGCTGCGGGGCGATCTCAAGCTGTACGATTCGGGCAAGGGCGAGATCGCCATCGGCCAGATGGAGGTCGCCGACGGCGAGTCCATTCTCGCAGACCGTGCCGAGTATGTCGCGGCGATGGAGTCGCTCAAAACCGAGGGCGACTACCACGGCGTCGTCCTTCTCGTCACCGACATTCCACAGGAGGGCAGCTACGTGCTCGTCGTCTCCGACGACATCTCGGCGTACGAGAATGCGCTCGATGTCGACCTGTCGGTCGATGATGGATTTGTCGACGGCTTGCTCTCGCGAAAACGACAGGTCGTCCCGCCGCTGCTCGAAGCGTTCGAAACGGCGTAATCGGACGTTTTGAGGCCGCTTTGACCCATTTCTCGCGAGAAGCGCGTCTCACAACCCTTATCCGGTCAGCGGCGGTTCAGACAAAGGCAATGGCAAACGGATCGGTTGACTTCTTCAACGACACTGGCGGCTACGGATTTATTGACACTGACGATGCTGACGACGACGTCTTCTTCCACATGGAAGACGTTGGCGGCCCGGACCTCGAAGAGGGCCAGGACGTCGAGTTCGACATCGAACAGTCCCCAAAGGGCCCGCGGGCGACGAACGTCACCCGCCTGTAAGTCGGTTTCCGACCTACAGTTACACCCACGGACGACTCCAATCTTCCTTTCATTTTTGTCCGATGAGCAACAGCAGTGGTGAATGATGCGTGGCGTTCCGTGCTGAGCCCCAAATCCAACAGCGCTTACGTTCCACGTCGGCGTTTCGCGCTCTCGGTTGTTTTTGCGTACTGGACGGTCTGGTATACCAGCCCGCCCGCCGCGAGAACGGCCATCCCGACGGCGACGATGAGGAGGTCGATCGCAACGTCGTCGTAGGTGAGAACGCCAAATACGGTGAGGTAGGGCACCGCAATGCCCAGCGCAAGCAGCCCCGCACCGCCGGCAGTCAGCACGTCGGCCACGCGGCGCTCGCCGGTCGCCCGGCCGATGACGTGGCTCGCAATGACGAGCGCGCCGAACGGAAGCAGCCCGAACAGCCACGCGAACGTCGACACCGGTTGGCTGCGGAGGTCGACACCGGTTCGCGCGTCGGTCTGAACACCTGTCTGGAGGAGATATCGGTCGCCGTCAACGTCGATGATGGTGAAAACCTCGTCGGGGGTTCCTTCACCGTAGTGGAACTCGCTCGGCGGTTCGCGAACCGTGTCGCACGCGAGCATGCCGGTCGCACAGACGGGAAGTTCGTACCGCCGCCACTCGCCAGCGGCGGCATCGTCGGCCAGCGTCCGCTCGACGGCGGTTTGCGCCGCCGGCGACAGCTCCTCGATCGCGATCGCGTTCTCTCGATCGAATCCGTAGAGCGCAACCAGTTGGTCGAACTGGCTGTCATCTGCTGAAACCGCTTGGTGAAGGTACGGCGCGGGCTCGCTCGTCTCGTACGGCGAGGCGAGTATCGGATGGGGAGCGAAGCCACTGAGAACCAGCAGCGAGCCGACAACGAGACCGACTGTGAGTCGATGCCGGTCGTCCATACAGATATGAATGGGCTCGCGGCCAAATCGGTTCCGGGTTTTGATGCTGTCCAACCCGGCGGGCTCGCCGCGTTCTCACGCCGTGTCGACGACGCGGGAGAGAAACGAACGGACTTCTTCGAGCGTTTCGTCCCAGGGTGGGTGGGCGACAGCCGCTGTGCGAGCGCGCTGACTCATCGTCGCCAGTCGGTCGGAATCGGTCGCCAGCGCGGTGAGTGAATCCGCAATCGTCGCGGAGTCGCCTGGTTCGACCAGAAATCCGCTTCGTCCGTGTTCGATGAACTCGCTCGCACCGCCGCGGGCGCTTGCAATCGGCACCACACCGTACTCCATCGCCTCGAGATACACCATGCCGAACCCCTCGTATCGGGAGGGAACACAACAGACGTGACTTCGCTCGAACGCCGCCTCAACTGTTGGTCTCGACACCTCACCGGCGAACGTCACCCGGTCTGCGATGCCGAGCGACTCGGCGTACGCAACGACGGAGTTGGCGTACGCTGGGTCGGCCGTTCGGCTGCCGATAACGGTGAGCCGCCAGTCGCCCAACTGCTCGCGAGCCGAGCTAACCGCCGAGAGCAACGCCTTGGGATCCTTCCGGGAGACGACGCTTCCGACAAACAGCAGTTCGAACGGCTCGCCCGGTTTTCGCGGTGGTTTTTTGATGGCTTCGGTGGTTTCAGTGGTTTCGGTGTTGTTTCGGTCGCGAACTGACAGACGCCCACCGGGTGGCGCAACGAGTGCCGGCTGATCGGTCACGGTCGGCGCAAGCCGGGCCGCACGCTGCTGGGTGAACTCGCTGGTCGCAATCGTCGCGTCGAGCCCGCGGAGAAACCGTCGCTCGAACGGTTCGAAAAATCGGCCGAACCGCTCGGTCGGATCGTCCGACTGGATGTGATGGAGCAAGCCGACAACCGCGCGCGGCTCGCTGAGGCGGCCACCGTGTCGCCACAGCGCGGAGTGACAGAGCCCGTCGACAACGAGCGCATCCACCTGCCGATCCAACCGCGTGCGAACTGAGGGCAGCAGCCCGCGGGCGACGTTCCGCGAATACGACCGCCAAGGCAGCGAAATCACGTCGACCCAGTCTCCGCGACGACGAAGAAACTCGACGAGCTTTCGGTCGTAGCGAAACCCGCCGGATGCAGTCGACAGGTCGCCGTAGACGACAAGGCCGATGTGAAGCGGCTCGTCGGGAGGATGGTGAGTCACAGCGACCGTTCGTGTGTCACCGTTGCCACCTCGTCCTCTTGGATGGCGATTTCGAGCTGTGTCGCGCCCGGCGGACGCAGTCGGTCGGTCAGGCGGTCGCCGAAAATCCGTGCGAAATGCTCCGCGCTCGGGTTTTTGTCTTCGAACAGCGACAGGTCGTTGAGCGTTTCGTCACGAAACGAAGAGACGGTCGCCTCCAGCGCCTCGATAACGGCGTCGATGTCGACGAGATAGCCGTACGCATTGAGTTGTGGGCCACGGTACGTTGCGGTGACTGTGAAGTGGTGTGAGTGCAACTCGCCCTCGGGCCCCGGATCGGGGACGGTCAAAAAGTGCTGTGCGACAAAACTGCGCGACACGGAGACCGCGTACATGAGTTACGGTAGACGCGAGCGTTGCTTAAATCCGCGGCTCACTCGACCTGTTGGTCGTACCGAGCGGCGAACCCCTCGTAGGCCGCCGGCTCGATATCGATACACACGAACCGGGCCTCATCGCCGAACAGTCGTTGCGCCGCAATCGCCGCAGGTGCAGTGCCCGCACAGGGAACGACCACGAGTTCGCCGGGGTCAACGAGGCCGGACAGCCACGCCTCGTACGGGCCGACCGGTTTGGCGCGGCCGCCGCGGCCGTAGGTTTCGGTCGGCCACCGGGCGACCTGTCTGGCCGACACGTTCGTTCGGCGGTCGGTCGGGCCCTTGTGCGCGAAGACGACGCTGTAGCCGCCCGTCGAGAGAAACGGCCCGTGTGTGTCGCGGTCGGGTTCGCCCGCGTCAGTGAGATACGTCACGCTGCCGACCCGCCGAAAGCCGCCGCCCTCGTGTTGTTCGGTCGCATCACCCCACGTTTTGCGGAGATACGAAACGAGGCGAGCCAACAACCAGTCGTCGACGTCGGCGATGAGCCAGCCGCCAGGCGCGAGCGCGTCGTAACAGGCATCGATAATCTGGGTTGTCGTCAGCGCGTCAGTCACCTGTTCGCCCTCGGCCGGCTGGTTCTCATCAAACGGATGGAGCTGGTAGCTCACACTCGTCTGCTCGCGTCGACCGGGACGCGCCCACGCATCGTCGAGAACGATCGCCGCGGCCCCCTTGTTCTCGGCGAGGTGGACAATGGCGTCGCCAACGATGTACTCCCCGCCCGCCCCGACTGCGTGTCGCGTGGGCTCGTCGCCTGTCGTCATCACGATGGTGTCGTACCGGCGACCGAATGAACGTTCCGGCGAGTCGACGCCGGATCAGCCGGAACTCCGAAGAAGTAGCCGGAAAACACGGCTCAGCCGGGACGACGGCCGGTGATACCGAGATAGTCCCAGATGAAATGTGTGAGAATCGGGACGGTAACAAGCCAGCCAACCGCGCGAGAGACGGCTGGATCGACGACCGGAACCAACCCGAGCGCGATGGTTCCCATGATCGTTGCGCCCGTGAACTTGCGGTAGCGGTTCGCTTCGAGGTCGTAGATCGGCTGGTCGCGGCGTCGCCGGAGCCTGGCGGCCGCAACGAAGCCGTAGCGCGCGAGCCCAACCAGCACAAAGACACCGGGAACCGACCGGAGACCGACCACCGCGAGCGTGCCGACGAGCACAACGAGCGCATCGGTTTCCGTGTCGAGGCGTGCTCCAAGTTCCGAAACCGTCTCGGTTCGACGAGCCACCGCCCCATCGGCGGCGTCGCCCACCGCAGCGACGAGAAATAACCCCGCCGCAAGCCACTGAAGCCGGGTTTCGGTCGGCGCGAGCGCGACGATGCCCGCAAACAGCACGAGCGCCCAGCCACGGCCGAGCGTGACCCAGGTCGCCACGGTGAGCCGCTGTGGGCCCGCCTGCCGGGTTGCAGACGTAACCGTCCAGCCAACGATGGCGACAAACACAATGAACGTGCCGGCGAGGACGCCAACGACCCGTTCTGTCAGCACAACGTCGTCGACCCTCGAAAGCGCCACGAGCGCGCCGGCGACCGCAGCCAGTCCACAGAGCGTTGCCACCGCGAAGGGCCGCCAGCGTCCACCGGTCGGCGACGCGTCGGCTGCGGCTGTCATCGACTCACCGCCGAAACCGATGCCAGATCCGGGTGGCTTGTGTTGGTCACGTTTTGTGGCTCGTTTCGAAGCCGGTCACGACGCGCCTGCCAACGGCGGTGACGACGATGAACCACCACCCAAACCGAATCGAGCCCGAGTAGCTGTGCCAGCGCAAGGCGGTGCTGGCCGTACGCACGCCAGTAGATTTCGCCATCACGGCCGATGTCGACACCGATCTCATCGGCGCGATGGGCCAGCCGCGGCGTGTCGACGGTGGCTAGCCGCTCCTGTCGCCGGTAGCCGTCGGCGTTAAGCGACTCGGACAAGGCCTCGATTTCCGCACACCGCGCGTCGAATCCCGCAAGCGATCGGTAGCCCCACGCGTTGCCAAACCGCTCGAGTTGGTCGACAAACGCGTCAAACAGCGCCGTTTCGTCCCACGGTCGGCCTTCGACGAACCGCTGTCTGAGCCCGCGTGGCACCGACCTGTCGGCGAACGGCTCGCCGTGTTGATCCCAGTCGCCGCCGACAACCCGGCCCCACTGTGGATACTTCGGAGCGGATTCGAGGAGGCTGTGAGTGATGGTGTCGGGATCGACCGAAATGAGACGAAACGGGTCGCAATCGGTGTAGCGCCCCGGCGCGAGTCGGCGGCGAGCCGCGTGTAGCCGGCGACACCACGAAAGCGTGAGTCGACGGGCGAGCGGCTGGGTCAGTCGCCGTCTCACGCCCACAACGAGCAGCCCGCGAACGCGGCGGCTGGGCGAGAGCGTTGGCGGCGAAGAAGACTGATGGCTACGGCTCACGGCGCAAGAGCACGATGAGCGCGAGAATCAACAGCACCTGTGCGATCTTGTCGACCGCGTCAAGCGTTCCGATGTCTCCGAAGCCCGAAATATCGTTCAGCAGATACCAGAGGATGAGCTGAATCCCCGTGAACGGAATTCCGGCCGCGTACACGAGTCGGCGACGAATCGCGAACAACACAAGCAGGATGCCGCCGATGAAACCGCCGGTCGCAAGCAAAAACGAGATACCCAGCGCGCTCGGCATAATTTCGATTCCGATGAGGAGGTGGACGGCTGCGCTGACGATTGCCATCGCAATTGCGGCCCAGTGCAGCGGAGTCAGTGATTCGGTTTGCAGTCCACGGCCGAACGTGCTCATTGGTTCGTAGTTGGCCTACACGAGCAAATGTGTTTGGTTGCGAGCGGTTGCGTGTCGACTCGTGATGTCGCTAATCTCACCGCGTGACCGACAAGATTACCGGTTTTCGGCAGGCCGAAGCGGTTCATCGAGGAGCGTCTGCAACCAGTGTTTGCCTTTGGCCGGGCTGTAGCCGTCCTGTCGGAGGTGCGCAAGCGGGGAGACCGTGGGGTTGCGCTCCCAGTGACACCATACCGCAGTCTCGCCGGTATGGGTCGGAAACAGCCGCACATGCAGTTGCCACGGGCCAAAAAAGCCGTCGGGCCGATACGAGAGACTCGCCTGTTCGTACCGCATCGCGCCGTGTCGCTCGTAGGCGTGGAGATACGCTCGAATCTGCTGGCTGAAGCCGTATGTCGACCGCAGTCGCCGACGTGCCTCGGCGGGGGGCACAGCCCAGACGCCGAGATACTCGCGGTCGGGCGGTGGCAACACGCGAAGATGGGTCGGCAACAACCGGTCGGGGAGTCGAACCGACCAGACGGCGGCCCAGCGTCGAACGCGCCACAGCGGCAGCCACCGAAGCGCCAGCCAGCCGAGCGCACCGACAAATGCGAGTCGGGCGAATGCGGTCAGGCGCGCTCGTAGTCGGTCGCCCAGATTCATTCGTATGTCAACACCACCTGCAACACCGATTCGGGCGACGAATCGAGCAGTTCGTAGGCTCGCTCGGCCGCGGTAAACGGAATCCGGTGTGTGATGAGGCGCTCGCAGTCGATGCGAGACAGCCAGTCGAGCGCCGTCTCGAAGCGCCGGTCGCGGTTCCAGCGGCCGCGGAGTTCGGGGGCAATCGTGCTCACCTGGCTGGAACGAATCTCGATGCGGTTGCGATGGAACCGTCCGCCGAAGTCGACGGACGTCCGTTTCGAGCCGTACCACGAGCCGACGACGACGCGGCCATCGTAGCCCACGGCGTCAACGGCGGTGTTGAGCACGTCGGGCTGGCCCGACAGTTCGATCGCCAGATCGAAGCCGTCGCCAACGCGGTCGACGACAGTTTCGTCCGGTTCACTGTTGCCGACAGCGGCATCGCGGTCGGCGTTGTCGCCGGCGTCGAAATCGCGGTCGGCACCCAACTCGGTGTCGGCGGTGGGATCATAGACGCGGTCGGCACCGAACTCACGGGCAATCTCCCGTCGGTGTTCGACCGGTTCGACGACAACGAGTTCGGCAAGCGGGAAGCTCGCCAGCAGCCGGGTGGTACACAGCCCGATACTGCCTGCGCCGAACACTACCACGCGCTCGCCGAGCATCGGCGCGGCGTCCAACACGAGATTTGTCGCGGTTTCGAGCGTCGGTAACAACGCGGCGTGTGCCGGCTCAACCGCGTCGTCGACGACCACGAGTTCCGTTGGCCTTGCGGTAACGTGTGTTTGATGCGGATAAAATCCAAAGACGGTTCGACCGAGCCAGTCGTCGTCAACACGCGAGCCGCAGTCGACGACCCGACCGACGGTCGAATAGCCGTACCGGAGCGGATACGAAAAATCACCATCGAATGCGGGAAGCGCGTCGTCAATCGGGGTCTGTTCGGGAATCTCGTCGCGATAGACCAACAGTTCGGTGCCCGCGCTGATCGCCGACGCCACCGTTTCGACAACCACTTCATCGGGAGCCACGCGAGCGACTTCGATCGGTCGTCGTTCGACGGTTCGCGGCGCGGTGAAATAGAGTGCGGATCCGGACATGTGGCGGATACACGACGTACGACTGCCGACATAAAAGACGTGTCGGCGCGATTCCGATGGGGACGGAGATACAAAGAGCGATGGGGCCGCGCGCCGAGTAACCACTATGCGCGGAGCCGACGAAGGCACACGGCGCTCGTCGCTCGTGACAATCGTCCGTGGCGGCTCGCTGTACACCGTCGGAAAAGTCGTCTCCGACATCGGCGAGTTCATTCTCCACCTCCTCGTCTCGCGGGTTCTCGGTGCGGGGCTGTACGGACTGTTCGCCTACGGCAAAACGCTCGCCTTTACCGCGTTGTTGCTCACGAATCTCGGCAGCGACAAATCGATCGTTCGGTATCTCCCGCAGTACGAACACCACCCGGAGCGACGACGGTTTTATTTGGCGCTCGCGTGGCTCACTTCGATCGCTGGGGCGAGCGTCGTCGCCGGCGGGCTGTTCGTTTTTGCGCCGACGGTGAACGCGCTCACGCTCACTGAGCCGACGTTCGTCGGCGTGCTGAGGCTGTTTGCCGTGATTTTGTTTCTCGATACGGCCGGCAATCTGGTGTATGCGACGTTTCGCGCGCTCGAAATCATCGAGTACGAGGTACTCAGCAAGCGCCTGTTCAAACCGGTCATGCGCGTGGGCTGTGTCGGCGTCGCGCTCGTCGCTGGCGTGGGCGTCTTCGGTGTGGTCGTGGCCATGGTCGTCGCGAGCGTGCTCACGCTCGGCGTGGCGGGGTATCTGTTCATCACCCGAACCGCGGTTCGCCCACAGCTTCGCTCGCCGGCGGCAACCCGTGAGACGGTTCGCGACTACTACAACTACTCGCTGCCGCTGACGGCCAAAGAAGCCGGAACGGTGATGCAGGGCCGTCTCGACGTGCTGTTGGTCGGCGTGTTTCTCTCGGCAACGGCCGTCGGCGTCTACAACGTCGCCGTGTTGGTCGCAGGCGTGCTGTACGTACCCTTGTTGGCGGCCAACCAGCTGTTCGCGCCGGTTGCCTCCCGACTCTACTCACGCGGCCAGCGTCCCGATCTGGTGGCAATCTACCGGGCAGTCACGCGCTGGATTTTCACGATCAGCCTGCTGGTGGCCGTGCTCATCGCCGCGTTCCGGGTCGAACTCCTGGGACTGTTCGGCCCCGAGTTCACCGCTGGCACGGCCGTCTTGGTGGTGATGCTCGTCGGTCAACTGTGCAACGCGGCGACCGGCCCGAGCGGCTATTTGCTGATGATGACCGATCACCAGTACGTCGTTATGGCAAACGAATGGCTGTTCGGCGTCGCCAACGTGGTTCTCACGGTCGTATTCATCCAGCTGTTCGGCCTGGTCGGTGCCGCGCTCGCCTCCGCCGGCGTGCTCGCCGTGCGAAACCTCACCAAACTCGCCGAGGTCTGGTATTTCGAGGGGATGACTCCCTACAATCGAGCGTTTCTTAAGCCGCTTGTCGCTGGCGTCGCTGTCGCCGTCGGTCTCACGCTTGCCCAAGGAGTCGTTATTAGCGGGCCCGTTGGCGTTGCAGTCGGCGTCGGCGCGGCCACCATCGTCTACGCCGGGACGCTCTGGGTGCTCGGCATCGAGCGCGTTGACGCCGAACTGTACGCCGAACTCGTCGATCGGTCGCCGTGAATTTAGGATGCTGTGGTTCGAACGGTACGTAATGCGTGCTGACGTCCGACGCTATCGCACTCGCCTCGAATCGGGACTCGACCGCGTGGGGCTGCGGTCGCGGCTCCGTAGGCTCTACTGGCAACTCGGCGTGCCGAAACTGCTTTATCGAGTTTCCTCGCGGGAAACGATCTGTCACGAGATCGGCGACCAAAACGTCGAGTTCCCCCTCGCCGCCGACTGGCAGTACGAACGCTTTCGGTGGATGCATCCCGAGTACGAACTGTTCGAGGAACTCGGCGAGGAACTCGCCGCAGGCGACGTAGTTTACGATGTCGGCGCACACCTCGGCTGGCACGCCGTTGTCGCAGCCGCGGTCGCCCCCGACGTGACCGTCGAGGCGTTCGAACCGCATCCTGGCGTTGCCGACCGGCTTCGCGAGGTCGTCGACACCACGGGTCACGACATTCGCGTACACGAGTGTGCGCTGTCTGACGCTACCCAAACCGCCGAGTTCACCGCCGATCCGACGCCTGCTGCGCGGCTTTCGACCGCCCAACCGGACGCGCTCGATGCGACAATCGAGGTCGAAACCGCAACCGGCGACCGCCTCGTCGACGAAGAGCGGATAGCGCCACCCGACGTCATCAAAATCGACGCTGAGGGTGCCGATGCCGCGGTGCTCCGCGGACTCGAAGAGACGATCACGACACACGAGCCGCGGATTATCTACTGTGAGGTTCACGTCGACGGCGAGAGGATTCGCGAGTTGCTCTCGGCTGCGGGCTACGAGTGCGAACCGGTGTTTTCCTCGCGGCCGGTGCTTCGGGCGACGCCCGCGTAGCACGCCGATTGGCTGGGTGTGCGACCGCTTTTTCAGTCAGTTCTACTGAGTGTGCGACCGCTTTTTCAGTCAGTTCTACTGAGTGTGCGACCGCTTTTTCAGTCGGTTTCTGTCGGGTGTCCCGCGCGCAACGTCACTGGCTCGGCAGCGTTCGACCCACCGTGGTGGCCGACCACTCGGCGCGCGCCAGCGACGCTCAGCGCCGCCAACACGACACCGGCGGCGACATCGACGAGCCAGTGAATGCCGAGCACCAGTGTCGCTAGCACGATGCTTGTCGCCAGCACTGTAGCGATCGGTGTCCACCGCGGGAACTCCGCGTGTGTCAACACGGCGACAGCCAGCACCGTCGCCGACAGCGAAGTGTGTAGCGATGGAAACACGTTGGTCTGGGAGTTGACCAACGAGGTGAGATAGACGATGTCGGGAAACAGCTCGACGAGGCCGTGGTTCACTGTCGCTGCCGACGACGACTGCTCGTGAAAGGTTCCTGGCCCGTGGGCTCGAACGGCCGCATAACAGCCGACAGCCACGGCGTAGTTGATGGCGTACGCACCGACGAGCGTTTTGAGCGGCCGCGTCGACGATGCGAACAGATACGCACCCAACGGAAACGTCAGCAACACTGCGTAGCCGAAGACGTACATGCCCGAGAAGTACACCGTTGCCCACCCCGGAAACGCGCTCTGAATCACCGCGACCGTGTTGCCCTCGATGGCGTAAAACAGCGCGGTCGGCTCGACCCCGTACCGATACGAGAAGGCGACGATGTATGGCTGCAATCCCTTGTTGACGACGAGAATCCCGGCTAGCACCGCAACGAAGGGGGCGATTGCCCGAAGTCGACCGCGAACGAACGCCCGATCGGTTCGCAGCCACGACAGCCGTTTGCGGTCGACACAGATCACGAGCAACGCGGCAAGCAAAACGGCGGTGACCCCGAGAACGACCGCGACCAGCCCGATGGTGAGACGTAGACGCATTCAGTCGTCGCTCGTTGCAACCGCTTGCTCGCCGAACTCGACGGTCGTCCCGCTGTACCGACAGTCCTCAAGCGCGTGTTTCGCCGCGTAGCCCGCCTCGTGGGCGGAGTCACCCCGGCCGATCCCGACCTGGAGTGCGACGCCAACGTCGCTGTCGACGTGGTCGACGGCGGCTCGGTAGTCAGCGGTCGACAGTTCCGGACAGACCGCGATGATGTTGTCGCCGCCGACAAAAAACGAGAGTGCGCCGTGGGTTCGGCGCATGTACTCCATCAGCGAGGCGTAGCCGCATTCGATTTCGATAAACGAATCGAACTCGTTGAGCCGGTCGGTGTACTTGCCGGTCGCGTTTTTGACATCGAAATGTGCAATCGTCAGTGTGCGCGCGCTGTCGGCCGGGAGGAACTCCCCGGCGAGCACTTCGGTTCGTGTTTCGTCCTGGGCGCTCCCGGCGGCCTGAATCTCCTCGGTGGCGACCTCAAGCGCGTCGACGGGAGTGTCGGCGACGCCGACGCCGAGGCTGATCGTCACCGGATACCGGTTGCGGATGCTCTCTTGAAGCGTTTTGTGGGCCGGACGGCCGATGCCGTTTGTGACGGCAATCATGTTGTCGAACCGGGTAAAAAACACGTAGCCGTCGCGGCTTCCAACGAACTGGGCGATGTCGGCAAACAGCCGTGATTGGAGGGTCTGGAGATCCATTTCGCGGCGGGGTTCGGGCGTCACCGTCCACGGACCATAGTTGTCGATTTGCACGAGCGTCAGTTGAATGGTCGACACAGTTATACCGAGTACGTGCCGCACTAATTAGTGTCTTTCCGTTCGACCGGTTTTGTGTGCCAGCGGCCGGCTTTCATCGCCAGAACCGAGCGGTTTAGTCGACTCGTGACCAACGACCGTTCGTGCACTATCAGGGAGTCATTCTCGATGTCGACGGCACGGTGCTCCACGGAAGCGAGCCGATCGACGGGGCGAAACGGGGACTTGCGGCCGTCGACACCGCCGGACTCTCACGAGTGTTCGTCTCGAACAACCCGACGGCAGTGCCGGCCGCCTACGAGGAACGGTTTGACGCCGCCGGCTTCAGCGTCGGCCGCGATGAAGTGCGCACCGCCGGGACGCTCACGACCGCCTATCTCGCCGCCGAGCACAGCGAGGACGTGCTGTTCGTCATCGGCGACGACGGCGTCGTCGAGCAGCTTTCGGCTGCCGGCCTCTCGCTGACGACCGATCCGGAGGCAGCCGACACGCTCGTCGTCTCCATCGATCGCGATTTTTCATACGAGTCGCTGTGCAACGCCATCGTCGCGCTGGCCGATGAGGAAACCGAGTTCATTGGCACCGATCCCGACATGCTGATTCCGCATCGTGGATGGAATCGTCCGGGCACTGGCGCGATGCTCCACGCCATTGAGGGTGTGACCGGCCGATCTGTCGACGTCGTCTGTGGCAAACCCTCGGAGTTCGCCGCCGAGGCCGCTCTCGAGCATCTCGACCTGCCGGCGCGTGACTGCCTCGTTGTCGGTGATCGCCTCGATACCGACATCGCACTCGGTTCAAACGCGGGCATGATGACGGCGCTCGTCCTGACGGGTGTCACCGACGCCGAGACGCTCGCTGCGTCGGACATCAAACCCGATTTCGTGCTCGACTCGGTAGGCGAACTCGGATCGGTACTCGACGGGACTCACGGCTGACCGATCGAATTGAACCACACTATCATGCGTGAGAATGTCTGACAAAGATTTATGTTGCATGCCGTCAGTAATCCGGTATGGTATCGAAAGACTCACCATACGTCTTCGGCGACGAACCGCCAGAACAACCCAGCCACGACCCTGAGGGGCGCGACATCGTAATTATCGACGGTGAAGCGATGACCTACCGAAGCTACCACCGCACCGAACAGTGACTGTCAGCATTTTTTGCTGACGCCATTTTCCCCGCTGAGCGACAGCCATCGCACCGTTCGCATGTCGGTCGCCGCGCTCTCACTCGAGAACGGCCGTCCGCAGTCTCACTCGAGTACGACTGTTTCCTCTCCGGCAAGCACGTGCGTGTCGACCTCGCTGGCTGTCGCACGAACCTCGCGAACCCACTCGTCGGGATCGACTTCGATTGGCCCGAACGTATCGTAATGCATTGGGAAGGCGTCGTCGACGCCGAGCCAGTCAACGGCGACAGCGGCCTGCCATGGCCCCATGGTAAAGTGATCGCCAATTGGCACTGCCGCCGCGTCCGGTTTGAGATACGGGCCGATCACATCACGCATCTCGCTCATGAGACTGGTGTCGCCGGCGTGATAGAACGTCGTCGAGGACTCATCGGCGACCTGCGTTGGTTTCGTGTCGCTGATGACGAAGCCGGCTGGCATCCCGCCCGAGAGCGCGTTGTCGGTGTTGATGCCGTTGCTGTGATCGGCACGAACCATCGTGACGAAGGCATCACCGCACTCAACGGTTCCGCCCAGATTCATTCCCATTCCGCCGACGGCGTTCTCGAAGCCGAGTTCCCCCTCGGCGTAGCTGACGAGTTCGGGCGTGGCCACGAGCGTCGCCTCGCTGAACGCGCCCGCGTCGGCAATGTGGTCGGTATGGCCGTGCGTGAGCAACACGTAGTCCGGCGTCTCGACATCGCTCGGATCGAGGTCGCTGTGCGCGTTGTTAAAAAAGGGATCGATGAGCAGCGTCGTGTCGCCGACCGTAACGTGCCAGGTCGAATGGCCGTGGTAAGTGAGTGCTATCGTCATGCTCCAGTCGAATAATACTGCCACGACAGTAAAAAATCGTACGGTCGGCGTGAGCATCGACAGTCCTCTCGCAGAGCGGGCCACCACGCAGTATCAACAGTTTTCATCCCACCGACGAGAGCACTCGTATGCATCGACTGCGATTTCGTGATCCCGCCGGATCGGTCCGCGAGGGCCGGGTTGTCGACGACCGTGTCGTGTTCGGCGATCGAACCTACGCGTTCGACGATATCGACGTGCTTGCACCGTGCGAACCGACAAAAATCGTCTGTGTCGGCCTCAACTACGCCGACCACGCCGCCGAGCGCGACTCGGTGGTTCCCGATCGGCCACTGTTCTTTCTCAAACCGCCGAACGCGGTCGCCTCCCACGGCTCGACGGTCACCCTCCCGGCCGGAAAGAACCGAATCGACTGGGAAGCCGAGTTTGCGGTCGTCATCGACAAACAGGCCAAGGCGGTTGACGCCGCCGACGCGATGGACTACGTCGCGGGCTACACCTGTCTCAACGACATCTCAAACCGTGATGATCAGGAGACGGAGGTGCAGTGGGTTCGTGGCAAGGCGTTCGACAACGCCGCTCCGATGGGCCCTGTGCTTGCGACACCCGATGAAGTCCCGGACGACGCGACAATCGAACTCCGCGCTAACGGTGAGACCATGCAGTCCTCATCGATTGGTCAGTTTCTGTTTTCGGTTCCCGACCTCATCGCCGAACTCACCCAGTATCTCACACTGGAGCCGGGCGATGTGATTTCGACGGGCACGCCCGCCGGCGTCGGTGCGCTTTCCGATGGTGACCGTATCGAAGTCGAAATCGAGGGAATCGGCACGCTCGAACACGAGGTATCGATTCGGGCGGCCGACTGACTCGTCGCGTCAGGCTGTCGCCGGCGTCCTCGTTCGACGACCGGTTCGCCACGTGTGGATCGCCAGCCCTGTCGCGGGCAGCGGTGCGGTGTGCGCATATTTAAGAGTCGGCGTCCGCTCTTTTGAGGTATGCACCCACGGGATCTTTCGACGCACAGCCCGTACGTTCCGGGTCGGGGAATCGAGGAGGTCGCCCGCGACCTCGACGTCAACCCCGACGAACTGATCAAACTTTCGTCGAACGAAAACCCCCACGGATCAAGCCCGAGCGCAATCGAAGCCGTCCGGTCGCGTGCCGCCGAGGGGCTCCACACCTATCCGAAGGCCGCCCACACCGATCTCACCGAGAAACTTGCCGACAAGTGGGCAGTCACGTCCGAACAGCTCTGGCTCACGCCGGGGGCTGATGGTGCGATCGATCTGCTTTCGCGGGCGGTTCTCGACCCGGGACAGTCGGTGCTCGTCTCGGCACCGGGATTTGCCTACTACGCGATGAGCGCCCGCTACCACCACGCGAGGGTTCGCGAGTACGAGTTGTCGAAGGCGGACGACTTCGCCCAGACCGCCGACTGCGTGATGGCGGCCTACGAGGGCGACCGGATCGTCTATCTCACCTCGCCGCACAACCCTACAGGCACCGAGTGTTCGCGCGCCGAAATCACCGAACTGCTCGACCGCGTCGACGACGACACGCTCGTCGTCGTCGACGAGGCCTACGGCGAGTACGCCGACGGACCGAGCAGCATCGAACTCGTCGACGAGTACGACAATCTGGCCGTGTTGCGAACATTCTCGAAAGCCCACGGGTTGGCCGGACTACGAATCGGCTACGCCGTTGTTCCCGACGAGTGGGCCGACGCCTACGCCCGCGTCAATACGCCGTTTGCGGCAAACGAACTTGCCTGTCGGGCCGCGCTCGCCGCGCTCGACGACAACGCGCACGTCGAACGGAGCGTCGAGAGCGCTCGGTGGGCCCGCGAGTATCTCCACGCCGAACTCGATGCACCAACGGTTGAGAGCGCCGGCAACTTCGTGCTGTGTGATGTCGGTAACGCACGCCTCGTGGCCGAAGAAAGCCAGCGCGCGGGGGTAATCATTCGCGACTGTTCGAGTTTCGGTTTGCCGGGTTGTATTCGTGTTTCGTGTGGCACGCGCGAGCAGACGAAAGCGGCGGTCGAAACAATCAACCAACTGCTTGCCGACCTCCGTGCGGCGGGCGATATCCCCACCTATCCCGCCGACGAGGTGACGCCGACGTGACCACAGTCGGGAAGAACCAGCACAGCGAGGAACGCAAAGTCGTGGTTACCGGCACGCCCGGAACAGGCAAAACCACGGCCACGAAGGCACTTGCCGAGCGGGGTGTCGGCGCGCCGATCATTCATCTCACCACCGAAATCCGCGAGGCCGACCTGTGGGACGACCGCGATGTCGACCGCGACTCGCTCATCGCCGACCTCGACGCCATCGCTGACTATCTCGGCGACTGGCACGGCGTGCTCGACTCGCACCTCGCGCATCTGTTCGATGCTGACCGTGTTGTCGTTCTTCGCTGTGAACCGAGCGAACTCGAATCGCGTCTTTGCGACCGTGGCGAACCAGAATTCAAGGCGCGCGAAAACGCCGAAAGCGAGGCGCTAGACGTGATTCTCTCGGAGGCCGTCGACCGCCACGGCCGCGAGAACGTGTACGAAATCGATTCGACCGATCGGTCGGTCGAATGGGTCGCCAGCGAGATTCACTCGGTACTCGAGGGCACTCGCCAGCCGAGCGCCGGCGAGGTGGATTTCACGGAGTATCTTATCGGATGACACTCGACCGTCTCCGGCCGGTGGCCGAGCGGTTATTGACGCCGTTTGTCAGCGCGGCCGACGCCGCTGGGTTGTCACCGAACGGCGTGAGCGTGATTTCGCTTGGCTTTGCGCTGGCGGCGGCCGCCGCGTTCACCATCGCCGAACCGCTGTGGTACGTTCTCGGCGGACTGTTCGTTTTTGCCAACGGCTGGCTCGATCTCATCGATGGTGCGCTCGCCCGAAAACAGGAAATCGACTCGCCACAGGGGGATCTGTTGGACCACGTGATCGATCGCTATGCCGACCTGGTCATCATTGGGGGGCTCGCCGCCGGCGTCGAGAGCTTCGCGCTCGGCTTTCTCGCGGTGACCGGCGTGCTCATGACCTCGTATCTCGGTACACAGATTCAGGCGGTCGGTCTCGGCCGGGCTTACGGCGGGCTGGTCGGCCGCGCCGACCGTCTCGTGTTGATGGGGCTGGCAGCCGTTGTCGCCGCCGTCATCGCCGAACCGCTCGTGTTCGGCCTCGGCGTCATTGAGCTGCTGTTGGTCTTTTTTGCGGTCGTGGGGCATCTGACCGCGCTCCAGCGGTTTTGGGGCGCGTGGTCGGATCTCTGAGCCAGCAGCGCTTGGGAGGTTTCGAACCGATCGCTCTGCGGCGCATGCTTTATACCGGACCGAACGGTACGCGGTGGTATGGCCCAATGTGAGATGTGTGGTGCCGAGCAGGCGTCGCTCACCACCACCAAAGTCGAGGGGGCAGAACTGGAACTCTGTGATGACTGCAAAGAGTTCGGTACCGAGGTCAAAACCCAGTCGTCGAGTTCGAGTACGAGCAAATACTCGACGACATCGAGTAGCGGAACGGCGGATTCGGGGAGCGCTGGCAACTCGGGCGGCGGGTCGTCCAATCGATCGTCCGGCGGGTCGACCAGCCGACGCAAAGACATGTTCGACAACATGGATGAACTGGCGGGCGACTACGACGACCGCATTCGCAACGCTCGCGAATCAGAGGGGCTTACTCAGGAGGAACTCGCAGACGACCTCAACGAGAAGGCAAGCCTGATCCGCAAACTCGAACGCGGAGACATCCTCCCGAGCGACGATGTCCGCAAAAAGCTCGAGCGAAAACTCGATATCGCGCTCACCGAAGGAACCGATGTCGAAAATGCCGAGTGGTCAAGCAACTCAGGCGGCTCGATGACGCTCGGCGATGTGGTCAAGCGCAAGGACTAAATCGGATCGCTTCGGCTCACGGCCCGTGAGCGGGTGGCGAACTGTTTTCACCGTCGTCATCCAAGAGACTGCCGTAGTTCGCCCGCAAATACTCCAGTAGATAATCGACCGTGTCTGGCTCGTAACTCCAAAAGCCGTAAAACTCTCGCTGGCCACGCTCTTCGGCCAGCAACGCACATTTGTTCCGGTTGACACCGCCGCCATCGTACACCACGAACCAACTGTTGCGGATTTCGGGATCCTGTTCGACGTGGAGCGTGTAGTGATCGTGATTCGGCATTGTTTCGTCATCACCGTCGGGCGCGCAGTACGCGTGCACTGCGAGCTCGCTGTACTGGCCGAGTTGATTGTAGGCCTCGGTCTGTCCGTCGAGAACCGCAAGCGTCTGAAATCCAGCATGGAGCGATCCTGATCCGATTCGCCACGCGCGATCCTCGATCTCTCTGGAGGCCAGAAACATCTGTCTGATCGAGTACGATGTGAACAGCGTCTCGTCGAGGTGATCGAGAACTTGTTCTTCGCGTGCCGGTGCCGCATGCACCTCGTCGAGACTGAGCGCGGTCACGAACTCGCCGTTGCGACTCAACACGGCAAACTCACGTGGGTCGCCATCGAGACGACCCTGTGCGATTTCGAGGTTCCGGTCGGCATACTGCTCGCGAATCTCGTCGACCACCCGTTCGGCGACGTTAATAAGCGTCAGCGTCATACGACGGGCTTCGATTTCGGCAATCAACGCGTGCAGTGACATCGAACTGCGTGGAAGGAAACACGCACAGTATTTGATGGTTTGTGAATATTTCTGATAGGTTGGGCCAGCTTTCACCGTCTCGGTCGTGGTCGCGGTCGCGACACAATGTTGAACCTATTTACTGTCGGCGACGAATCGTGCGGTATGTTCATTCTGGTGAACCTCAAGGCGTATCCGTGTGATCCAATCGACGTCGCAACTGCGGCGAAGGAAGTTGCCGACGAGTCGGGCGTTCGAATCGCCGTTTCGCCACAGGCCGCCCATATCGGTGCGGTCGCCGAAACGGGCGTCGAAACGTGGGCCCAGCACGTGTCGCCCAACGGCCACGGCAGCTTCACCGGCAGCACGCTCGCCGAAGCCGTCGCCGACGCCGGCGCGGTCGGCACGCTGATTAACCACTCCGAAAACCGGCGCAAACTCGCCGACATCGACGCCTCGGTTCGCGCAGCCGAACGCGCGGGCCTCGAAACCTGTGTCTGTGCGAACAACCCTCGGCAGACCGCCGCGGCCGCCGCGCTCGGCCCCGACTCGGTCGCCGTCGAACCGCCCGAACTCATCGGCGGGGATGTCTCGGTCGCCACCGGTGACCCCGATATCGTGACCGACGCCGTGTCAGCGGCCGCCGCTGTCGACGACGATGTCGCGGTGTTCTGTGGCGCGGGCGTCTCGACCGGTGACGACGTTATCGCCGCCGGTGACCTCGGCGCGGAGGGCATTCTTCTCGCCAGCGGTGTCGCCAAAGCCGACGACCCACGGGCGGCGCTCGAAGACCTCGTTTCAGATCTCTAGGGGATATCGAACCGAAACCGGCCGACTCGCGACTCAGAATATCGAACCGAAGTCGACCGGATCGTCAGCATCCGTCTCCGATCGGTCGGCTTCGGTTTTATTAATGCGATTGACGAACCCGGCAGCGTCGGCTTTGCCCTCGCTGCCGGCATCAACCTCGCGCAGCTCATGCTCGACCGACTGCACCATCGAATCGACCGCCTCATCGGTGAGCTGGTAGGCGTACGTTTCGCGGATCAGATCCGGAACCGCGTAGGCGTAGGTTCCCTGCCCGACGTGTCGAACCAGCTTCTTGCGCCGAATCGGTCGGTTACGGCTGTAGGCGAGCTGTTGGTCTTCGTCGCCGCCGGCGGCAACGTGGGCCTCAACGGGCGTTGTTTCGCCGACCGCACGGTAGTGTGCGAGCATCTCTGTCGACCGTGGCGAGAGGTCGGCAATGCGTGAGCTGAGCTCGTCGATCACCGCCTCGCGCGTACCCAGTTTGACCGCCTCGGCAAACCGCATTGCCGACTCGGCGATTTCGCTGCGCGAGACGATATCGGTGTCACGGGTCGGCTGTGTCGCGGCGGCCGGTCGGGGGTCGCCGCTCGACGATTCGCCCGTAGCCGACGCATCTGCGGGTCGCGTCGCCGAGGCGAACGCCGCGGTTTCGATCGGTTGTTGGCCCTCAGTCCGTGGTGCCGCTGTGTCGCTGTCGTCACCGTCTGGCGACGACTCAGCTGTTTGCCGGCTGCTCTCGGGTTCGTACTCGTACAGCTCGGCCTGCTCACCCGGTTGGTCGAGATTTCGACCGTCGCCGCCACGGTACGGCGCTTCGGCGCGGCCCAACAGCGCTTGGGCGAACTGATCGGCCATCCGACTCAAATCGCGGGCGTCGCTCAACTCCTGTTTGAGTTGCTCGATTTCGGCGTTCTTTTTGTCGAGTTCCGCGCGAATATCGGCGAGTTCGCTTTCACGGCGGGCTTTCTCGTCGGAAATCTCGGTGAGCTCCGAAACGAGGTCGCCGCTGACCGATTTGAGTTCCGGCCGCTCGAAATCTTCGAGTCCGGGCGTTGCACCCGCGTCGAAGGTGTGTTTGCGGTGAAACTGGACGCGGCGAATCGCTTCCGACCAGTCGGCGACGAGAAAGCCCTCGCCGTCGCCCAGTTCCTCGACCGCCTTGGCGTACTCGCTTCCGAGAATCCGACCGACGACTTTGGTGTCGTTTCGCCAGGTCAGTCGGTGCCAGACGAGCCAGTCGCACTGGGTGATGAAGTCTTTTTTTACATCAGCGGGCCGCTGGCTGATCCCGACGATTCCGAGGCCGTGTTTGCGTCCGCGTTTGCCGACCTTGATCAGCATCTTACCGGCCTCGCCCATCCCGCTTTTTTCTGGGATGTACTCGTGGCACTCCTCGACGACGAGCAAGAACGGTTTTTTGAGTTTCTTTTCTTTCGCAAACAGGTGCCGCGCTGTCTCCAAAATCAGTTCGTTGGCGTCGCTATCGTCGAGATAGCCCGAAACATCGAGAATAATCGGGACGTTCTCTTCGAGCGCGAGTGAGGCGATTTTTTCGGCGTGATCGGCGGTGACCTGGATGTCACACTCCTCGTCGGCCCCGACATGCAGGATTTCGTAGGCTTCTTTGAGCCCGTAGTACTCGCCGTCGCTGTCAACGATCAACACGGGAAAGTTGTTGTCGAGCAGGTTTTCGAGGACGACCGAGGCGGTGTTCGATTTGCCGCTGCCACTTTTGCCGGTAATAAAGCCGCGGCCGGTCAGAATGTCGACCACGGGCAGTTTGACTGGCGTTTCCGGGTCGATGTCGTTAGTTCCGCCTGCGCCGGCACTGACGTCCGCGACGGTGATGGTCTCCTGCTCGCCCATGGCTGATACTCCGCATGCGACCACATAGTTCCTGTGTCAGACAGTGTCGTAGCGGTTGGCGCTGACTGCCACGCTGCCGTCCCCCAACGTTGTAGTCGTGCCAGCCCAATTGGTGGTCGATGCCGACACTCTACGTTACCGCCCCGCCGGCTGCTGCTGACGATCTCGCCGACACGCTCGTCAGCGAACGGCTTGCGGCCTGCGTCAACGCCATCGACTGCCAATCGACCTACCGCTGGGACGACGAGGTCGCTCACGACGACGAGCGAGTGTTGTTGATCAAAACAACTGCCGAGGCGGCCGACCGGGCAACCGAGCGCATTGAAGCACTCCACCCGCACGAGGTGCCATGTATCGAGCGGTTCGAGACTGACGACGTGCTCGACCGCTTTGGCTCGTGGATTAACGAGTCAGTCGATTGAGCGTCTCGCCCGAAACCGACTCAGTTGCCTTGGGCGAGCGTGCTCGCGGACGACCAAACACGCTGGGTATGGGACTTGATTTCAACCGTGTCATGAAAAGCGTTAACAGCAGCGGTGTGTCACCGGCGAGAAGTTGTGTTCATCGGAATAGCATGATAGAGAGTCGAAACCATTGCTGTGGACGAGTTACCCCACGGTATGGATCTCGCGTTGGGCGTCCTCTGACACCGTCGGTCGCACTGTCGCGTTCGGTCGGTCAATCTCGGTCATAGCGAGTACGAGCTCGATCCGAGACATTCACCACAGAGACGATCCAGCACTCTCAGAGGATTATCGACCAGAGCTCTCGGTATCATCGCGAACCGTCCCACCAATCACGAGCGCAGCCCCGATGATGACGAGGTTCTTTATGATGTACTGTCCCTCAACGGTGAGGCCGTACGGGATGGTCGTGAAGACGGTGCCTGGAAGCAGGATGACCGGGAGAAAGGTGCCCGGAAGCTGCAAGAACAGCAGGAAAATCCCGGGGCGAATCAGCGGTCGGTACAGCAGACAGAGCCCAATCAGCACCTCCCAGAGGCCCAACACCGGAACGAACACCGCGGGGTCGACGACGTACACCGTTGCGGCGACCAGCTCGCCGGCCGGGCTAATGCCGAACACTTTGAGCGCGCCAAACCAGATGAAGACGACGGCAATCGCGACGCGCAACACGGGAACGCTCCAGCGATCCATCTGGGTCGCGATAAACCCATCAATCGTTTCGAACTGGCTTCGGTACGACCGAACACGCGTGCGAATAAGCGAGGTATCCATGGGTTGTTGTCGTGAGACTCCACTCAGTATAGGTTGACGGATTACAAACTCGTTTTGGTACGTTCGACTCACCGGGCGTCGAGAACGTCTCGTGAAGTACCCCGGGATCAAATGGTTCGAGAATCAAATATTCTCGTCACCACGGAAATCTCCGATTTCCGTACGACCCCGAGGCACTCTCGCTGCATCTCTGTAGATTTTCCACGAGGAATCGGCCGCCGGCCACTCGGTCGGCTCACTGTCTCGATGCACGCCCGATCGCTGTGTGACGAAACCGATTGCGGCGGCCGTCGTGTCCGCCGCTCGCAACGCGCTGACAACGCGGTCGGTCGAGTCGGGGGCGGCCGACAGAGGCACCGAACCAGCGCTGGTCGCCCGCCAGCGATCCAGTTGAACGGCCTCACACACCACGATCACGCAGGGGTCGTCCGGAACACGGCTGGAGTCGACGCTGACGCGAAGCCCTGCGCTGTCGGCCATCTCACGAAGCGCACCGAGCAATCCGCCCTCGGTGATATCGTACGTTGTATGAATCTCACTAGGTTATGCTCCACCGAACCGCACAATGGCGTCGTGATCGCTGACAACGACACACCGGGTTTGGCTGCTTCGACCGACTTGGTGTTCTGCTCGCCGAGTGTGTTAGTCGATCTCTTCGAACTCCGTAAGCGACGACTGTCCGTCATCATCGCCCGGCTTGCGGGCGGTTTCGGCCGCGCCACACGCCTCGATCCAGTCGGTGAGTCGGCTGTCGGGAGCGACGCAGTCGGTTTGCGCAGCTCGTTCGGTTGTGCTGTCAGCACCGGTGTCGTTAGTGTCAGCATTGTCATTGATATCGGTGTCAGCGTCACCATCGTCACTGTCGATGGTGTCACCGTCGAATCCGCCCAACTGTGCCTGATTCCCATTGGCAAACGAGAGGTTCGAGACGCGCACCCCGAGCTTTCGAACCTGTGTGTCGTCGAACTCGGCCAGAAGGTCGAGCGCAACCCGTTCGACGAGCTCCGGATCGTCGACAGGACCCGACAGCGAAGAGGCGCGCGTGTTGATGTCGAACGGCGGCGTGACCACCTTTATTCCGATCGTGCGGTACATCGCGCCGCGGGTGCGCGCACGATCGGCCACATCGGCGGCAAGTGCTTGGATTTTAGTTTGGTGTGTTTCGGTGTCAGCGGTCGCCTCGGTGAACGCCGACTCCCGCGAGAGGCTTTTCGGCCGGCCGGTTGGCGTTACCGACCGCCTGTCTTCGCCGCGAGCGCGCGCGTGAAGTTCGCGACCGCGTTCGCCGAAGCGATCGACGATCACCGAGACGTCGGCGTCGGCCAGATCGCCCGCCGTCTCGATGTCCATCGCAGCGAGTTCGCCTGCTGTCACGGGGCCAACGCCGTGGATCATCTCGACCGAAAGCGGGTCGAGAAACGCCGTCACATCTGTCGGGCGCACGACAGTCAGCCCATCGGGTTTGTCGATGTCGCTGGCGATTTTCGCTGTCGACATATTCGGGGCGACACCAACGCTCGCGGGCACACCGACCTCGCGAGCAATACGCTGTTTGATGTAACGGGCGTAGCCGGCCGCGAGCGTCCGTTGGTTGCTGGTTTCGTTGTCGGTCTCGTCGGGTTCATTACTGCTATTGGCAGTCGCACTCGCTCTCTCGTCGCCAGCAAGCGCCCAACTCGTCCGGTCGGTCACATCGAGATACGCCTCGTCAATGCTCACCTCCCTGACCACATCGGCCGATTCGTGGAGGAGTTCTTTGACATCGGCCGCAACCGATTTGTAGAACGCGAGGTCGACACTTCGGTAGTGGCCAACCGACCCCTCGTGGTCGGCCGAGGTGTCCACCGCACGTGGGAGCACATCGAGCGCTTGGCCGATCGGCTGGGCGCTTTCGACGCCGACCGCGCGGGCCTCGTAGCTCGCGGTAGCGACCGCGCCGTGGCGCTCGCCGGGTTCATAACCCATACCGACAACGACGGGTTCGCCGGCAAGACGCGGTTCGCGCAGTCGTTCACAGGAGGCATAAAAACAGTCCATATCGACGTGGAGAATGATGGAATCCTCGTCGTCACGGACTCGCGAGAGCGGCGGGCCGTCCATATCGTTTCCGTTGGGCTCTACAACTATGAGCGTGCCCCTCGGCTCGGTGAGGGTAGCCGATCCGTGATTTCGCGACACCGCTTGCGGCGGACGTTATTTTAACCGTTCTTGGAGAAACGAGGGGTGTGCCGCCGTCACGCCTTCAATCTCGAGAATATCGTCGCTAATCACGTCACCAAGCGAGTCGCCGTCCTGCGAGCGAACCTCGGCCATCAGCATATGATCGCCCGAAGACGTGTAGAGTGACTCGACGGCGTCGAGCGATTTGAGCGCGCGCGTTGCCTCGACGTAGAGTTCGCTGGCGACGTCGACCCCGACAAGCGCGATGGTTTGCGAGGAGAGTTTTTTTGGATCGATATCGGCGGAGTACCCAACGATAACCCCTTCATCTTCGAGTTTTCGAATATATTTCCGGACTGTCGGCTTCGACACCTCCGCCCGGCTTGCGATTTCAGCGTAGGATGCCTGGGCGTCATCCTCCAACACAGCGAGAATTCGGTCTTCCGTCGATATCGTGCTCATGAGTTATTGTTTTGCTTCAGCGAAAAAATAGCTTGCGAACCGAAAACCCTTTTCGTTGGTTGTGTAATCCAAGCGAATGGATTACTTGTGTTTGTCGAGGAACAGGTCCGCCGAGCGTTCCCACTCGTAGGAGTCGTCGAAGTAGCGCTCTGCGAGCGGCTCTTCGGGCATCTCGCCGATGGCGCGCTTTTCGTCGCCGTAGGAGGGCCGGTCGCTATCGACGTAGTACCGCCCGGTAAGCACCTTGCCCTCGTGAAGCGCCTGTTCGGTTTCGGCCATCATGTCGGCCGCCGAGCGCCTGTCCGTTTTGTCGAAGTCGTAGTCGTCCGAGTCGTTGACGTCGATGTACGGAACGTACTGGCGGGCGTCCTTGTTCCACGTTGGACACTGCGTGAGGAAATCGATGTGCGCGAAGCCGTCGTGCTCCATCGCCTCGACGATGATCTCTTTCGCTTGATTTGGATTCACCGCGGCCGTGCGGGCGACGTAGGAGGCCCCGGCGTTGAGCGCCAGCGAGAGCGGCCGAAGCGGCTCTTTGGCTTTCCCTGCGGGCCGCGTTTTCGACTTGTGACCTTTCGGGCTCGTTGGCGAGGTCTGGCCCTTTGTGAGGCCGAAGATCTCGTTGTTGAACACGATGTAGGTCATGTCGTGGTTCTCGCGAGCGGTGTGCATGAAGTGATTGCCACCGATGCCGTAGCCGTCACCGTCGCCGCCGGCGGCGATGACTTCGACGCCGGGATTTGCGAGTTTGGCCGCACGCGCGACCGGCAGCGATCGGCCGTGGATCGTGTGGAATCCGTAGCTGTCGAAGTAGCTGTTCAGTTTGCCCGAACAGCCGATGCCGGTCGTCAACAGAATCTCCTCTGGCGACAGACCGAGTTCCGAGGCTGCGCCCTTCAGCGCTTTGAGCACGCCGAAGTCGCCACAGCCTGGACACCACGTTGCCTGTGGCTCAAGTCCGGGCGTGTACTCGTTTTGGTCGATTTCCTGTCCCTCGCCGATTGCGGAAAATGCACTCATGATTAGTCACCTGCTGCTGGAACGAATTTGGTTTCACCGCCGGGGAGTTCTCCGTCCTCGACGATTTTCGTCTTGAATCCCTCGGTGATGTCGAGCGGTTCGAACGGGTTGCCGTTGTACTTGAGAAGGCTCGACAGCTTCTCGCCGTACGTGCCGAGTTCCTTCTGGGTCAACCCGCGGAACTGTGCGGTCGCGTTCATTTCGACGACGAGCACCTCGTCGACGCTCTCGATGAACTCGCTGACCTCGTCGACCGGATACGGAGCCATGTCGGAGACGCCGAGCGATTTGACCGAGTAGCCCTCGTCGGTAAGCATGTCGACGGCCTCCTCGACGGTTCCCTGCTGGCTGCCGTAGGTCATTAGCCCGTAGGTCGCCTCGTCGGGACCGTGGTAGGTCTGGTGGCTTTCGGCCTGCGCCGCGAGATCCGCGCGAATTGCCTCCTTTTTCTGGAGACGGCGGTTCATTTGTGCCACGCGGTTTTCGGGTGATTCCTCGATGTGGCCCTCCGGCGTGTGTTCGTTTCCGGTTGCGAGGAAGCGACCACCCTTCTGGCCCGGAATCGACCGCGGGCTGACGCCGTCTTCGACATCGTGCTGGAAGCGGCTGTACTTGCCCGTCTCGTCGTGCGGGGCGTCGGCCAACTCGGCTTCAGTCAACGTCGAACCCAGCGACGGGTTCGGTTCCTCGTCAAACACCGAGGCGGGAACGCTCACCAGTTCGCCACCGAGTTTCTGATCGTACAGAATAATCGATGGAATCTGGTACTCGTAGGCGATTTCGAACGCGCGTCGGGTTTGTGTGTACGCCTCGGCGACGGTACCGGGTGCGAACACGACCCGGTGCGAGTCGCCCTGTGAGGTGTACAGCACGTGTTCGAGGTCGCCCTGTTCGGGCTTCGTCGGCATACCGGTACACGGACCCGCACGCATGGCCTCAATCAGGACGACCGGTGTTTCGGTCATCTCCGCAAGCCCGAGCGGTTCGCTCATCAGCGCGAAGCCGCCACCCGATGAGCCGGACATCGCCTTGGCACCGGCGTGGCTCGCCCCGATTGCGAGGGCGGCAGCCGCGATTTCGTCTTCGACCTGCTCGGAGATTCCGCCGACCTTCGGAAGGTTCTGACACATAATCGTGAACACTTCGGTCCACGGTGTCATCGGATACCCCGCAATGAACCGACAGCCCTCGTCGAGCGAACCGTACGCGATTGCGTCCGATCCCGACAACAGCACCTGCTCTTCGTCGTGGCTCCCAGTTGGAACTTTGACGTCGTGGGCGTCGACATCGTACTCGTCGAGCACTTTTTCGTAGGCGTTGTGGAGGATCTCGAGGTTCGGTTCGAGAATCTTCTCGGGCATTGCGTCGGTCATCAACTCCTCGATCCAGTGGAGGTCGATGCCGGCGAGCGCACAGGTTGCGCCAACGCCGGCGGTGTTGCGCATGACCTCACGGCCCTGTTCGCGGGCCATCGTCCGAAGGTCGATGTCGTAGACGTGCCAGTTGTTCTCCTCCACTCGCGCGTCGAAGTCGTCTATCTCGGAGGCGTCGAGCAGCCCCGAGTCGTAGATGATAACGCCGCCCTCGTGGAGCTCATCGAGGTTCTCCGACAGCGGTTTGATTTCTTCGTTCCCGTAGACGGATCCTTCCTTTGGATTGCGCGCAAAGGAGTCACCTAGCGCAAGCAGGAAGTTGTAGCCGTCGCCGCGGGATTTGACTGGCTCGGCCGAGGCGCGAATCTCGGTGTAGGTATGGCCACCGCGGATTCGGGACGGATAGTGTCGGTGCGTGAATACGTCCAGGCCTGAACGCATCAGGGCTTTCGCGAAGTTCTGGCTCGTCGACGCGATTCCGTCACCGGAACCGCCGGCGATTCGCCAGATGAGTTCGTTGGTAATCATAGTTTTCGGTCACGGCCCCGCAGGGCCACTCGTAGTTACAGTTTGCCAGCCCCGGATAAAAGGGTTTGCTATGGATTACCAAGGAAAGATAATGATAAACATAATTTATTCATGATTGTTCAATCAAACCACGGTTTTATTCATTATCAACTAAATTTTATGCGTCTCAGTAAAAAGGACTATTACAATGTCGAACAGGACTGAACGCACTTGGAGCTGCTATCGGTGCGATCGAACCACTCAAATCCCTTGCGTTCTTGGTTCATGACAGGTGTCAACGCCAGATGGATGAAGCCGACAGACGGGCGCTCCTCAAACGTGTCAGCAGACAGGGGGCAACGGTCGGCGCGAAGCTTCCTGAAACGGTCATCGTGGAGGGCACGGAGATCGATCTTGACGCGTTTCTCATCGAGACGCGGGCGCTCGAACGGATTCCACCCGAGGCCGCCGAAACCCTCGCGGAGGCCAAGCGCGTGTTTCGGGATGCCCGTGAGGAGCGCTACGAGCGACTCAAAGAGGCCCCACTCGATGAGGAGGAGGCCGAATCGCTCGCCACGGAGATCATCGGAATTGACCGCGCGCTCAACGCACTCGACACGATTCGTCGTCCCCGGTACGGTGACGAATCGCAGGCCAACCATATCGAAGATTACAAGCGCTGGCTCGGGTTTCTGGAGTCGGTTCAGGGCTAGGCCGATCGAACGCGACTACTCCATGTTTGCCGGACTGCGGGGGTGGTAGTCGGTGTCATACTCGCCGACAGCACCGTCAAGCCGGTCGGGATTGATCCGCCCCGCGAGCAACATGAAGTCGAGAATCGTCAGATTGAGCATCGCCTCGACGACCGGCACGCCCCGCGGCGGCAACACAGGGTCATGGCGGCCGACGACCTGAATTTCCTTGGTTTCACCGGTCTCCCAGTCGACCGTCTCCTGTGTTTTCGGAATCGAAGTCGGCGCATGCCAGGTTGCCTCTCCCCAGATCGGTTGGCCCGTCGTGATTCCGCCCTGCAGCCCACCGTGTTTGTTGCCGACCGGCACCGGATCGCCGCCGTCGTCGAACTCCCAGTTTTCGTTGCGGTCGCTGCCGCTCCACTCGCGAGCCTCCTTGCCGAGACCGTACTCGACATGCGTGCAGGCGGGAATCGCAAACATCGCCTGGCCGAGGCGGGCCGGAAACGAGTCGAACCGTGGGGCACCGAGTCCACGCGGGACACCGCGGGCTTCGAAGTAGATCGAGCCGCCGATCGAGTCGCCCTCGCGTTGGTACTGGTCGGCCAACTCACGCATTTTCTCGGCCGCCTCGGGATCGGCACACCGAACCTCGTTCTCCTCGGTGTGTTCGAGCATGTCGTCCCACGTGACATCTTCGGCGCGCACGTCGCCGATCTGGTTGACGTGGGCTTTGACTTCGATGCCGTGGTGTTCGGTGATCTGTTTGGCAATCGCGCCGGCGGCGACCCAGTTGACCGTTTCGCGCGCCGACGACCGACCGCCGCCGCCCCAGTTGCGCGTGCCGAACTTCGCCGAGTAGGTGAAGTCGCCATGTGACGGTCGCGGTGCGGTGATGAATGGTTCGTACTTGCCCGAGCGGGCGTCCTTGTTCTCGATGACCATCCCGATGGGCATTCCCGTCGTGTAGCCGTCCTGAACGCCGGAGTTGATCGTGACCGCGTCGGGTTCGCCACGCGAGGTCGTGATCATGGACTGGCCGGGTTTCCGCCGGTCGAGTTCATACTGGATGTCCTCGGCGTCGAGTTCGAGCCCTGCCGGGCAGCCACTGACGGTCACGCCCATTGCCTTCCCGTGGCTTTCGCCGTAGGTCGTCACCTGAAAGAGTCGCCCGAACTGATTACCGTTCATTACCATACGGTGAGACCTGCGCGCATTTGAAGCTTGCACTACGCGCAAACGAAACCCCGACCCCTGCTACCAACGCGACCTGACTCTCGGTCACTGTCAGCAATGCGGCCGAAACCGCAACTCGGCCAGCACGCCGTGTTCAGTTGTTAACCGACTCGGCCACGGGACTGGCCGGCGGTGCGTCGTCGCCGCGGCGCTGCCACCAGCGGTCGGCGGCCGCGCCGGTCGCCACCGACAACAGGGCAAGCGCAAGCAGTGACCCGGCCAGCGGAACGAGATACGCGACGTTGACGACGACCGCAGCGACAACGAGTGCGACCCAGAGGCTCGGTTCGTCGTCGCTGCCGAACCGTGTGAGCAGCACCAAGCCGGCGAGAATCTCGCCCACCGCTGTTAGTACGAACAACCCGAGCAGGCCGACAACGCCAACGAGGACGACTCCGGTTCCAAGAAACTCGGGAAGCCCCGCGGCTATCGACAGCTGAACCCCGAGAGCGAACACCACGAAGCCGACGATTCCGCCAAGTAGCGCTCCGAACCCGATAGCCCCCGATCGAACCGGCTCACTGGAGGCGTGGCGTTCGACTCCTCGGAGCCACTCGGCAGCAACAGCGACCAACGGAGCGCCGACGACGAGCGTCAGAACCACGTTGATGAGATATGAGATCAAAATAAGCAGCAGAAAAAAGAGCAGCAGGCTGCCACCAAGCGCGAGTTCTTCGAGTTGTCCGGCCGAGGACGTCTGTACGACTGGTTCGACGGCTAGCGTGTGGAGGGACACACATACATAGTATCTGACAGCCGATAAAAAGTACCGGGAATCCAAGCCGACTGTCGGGCGGGCGAACCGTTCCCGTCTCGCGTGCGCTCATGCAAACCAACATTCCGTACGCGCTCACGCAACCATCAACTACGCTACATGCTCGATAGCGGCACCGAGGTCGGCCATGCGTTCGAAGAAATCCGGGAACGATACGTCGACGTGCTCGGCTCCGCGCACGGTCGTTGTGCCGTCGGCAACGAGGCCGGCAACGACGAGCGACATGATGATGCGGTGGTCGTGATAGCCGTCAACCGTGGCTCCCGAGAGCGACGACTCGCTGCCGTGGATCGTGAGTTCGTCGTGTTTTTCGGTCACCGAGACGCCCAGTTTCGCCAACTCGGTCGCCATCGCGCTCACGCGATCGGTTTCTTTGTACCGAACGTGTTCGCAGTTTTCGATGACCGTGTCGCCGTCGGCGACCGCCCCGAGCGTCGCAATCGTCGGCAACAGATCGGGTGTGTTGCCGACATCGACGGTGGTTCCGGTGAGTTCGGATCGTCGGACGCTGATCTCGCCGTCCGCCTTGTTCCACGCGATGGGCGCGTCCATCGCCTCAAGAATGTCGACGATCGCGCTGTCGCCCTGCGCGCTCGGGTGGGCCCCTTCGACGACGACCGACGTGTCCGCATCGCCCGCAACGGCACCCGCAGCGAGCAGATACGACATCGACGAGAAATCGCCGGGAACGTGGTACTCGCCGTCGCGTGGCTCGTACTGCTGACCGCCGTCGACGACGAACCCATCGGCTCCGGCCGACCGAACGCCGCCCGCGCCGGTCGCGCCGATCGGCGCTGCCTCGACGCCGAAGTCGTCGAGCACTTCCAGCGTGATGTCGACGTAGGGGGCCGATTTGAGTTCGGTCGTCAGCTCGAGTTCGATTCCCTCCTCGGTGACCGCGCCCGCCATGAGCAGCGCCGAAATGTACTGCGAGGAGACATCGCCCGGAATCGCCACCGACCCGCCCGACAGCGGCCCTTCGATCACGAGTGGGGCCTGGCCGTTGTTTCGACTGCTTTCGGCGCGAACACCGAGGGCGGTGAGTGCCTCGAGCAGCGGCCCCTGTGGCCGCGAGCGAAGCGAGTCATCGCCGGTCAGCACAGTGAGTCCGTCAGCGAGCGCCGCAGTTGCAGTCACAAGCCGCATCGTCGTCCCGCTGTTGGCACAGTCGATAATATCGTCTGGAACGTCGGGAACGCCGCCAAAGCCGTCAATCTCGAGCGCGTTGTCGCCGGCGTTGGTGACTGAGCCGCCGAACCCTTCGACCGCGCGCTGAGTTGCCCGTGGGTCAGCGCTGTCGAGCGGGTCGTAGACGGTTGCGCGGTCGCTGTAGCCCGCCGCGAGAATCGCCCGGTGGGTGTAACTTTTCGAGGGCGGCGCGCGCGTTGATCCCCCGACCGTCGAGGCCGAGACGTGAACGTCCATGCAGCACGCTCCCACCGGAGGGCTATCAGAATGTCGGAGTTTCCACGAGCTCACGCCGTTGCACGGTCGGTATCTAAAGCTTGAAACAGCCACACACCCACCGCTCATGCATGGATAGACAAGAACTTCGCAAGGAGGCGCACGACCTTTCGGTGACGGTCTGGGTCGGCAAAGGCGGTATCGAGGCGGTGACCGACGAACTCGCCGATCAGTTGGACGACAGAAACCTGATCAAAGTCAAGTTTCTTCGGTCGGCTCGCGGCACCGACGATGTCGCCGAGCTGGCCGACGAACTGGCCGAACGGGTCAACGCGGCGGTCGTCGAAACACGGGGGAACACGGCGGTGTTCACATGAGCCTGCCACCCGTCGTGCTTGTAGCCGGCACACCCACAACGCGGACCGTGCTGGGCGACATTCTCGCCGACGCAGGGGTTCCCGCGGCCGACGCAGTCGGTGCGGCGGTCACGTTTGTCGTCGCCTTTGTTCTCATCTACCTTGTCGCAAAACTGGTCGTGCTTCCGCTGTTCGACCGGTTGTTGACCGCTCGCGGGCTCGAAACGCATGCAGTTCGCCCGCTGAAGAAGATTGTCAACATCGTCATCGTGTTCGTCGCCCTCTCGGTCGCGTTTGGGGCGGCCGGCTTCGGCAACTTTCTGACTTCGTTGGCGACGATTGGGGCGGCCGCCACGCTCGCGATCGGCTTTGCCCTGCAGGACGTCATCAAAAACTTCGTGTCAGGAATCTTTATTTTCACCGACAAGCCGTTCAAAATCGGCGACTGGATCGAGTGGGACGGCAACTCGGGTATCGTCGAGGACATCAGTTTCCGCGTGACGCGGGTGCGAACGTTCGACAACGAACTCCTGACGGTTCCGAACTCCCAGCTCACCGACGGCGTCGTGAAAAATCCAGTCGACGGCGACAAACTTCGACTCAAGTTCACCTTCGGAATCAGCTACGAGGACAACATCGACACCGCGACCGACATCATCATCGAGGAAGCCGAGGCCCACGCCGACATCATTGACGATCCTGCGCCATCGGTCCGACTCATCGAACTTGGCGACTCGCACGTCGGCTTGCAGGCGCGTGTCTGGATCACCCAGCCCCGGCGCTCGGATTTCGTGCGAACCCGTGCGGAGTACGTCAAACGGGTCAAACAGCGCTTCGACCGCGAGGACATCACCATTCCGTTCCCACAGCGCGATCTGTCAGGCGAGGTCGGAATGGCCGCGCCGCCGGAGTTCGTCAGCAGCGCTGACTGACCGGCTCTCGGCGTCGCCACCGCCGCCGCTCACAACGCGTTCGGGTCGACTCGCTCGACGAGCAATCGCGTCGCAGCCACCGCGAGCGCTGCGACGACGACGACCGCGCCGACCGTCAGCAATGTCCGGGCTGTGGCGCTGTCGATCGCCAGCAACACGGCGGCGTTTATCGGGCCACCCGGAACCAGCGAGCCAAGACCGAAGACGGCCACCACGGCGATCGAGTACACCAGTTGGGCCGCCTGTCGATCCGGCGTTGCCAACGCGGTCGCCACCGCCAGCGCAACAACGATTGTCGCCGCCGCAGTCGCGAGTACGAGCAGCCAGCCGATGTTGGCGATCGCGACGTCGTTGAGCACGAGCAACGCGAGCCATGCGGCCACCTGGAGGGGGACGATTGCGATCATCGCCAGCGCCTTGCCCGCGACGATGTCGCCCATCGTCACGGGGGCGACGCGGAGCAGTTCGAGCGTGCCGCGTTCGACCTCCTCGGTGATCGAATCGACCGTGATCGAGCCGCTGATGAACACCGGCAAAAACACCAACATCGGCACCAACACGGAATACATGAAGTCGACGTACGGGTTGGCCCCGCGGTCGGGCGGCACCGCGAGCGGCTGACGGTCGAGAAACGCCGCGCGCTCGGCATGTTGGGCCCGTTCGAGCGCGCGCAACACCGACTGGCTTTCGGCCACGACGAGCGTCGTCTCGATGCTGCCCTCCGGTGCGGTGACGATTACCTCGATGTGGCCGTCGCTCCGCGCGGTCTCGAACACCGCCTGGACGCCACCACGCTCGAACGCCGCAAACGCCTCGTCGACCGAGTCGTACTCGGTACCCGACACCGACTCCACCTCTTCCGTTGCCGCGAGCACCTCGTCGCTCGCCTCGCCGGTTACCGCCGCATCGACCTGGAAGCCGTCGACGCTGGCGGGGTCGTAGATGGAGACGAGACCCACAACGAGAAAGCCCGAAAAGCCGGCAATGAACAGCTGGATGGCAAGCGCGAGCACGATGGTTTTCTCACGGCGCAACACCTGGAGCTCGCGCCGCGCAATCGTGACTCGGCAGTCGGCGAGCCACGATCGAATCCGCGTTATCCCTGCGCCCTCTCCGTCTTCTTCACGCATAGATCGCCAACACTCCCATGTTGTACAGCGCGTGCACCGCGGTGGCGACGACCAGCGCGGCCAGATACCACCGCAGGTTCTTTCGCGCGCCGAGCGCCGAAATCGACGCGGTGACAACGTGCAACACGAGCGGGGCGAACACGAGCGCCAGCGTCGTTGTCGGCGTCACGCCCGCCGGCGTGAACACCGCCTGTCCGAGCGCCAACTCGGGAAGGCCGACAACCTGGGCGATGACGGTGAGTTTTTCGGCCAGAAAGAAGCCGATGCCCGACGCCAAGCCGAGCAGCAGCGCTAGTCGGGGCGTTCGGTCGAACCGGTCGCTTTCGAAGCCGGCGTAGAGATGAATGCTTTTTGCGACCTCCTCAATGGCCGCGATGGCGACGAGAATCAGCGGAATCGAGAGCTCGATCGGCAGCACGAACAACACCGCAATCGCCAACAACTCGAAAATAAAGACGAACGGAACGAACAGCGCGGTGAGCACGCCAACCGAAGCGACCCCAGAAAGCCGTGCGTCGAGCGCGTCGAGGAACTTCAGCGGCACCGACTTCTGGGTGAACATGTCCTCCTCGCGGTAGACGCCCGCGCCGAGCAGGAACAACACGCCCGCGCTCAGATAGAACGCCGCGGTCGAAAACACGTAGGCTCCGAGGCCGACTGCCTCACCCTGTAACTCCATCACGACGAGCGTGAGCGGCGAAATCAGCGCAATCGGCGTCACCGTCGCGAAAATCGCGGGCACGAACACGTAGCTGGTGAGAGTCACCGAGATGGTGACGGTCACGAACGTCAGTTCCTTGAACGAGCGCGCGAACATCGCGCCGGCGAACGTCGCCGCCAGAAACGTCAGCGCAATGGGAAGCACCGCGAGCACCGAGAGAACACCACCGCCGATCGCGACGGCAATGGCGACGATGAGACCGACCATCGCGAGCAGATACGGCAGGGTTTTGCCCGCGACGATGTCGAGTCGGCCGACCGGCGCGACCAACAGCAGTTCGCCCCGGCGGTTGATCCGCTCGGTGAGAACCGAGCTCCCGTAGGCCTGGATAACGAAGTTCATCGGAATCACGAACAGAAACGCCAACACGAGCGAAGAGAACGGAAACGGCGGCTGGATATCCGCCGGCGAGTCGGGCGCACTCCCGCCGAACAACGCGGTCAAAAGCCAGTTTCCGGCCCTGTCGTCCGTGTCGTTCCCAGCGCCTCCGTCCACATCATCCGCGTCGCCATCGGCCGGGTCGTCGTCGGCCTCGTCGGGCCCATCGTCGGGTTCCGCCGCGTCGTCGCCGTCTGCTGGATCGTCTTCGACAGCGACTCCATCCACCGCGACGGCCGACTGGCTTCGGTACTGTAGCGTGACCGTCACCGGGTAGGCGGCCGTTTCGTTGGCTTCGAACGCCAGCAGCCGGTCGTTGTACGACTCAACCGCACTCCGGAACGTCGTCAGCGCGGCCTCGCCTTTCGGACTCTCGGTGGCGACAATCCGAACACCGTTCCCCGACTCATCCTCGCCAGTCTCGCCACGTTCGTCAGTTTCGCCGCCATCGACGACAAGCAGGTCGATGTCGCCGCGGTCAAGCGCCGCTCGGTCGGCCGGGTGGGCAACGAGCGAGGGGTGGCCATCGACGACCGGTGCGTAGGCGCTGTCACTGTCGACGCCGACCCGGTAGATGTCGGCCGACGGCGAGAAACTCGCTCCAAGGGCGACTGCCCCAACGCCGAGCGAGCCGACGATGAGCAAGAGGATGAATCCGACGACGAGCGTTCGGCGATCGATCGATTCTCGTCGCTCGAACGCCTCCCAGCGGGCGATTCGAACGATCGAGCGGAGTCGACGCCGTGGGCTCACCGGTCGGACTCCGCCACCGTTCTCGGCGTGTTCATTGGCCGGCCCGTGAGTTCCAAAAAGATGGTTTCGAGACTCGGCTCATCGGTTCGAATGTCGTCGACCCGGCCTCCGGCGGCCGCGGCCGCAGCCTGTAACGATTCGACGGCATCCATTGTTTCGACGGTCGTTTCGTACCGGCCGTCGCCTGTCGGCTCAATCGGATCGAGAAGATCGACTGTCTCGGGCGGTTCGAGTTCGACAGTGCTGAAGACGCGGTAGGTCGTCTCGCCGTGATCCTCGCGAATGTCGTCGATTGTCCCCCGCGCGATAATCCGGCCCTCGTTCATGATGACGACGCGGTCGCAGACGCTCTCGACGTGGTACAGGTTGTGCGCACTGAAGACGACCGTTTTGCCGGCCGCGCGCAGTTCGCGGGTGAACGCCAACACGGTGTTGGTCGTCAGCGGGTCGAGCCCGCTTGCGGGTTCGTCGTAAATCAGCACGTCGGGATCGTTGACGAGCGAGCGGGCGATGGCAACCTTGCGCTTCATTCCTTTCGACATGTCGCCGAGTCGGCGGTCGCGGTGCTGGAGATCAAGTCGGTCGAGCGCCGATTCGGCGCGTTCGGTGGCAACGTCGCGGGGAACGTCGTAGAGGTCCGCAAAAAACCGGAGATACGAACGTGGCGTCATTTCCTCGTACAGCGGCGACTCCTCGGGCAGAAAGCCAAGCGTGCGGCGCATTTCGGGGTTCGCCGCCGAGTATCCCGCGACGCGGGCCGTCCCTGAGGTCGGTTCGATGAGCCCGGCGAGCATTTTCAACGTCGTTGTTTTGCCCGCACCGTTGGGGCCGACGAGGCCGAACACCTCGCCGGAGTCGACCGCGAAACTGCTGTCGACGACCGCCGCAAACCCGCCGTAGGTTTTTGTCAGCCCCGAAACCCGAATCATACCGATACTGATTGCCCAGCGCACAAAAACACACGGCCGACTCAGGGCTCACGCACGTGATCGGTGCTGATGCGCTCGTTGAGATACGGCGCGCGGCAATCGTCCGCTGTCAGCACCGTGTCGCCGGTGCGGGCCGGTTGCGACACTCAGTCGTCGATGACGGCCGGCGAATCCGCCGGCGGTTCGAGCGTTTCGGTGATCCGGCCGTAGAGCCCAAAGAGGTTCTCGTAACCCTCCTCGCTCGCGAGCACCGGAACGAGACCGCTTTCCTCGACACGGTGGGTGTAGACATCGTCGCTGGCGAACACCGCACCGGTCGGAATCTCCTCGAAGTTCGCGTAGTTGACCTGTGGGTCGCCGCCCCCTTTTGGAACCTCTTCGAGCCCCTTGACGATGGTCGTCTCGCTGAACGTCGGCGGCTGGTCGGTGAGCGCGCCGTGAGCCCGCAAAAACGCCCGAACGGCTTTGTACCCGAAATCGACGGCCTCCTCGCTGCCTTGGCGGCCGACTTCGATCGAGACGGTGTGCGGAACCGTCGAATCGAACGTGGTTCCCCGAAGTTCACTGGCGTCAAGCACATAGTCGACGGGCATACCGGCGACCGTCCGTCGTACCGACGTAGTCAGATCGCTGTAGATGGCAAACGGCGGCGGGGCGCTGTGGGAGGTGTGAATGGCGAGCACTGCGTCGGCACCGGCAACGGATTCAGCGAGTTCGACTGCGAGTCGATCCTCGTACGCGTCGCTCTCCGTGTCGCCGGGAAACGCCCGGTTGAGATCGGTTTCGGTGTACCGCGTTTCGGCCGAAATGGCCGGCTCGTTCGCAATAATCAGTCGAATCCGTCCCGCGTCTGAATCCGCATTGTACGCAGGCAACTCGTCGGCCAGTTGGTTTACGATTCGCCACCCTGCGGGCTCGTCGCCGTGCATCCCGCCAACGATGGCGACGGATGTGTCGCCGGCCGCGGCGCGATCGAGAATCTTCATATAGTGATGTAAGACCGACCGAAAATAAACCCTCATCGGTTGCGTGTCGTGTTCGGCGTTCACAGTGAACCAGACTCGCCGATCGGCCATATCCGCACTTACGAAGGCGGTTCACCGTATCCGAACTCACGACGGCCGCTCGATCGAAAACCGCTCGCTCGTTGTGGCGTACTGACTGCCCGACAGGCGCCCAACCGTGTCGAGTGCGTCGATGTCGACCATCCCGTCGGTCAGCACCGCGTCGTCGACGTGAACGTGAACGACCTCTCCCAACACGAGGAGGCTGTCGCCGACCGCGACCGAGTCGTACAGGTCGCATTCGAGCGCGATGTGTGCGTCGGCAACGCGGTGCGGGGCGATCTCCTCGCACGGCGCGCGCTCGATTCCGACGTGGTCGAACTCGCTTTCGCCGGGCGACAGCGTCGCGCTCGTTGCGTTCATCTGGTCGACCAGATCACGCGTCACGACGTTGACGACGAACTCGCCGCTCGTGAGCGCGTTTCGTGGGGTGTCTTTGCGCGGCTCACGGCCGACCGGCGCGAACAACACGACGGGTGGATCGATGGCGGCGACCGTCGAGAAACTGTACGGCGCGAGGTTGTCGACGCCGTCGGCACTCGTTGTCGACACCCAGGCGATTGGCCGCGGCGTGACGACCGTCGAGAGCAGGCGATACGGCGACCCGAACGCGGTTGGCGGCCCGTGTCGATGCGTCATTGGGTCGCATAATCGGCCACGGCGTATAGTCGTTCGCCAGCCAGAGATTTGACCGAGCAGTGCCACTGGTGCGTATGACGACGTGCTCATCGATCGACGTGTCCGAAAATCCCACACAGCCGGCCGACTACGTCGTCGGTCTCGACGGCTGTGCTGGCGGCTGGTTCGCGGTCTGGACGGCCGACCGCGGCCTCGAACACGACTGCTACACCGATTTGTCGGCCGTGTTTGCCGACCACGCTGCCGCCGACCGACTCCTCGTCGACATTCCCATCGGCCTCGCTGCCGACGGCTCGCGCCGCTGTGACGACGCGGTTCGACGTCGGCTCGGTGCGCGCGGCCGGTCGGTGTTTCCAACCCCCTGTCGGTCGGTTGTTTCGTACCGCCAGACCGCTGGCGACGACGCACGCTATGATCGCGCAAACGAACTTCAACGCAAACGGATCGGTGCGGGACTCTCGAAACAGGCGTGGAACATCACCGACAAAATCGCCGACATGGATCGTGTGCTCCGGTCGCACTCGCCATCCGTCGCGGTGTACGAGAGCCATCCCGAGTACTGTTTTGCCCGACTCAACGACGGCTATGCGATCGCCCACCCGAAATCGACGGCGCGCGGTCGGGCCGCGCGGTTTGGTGTGCTCGACCGGGCGTTCGGGGCTGCTGACCAACAACCAACGCTTGATTGGCAGCGCTGTTACACCGAGTCGCTGGCGGCATATTACCGCAAAACCGTCGCCCGTGACGACGTTCTTGATGCACTCGCGTTGGTCGCGGCCGGGCGGCAGCCGTTGTCGTCGGTGCCCAGCGAGCCGCCGCGTGACCGCCGAGGACTGCCGATGCGGATCGTCGGGCCCGCCAGCGACCCGTCGTGGGAGGGGTTCCGCGCGCTCGCCGAGCGGTAGGTGCCGCGTGAAAAGACGCAACTCAGCGCAGTTCCTCAAACACAGTGTCTGGGTTGATTGCGGCGGGGTCGGTTCCGCCGGACGCATCCGACGCGGACGACGCTGACGCCGTGTCGATGTCGTCGAACTCCTCCCGTGTTGGGTGCCCATTCCGCCCATCCCGTTTGCTGTGGGTCTCTCGGTTCGTTGCTGGCTCTCGTCTCCCCAGTTCGTCAAACACCGCGGCCAACTCGGCCTCGAAGGCGGCCTCGCTCAGGTCACCGTCAACGTACCGTTGATGGATGTCGCGAACGCGATCGGCAACTCGTTGTTCGGCCGTTCGGCCGTCGAGTTTGGCGAGCAGCGCCGACCGTCTGAGCACTCGTGCTAACGCCACGTTGTCGCTGTTGGCGTCGGCCCACTGGACGAGCGATTGCGATCGTGTTTGGACGACCGTTTTGGCTGAATCCACGGCCGAGCCGGCGATCGACCACGACACGCCGACCACTGCGAACAGCAGGGCCAACCCGATCATGAGCACGCCGACAAACACGAGCATACCGGCGTGAAGCGCCGACGATACAGTTGCCGAGAGACCGAACAACGCCAGCGCGGCGACCAGCCAGAGTGCGCTGAGGCCGAACAATGATCGAAGCGTTCGCATGGGTTGGAGTGTCGGAACACCGACGATACACAGCTTTGGACTCGCGACCTATTGGTGTTTCCCACGCGTTTGCCAAAGTCACATAACCGCTGAACACCAAGCGACAGTATGTATACGGGCCGAACCGACACCCCGTGTTGTCTCTGTGGGAACCCGAAAACCCACAGCCGTATCGAGGTTCCGCCGCGAGCGGTCACGCTGATGAAAAACAGCGGGCCGATCGCCTGGCAGGACATCGTCGGCCCCGTGACGATTCAGTTCTGCGAGGACGACTGGGAACTCGTCTGTGACCTCGTACTCGAGATGGGACACCACCCGCTCTCGCGGTGCAACGTCGCCTACGCCTCGTTTGATCTGCGCGAGGACTTCGAGGCGATGCTCACCGAAACCAAGGCCGCGCCCGACCAGCGAGCACTCGAAACGCGGCTTCGCGAACGCAGCCAATCGGTGTTGGCCGCAGCCGACGATCCGCTCACTGAAACCCGTGCGCTCGTCGAGGCAACGGTGATTGACGCTGCGCTTGACGAGTTTGTGTCGTCGCCATCGGCTGCAGACTGAGACGCCGAAGACTCCTGAACGACCGGCAGTGAGACTCCGAAACAGCGATGAGGCTACGCGTTGCGCTGGCTATCGGTCGCTCGTTTTTCGATCTCGCTTTTGAGCGTGCTTGGCGCGAAATCGTGATCCGGGCGGATGGCGACGAAATCGAGGAAGTCGACCGCTCTGAGCAAGGATTCTACCGAGTACGAGTCCGCCGCGGCATCGACGGTCGCCCGCGGGCCGATCAGCGGTTCGAGCGCGGCGAGCCCGCAGGCGAGGTCGTACGATTGAATCGCCGAGTTGCTCGCATCGACACTGGTCGCATCAATAAAGTAGAGTTCTCCCTCAAAAATGAGCACGTTTTCGGCCCGTAGGTCGCCGTGAGCCATTTCCGCCTCGTGGAGCGTCGCGAGCGACGCAAACAGGTCGTTCGGAATGTCGGTCTCATCGGTGGGATCGACCGCATCGAGCGTCGTGAACTCCGGGAGATACTCGAAGACGACAACACCATACTCGCCGACCTCGAACGCCTCGATCGGTTCGGGGGCGTTGAGCCCGAGTTCGCGGATGGCGTGGGTCGACTCCAACTCGTGGCGAGCCATCTCGTAGGGGCTCTGAAACGACTCAAAAAAGCCCTCGGTGCCGCTCGAGAACGCGCCAAGGTTTCGCCCGGTTGTAAACAAGGCGTGAACGAGCGTGTTCTGCTGGCTAATGATTTTGACGAACAACTCGTCATCGATCACGAGGGGGGTCGACAGCCAGTTGTCGGCGTCGAGGAATTCGGCGCGAACCGTCTCGCGGTCGTACCGGTCGGCGACGGTGCGGACGACGTGTTCGAGATCGTCCCACTCGATCCGGCCACGAACGAAACGGCGTACTGACATCAGGTTCATGTGACGCTTTGACCACGCATAAGTAACGGGGTCTGTGCTGCGGTGCGGGTTCTGTGGAGCCAATTGAGCTGTCGTGGGCCGATGGCTTGTTCCGGAGTTCTCGTGTCTTTTCGGATGGAATCGCTATCGTCCAGCGGTGAGCGACTGGACGTTTTCTGGCCAGTTGGCCTGCCAGACGTTCGAGCGGTTGCCCACCCGTTCGAGTTTGAGTTCGACCAACTTTCCTGGGTCGAGCGTCGACAGTTCGTCTCGGAGGGAGTCGTCTTCGAACTCGACAACCTGAAACACCCGGTTGGCCGACGGGGCGAGGACACAAATTGCATTCTTGCTGTTCATTTTCCGAAGAATGCGATATTCGTGCGGCTTTTTTGGTTCCGTCTTCATACCTAACACAATGATCGACGATTATGAATACCTTTGGTTTTTGCTCACCGAAACGTCCACCGAATAGAAGTATTTCGGATTGCAAAGTCAGTTATTCGATTTCATTGTGTACATGCAAATGCTTTTATCGAACAGAAACACGGCTCTGTCAACAGCGTGGCGATCGCGTGGAAGTCGCCAAAGCGGGTACCAACTCGTTTCGACCGTCCGCCCGAAAATCTCAACTCTCGATCTAGTCGTCGTTCTCCGACCCCGTCTCAGCATCTGCACCCTTCCCAATCGAGTAGGCGAAGTACGGCCCGATGACAAAGGTCGTAAGAAGCAAAAGCGCCGCACTCCCGCCTCCACCATCGACCTGTGCCGTCGGTGGCAACGCCCGTTCGATCATATCTAACCCGACGAAGAGCGTTCCCAAACCAATCACGGCGGCGACCGCACCGCTTATCCGACTTCCGTGCTCGCCGACAACAAGCCCCATCCCGAAGCCAGCGGCGACCGGCGGAAGAACCATCACCAATCCGAGAAACCAGCCGGTGGTCAGCGTAACGACAAACAGAACGAAGGCGGCGACAAGCCCGAGAACGCCCGCAGCGATGCTCCCGCCGATGAGACTGCCACGGAGACCGTTAGACGACGACGCAGCACCGTCGTCAGCGGTGTATGATGGAGTACTTGCCGTGGCTGCGTGCTCTCCATCGTCGGGTGAGTCTTGCTGATTTTCAGTAGTCGATTCCGAGTCGCCGGCGGTGGTTGTTTGCGTGGTGGACGGCTGCGGTGCTGAGTCCGAGCTATCGGTTAGCGTCTCGGATTGCTGTTGGAGTTGCGTTGCAACCACCTCGGGCTGGGTCAGTTCGGAATTCCCTTTCCACCCGAAATAGATGCCGAGGGCGTTGAGTAGAAGCGAAATTACATTGAGTGTGACCACTGCGTACAGGACGTTCAGACCGTACCATCCCATTCCGCCCCAGTACGGAAGATCGGAGTCCTGTGGCAGCGTGACCGCGTGTGCCAGATAGATGCCGCCGACAATAACACCGACAAATCCGAAGCTAACGAACCCACGAACAGTCACCCCGACCAGCAATGAAAAAAGAATCGTCGAAACACCGAGCAGATAGCTCAGGTACGCCCAGTACGTCAGAGACGCGTTTGCTGCGTTATCCGGGTGGGTAAACGTCGGTTCGATATCGAAGTCGTCGACAGCAATGTCATCCAGCGTGCGTTGTTCACGACTGTCGGTCTGCTGAATGGTTTGCTCCCCGGCGGCTGCAGCGGGCCCCGTTTTTTGTTCATCTATTTTGCATCCGCAGTTGTTGCAGTATTTCGCTCCTCGTGGATTCCGATCGCCACATTCGTTGCATGTGATGGGGTCAGGCGAAGCGCCCATACACTCACGTAATATATTATTGTCGTACAAATTTTTTGCCACTATATTTGCTAGCTCTCTTTTTGTCGGTTTCACGCACCCGTTCCGTAATTGTCGATCCAAAACACTGGCCGTCCCCGGCCACGACAGCCCCCAGATGTGGTCGATTGATAGACACATCGTCTTCGATTGCGTCGGGCAGCACCCGCGTAGCTAAGTTGCTCGCGTCCAATGTGCGGGCATGACGATTCTCGTCTGCGGCG
>OBKM01000030.1_pt1 | contig 52532 bp, 62 predicted proteins | sample 1519691 | NCBI WGS metagenome assembly OBKM01 (sample SAMEA37050418, study PRJEB22526) | metagenome | biome: saline pan; feature: lake; material: water | place: Egypt | collected 2015 | depth 0.5 m
GGAGCGTAGCGGAACGACGGTGCTTTAGGCACGATTGAACGGAGTGATTGAGTGCCTAAAGTTCGGAAACGAGCACCAGCGAGTTTCCGGTGTTTCCGCCACGATTAGGAGAATACTCAGCAAACGGCCAGTATATGCATATATAATCATGCGAATCGCCTGGACGAGAAATGCCACCATCGACGGACTCCGGCGAAGAGAGCCAGCGACCGAGCCGCAGGGCCGTGCTTCGATCAATCGGTGGCGGGATCGGCGTCCCGGTCGGCGTCAGCACCGGTGGGTACGTTGCGGACCGCCGGTTCACTGACGAAGATGGAGATGGAATCCCCGACAGGAAAGAACGCTCCGAATCGTTTCACCGCAAACTCCTCGCTGTGTTCGATAGTGCTCAGTTCGAGGGGCTCGATCCGCGTCGACGGGACCTGCTGCTCGATGTCCGGTACGTCGGGGAGACATCGATCGACTACAGAACGAAACGCAACGTCGAAAAGCGCTTCCGCAAACACGGCATCTACGCACAGTGGCTCGATTACCCCCACCGATACGAACGCGATCGGATCGAACGTGAATACGGCTGGAACGCCAAGACATTGCTCTGGGATCGAACCGGTCTGTATCACGAGGAAGTCGAGCAGTTCGTCCGAGATGTTGCGGTACAGGTCTTCGTTATTCCCGGGCACGAGTTCGAGGGGTACGGTGGACTGGTCTACAGCCCCTGGGCCAGCCTGCTCGGTGGCGGCGTCGACGGCCACGTCAACGGTTTCAGTGTCGGTAACCGGGCGGTCGTCTGCGATCGCAACGATCGGTGGGAACAGGAACGACTCCTGTTCCACGAGATCGCACACCTCGCGCTCTGTCACGACGACGACCCCAACAACAGAGGGGTGATGGGCACTAACGAGGAGATCGCGCTGACCGCCAACGAATGGGACATCCTCCGAACGAACCTGGACGCGGTTCGGGATACGACCGGTTACGATATCGCCTTTCGAAGATGTCTCTGGGAAGGCTGTCTCGACGGCGTTACCGGCCGTCTGCGGTGATGGTTATCGTCCGGTCGAGACGTCCGTACTTCCACACTCCGGACAGCGTGTCAGTGTGCCGATCGAGACGGCATCGAGCCGGTCCCACTCGTCGCTTCCGGCTGGTGCCTCGAACCCGCAGTTCCAGCAGTGTGAGAGGGTCGCCTGTTCCGTGTTCTGTCCCATATGTCGGCCTTCGACGGACTCGATCATAATCGTCAAGGGTGAGTTGTCCGGATCGCCCTATGAGCGAGCCCACTGTTCACCGCCAACGCTTATACCCCCGGTCGACGAAAACCCCTCTGTGCGCCGACAGACGTTCGATGGAGATTCCGACGACGAACTCGTGTTCGTCCTCGGCTGGGGGAACAGGATCGGTCACGAAAACGTACAGTGGTTGATCGACGAGTTGACGGCGGAGTATCGCGTCACTGTCTTCGAGATTCCGGATACGATCGACGATTTCGTCGAGGAGTACGTGCGCCCGATAGAGCGCTACGTCGAGACCCTCGAGTCGTTCCGACTGCTCGGTCACAGCACCGGCGGACTGATTGGGCCGTATATCGAGGGTGCCGAGACGCGGACCTATCTCAGCCCCTGGTGGGGGTACGCCGAGAACCAGCAGGGACCAGCGTTAACACTTGTTCGGAAACTGCCGGTATCGATCCCGATCGTCCCCACGGAAGTGACCGAGCGCGAGGTAATCGGCGAACTAGCGACGGATCGACAGCTCTCGGAGGGTGCAGGGCGCGCTGCGCCCTCCTTCCTCCGAGAAATATGGTACGCCCAGCGAGCGTTACCGCCGATTCGCGACGACGCCGTCGTCTTCTGCACGCTCAGCGATCGGCTCGTGAGCACGCGAGCGATCGGCGATCGAGTCCCGGTGGATCGGATCCGGCTATACGACGGCGGACACGAACTGTTCTCCTCGCCGGACAGGGGACGACGGATCGAACAGCTCGTCAGCGCCGTCCGAGACGGTCCCGCCGCCCTGCGAGACGCCGAGCCGAAACGGTGATACCGTTCACGCGGTTACCCTCTGTCAATGGATTGTACCAAGTGCGCCCGCGAGGCCGTGATGCACGCGGCGTACTCCGGATCGCATCTCTGCGAGGAGCACTTCTGCGAATCGGTCGAGAGCCGCGTCCGCCACCGTATCCGGGAAGACAGCCTCGTCCCGCGGTCGGCAACACCCGACAATCCACAGACGTGGGTGATCGGGCTCTCCGGCGGGAAAGACAGCGTCGTCCTCACGCAAATCCTCGACGAGACGTTCGCGAAGGATCCCCGAATCGAGCTGATCGCCCTGACGATCCACGAGGGGATCGAGGGCTACCGCGACAAGAGCGTCGATGCCTGTGAGGAGCTGGCGGCCGAGCTTGACCTTCGCCACGAACTGGTCACCTACGAGGAGGAGTTCGGCGTGCAGATGGACGATGTCGTGGAGAAAGATCCCGAGAACATGGCGGCGTGTGCGTACTGTGGCGTCTTTCGTCGGGACCTCCTCTCGAAGTACGCCGACGAGTTCGACGCCGACAAACTCCTGACCGGCCACAACTTGGACGACGAGGCTCAGACTGCATTGATGAACGTCCTCGAAGGGAACGTCGAACAGATGGCCAGCCACTTCGACGCGAGTCTCGGAAACTTCGAAGCGCGGGACCTGCCGGACGCCGAGGACGGGTCGGTCGAGTCCAGAGCCGATCAGGACGCTTTCGTCCCGCGGGCGAAGCCGCTACGGGACATTCCTGAAAAGGAAGTCGCGCTGTACGCTCACTTACGGGATCTCCCCGCCCACATCACCGAATGCCCTCACTCCAGCGAAGCGTATCGTGGTGAGATTCAAGAACTGCTCTACGATCTCGAAGAACACCATCCGGGAACCAGACATTCGATCATGTCCGGTTACGAGGAACTGGCTGCACTCGCTGCCGATCGGTACAACGACGAAAACGAGGACTCGGACGAGCCGGAAGAATGCGCCGAGTGCGGTGCGCCGACCACACGGAAACGCTGCCGGAAGTGCACGCTGGTCGATGCGGTCCAATCGGTGTAATACGGGGCTCACTCACAGTCGTCTGCGTCGAACACGACATCCTCCTGTTGGATCTGGACACGGAGTTCCTGATCGTCACAGCCGTTCGATTTGAGATCGTACGTCGCGGTATCTTCGCCGATCGTCACCTCAACCTCGAACTCCGTCCCCGCCAGCGCGTTCTCTTGCCGTCGCGTCTCTCCGGGACCGAGCTCGTACTCGCGTGCGATGACGAGCTCGTTCATCGTGTACATCCGAAAGTCGATGTCGACCGCCTCGGAGCGTCCATTTTCGATACTGTATGTCGTATGGCCATCCTCGCTGTCCGCACAGCCAGCTAATGCTGTCAGAGTAACTCCACAGCCGATGGTCAGTATCCGACGCCGAGAGGTCTCGATCGTCACAGTACAAGCTGTTGGTGATGCGGGTAAATTAGCGTTTCCGAACCGCCTCCCGAAAAATGGAGACGGGCTACCGGATGACGTCGAGTCCGTTCTGCTTCTCGACAGTATCAGTTCCCCCGTCGCTCTGGGCTCCGAAGCTATTCTGCTTGCCTGACTCCTCGAGGTTCTGGCTGGCATCGAACGATGCCTCGCTCGCACCTTCGAGACTCTGCCGGGACTTGTTGGCCTGCTTCTGGGTCGTCGGGCCCAGCACCTGTGCGCTCTGGACGCCGGTCATGATCGCCATCACGCGGACCTTGCCCTTGTACTCCTCCTGGATTCGGGCGCCCCAGATGACGTTTGCACTGGCTTCCAACCGCTCGGTGATGTTGTCGGCGATTCCCTCGGCCTCCTTCAATGTGAGGTCGGGCCCACCGGTAATATGGACCAGTCCGCCGCTCGCACCGCGGTAATCGACGTCGAGCAGCGGATGGTTCATGGCATCCTTGACCACTTCTTCGGTCTTGTTCTTGTCCTGGGTCTCGCCGACGAGCATGACTGCGACACCGCCCTGATTCATGATGGTGGTCATGTCGGCGTAGTCCAGATTGATCAGGCTCGGCTGTGTGATCGTCTCCGAAATACCTTTGACGGTTTCAGCGATGATCTGATCCATCACCGAGAACGCCTTGCCGATTGGGAGGTTCGGTACGTACTCCAGCAGTCGGTTGTTGTCGAGTACGATGATCGAGTCAGCCTCGTCACGCAGTTTCTCGAGGCCTTCCTCTGCCTTGACCGTCCGCGCCCGTTCGACGTTGAACGGTGTCGAGACCATCCCGACGACGATCGCACCCTGCTCTTTGGCAATCTTCGAGACGACTGGGGCCGCACCGGTCCCGGTCCCGCCACCCATCCCTGCGGTGACGAAGACGAGATCGGCGTTCCCCAGCACGTCCTTGATCGTTCCCTGTGCCATCTCGGTTGCGCGCTCGCCCATCGAGGGGTCGCCGCCCGCACCGAGTCCGTTGGTCAGGGACTTACCGACGAGGATCTTCGTGTCGGCCTCGATCATTTTCAGGTGCTGTTTATCAGTATTGATCGCGATGGTTTCAGCACCTTCAACGCCGATGTTATACAAACGATTGACCGTGTTGTTGCCAGCCCCACCAGCACCGACGATCACGATCCGGGGATCGCCGAACTCGTCGTCCCCTGTGGCATCCATCTCTCGCTTCTCCTCTTCGGCGTTTTCAAGCGCATCTTGAACAATGTCCTGCATAGCCTACACCTTTGCCCAGGTTCGTTTGGTGGAGTTCTGGGAGGTCTCCTGTTGTTCGTCGACCATCTCCCGGACAGCTGCCCGAATTGCCTCACTACGGTTCGGGTACTGACCGGAGTCGACCATCTGTTCGACCGCGTCGATCTGCTGTTTCGGAATTCGCAGTGTCACACGCTCCATATGTTGTATTCCCCTTCAGTAAGACGACCGTCCTTCGTGGATACAGATCGTTTGTCTTACACCCCTCCCGCCCGAGACTATCGTCCGTCAGGGGGCATCCACCTTTCGTGTAAGACAGTCGTCTTACGCGACTGGTACCTCACGGGCATAGGTAATAAATGTAACGGCGGTTGTCATACAAACAAGTAAAACCGCGTTTTCGGCACTGTGTCAGGCTCTACCTAGGATCTAACACGTCCGCCGCCGGTGTCCTACGGCCGCAGGTCGGGCAGAATGCCCAATCCGATCGTAGCTCGTCACCGCATTCACAGAACGAACGTTTGGACGCCTTTTCACCACAGTTTGGACAGTACACATGCTCATCACCCACCGTTTCGCCACACTGGGTACATGCCCTGTCGTCCGGTTCGACAGTCGCGTTCTCCGACGACTCTGTCTTACGCTCCGGTGTCGTTCGTTCGTCCTCGATCGAGACGTTCACCGTAACGTCCTGTGGCGTCGACTGGTAGCCAAGTCGGTCGTTCAACCGCTGATCGATCAGTTCATCGACCCGGTCGGCAACGAGTGTGTCCAGCGAGTCTGCGTCCGGTGTTGTCTCCTCTGTCTCGTGGTTCTCGATGTAGCTCCGTAGCGCTTCGCGCAACACCTCGCTTTTCGAGGCGTCAAACGCCTCGATCTCCTTGACGAGGTCGTCGTCAGCCCGGAACGTGATCTTGCTCATACCGCTTGTATGTCACTCTGTCATCATCCCTTATCAACGTTCGCACGTGTCTGACGTGTGTCTGCCGCCGGCTGGGGCCCACTGTCATGGTGGCCGTCGATAATAACCCTTAAGTCCAACAGCGAACCAGTACTAATCGCACGCCCGCCCTTAGCTCAGACTGGTAGAGCAGTCGACTGTAGATCGACTTGTCCCCCGTTCAAATCGGGGAGGGCGGACTGGTTTTCGAGTCAAGTTGTAGCCAACCTCCATCGACTTGTCCCCCGTCCTCGTGAGCGAAGCGAACGAGGGCTCGGAAGGCGCGCACAGCGGAGCGAGCACGCCTTCCGGCGTTCAAATCGGGGAGGGCGGACTGGTTTTCGAGTCAAGTTGTAGCCAACCTCCATCGACTTGTCCCCCGTCCTCGTGAGCGAAGCGAACGAGGGCTCGGAAGGCGCGCACAGCGGAGCGAGCACGCCTTCCGGCGTTCAAATCGGGGAGGGCGGACCTACTTCCCACCCGAATTACAGTGGACAGCCAAACGGCTGTTTGCACTGTCCTCAGTGCCTCTAATCTGAGATATGGATTTTCGAAATCGCGGCGAAAATCCTGATTTGAACTGGTAACCAGTTGGGGGTCCGCGCCTTCTTGCGAAATTCACAGTGCAAAACTGAGGTGGTTCTCGTGTTGAAACTCGCCACCGAGAGCGACGAGTCTCCCACCTGCCGGAACTATGGCGACCACGTTCCAGGCGACTTCGGGAGGGTGTTCGGCAACGAAGACTACCTTGCCCACCGCTGTCCAGAGTGTGATACCGCTCGCCTTCGGAGGTGAGATCGAACGAATCCATTCCGGCGCGGTGGACCAGCCCGGCGTGTTCGAGCTTCGCCAGTCGCTCGCTGACGTGGCCCGCCGAGACCGTCCGGAACACTTCGTTTGCGATCAGTGTCGCCGGTGCCATGTCCTCGGTCGCGAGAAATTCGAGGATCCGTTCGTCCTCGCGTTTCATCCATTCGGCGCTCTGTCGGTTCATTCAGATACCCCCCGGCGACGGAACGCCGTCGTTGTTCTCTTCCCCACCGTTCTCCCTGATCTCGTCGGATTCGTCCTCGTCGGTCGAGATCTCGCCGTCGAGGTAGCCCTCCCCCAGCTCGGTGATCACGTACATGCCGTTCCCCAGCGGCTTCACGACCCCACACTCGCTGAATGTCCGGAGCTGTGGCGTCCGTACCCGGATATACTCGTGTTCTTTGCGCTTTGGTAACTACCGGATCTCCATCGGCAGACATTTCGATTGGTGTGGATGGGGTTTGACGAGTGCCTCCCCTATAGCCACCAGGCAGACGGCTGGGACGACATATCCAACCCAGATCGACATACAAGCGCGAACAACGACTGGAGCCCTATTCCGGATAGCCGAGTTCCCCGTATCGAACGCGCTTTACGTTTCGACGCGCTGGAATCGAGTATGGATTACGAAGATAGTCTGGATCGGGCCATCGACGAGACGCCCGACATTGGCGGCAGCGACGAGCGGCTCTCGGTCCCCGATGCGAAAGCGCAGAAAGACGGCGCGTTCACGCGGTTTACAAACCTCTCCGATATCGCGGATACGCTCTCCCGAGAGCCCGAACACCTCCACCGGTTCGTTCAGCGCGAACTCGGGACGAGCGGGACGTTCGAGGACGGACGCGGCCGGTACAACGGCAACTTCTCCGGTACCGACTTCGACGCCGCGGTGGCGAAGTACACTGACGAATACGTCACCTGTACGGAGTGTGGCCTGCCGGACACGCGACTCGTTCGCGAGGATCGCACGCCGATGCTTCGCTGTGATGCCTGTGGTGCCTTCCGGCCGGTCTCGAAGCGGTCGAGCACGAGCAGCAACGTCTCGACGGCTGCCGTCGAGGAGGGCAAAACCTACGAGGTCAAGATCACCGGTACGGGCCGAAAAGGCGACGGTGTAGCTGAGAAGGGCAAGTACACCATCTTCGTCCCCGGTGCACAGGAAGGCGACGTCGTCGAGGTGTATATCAAGAATATCAGCGGGACACTCGCGTTTGCACGGCTGGCGAACTAGGGCGAAGGAAATAGATTTTACGGGTCAGTGACCCGCAAAACCGGTTGGGGGAACGTCTGCATACGGAGCGTGGCCGTCTCGTGTGACGGGGCCGCGAACGACCACACGCTAACCTGCCTATCCAGTGTACTAAAACTTGCGGCCTCGTGCGTCACAAAACCCGCCGTATGATGGTGATTTAACATGATGCGGGGAGCCATTCGCCGTCGAGTCGATCGAGTGCAACGTACTCCGCTATCAGCGCCGCAGCACGGTCGTAACTGGTTCGTCCGGACGCTGGCCGGTGGGGTCGATCGACCCCTGCCCTATCGAACACCGTCCCGAGGAACGCGTCCCGGGCGTTTCGATTCTCGAAGAGCCCGTGGAGATACGTACCCAGAACGCTCTCGGTTGCGGCGCCACCCTCGGAAAACGGCCTGTCGACCGACTCGGTCAGCGTCGTTTCACCCATGTGGATCTCGTAGCCCGACACCGTCCCCTCGCCGCCGTCTATCGGTCCTGTACCCGAGAGTTCACGGCTGGTTTGTTCGAGGCGTTTCTCCGACGAGAACTCCGTCTCTACGGGGAGGAGACCGAACCCGGCGACTGTTTCTCGTTTACCAGTGCTCTCGACATCGGCGTTCGTGATCCGTTCACCGAGTAGCTGATAGCCGCCACAAAGTCCGACGACTGGGCCGTCAAACTGGTCGATCTCCTCATCGAACCTCGCTTCGCGCAGTGCGAGCAGGTCGTCGACGGTGTTTTTCGTTCCCGGCAGTACCAGCGCATCGGCATCACCGTAGCTTACATCGAGGGGTCGGTACGATACTCGGACGCCAGGTTCGCGTTCGAGCGGCTCCAGATCGGTAAAATTCGAGATCCGCGGGAGCCGAGGAACGGCAACCGTCACGGAGCGTTCGTCTGCAACGCTGTCGTCGGCCCCGCGGAGCGACCGCTCGCCGACTGGCGGGAGCGAGACGCTATCCTCGGCGGGGAGACCGGGATCGTCGTAGGGGACGACCCCGATGACCGGCACTCCCGTCCTGTCTTCGAACTCCACAAGTCCCGGTTCGAGGATCGAGCGATCCCCCCGGAACTTGGTGATGACGACTCCACCGACCCGTTCGCGCAGATCGTCGGGGAGCAGTTCGAGCGTCCCGACGAGGCTGGCGAATGCACCGCCACGCTCGATATCTGCGACGAGCAGAATCGTCACGTCGGCAAACCGGGCCGTCTCGACGTTCGCGAGATCCCGGTGGTGGAGGTTAATCTCGCCCATTCCACCCGCGCCTTCAGCGACGACGAGGTCGGCGTCGGCTGCGAGTCGTCGGTGGGCGTCGACGGCCGCGGTCCGAGCGCGATCCCAGTGATCGGTGTAGTACTCGCCAGCACCGTAGTGGCCAACCGCGCGCCCGTCGATGACGAGCTGGCTCTCGCCATCGCCGCGGGGTTTCAATAGGACAGGGTTGACGTCCGTGGTCGGCGGTCGACGTGCCGCGCGGGACTGGACGTACTGGGAGATACCGATCTCGCCGCTCCCCTGGTCCCCACCCGATCGTGGTACGACGCGGGCGTTGTTGCTCATGTTCTGCGCTTTGAACGGTGCGACATCGATACCCTGATCCGCGAGATGTCGGCAGATCCCTGCGGCGATCGTGCTTTTGCCGACGTGGCTCGCGGTCCCGCCGATCAGGAGCGTCGGCGTACTGGCATCCTCTCCCGCGGCCTCGGCCGCGCCGGGCGATGCCGCGTCGGCGTCCTCGCTCATCGTCAGTACTCGGTCCCTTTTCGGGCCCCCTGTCCGGCGTCGATCGGGTGTTTCACCTTGCCGACCTCGGTGACGAGATCCGCACGGTCGAGGAGATAGGTCGGTTCCTCGTGGCTCCCGGTCAGCACGAGTTCGAGCCCGTCGGGGGCGAGGTCGATCAGTTCGAGTACGTCGTTCGGGTCGACCAGTTCTCGGTCGGCAGCGTACAGAATCTCGTCGAGAATGAGCATGTGGACGGTGTCGCCATCGATGCCGTCCGTGAGGAGTTCCACTGCACGCTCGAAGGCCGCCTGTGCACGTTCGCCGTGGTCCGGATCGTCGGCCGCCGCGCCGAACCCGTGCCAGCCGTAGTGGCCGGCGTTTTCGTAGGTAAAGCCGGGAATATGCTCGATGGCGTTGTATTCGCCGCGGACGTCCTCGACGGTCTCCGCGCCGCCTTTCATGAACTGGAGCATATGCACGCGGTAGCCGTGGCCCGCCGCGCGCAATCCCATTCCCATCGCCGCAGTGGTTTTGCCTTTTCCGTCCCCCCACCACGCCTGTACCAGCCCGAACTCCTCGGGATCGCTCGGTTCGACCGGTTCGGCAGTCGGCGTTCGCCCGCCGAGTTCGGTTTCTGTACTGTCGTCGTCTGCAGTGTGAGTATCGTCTGTCATGTGTCGAGTCTGTCGAGAAATCTGTCGAACGCGCCGCTTTCCGGGTGGACGTGGGCGTAGGTCCCGAGAGTACGATACTCCATCAGGCCGTCCTGTCCGTCGTCGATGCCGTCGCCACGCCGAACGTCGAAGGCGAAGCGTGCGTCACCCTCCACGTCGGCGCTGGAGTAGTGGAACTCGTGACCGTGCAGTCGCTCGCCGCCGGTCGCGGTCAGCGTATCCTTGCGGGCCTCCAGTTCGACGTGATCGAGCGCCTGATAGCGGTCTTCCATCGTCACGTCAGCCGGCAGGATACCTGCCATCTCGTGACGTTCGCCTCCGGCTGTCGTGAGTGATTCACAGAGCGTCATCAGACCCCCGCACTCGCCGAGGATCGGGAGCCCGTCCGTTGCCCTCTCCGCTAGCGTCGAGAGTGCAGGACTCCGGGCGATTGCGTCTGCGTGTAGTTCGGGATAGCCGCCGGGCAGGTAGACGCCATCACAGAGTGGGAGGTCGTCGCCAGCCGCCGGGGAAAACGGCACCACGTTAGCCCGCTCTCTGAGCCGTTCGAGGGTCGCCGGGTACGCGAACGCGAACGCCGTCCCACGCGCAACCGCGACGGTCGCATCGGCGGTGGTATCGGGTGCTACCGCTTCCGTATCGGGTCGTGGTGGCGTTCTGGCAACCTCCAGAAGCTGTTCAGTTCGAAGGTGCTCTGCGGCCGCGTCGAGCCCCTCGAGCGGGAGCGGTGCTTCCTCGCCGAGTTCCAGTCCGAGATGGCGATCCGGGATATCGAGTGCGTCGTCCGGTGGGATCCGGCCGAGATACTCGACCGACTCGGGGAGGGCATCCCGGATCCCCGCCTCGTGTCGACCGCCGTGAGCACGCTGGGCGATGACGCCGACTACGTCGATCTCACGACCTGCCTGCGTTGCGTATTCACGGAACCCGTAGGCGGTGGCGGCGACGCTTTCCATCCCGGCGTTCGCGTCGACGACGAGTACGACCGGGAGATCGAGGGCCTCCGCAACCATCGCGGTCGAGGAGCAGTCCCCATCGTACAGGCCCATCACGCCTTCGACGACACAGGTCGACGGCGAATCACCTTCCTCGGCTGGCCGGTAGTAGTTCCGCCGGAGTCCTTCCTCACCTTGTAGCCAACAATCCAGCGTCCGCGATGGCCGCTCGGCGACCGCTTCGTGATGGCTCGGATCGATGAAGTCGGGCCCGGCCTTCGCTGGCTGGACCCGTTCGCCCGCTTGTTCGAGCGCCCGGATCGTGGCGAGCGTCGCAACGGTCTTCCCGACGCCGGAGGCAGTGCCACCGAGGACGAACCCTTTCATGAGTCATCACTCCACACGAGGAGCACCGAGAGATTCGAACAGGCCGAGTCTTCCGATCCATCCCCGGAACTTCGGGCTGCGAGCTCTTCCAGCGTCGTCTCCGCCGACCGTTCGTCCTCGTGGGTCAGATGCTCGTACACTGTCGCCCGAAGCTCGCTCCGGCGCGTTCGTTCGCCGGGGGATGCTGAATCGAGCAGGAACTCGGCCATCGAGTCGGGCATCCAGTCGTACGGACGTGGCAGGACCAGCAGGTGCCACTCGTCGAACCGCTGAAGCGTCGTCGACTCGTCGTCGTATCCGCACGTAAGCGTGTCGCCGCCGACGAACGAGTCGATATACCGGACCACGGTCTCGAACCCGACGACGATATCCGCCCGCGCTACCTCGTCTCTGACCACGTCCGTCGTATACGCCGGATTGCCCGGCCAGATATCAATCGCTGGTGCTGACCCGCTCGATCCGCTTTCACCCGTCATTCGGAAGCAACCTCGTTTGCATTAGTTAAATATTTATTGCACCAGTAGCACGATTCCGGTGAGTTGCCGGACGATGTTCGCCGTCTCGTGTGACGGTACCGGTCTATATCGACGGAACGACGCTTCGAGCACTGATCGCGGCGGAGAGCGAACACCGACTGGAGCTATCGGGGGACGCCCCGGTACCACTCACGTGGACGGCCACGCGGAACACGAGTGAGAGGTGCTCTCACGGCCGAAAGACGTTCGCGGAGCGGTCGGTACAGACGCCGTGTTCCGCGGCGGCAACCGTATCGGGCGGTGGCGTTTCGTCGTATCTCGCGTCGAGGCTTGCCTGGAGTGCATCCCGAACACAGAGCCGCACCGCCCCACCGATCGGTGTCCCGCTGCCGGTGAACTGTGCCGGCTCGACGCCCGGGCCGGATGGGCCGTCACCCGGCTCCACCCGGTCGGTGGCTCCGGCGATCACCGCATCCGTCGTGGTGCCCGGGAATCCCGTCTCCCGCAGTAGCGTAGCCGCTTTGGCCTCTGCGGCGACTGCGACGAGATTGGCCAGCGCGCCCGCGGTGACCGGGTAGTCGACGTGCACCAGCAGATTTACCGTTCCCGGATCGGGAGGGTCGGTCTCGCTCGCCGGAGCTGTGTCCGGCACACCGGCACCAGCCCCGTCTGGAAATAGGACTGCCGGGTTCGAAACCCCCGCGGTGGCGACCGCGAGCACGTCGACGCTATTGGTTTCACCCTCCGTGCTACTCGTGTCACGCTCCGCGCTGAGCTGCCCACACCGTGCGTGGCGCATCTCGACGCCGGTGAGCAACGTCGGTCCCTCGCGATCGAACCCCGCACCGGTTCGACGTTCAGTACTGTACTCGTCAAGATTGGTCCGGTTCCAGCCGTCGGGAACTGTACAGTTGTACGCTGCATCCGCCCGAATCCGCCCACCCGCCCAGCCCGTCGAGAGCCACGACGTCTCGGGAGCCAGCAGCTGCAAAACCCCGTCGCGGACTCGGAGTTCAGGCATCCGCGAGTACCTCCAGCAGTCGCTCGTTCGCGTCGGCGTCTTTTACGGCGATCCTGACGTGGGAGTCGAGTCCGCGAAACGTCCGGGCGTCCCTGAGCGCGATGCCGTGCTGACGTGCGTGTGCGAGCAACCCATCGACGTCCCGGTCACCGACGTCGAGCAAGAGGAAGGGAGCGTCAGAGGGATACACCTCGAACCGGGATGTGAGCGCTGCCCGCAGCCGTTCGCGCTCGCGCTCGGTGCGCCGTCGCGTCTCGGCTACGAACTCGTCGGCTCGAAGGCAACGGGCTCCCACTGCCGCAGCGGGCGTGCCGAGGTTCCACGCACGGCGTGCCGTCCCCAGGGCGTCGAGTTCCGGCCCCGTGGCGACTGCAAACCCCGCTCTGATCCCCGGCAGGCCGAACAGTTTCGTCAGCGAGCGGGCGACGATCACCCCGGGTTCGCCGGCAATGGACGGGATATCTGTAAAGCCCAGAAACGCCTCGTCGACGAGTAGACGGGTGTCGGCCGCGCGGCAGCGATCAGCAAACGCACGGAGTTCGTCGGGATCGTAGGCCTCGCCGGTCGGGTTGTTCGGCGTGCAGACGATCGCGAGGGCATGCTCGGTCGGGTCGGCGTCTAACACCTGGTCGTGAGCGACGAACGCAGGTGTGGCGCCTTGCAGTTCGACTTCGCGGGCGTACTCGCCGAAGCTCGGCGTCGGAACGAGGACGCTCTCGCCCGGTTCGACTGTCGTCCCGATCGCGAGTCGGATTGCCGCGAGACCGCCGGGCGTTGGTACGACGTGGTCCGGCTCACAGCCGACATAGGTCGCGGCAGCGTCCCGAAAGTCGGGATAGCCGTCGTTCGGATAGCGTCGGGAGGCCCCCAGGGCTTCGCGATAGACTGCCTCGACGCCCGGCGGCGTCCGGCTGTTCGTGTTGGCGCTGAAATCCAGCAGATCCGGGTCGTCGCTGCCGCCGTGTGGCACCCGATCGACTTCCCGTACGGCGTCGGGATCCATCTCAGCGTCCACCCCCGTCGGTCGCCCGTTTACTCTCCGATATCGCGGCGGGGTCGAGCCGATCGTACACTGCCGCAATCCGGTCCCTGACGGTCCCCATGCCGATCCCTTCCCGCTCGGCGAGCGCCAGCGCACCGCCCATTCCGACGCCCTCCTTCGCTTCGCCCGCGACGTATCGCTGCATGGCGACGTGCTCGGTCCGTGCAAAGCCGGGATCGGTCACCGACACGTCGAGATCGAGCGTCGCCGCCGCAGCATCGAGGTCGACTGCGGGATCAGCGGCGACGAAGGCAGTCGTAGCGAGCGCGAGCGGTTCCTCACGCCCGATCGCCCGCACCAGCCCCGCCGTGGCGACCAGCTGTGTCCCGCCCGCAAGCGTCACCGAACTGCCGGATTCGAGCGCCCCGACCGTCAGGCCAGTGACGGTCGCCTGCACGGGATCGCCGACTGCCTCGATAGCTGCAAGCGGCGCGTCGGCTAGTCCGCCGGGGTCGATCCCGCTCGCGTCGAATCCCGCCGTGACGACCCGCTCTTTCAGTGCGAGCGGGTTCTCGGGAAGGGAGGAGGAGACGCCCAGATCGGTACCGAGCGCTCGGAGCAACGCCGCGGCGGTCGTCGTCCCGCCGGGGATCGTCTCGGCGACGAACAGTTCGTCGTCCGGCAACGATCGACCGAGTCGCCTGGAACGCTCGAACACCGCCTCGGTCCCTGGGACGGCACGGTTCTCCCGAATATCTCGACCGGGATCGGCACCGACCGAAACCGTCGGCGCATCGGTCTCCGCGGCGAGACCGGCATCGAGCACTGTCGTGTCGAAGCCAACCTGCTCGCGGATGGCCCGTGAGATTACCGCCGGAGTCGGACAGCCGGTTGGACTCACGGGGACCAACTCGCTCGACACGGGCTGGCCGTACGTGAGGATCTCGGCGTCGATCGCGGGTGTCTGAGTCATTAACTCCGGGGTGGCCCCGGCGGCGCTGATCCCCTCGATCCTCGCCGTTTTGGTCGAGCCGGCGGCGAGTACGAACCTCATCGGAGCGCCTCCACGACCTGTGCATCTCGCGCGCGATTCACGTTCACCGCCAGTCTGTCGTTGGCTGTCAGGTACATCATCTCCGAGCTCGTCCGGTCACCGACCACGTTCAGACCGGTCGGCGCGATCCGTTCCGGCATGGTTTCCGTATCGTTCCGTCCATCGATCAGCTCCGCCGACTCGGTGTCCTGATCGAGTACAGTATCTACCGAAACGCCAAGGCGCTCCTTGTGCGAGGCCGGGACCGCCACTGTCATCGAGCCGCCATCGCTCGCCTCGGCCCTGTGAGTCGCCAGCACGTCGTCGACGAGCGCCCCGGTCAGCAGCGGGAGATCCGCAGCAACGGTCAGAACGGGCCGATCGAGCGCGTCGAGCGCCGCCGAAAGGTCCGTGACGTAGCCCTCTCCTGGTGTCTCGAGTATCGAAATAGGCGTCTGGCCTATCGAGACACACTCGCGGAGATGTGCTCGCGTGTCCGGAGTGGCGGGCGAGACAGCAGCGTAAACCTGCTCGATCTCGCTTGCGTCGAGGGCGTTCAGCACCCAGTCGACCATCGGCTCACCGTCGATGGGATACAGCGGCTTTTCGGGAGCACGCGTTCCGAGTGAGTCAGCGAGGCGGGTTCCCTCGCCGCCACACATTACGAGGGCGTCCACGCGATCACCCCCGTCGTATCGCCGGTCCAGAGCGTCCACGCGAGCACGCCCGCGAGGAGCCCGCCGAGCCGGCCAAGTTCGGTCGTCGCGCCGAGCACGTCACCGTTGGCGCCGCCGAGCGCGGCTGTCGACCAGCGTGAGAGCACGAGTGCAACCGCGAGCGCACCGACGACAGCGGCCGCGGCGACGGTGGGCGGGCGAGCGAGGACGACCGCGGGCAGCGTAACCAGCACCGGCACGAGGAAACTCCGAGGACTGTTGACAGCGGTTAGCTGTCTGCCGAGCCCGTCGTGGGGTGCGGTGCCGACACAGACTAGCGCGGCGGTTCCCAGCCTCGCGCCGACCTCCGCTGCGACGACGACGCTCACCGCAACCGCGACGGGAGCATCGGCGAGCGGGACGGCCACGAGAACAAGCCCGGCTACCATGCCGGACAGCGCCAGCGTCCCGCCGACGCCGAGATCGCTGTCTTTCAGTACCGCGCGTCGCTGGTCCGGTGTTCCGTGGATCACTGCAGCGTCGCCCAGATCGGCGACCCCGTCGGCGTGGTTGATTCCGGTGACCGCGTACAGCACGAGGACGTACAGAAACGCCGTGATCGTCGGTGGTGCGGGAACCAGCAACGCGAGCGCGCCGAGCGAGCCGACCAGGTAGCCGATCGCTGGAAACGTCGCTGGCGTCCGGGTGAACGCCTCCCAGCCAGCCTCGTCGTGTCCGACCGGGAACCGGGTGAGAAAGCCGAGGGCCCCCCGCAGCGCTGCGAGGCTCAGAACAGCCACGCGACCACCCCCGGCAACAGGGCGAGGACGTACGCGAGGAGTCCGGCACGACCGACGAGCGCGACGCCGCGGCGGGCCTGCTCGGCCGTCGGCAGCGATGCGAGTTCGTTGAGAACGTATGTGTCGGGCTTTTCGAGGCGGACCTGCAGCGCGCCCGCGGCGGTCGCCATCGGCCAGCCCGAATTCGGCGATGCGGTCTCGCCACGCCACCGTCGCGCGGTCAGGACTGGATCCGGCGAGAGCGCGGCCGCGGAGAGCAACAGCGCGCTCAGCCGGGCTGGCACCCACATGACGAGGTCGTCCATGCGTGCGCTCGCCCAGCCGTGCGGTTTCGAGGGGTAACCAAGCATCGAGTCGAGCGTGTTCACGGCTTTGAGCCACGCCGCCGCCGCTGCGCCCAGCGAGAGCGAGATCGGTGCCAGCAGCGAAAACGCCAGTAGCGGGGCGACCAGTCCGTCCGCGAGGTTCTCGCTTGCGCTCTCGACTGCGGCGCTGCGAAGCAGTTCGGGTGAGAGCGCGGTCGGATCGCGCCCGGCGAGCGCTGGCAACCGCTCGCGTGCCGCGGTCGGATCCGTCGTGCTGGCCTCGATGACACCGGCGGCCTCCTCCAGAAGCATCTGTAAACTGCTCGTTGTAAAGAGTACGACCCCGGCAACCACGGCTCCCAGCAGTGGATGGATCGCCACGGCTAGTGCGACAGCGGCGAAGACGGGGACAGCGGCGAGCGCGGGGAGCGCCAGTGCGACGCCGACACCGGCCAGTCGAGGCCGTGACCACTCCCGATCGGCGTACCCGACCAGCGTGCCGAACGCGACGACAGGGTGGACTCGGGCCGGCAGTTCGCGCACCGTCCGATCCAGGATCGCCGCGAGCGCCACTGCGAGTGCTAGTTCGGCGCCCACAAGGCTACACCTCCGCCTCGAGCAGCTCGGGCAGATCTTCAATCGAGTGCTCGTCGAGGACGATTGCGGTCCCGCCAACTGCTTCGATCCCGCCGTCTGCTCCGGGATCGTCGCCGACGTGGATCACCTGTTCGACGTCGACCCCAATCTTCGACGCGAACGCCTCGAACGCTCGCGGGTCTGGCTTGCGCCAGCCACAACCGGCGCTCGACAGAATCACGTCGAGCGTCGACCTGTCGATATCGGAGCGAAGCAGCGTGCGTGGGACGAGCTCCGGGACGCTACAGTTCGAGAGGACGCCGACCCGGCTGTGCTTGGCGGCAGCCGTTACCGCCTCGACAGCGCCGGGACGCGTCTCGACGTTCGGATCGAACGCCGCGACGACCGCCCGCCGCACGATGTTGTTCGACGGGGTAACACCGCGACTTCGGAGCGCGGCGGCGACGTGTGCGGGAAGCGGCACCTCCGCACCCTCGGGCGCGTCTATCTGTACCTCACAGTAGTCAGCCGGGAACGCAGCGGGGATCTCGACACCACGACGCTCCAGCTCCGCGGCGACAGCGTCGGCTGGTGATGCCGGCCGATCGACCGACACGAGCGTTCCAAAGAGGTCGAACGAAACTGCCACTATCGGTGTATTACTCCAAGTCGACTTGAACACGACGGTCCCGGGCAAATATATATTCGAACGGATATCAACAAAATTTTTACCGGTGAGGGGTGACGAGTACGTAATGGTCGAGGCGTTCGCCGTCGCGAGCGGAAAAGGAGGGACCGGCAAGACGACAGCGACGCTCGCACTCGGCATGGCACTGGCCGACGAACACGACGTGACGATCGTCGACGCGGACACCGGGATGGCGAACTTGCTGTTTCACGCCGGGCTGGAAGACGTCGAAACGACGCTTCACGACCTGCTGATAGCCGAGCGGGGCGTCCCCGTCGAAGCGGCGGTCTATCATCGACACGGACTTTCTGTCGTCCCCTGTGGGACGAGCCTGACGGCTTTCGAGTCTGCCGAACCGGAGCGATTGCGCGAGGTTGTTGCAACACTTGCCGAAGACACGGATGTCCTCCTGCTCGACTCGCCAGCGACGCTGGGCTCGAAAAGTGCCGTGCTGCCGATCGTCCTCGCCGACCGAGTCCTCCCCGTGCTGGCACCGACGATTCCGGCGCTGAGCGACGGCCTGAAAGTCCAGGAGTACGCGAGTTCGTACGGAACGGACACGGCGGGCGTCCTGTTCAACAAGGTTCGGGAGGACACAGGTATGGACACCGTCGTCGACCGGACCGAGCGGTACTTCGACGGGCCGGTACTCGGAGCAGTCCCGGAGTGTTCCGCACCCCACCGGGCGAGGAGTGCGGGAGAACCGTTGCTTTCCTACGCGCCCGACTCACCCGCCGCAGTCGCATTCAGGGAGGCTGCGTCGGAGTTGGCGATCGAACCGAGGGATTCGGCCGACGTCGCGGCACGGTTCAAAAGTGCAGTCGTCCCCGACAGACCATGAAGGTCCCACGCGGTCGGCTGCTCCGATCACGAGTCGTATCGAACCCAGCGACTGCGTTTCGTACCGTTCTCGAGGATGCACTGACCGGCTACCTCGTGTTCGAACCACAGGACACGCTGTTGCTCGACGACGGCGGCCGAGGAGTCGTGACCGTCCGTCACGGCGTCCCGATGCTCGTCTACCACACGGGGACCGACCGCGGCGGCGTCGACGGGCTCGCCGATCTGGCTGTCCCCGGGCCCTACAAAGTCGACGTGTTCGAGCTGTCAGACCAGGAGATCGAGCGAATACACGATGCGGACGAGCTCCGGGTGCCAGCGAAGGAACCTGCAGAGCGTCTCGCCGGAGATCCCGAGCTGGCCGACCGAACGCAGTCCCGTGCCCGTGAGCACGGACTACTCGCCGACGACGGTGTTCGACCGGACGAAAACCAGGATGCAGTCGTCTCTTTTCTGGACGACGACGAACGCATCGCGGCGATCAAACAGCAGGCTCGCGAAGACGCCAAACGGCAGGCAAACGAGTGGGGATTGACCGACGAACTGGCCGGATCCGACCGCTGAGTCGGCCGATGTTGTCACCGTCGCTAGAATAGACGTATTCCCGTGGCCACGCTAGAGACTCTCATGGAGCCGTCGACGCTCACGATCCTGTGGCGGCTTGCCGTTACCGCAGTCGTCATCGTCGGGCCGACGCTGCTATTTCTCGGACTCCTGCGGGGACTCGAGATACTCAGAGACGACGAGCTGATAAACAGGATCGCGGATGCCGAACACCTCCGAGTCGACGACACCGACGACCTGCTCAGGATCCTGGCCGAAGACACTGTGATCGACAGCGACGCAGACCCGACGCTGGACCGACTGGCGAATGCTTCGACGACACGCTGTCAGCACTGTGGCACGCCGAACAAGTCGACGGCAACGTACTGTCGCGACTGCCTGAAGCCGGTCGAGTGAGCGGCGTCCGGGACGGCGGCGAACGCTGCCGCACCCCCCGGATACTTTACCTCGGCTAATTATATCTAATTACACGATGACGAACAACGTTCCGGACTACGCCGACGTCGATTACGACGACGGCACTGACGAGACGCCCGAGGAGTACAGCAGTCTTCAGGCGAAAATTGAAAAAGCGATCGAGGTCACCCGCCGCGGTCTCGAAGAGTACGAGAACCCCGCGGTAATGTGGACTGGCGGAAAGGACTCGACGCTCACCCTGTACTTCATCAAGGAGGTCGCCGAGCAGTTCGACCTCGAGGTCCCTCCCGCCGTCTTCATCGATCACTTCCAGCACTTCGAGGAACTCCACGACTTCGTCGACCGCTGGGCCGAGGAGTGGGACCTGGACGTGGTTTACGCGCGCAACGAGGATGTCGGCCAGTACGTCGAGGCAAACGACCTCGAACCGGGTGACGAGATCGCGATCGACGAGCTCTCCGAGCACAACCAGCACCACGTCCGGAATATCCTCGAATACGAGGACGACACGTTCCCGTTCCTGCTCGACACCTACGTCGGGAACCACCTGCTCAAGACCGTCGCACTGAACGACGCACTCGAAGCCCACGACATCGACGGCGTCATCTCCGGTGTGCGCTGGGACGAACAGGAGGCCCGCGCCGACGAGACGTTCTTCAGTCCGCGTCACGACCCCGACATCTACCCGCCTCACGACCGCATCCAGCCCATCCTCCAGTTCGAGGAGCGCGCCGTCTGGGACGCCTTCTGGCACTACGTCGTGCCGGACACCGTCGCAGCGTTCCCCGACGAGGGGTACGTCCCCGAGAACGCCGACGACCTGCCCGAGGGCGTCGGGATCGACGACGTTCCGATCTCGCCGAAGTACTTCGCCGGATTCCGCTCGCTTGGCAGCGAGATCAGTACGGAAAAGACAACCGAGGAGCCAGCGTGGCTACAGGATCTGGAAGACACAACCGAGCGCGCCGGGCGCGCCCAGGACAAGGAGGACCTGATGGAGCGCCTGCGCGATCTCGGCTACATGTAGATCAGGAATACGTAACGACTGCGCCCGTTGCACGTATCGAGACCTGCTCCGCGCCGACAACCATTTTTCCGTCCCTCCCTGAGAGCAGGTATGAGCGAGCAACAGACCGACGATCTGCCCGAGACGGAGGCCGAATGGCGCGAGCGCCTGACCGAGGAGGAGTACGAGATGCTACGAGAGGCCGGGACAGAACCCCGCTTCAGTGGGGACTTGCTCGACGTCAAAGAAGAAGGCGAGTTCGCCTGTGCGGGCTGTGGCCTGACGCTGTTCGAGTCGGAGACGAAGTACGATTCCGGCAGCGGCTGGCCGAGTTTCTACGACATCGTCGACGAGGACAACGTCGAAACGCGGGTCGACAGGAGCCTCGGGATGACACGGACGGAAGTCGTCTGTGGGCGGTGTGAGGGCCATCTCGGGCACCTGTTCGACGACGGCCCGGACCCAACCGGCCAGCGCTACTGCATCAACTCGGCGTCGCTCGACTTCGAGCCCAGCGAAAAAAGCTGAGTGGACACGTCGCTACGGGACGCGCGTCCCAGTGTGTGGGCCTCCCTTCCGAGCGCGAGCGTTACTCCTCGTCGTCTTCTTCGCGTTCGTTCAGGAACTCGTGGGCTTCTTCGAGGATCTCCCGCGGTCCGTCCTGTGTGATCGTGTTGATCGCCTGTTCGTAATCGCGCCACTGAAGGTCGCGATGTTCGTGGGACAGCTCGGCGCTGGCCTCGAACGATCTGGCGATAAACAGATGCACCGTCTTGTGGATGGTGTTCCCATCGGCCTCGAAGACGTAGTCGTAGTCCTCGCGAAAGCCATCGAGTAGTCGGAAATCGGCGATACCAGCTTCCTCTTCGACCTCACGGATAGCCGTCTGCTGGAGCTCTTCAGTCCCCTCGACGCCGCCCTTGGGGAACTCCCAGTCCCCGGGTCGGCTTTTGAGGAGCAGATACTCCCGGCGGCCCCGCGTATCCCGAAAGAGGATCGCGCCCGCGCTCGTCGCTTCAACCGTCATTGTCCCAACGTAGACGGGCGCCCGTTAAGAGAATATCGGACGAGCGAGCGGTTTCGTCTTCGACCCCACCATTCCCGAGGGCTTCGGATCGACCATCACATCGATAGAGAGGGGTTTTTACCCCCGGAGCGAGCATACACAAGCCAACCCCCCAGCCATGACCTTCGTCACGAAACTGACTCTGCAAAGCGGCGATCGCGCGGTCCTCGACAGCGTCGTCGAGGATATCCGCTCGACGACCGAGCGCAAAGGCGTCGAAATGAACGGCCCCCACTCGAAATCCCCCGAGCGGCTCCGGGTCCCCCAGCACAAGCGGACGACCGGCGGTGCGGAGTTTCCCTCGTGGGACTACACGGTCTACACCCGCAAGATCGAAATAGTGGGTCATGACGAGATCGCCCGACAGATCGCGGGCAAGGAGTTCCCCAGCTCGTTACACGTCGAAGTCGAAATCGAGCAGATTAGCCAGGCTGGATCGGGATCCTGACAGATCCCTCTTTTGCGCTATCGTCAGCGGTTAAGTGGTCCCACTACAACTGACGGGTATGAGCCAGATCAGCCGAGACGACCGCCTCGTCTCGCTTCGACGTGACCTGCATCAGTATCCCGAACCAGCGTGGCGCGAATTTTACACCACTGCCCGGATCATCGAGGAGGTCGACCGTATCGGCGTCGACGAGTTACACGTCGGCGAGGAGGCCCTTTCGGGCGCGGATCGACTGGCGGTGCCGCCAGCAGCGGAGATCGACGACTGGTTCGAGCGCGCCCGGAACCGACTCGCCGAACGGGAGGGCAGCGACCCGGCCGCTATCGAACCTATGCGTGGCGGGTATACGGGAGCGGTCGCGGTGCTCGACCGCGGTGAGGGGCCAACGATCGGCCTGCGGGTCGACATCGATGGCCTACCGCGTCCCGAATCCGAGGATCCCGAACACGTCCCCGCCGCGGAGGGGTTTCGCTCCGAAACCGGGGCGATGCACGCCTGCGGCCACGACGCCCACGCAACCATCGGCATCGGCGTCCTCGAAGCGATCGCCGACAGCGACTTTAGGGGCACGTTCAAACTGTTCTTCCAGCCTGCCGAGGAGGTGATCGGCGGCGGCGCGGCGATGGCAAAGAGCCGTCACATCGAGGACGTCGACTACCTGCTTGCGGCCCACGTCGGGCTGAACCACCCCACTGGAGAGATCGTTGCCGGAATCGGGGGGTTTCTGGCCGTCACTCAGCTCGAAATCGAGTTCGAGGGCGAGTCGGCCCACGCGGGTGCACAGCCACAGATTGGCAAGAACGCTAACCAGGCGCTTGCCGCTGCCGTCCAGAACCTCTATGCGATCCCCCGTCACGAGGACGGTGGAACCCGAATAAACGCTGGCGTGATCGAGGGCGGTACCGCCTCGAACATCGTCGCCGAACAGGCTCGGATCGAGGGCGAAGTACGCGGGGACACGACCGCGCTACGGGACTACATGCTCGACCGGGCCGCCGACGTGGTCGAGGGTGCAGCCACGATGCATGGCTGCGAGGCGCGAATCGAGGAGGGCGCAAGCGCGCCGAGTGCGGAAAGCGACGCCGAGATCGTAGAGACCGTCGCGGATGTCGCCGGAAGCGCCGAGGGCGTCGACTCGGTCGTCGAACGCGCGAAACTGGGCGGGAGTGAGGACGCGACCTACCTGATGAAAGCGGTACAGGACCGCGGTGGCAAGGCCTGTTACGTCGGGATCGGTACGGACCATCCCGGCGGACACCACACCGCAACGTTCGATGTCGACGAGGCGAGCCTCGGGATCGGCGTCGACGTGCTGGCCGGCGCGATTCAGCGGCTGTGCGACACCGCCCATCGAACCGATTAAGTTTCAATCACACATCAGTTAACCTATGTGGCCCGCCATGCCGGACCGCGTCCACTTCAGCCTCTGGCTTCGCATGGTTGCCGCCTGTGGGCTGTTCGTGCTCGTTCTCCTCCCCGTGTTGCTCGCGGGTGTGCTGGTTGCCGCCCTGGTTGTCGGCCTGTTCGCCCTGACATTCGGCGCGTTGGGACTCGCCCTCGTGCAGGGCGTGCTCGGCGCTGTCGGCGCGTCCGAGGTGTTCGTCGATATCGCGACCCTCCTCGTTATCGGCGGCTACGCGCTCGCCGGCCTGTACCTGCTCGTTCGGATCGGCCGTCGTGTGCCCGACCACGCCCGATCGCTCGTCGACGATCTCGAAGCCACGGCCGCGATCAGGGACATCGAGACGACGACTGTCCGCGATCTCGGCGAGACCATCGAGATCGCCTCGGGGAAAGTGATCGACGTCACCGAACTCGAACACCGGGTGGCCCGCCTCGCACAGCAGGCCGACGTTCCGCCCCCAGATGTCGAGATCACGCGCAGCTGGACGCCGACCGCGGTCACCGTGGGGTACCGGACCGCCGACTCGACGATCGTCTTTTCGACCGGGCTACTGGATGCGGTCGAGGGCGACGAACTCGATGCGGTTATCGCACACGAACTGTCTCACGTCAAACACCGTGATACCGCAGTGATGACCGCTCTCTCGGTCGCGACAGCAATGGCTGGACGCGTCGTCGCACAGCTGGGCGTTCACGTACTGGTCGTCGCCGGACTCGTCGCGCTCGCGATCAGCAAGTGGTGTGTCGCCGTCGTTGCGCGCTGTCGCGAACGGGCCGCCGACGACGGCGCGGTGGCGATTACCGGTGATCCGACGGCGCTGGCAAGCGCCCTCGAATCGCTGGATCGCGAACTGGATGTCCGCCCGGCGGCGGACCTCAGGGAGAGCGACTCGGCGGCCGCACTCTCGATCCTCCCGCCACCGTGGGAGGAACGCGACCGGCTCGATGGACTGCGGCGGTTCGTTCGTCGTCAGCTGTACGGAACACACCCATCGACAGAGGATCGGATCGAGCGCGTACTCGAGCAACAGTGAACGCTGGTCCGGACGTCTTACTCGACGACGAGATAGCCGACCATCTCCTCGTGTTCCTCGCAGACGTAGCGGTACTCGCCGGACGTGTCGGGGACGAACTCGACCTCGAATCCTGCTGGCTCGGTCGACTCGATACCCTCCCACCCGGCACCGTCCGGCTGATGAGTCGGTACGAGCGAATGGCTGTCGCTCATCCAGACCCACCGGAGTGTCGTCCCGGTCTCGACGCGGACGGCATCGGGCTCGAAGGTCGGCTCTCCACCCGGACCCACCTCGATCGTCGCCTGCGACTCGTCGGTCCAGTCGACCGGTTCGGGAACAGTAAGCTCCGCCGGTTCATCCCCGATATCGTCGTCATCGTCGCCGCTGGTTTCGTCCTCCCCGGGAGAATCGTCGCCGGAGTCGTCGCCGTTCTCGGCGTCGCCGGAGTCGTCGCCGTTCTCGGCGTCGCCGTCGTCATCCTCGCCGAAACACCCCGCTAACGCGACTGCTCCGGCCGCCATACCCAGCAGTCGGCGACGGGTTGTGATAGCCATCAGGTCAGTACTTCGGGTCCGCGCCGGTCGTCTCGTAGATCTCGTCCATCAGTTCGTCGCGGCGACCCTGCCACGCCTCGAAGCCGTCGGGCGAAGCGGGGTAGTCCTCGTACTGTTCCAGCAACTCGTCTGCAAGCTGTTTGGTCTGATAGAGCGTGTAGATGCTGCCCCAGTGGCCGAAGCTCCTGTAGGCCGTTTTGAGTTTCACGGAGAGCGGGATCGATGCGGAGCCGGAGTACAGTCCCTCGGCGATCTGTTCGCCGGGCAGGGCGGCAAGCAGGCTCGTTAGTTCGTCGAGTTCACCGCCCGTGATGTGAATGTTGTAGGCGTCGAGCGCGGCGTAGCGCCCGCCGAAGTGATCCATCACGCGCTCGTTGTACTCCCACAGCGCCTCCTCGGTCGGTCCACCGTTCGAGAGCGCGTCGACGATCGTCTCGGCGGCGTACTGACCCGCGTATGCGGCCCCGGCGATCCCGCCGCCGGTCGTCGGATTGACGTGGGCGGCCGCATCGCCGACTGCGACGTAGCCCGGCGCGACCGCGGAGTCGTAGGGACGTCGGGTCGGGAGCGATGCGCCGAGTTTGTCCTCGACTTCCGCGCCCTCGAACTCCTCGCGGTTCTCCAGATCCTCCCGCAGGTCCTCTACCAGCGTCATCGGCTCCTCGTTCATCTGGAAGCCCAGCCCGGCGTTGATCTCGGTATCGGTGCGCGGGAAGTACCAGAGATAGCCCGCGGCACGCTCGGTCGGCTTGAACACCAGCGCGTCGTCCCACTCGACCGGCTCCTCGACGTGGACGATCTCCCGGTAGGCCGAGCAGAACTGCGAGTATCGGACGTTCGTGTCGAACGTCGCGTCGTCGAGTTCGGCGAAGTCCTGGAGTATCGACAGCGCGCCCGCGGCGTCGACGACGACCTCGGCCTCGTAGGTTCGTGGCTCTCCCTTCCGGACCGTCTCGACGCCCGTCACACGACCCTCATCATCCTGATTGACATCCTTGACGATGGTGTCGTAGTGGAGGTCGGCACCGGCTTCTTCCGCGCCCTCGATAAGCAGACGACCGAACTCCCAGCGGTCGATCACGGCGAGCTCTCCCGGCACCGGGATCTCCAGCACCTCATCTTCCTGTGGAATCTCGAAGCGGCCGTGGTCGACATCGGTGTTGGTGAAGGCCGGCTCGATTTTCGAGCGCGGGATCGATTTGGGGAAGTTTGAGGCCCCTTTCAGCGCGTCACCGCAGGCGATGTGTCCCGCTTCTTCGGCGTCCTTTCGGTCGACAATAACGACGTCGAGTCCGGCGTTTGCGGCGGTCGCAGCAGCGTAACAGCCCGAAGTCCCCGCGCCGACGACAACGACGTCGTACTCCGATGTGGTCATAAAGACGGGTCGTATCCCCACGGTCAAAACGTTTTACTTGTCGGATACACTCGTCCGGTGCCGTCGACGACAACCTATTTGTTCCAAACTGGCCTCTCCGGAGACGTGAGCGACTACGAGTACACGACGACGATCGAAAAACGGTACAACGATTTCGACACTTACGGCCACGTCAACAACGCGGTGTATGTCACGTATCTCGAATCGGCGCGGATCAAGTTCTTCCGGGATGTGATCGGTGATCGTGACGTCTCAACGGTGATCGCCCACGTCGAAGTCGATTACGAGTCGCCCATCCTCGTCGACCACGAGGTCATGGTCGCCGTGCGCGTCGCCGAGTTCGGCACGACGAGTGTGACACTGGACTACGAGATCCGTGCCGATGGCGAACGCGCGGCGACAGCCCGGACGACCCAGGTGATTCTTGACGAGGATGGCGATCCCCGACCGGTGCCCGAGGAGTGGGCGGAGCGGCTCGATGTCGAACCGAGCCGGACAACGTGACCGGGGTGCTGGTCGAGTGGTGAGTGAATAAAGAGTTTTATCAGGCTCGTTCGTAGCAGTGGAGTATGACCGAGTACACCGTCGAGTTCGTGGGCCGCGACGAGTCGATTACGGTATCGGAGACGGAGACGATTCTCAGCCGCTGTCTCGAAGAGGGGATCGCACAGGAGTACTCCTGTCGCGTCGGGATGTGTCTGGCCTGCACAGCGGAAATCGTCGAGGGTGAGGTCACCCAGCCCGCTGCCCGCGGCTTTACCGAGGCCGAGGCCGAGAACTACGCGCTGACCTGCATGGCCCGTCCGCAGTCGGACGTCAAACTCGATCGCGGGAAGTACCCGCCGAGCATCGACGAGGACGTCGCCGCCGAAGCAGGCGCGGGCGACGCCGCTGCCGACGACTGAGCCGTGCGGGTACGCCACGAGAGCGACGACGGCACCGCAATACTGGCCTCGAATGTCGACCGCGCTACGGGGATTCTCTCGCGAGGCCGGGGACTCATGTTCCGGCGATCGATCCCCGACGACTACGCGCTGGTGTTCGAGTTCGACGGCGTCGCCTCGCGCAGTCTGCATATGCTCTTTGTCCCCTTCCCGATTGACGCCATCTGGATCGCCGGTGGCGAGGTCACGCGGGTCGAGACGCTGTCGGCGTGGACTGGCCTGGGGAAAGCGAAGGCTGATCTGGTGATCGAGTTGCCAGCGGGTGCTGCGGCTGACGTCTCCGTCGGCGATCGGGTTTCACTGGTTCCGTAACGCCTGTAACTGCAGCTATTGGCTTGGTCGAAAAGATTGCGCAGATATCTCGAACAGTAGTTCAGGAAATGACCGACAGCAATGCTTCGGTCGGCTCCCGAAGCGTGTCATAGGCAGGTCCGTTGGGATCGTACCGCCGCACACCGACCACAACGTTCTCAGTCCAGGTGTATATAACCGCCTCGAACGGAAACTCACCGGACCGATCGGTCAGGCCGAACGACTCGTAACCGTACTCGACACCGTCCGAATCATAATTACCGGATCTTTGATCGTACGCAGTAGCGACACCCGAGTACTCGGACTGGGCCTCAGAGGGCGATTCGTGCTGGGTAAGGAAAATGTCGAGGTAGACCGACCCGTCTGCCTCGTTCCGGAATACTCCATTATGTTCTTGACGAACACCCCATGGGTATTGTACCGCGCCGGGCGTACTATCGACACGATGCAGAGACCAATTGTCCGGATCAACTGCGTCAGTGATCACGTCTTCGGTCCTGCTGATCGGGCCGGGGTCGAACTCTGATACTACGTCAATCGGTGTGTCAGGAATCAACGAGTCATGCAACGTTGTGCAGTGGCTCTCTAGCCGGTCCATATCAACCCCCTGTCCCGAACCGCCGAGGGTGTACTCCGATGCGTGAACGACGAGGTTCGCATCGCGACTGATTATCTGTGGCCCCTCATTTGTCGACCCGTGGGCTTCGTCGGCATATCCGTACTCCTCGACATCGAGATACGAGGCGTCGCGCTGAGTCTCGTAGACCGTCTGATACGATTCGGTCGCAAACTCCGTCGTTTGATGGACAGCCGCTTCAAGTTGAAAGTAGACTTCGGGATTGTCCGCTCTGTAAAATGTTCGGGACGCTATGGCCGCCGGTTCCCCAGTCCTCGAATGGTCGACAATGGGCTGTCCGATATTCTGGGTGTCAAGTACCCATCCATCGATTTCGTGCTCGAAAAACAACACTGACGTGGGGTTTCGATGGGGAGCCGCATCGAGCTCTTCGTATGTCAGATCGTCGTGATCCGTCCCTTGCTCGTCGTTGTCCTCTTGTGCTTCGTCAGTTTGCTCTTCGGTTTCGGTATCCTCGTCTTGACTGGATTCGTCGCCGTTCTCCGTCGGCTGGTCGTCCGATGTTGTACAGCCAGACAACGACTCAAATCCCACGACGCCGAGCGTAGCGAGAACGAACCGCCTGTTTCGTCCACGGTTCATGGTACCAATTGTCAATACTCATAAAAAAACTTTTTGACCGGGTCTGTGAAACCGTGAGGTTTATCAGCCGTGTGCGCCATTACCACGATGGATATGACACGAGAGGACTCCTCTCAGTCGGATTCCGAGGATAGAGGAAGTCGGGGCAACCCGGCTGGGCGCGAAATTCTCGGGGACGAGTGACCAACACGTGAGCCCTGGAGATTCGCGCGGCTTCTTCGGCGGCGATCCCGCCACGAATCCGCTGTACGACGACGAGACAGATGTATCGCTACTGGACACGACCCTTCGGGACGGCGAACAGGCACCGGGCATCTCGCTGACGCCCGACGAGAAAGCTGACATCGCCCGAGCGCTGGATCGTGCGCAGGTCGACGTCATCGAGGCAGGTAGCGCCTGCACCGGCGAGGGCGAGCGCCGGACGATCAAACAGGTAACTGACCTCGATCTGGACGCGACGATCACGAGCTTCGCCCGCGGCGTCAGAAACGATATCGACCTCGCGCTCGACTGTGACGTCGACGGCGTCACTATCGTCGTGCCGGGAAGCGATCGGCACATCGAGACGAAGGTGAACACGACCCGGGAGCAAGTGATTGCCGACACCGCCGAACTGGTCGAGTACGCGCGCGATCACGGCCTCTGGACCGAGGTGATCGGCGAGGACGGCAGCCGTGCGGATCTCGGATTCCTCGAAGAGCTCATGGCGACGGCCTTCGACGCCGGGGCGACCCGCGTCTGCTACGCGGACACCGTGGGTCACGCCGGGCCGGAACGATCCTACGAGATCGTCTCCACGCTCGCGGAGTACGGCCCGGTCAGTGCTCACACCCACGACGATCTCGGGATGGGCCTGACGAACGCACTGGCGAGCGTCGCGGCTGGCGCGGATCTGGTTCACGGCACTGTCAACGGGCTGGGCGAGCGCGCGGGCAACGTCGCGCTCGAAGAGGTCGCGATCGCGCTCGATCACAGCTACGGGATCGAGACGGTTGACACGACGCAGCTGTACAGCCTCGGACAGGCCGTCGCACAGGCTACGGGCGTCCAGCTCCCGCCGAACAAGGCGGTGACCGGCGAGAACGCCTTCACCCACGAGAGCGGCATCCACACCGACGGGACGCTCAAGGACGACCGGATGTACGAGCCCTATCCACCGGAGAAGGTCGGCCGAGAGCGCCGGATCGTGCTCGGCAAACACACCGGTCGCGCCGGAGCACGCGCCGCGCTTGAAGAGCACGGCGTCGAGGTCGACGACGAGGAGCTTACCCGGGTCGTCAAGCGCATCAAGGAGATCGGCGACCGCGGCAAGCGCGTCACGGACGCCGACCTGCTCGCGATCGCGGAAGACGTCAAGGGGACCGACCGGGAACGCCGCGTCGAGGTGCTCGATCTCACTGCCGCGAGTGGGGGCGGCATCCCAACAGCGAGTGTTCGGCTGCGGGTCGACGACGAGGAACGCGTCGCCTCGGGCACCGGCAGCGGGCCGGTCGATGCCGCGGTGACGGCAGTTCGCGAGGCGATCGGCCAGGTCGCAAACGTCTCACTGGACTCCTACGAGGTCGATGCGATCACCGGCGGCACGGACGCCGTCGTCACGGTCGAAGTCGAGATGAGCCGGGGCGACCACTCGGTAACTGTCGCAAAAAGCGATACCGACATCACCTCCGCGTCGGTCAGCGCAATGGTCGATGCGATGGATCGGCTCCTGACTGTGCCGGGCAAGGAGCCGGACGTGCTGGCCGACGACTGAACTACGGCACCGACTCCGTTTTCTTCGATTGGCAAGCCAGTCAGGCCCGTCAGATCGGTCAATCTTCGCCGTAGGGGCCGACTACTATTATCTGGATAGTCGTCTGTTGAGACGATGGCTGCAACTCTCACCATCAGCATCGAACTCGAACTCGGCTGGGGCGTCCACGATATCGACGAGTGGGGCCACCTCAGCGATCGCGGCCGGGCGGAACGGGAGTATCTCCACACACTGCTCGATCTCTGTGACGAAGCCGAGGTGCCGATCACCTTCGACGTGGTCGGGCACCTGTTCTCTACTTCGTGTGACGGCGACCACGGTGGTCCAGCGCCCGAGGGGTGGTTCGACGCCGATCCTGGAACCGACGTCGCGACCGATCCGCTGTTTTACGCCCCCGATATGATCGAGGCGATCCGCTCTCGATCCGTCGATCACGAACTCTGCACGCACACGTTCTCTCACCTTCCGGCCGCGAAAGCGACGGACGCGGAGATCGCACGCGATCTCGCACTCGCACAGCGCCACCACGAGGAACACCTCGGCGAGCGGACGCCCTCGTTCGTTCCGCCGCGTCACTACGTCCCACCGGCCTCCGTGATGCAGGAGGCTGGGATCGAAATCGTCCGTGAGAGCGCACCAACTGGTACCACCGGTCTCCGACGAGCAACGGAGCTGCTCTTTGCGCCACCGCCGACGATCGAACCGACGATCGAGGGCGGCATCGTCAGAACCTACTGTTCGACGCCGGCGACGCTGACGGCCGCGGCGCTTCCGTCCGGCCAGCGGCCGACCCATCCCGTGTTTCGCCCGCTCCCAGTCCGACTCCGCCAGCGATTACACGCTCGTGCTCTCGATCAGGCGACCGGCCGTGCGATCCGCGAGGATGGCCACCTCCATCTGTGGTGTCATCTATACGACCTCGCGAACGACGCGCAGTTCGAGCCCATCGCCGCCTATCTCCACCGCCTCGGCGATCTCGCCGACAGAGAACTGGTTGAGATCGTTCCGATGGCGACGCTCAACGAACGCCTTCGCAGTCGTTACGACAGCGCCGCGAGATCCGTGACAGCAAGCGACCAGGAGTCGTAGCCCACTTAACTCGTGTCCTGTTCGGCAAACGTAATCGACCAGTTAGCGAGCGTCTGCGCCGGGCGAACTGACGGCGGCCAGCTGTCGGCCTCACGTGTGGCCGGGCGAGCGACGAGCGTCGTCGGCGAACTCACCGCGGACAGCGGGAGCCGCGTGTCCGAGAGGAAGCCAAACGCGGTACAGACGTGTTTCGGGAGGGTCGGAGGTGCCAGGATCGCATCTGCGTCGGGATGATCGTCGATCACGGTTGCGAGCAGCGCTGCCGTCGTATCGTCTGATGGTGTCACCGGGACCACATCGGTGAGTCGGACGTGTCCTGGCTCCGTGGCCTTCCTGCCTACGACAGCCCCGGCGACCGGTTCGCTGCTCTCGTGGACGAGATAGTATCTGTAGATCCAGTCCGGGTTGTCGAAACGCCAGTTCCAGAACTGCTCGTCCCTGATAACGTGTATTTCGTCCGGAGCGGCGTCTCGGTACAGCGTCAGTAACGCATCGACCGGGGCCTGATCGTGTTTCGAGACGGTCGTCCCACTCGGTGGCTTCGCCAACGCGTCCCTGATTCCGAGATACGCTCGCTGGACGGTCCGCACGACTGCACCCCCGAACCGCTCCGCAGTCGATCCGTTTCCAACACGCTTCGGGAGTCGATGGAGCCGATATCGCGTGGCGATGTGTCCGATCGGCTTCCAGCCCAACTTCTCGTAGCCCCCCTGGGAGTGCCAGTTTGGAAAGTTGAAAAACAGCGCAGCTTCGTGATCGGCGTATCGCTCGATAGCACGCGCAGTCATCCGCGTGAACAGTCCCTGACGCCGGTGATCGGGATGGACCATGGTGTCACAGGGTTGTAACGCAAGCTCACGATTCGCCGTGACCTGCAGCGCCAGCGCGAGAAACGGCCGGGCACCGACGATCCGGTCGTGGCCGTTCGTCGCAACGATGATCGGCACGTGATCCACGTACGGGTTCTCCCGATACTTCCAGTCGAACCACTCTGTGCCCTGTTCGGCACCGAACACAGTCTCGTACAGCTCGCGGAACGAAGCTCTGTCCCCCGACTCGAACTCCCGTATGGTGTATGACGTACTCCGTTGTGTCATTGTTCCGAACTACGTCCACCGCGAACGAAAACGTACGTGTGGACCCGGACAGGCGACGGTCGACCGGTTAGCCATCAGGTCTATATTTGCAGACCCGTTTTCGTACGAGTACAGACTGGTATGTCCCTCTATACTGTTCTCTGGGATGAAGCGAGCAACGAACTCGCCCGCGAGGCCGTCGGGCCGACAGCGCCTGCGTTCGACCTGATCACGCATCTCGGCGACGGGGCGTTGCTGGTCGTCCTCGGCGTTCTCATCTACTGGTTCGGCGCGCCGGACAACCGCCGGGATCGGGCGTTCGTGATCGCGGTCGGCATCGCCGCGCTTGCCCTGTCGGCCGGACTCAAAGGGATCTTCCAGATCCCCCGCCCCGAGTTGGCGTTCTCCCCCGAGGCCTATCCGGGCTACACGTTCCCGAGCGCCCACGCGATGGGCGCGGCGGCGTTCTATGGCGCGCTTGCAGTGACGATGGAGTGGGGCCGCCGCCGCGTCCGGTACGTCTTGGCGGGCACCCTCATCGCCCTCATCGCCCTCTCGCGGGTCGTCATGGGCGTTCATTACATCGGTGACGTCCTCGTCGGCGTCGCGCTCGGTCTCGCGCTCGTTGCCGTCGGCATCTGGCTGGCACGGGAGGGCGTGTTCGATCCTGGACCAACCTTTGTGCTCGCGGCCGGAATTGCGGTCGGGGCGCTCCTGTTAGGTTCACGGCAGTTCGTCTCGCTTACGCTCGGTGCGTCCCTCGGAGGCACCATCGGCTGGTACTACGTGCGTGATCGATCGACAACCAATACGGGCGCGACAGTGCTAACAGCTGGGGTCCTCGCCCTCATCGGCATCCTGTTCCTGCGCTTACTACCCGAGCTGCTTGGCCTCTCCGCTCCGAATGTGGCGTTCAACCCGCTCGTCGTCGGTCTCGAAATTGTCGGGTACAGCCTGTTGACTGCGATGACGATTGCGCTTCCCGCGTTCGCCATTCGGATCGAGGATCGCCCGACGGTACAGCGATTACAGCGGGCACTTCCCTTCCGGGGACGCCGGTTCGAGGCCGAGGACACCCCACTCGGCGACGATTGAGGCGTTCGCCTACGAAAGGTCAGCTTCGGTCGGTTCGTACACCTGCACCCAGCCATCGCTCCGCACCTTCACGCGGTATCCGGTATACTGAAACTCGACAGTGCCGACACCCTGGCGCAAATCATCGGCACCGGTCGGGCCAAAGAACGCCGCTTCGATCGCTGGCACGTCTACCGACTCGTACAGCGGGGGCGATCGTACTTCGTTCGGGGCGCAGCCCTCGGCTTCCGCAATCGCGTAGACGATTACCGTCGTGAGTTCTCTGTTCCCGTCAGGCTCGTAGTTTCGCTGTGCTACCTGTGACCAGTGGGTCTCGGCGTCCGTGGCTGGATCGTCGTCGCTCATGATACCGCCGTCAGTCTCCTTCGTCATGCATCTCACTCCGTGCGTGTGCTTCCTGATTGGCGTCGACGCTGGCACCGATCCCTTCGAGCGCGGTAAGGACCTGTTCGGTGTGCTCGGCGGGCATGATCGTTTCGGTGGAGTCATCGAACGTGATCACGCCCTCATCAACCAGCTTCGGGATGTGTGCGTGGTACCGCGACACACTCAGCGCTTCACGCTGGCGATCGCTTACCTCGTCTTCAGGGATCTCGTTCTCCCACGCCGCGACCTTCCTCGCCAGTTCCGTCAGTGACCATTCGGTATCTTCGAGCAGCGTATAACAGAGATACCGACGTCGGGGATGGCCCAGTGCCTCGTATACCGGCTCTATCTCCAGAACATCAGTCGGGGGTGGTTGCTCGTCCGGCGAGGCGGACGTGTAGGATTTAGCGTTCTCTCTCGGGTCTGGTTCGCCAGGCATAAAAGAAATCGGTGATGCCGGAGTATAACTGTTCCTCAAAACTACCTTAGAGAGTTTCTATCCCCAGTTATAGCCATTTGTATGCCAGCAGGTTACGTATCGTCGGCTATGGTTTCGACGCTCACGAGTGCGAGAGACACAGAGGTCTCTCGGGGGGATTGTTCGCGTCAAAACGCCGAGGAGGAGATTGTGAACTCGCCGAGACGGTCCTGCTCAGCTCCCCTCGCGGGCTGCGACTCGTCTGCTCAAATCTCCACGTGTGGTTTTGACGCTCACGAGTGCGAGAGACACAGAGGTCTCTCGGGGGGATTGTTCGCGTCAAAACGCCGAGGAGGAGATTGTGAACTCGCCGAGACGGTCCTGCTCAGCTCCCCTCGCGGGCTGCGACTCGTCTGCTCAAATCTCCACGTGTGGTTTTGACGCTCACGAGTGCGAGAGACACAGAGGTCTCTCGGGGGGATTGTTCGCGTCAAAACGCCGAGGAGGAGATTGTGAACTACGTCCAGACGTGCTCACTTCGTTGCGCGCGACTGGCCTCGTTCAAATCTCCACGTGACCGTTTACACTCAGCAGAGACGAGCGACACGGCGGTCGCTCGCCGTCTTGCTTCGTGAAAACGCCGAGGAGGAGATTTGAACTCCTGTGTCCGGATGGACAGTTGCTCTCGAAGCAACCGCCTTGGCCAGGCTAGGCTACCTCGGCTCATTCCTTATTTCCCGGCCGCACAGTTTATCGGTTTCGGTTCGGGCATCGAGTGGCATCGGTACACATATGAGGGCCAAATGTCCTTACCAAACCATGGACGTAGCTGAAGCGAGCGAGGAGTGTGAAGCCGTCCTCGACTCCATTTCTGGTGCTGTTATCGCTGATCGTGACTTCCTCGAAACTGTACTGCTTGGGGTCGTCTCCCGCGGGCACGTTCTGCTGGAAGACGTTCCGGGGACCGGAAAGACCCTCACCGCGAACAGCTTTGCGTCGGCGCTTGGACTCTCCTTCTCCCGGGTCCAGTTCACCCCCGATCTGCTGCCGACCGACGTGACCGGGACCCACATCTTCAACGAGCAGGAGGGCACGTTCGAGTTCAGCAAAGGCCCGATCTTCGCAAACGTGGTGCTGGCCGACGAAATCAATCGTGCACCGCCGAAGACCCAGGCCGCCCTGCTCGAAGCGATGGGTGAGGGCCAGGTCACCGTCGACGGCGACACCCACGAGCTACCGGACCCGTTCTTCGTCATCGCGACACAGAACCCCGTCGATCAGGAGGGGACGTTCCCGCTTCCGGAGGCTCAGGTCGACCGCTTCCTCGTCAAGAGCTCGATCGGCTATCCCGACGAGACGGGCGAAGAGGAGCTCCTGCACCGCCGTCTCGGTCGCGTCGAGCAGGTGCCAAGCGTCGAGCGGGCGATCTCCGAAGAGGCGGTTTCGGAACTCCGAGAGGTCCCCGAAACCGTGCAGGTTACCGACGACGTCGTCTCCTATCTCGTCGAGATCATCCGGCGGACCCGTTCGCTCCGACAGGTCTCGGTCGGCGTCTCACCACGCGGGACCCAGAGTCTGCTGGAAGCGTCCCGTGCCCGTGCAGCGATGGTCGGCCGCGACTACGTGACACCCGACGACGTCGCCGAGATCGCCGAACCGGTACTGGCACACCGGCTGGTCCTGACCCCCGAGGCGAAAGTCGATGGCGTCTCGAAGGGCGCGCTGGTCGATGATGTCCTCGACGCCGTCCCGGTGCCGACTGTCCAGTAGCGACCGGCGTCACCAGTCCTCACCGATCGCCTCTCGTTCCCGTTCGTACCCGCTCGCTGTCCGCCAGGATCGGCCGGTTGCGAGGTGTTTCACACGATATCGATCGCCACACACCCCACAGCGTCGCGTGTTCGGCTCGGAGACGGTCACCGACGCGCGAAACCTGTCTGCTGACCAGTCACAGTCCTCGGCGGTACAGACGAGTCGGAGTCGCGGCTCGCTGAACGGACTGCAGTGACGTGGCGCGTCGAGCCTGTCCGCTTGCTCCCGGAAACGCTCCCCGTGGCCGGACTCGCCGAACTGCTGGAACTCCCATGCGTGGACGAGTTCGTGACGCACCACGCCTGCCATCTCCGCCCAGCCGTGTTCCCGGTAGGCGTCCCACGAGAGCCTGATCGTGGCGACGTCGCCGTCGTACCGACACGAGCCAGCGCGGCGCTTGGCACGGTGGGATATCGACCACTGGACAGAATCGAGATCGACGTCGATCGGGACAGTCCGGGCGTAGGCCCGTGCACGGTCCAGGAGGGCAACTTCCGGCGAGCCAGCCGGGGGCGTGTCCGATGGCATACGACAGTGATAGCTCCCAGTTGTCCTCCGGCCGATATAGTTTCAGGGGTCGATCCGGCTCACCGACGCGCTGACCGCCCGTGGAGCAACTCCCGAGCCGTCGCCCCTACTGTTTTTCCCTTGCCCGCTGTACCGACGCCTATGACCGTGGATCTTACCGCGCTGGTGCTGCCGGCGTTCGACGACCTCGACGGCGTGCCCAGTGAGCTCGCGCCGTGGACGACACACTACGAGTTCGACGGGACCTGCCGGATCGAAGGGCTCGACTCGCCACTGCAGTACACCGACTCGGGCGTCGGAATCGTCCCGACGGGGATCGGGAAAGCCGCGGCCGCGACGACCGTGACAGCTCTCGTGACGAGCGACGCGGTCAGGGTGGACGACGCCCTCTTTGTGAGCGTCGGCGTCGCTGGCGGGCCGCCGGAACTGGACATCGGAACGGTCGTCGTTGCGGATGCCGTCGTCGACTGGGACCACAAATGCCGCGTCGACCCCGAAGACGGCGAAGACGTCCCACTGACCACGAACCCGCACACCGGTGGTATGGCCTTCGACCTCGACGAGGAGCGGATCGACTGGGCGCTGGAGATTGCTACTGACGTCTCGCTCACGGCCGGTGAGACCGCATCCCGGAGCCCCCGCGTGGTCCGCGGGGCAAACCTCTGTGGGGACGAGCTCTGGCACGGGTCGGCGCTCGCCCGACAGGCCGAGTGGCTGCTTGACGAACACGATCTCGGACCGTACTGCGCGACCGAGATGGAGGACGCCGGTACTGCGTTCGCACTGGACCGGCTTGGCTATCTCGATCAGTATCTCTGTGTCCGCGGGCTCTCGAACCACGATCGGCCGGTCGACGATCGCTCACCCATGGAGAGCCTCTTCAGCCCGGCGTTCGAGGAGGGCTTCGGGATCGGCATCGAGAACGCTGTTAGCGTCGCCCGGGCACTGGTGGACGCCCCGTGACACAGGCGGATTCGGGGAGTCGGACTGCCGCCTCCGGAGCCGGGGATACGTTCAATAGCCACCGGTCCCCCCTACGAACGTGGCACCGTCTCCGGCTCCGCTCACGATCAGAGCGCCGGCGTTCCTGCTCGACCAGCTCGTCGTCGTTGTGCTCGTCGTCCCGCCAGCGATAACACTCGGCGTGGAGTTTGACGCGATCGTCTCGCCGGGACCGACACGGCAGGGCGTCTTCGTCCTGCTGATGGCCGTGGCCTTCGTCTACCATCTCCTCGCGGAGTGGCGGACCGGCCGGACACTCGGCAAACACCTTTTCGGACTGCGCGTCGTCGCTGCTGATGGGACACCGCTCGGGATCCGCGGCTCGTTTCTCAGGAACGCGCTCCGCCTGATCGACGGGCTTGGCTACTGGAGCGTCGCCGTTGCCGTCATCCTCTATCGCGGGGACGGTAAACGGATCGGCGACGTGGTCGGGCAGACCCTCGTCGTGCGGGCTTAATTGCCGCGTTTTCTGTACCACACCTGCTCGCCGACCGGTGACTCCCCCTCTTCGATGTCCAGTCGGCTCACAAACAGGTCACGGATCGCGAACGTAACGACCAGTTCAACGGTCTGATCGCCCTCGGTGCGGACGTCGACGACACAGTGACCGTCCCGCTCGGTGATCCGCTCGATCGTCCCGACGGACCAACGCTCGCGGTCGTGTGTCGGCTCCTTTGCATGAATTCGGTCGTGTTGCACGCATCCGAGTATGGTGGCATCCGGCTTGGGTATGGCGCTGGCGATGCGCCCTGCAGATCGCAGGCTCCTGCGATCCGGTGGCCATCCCACGCGACCACGATGGTATCAGCCGTCTACATATCAGCCGTCTACATCAGTCCCGCGGACGCGCCAGCATCGCCGAGCATCGACCTGTCAAGTGTCAGTCGTTGCAGCCCGATCTCTCGGGCGTGCTCGACGACCTCGGTGTACTCCGCGGTCGTCACTGATCTGTTGATCTCCTCGTAGAACTCCTCGCGTTTGGCCTTGTAGTACGGCTGGTACTGGCTCATGATGTTGACGAACGTCTCGGGTGAGAGCTCCTCGGCGACGAACTCCAGCACCCGTTTTGCGCTGTCGACGTGGTTTGGCATCACGAGGTGGCGGATCAACAGGCCCCCCGTCGCGAGACCGGTATCGTCGAGGCGGAGGTCACCGACCTGACGATGCATCTCCCGGAGCGACTCCGTGACGTTCGACCAGTAGTGTGGCGCCTTCGAGTACTTTGCCGCGGACTGGTCGTTCCCCCACTTGACGTCCGGCATGTAGATATCCACGATTCCGTCGAGTAGTTCGAGGATTTCCCGCCGCTCGTAACCACCGCAGTTCCAGACGACTGGCAGGGTGAGTCCACGCTCCCTGGCAATCTTGACGGCCTCTACCAGATGTGGAGAGTGGTGAGTCGGCGATACAAAATTGAGATTGTGACAGCCCTTCGCTTCGAGTTCGAGAGCCATCTCCGCGATCTCCTCGGCAGTTGCTGGCGCTCCCTGTGCGTCGTGACTCGTCTCGAAGTTCTGGCAGAATACACACGTCATGTTGCAGTTCGCGAGGAAGATCGTCCCACTGCCGTTGTGACCGCGCAGACAGTCCTCCTCACCAAAGTGGGGAAAGTACGACGAGATGTGAGCGGTGTCGTCGACCTGACAGGTGCCCTCCTCGCCAGCCGTTCGATCGACGTAACACTCGTAGGCACACAGGTCACACTCCGCGTACCGACTCCGAAGTTCGGCGACTCGACGCTCGAACTCTTCTTCGGGTAGCGTTCGGTAGTTCGGCGTCGTGGGTCCTGAGCCGGCGCTCATACTACATACTCGGTGTCGATGCTATACGAACGTTGGCACCTGCTAGCTCACAGGGATATTCGGGATATACGATTTACGGTGATGGATACCCGGAACTACTCGAGTCGACCCCAGGAGGACCCCCTGACGTTGTACAATTAATTCTACTACATTTCTAAAAATTTAAGTCAGATAGAGGAGCAACACATCCCATGACCGAGGGTGCATCGCTAGAACTGAGTTCCGAACCAAGCGAGCCATCGACACACACCGAGGGAGCCGTTCCCCCGCCGTTGCCGCCCGACGACCCCGAAGCGTGGTACGCACCGGAGGTACGGGAGCAGTATCAACTCCATCCGGGCGTCGTCACGACGATCCGTGAGCGTGCCGGCGGGTTCGAGTATGAAGTCCGGGAACCACGGCTGTCCGCCAGCGATCGAGCGAGCCTCGCGACGGTTCGGTCTCACTTCGAGGAAGCGAACCTTGCACGTCCACTGACCAGAGAAGGAACCAGAGAACGCATGAGTCGTGGCTTCGAGCCGAAGTATCGGGAAGTTATCGATCGGCTTCTGGAGTGTTCGTCCGCAGCGAGTCGACGACTGTCGTATCATCTGCTCTGTGAACTTCGCTGTCTGGGCGATCTGACGCCGCTCGCGCTGGACGATCAGATCGAGGTGGCGGATAGCTCGGGTGAACGGCTCGTCGTGCATACCGAGAACTACGCCCCCGCAGGAACCGACTTTTCATCGACACCGGAGTATATCGACCGGTTCGCAAGCGAACGACTCACGACCTACACCGTCGACTTCAGCGGATTCGAGATACCGGTCGTTATCTATCGCGAAAACGTCCTAGGTCGAGATTCGTTTACCACGAAATATGCGGTTCAGGAGCCGGATCTGCTACCGAACGACGAGGCGTTAGTCGCGGAGTGTAAAGAACGGATCTGGGAAGCAAATGTCGACGGCTTCGTCGAGGATCGTGAATCCTTCGTTCGAGATCGGTCGCGGCGGGTCCTCTCGAGATTACTCGCTGCACGCCGTACACGCGCATGGCCCGATGCGGTTCGGTTCCGGGCTCGAAACGCGCTTGCAGAGTACGATCTCACAGTGCCGTCGGTCGATGGCCGGTACTCGGACGAGAGACTGTCGGATTTAGTCTACTACGTCCTTCGGGACTACGTTGGCGAAGGTAAGCTGACAACTCTGATTCGCGACCCACATCTCGAGGATATCGAGGCCAACCGCGTCGGGGAACGGATCAAAGTCGTCCCGCGAGCCGACGTAGGCCACGGGGATCGAATCCCGACGAACCTCCGATTCGAGGACGAAACGAGCTTTATCAACGTCGTCACGCAGTTGGCCGCGGCCGACGGGACGGAATTAAACGCCTCGAATCCACGGGCAAAGGTCAATCTGTCACCCGATGGGGTCGACGATGACGTGACGATCCGCTGTGCAGTCGCACTCGGCGTCATTAGCGAGGACGGACCACACATTTCGCTTCGGAAGCAGGCACCAGAGGCGATGACGCCGATCGATCTCATCGAACGAGGTAGCATCTCCACCGAGCTTGTCGCATTGCTCTGGATGCTGTACGAACAACACTCCGTCGTACTCTTTTCGGGGGCAACGGGTGTCGGGAAAACGACGCTGATGAACGCCCATATGCCGTTTGTGGATTTCCGCGACCGGCCCATCAGTATCGACGAGGGCTCACGAGAAGTCCGCCTGCCACACGAGACCGGAATCTCGCTCACGACGCGTGAGCACGAAAACGAGTACAAACAGGTAACGATGGCGGATCTGATGACCGAGTGTAATTATCTGAACCCGGATATCGAAGTGATCGCGGAAATCAACACCGCGGCGAGTTTCGAGACGTTCGCTGAGTCGTTAAATACCGGGCACGGAATTATCGGAACCACCCACGCCGAAGACGTCGAAAAACTCGTCAACCGAGTCGTCGAACAGGGACTGCCTCCGTATCTACTCCGGGAGATCGATCTTGTCATCTTCCCGAAACACGTCGATGGACACCGTTATGTCGGTGCAGTTATCGAGTTCCTCTCTCCTGATGAGTACGAGGCGGTCAGTGGTGAGTGTGGCATCATCGAAAAGCAGGGAACGGCAGTCCATTGGAATCGGATCGGCGGCCGGAACGAGCACGGCCAGTTCACGTTCGAGTATTCACACCCCAAACTCGAGACAACGACCGATGGGCCACCGGCGGAGTGGGCTGATCGCTCCGCTCGTCAGCAACCTGTCCTCGACGATAGCTGGCATCACGACGGTACCGATACGGGTGAAAGGACTCCTGACCCCGCAGAGTCCTCGGATACACGGGAGTGTGGACTTCGAACCTTTCATTCGATCGCAAACAGGTCCGATCGTCCAGTTGCGGCCGTCGAAGCGGAGTTTCATCGGAAACACCGTTACGTCCGCTATCTACGGGAAGACGGCATCACTGAGTTCGATGATCTGTTCGAGTTTCTGGCTGACCTCCGCACGAACGAAGCCGCAACCGTGGAACGAGAGAGTACCAGTGCTCCAGGTGATACTGATGAGTAGTTCGACGTCCGAGCACGAAGAGCAGTTCCGCACTGGTCGTCGGTTGCCGGCAATCGATCGTGGCCTGTACGCACTGTTCGCGCGACATGCGGATCGCAGCCGACACGATGCCGACCGACGACACTATCGTGGCACCGACATCCGGACGAGTTTTGGCGTGTACCTCTCCCGAGTGTATGCCGTCTCGTGGCTCGTCTCTGGGGCTGTGTTCCTCTGTACGACGATGGTAGTGACTTCGTTTTCGTCGTTTCCAGTCGACAGTACTGGCATCTCAGGGGTGAGGTCTACACTCCCGACAGTTCCACAGGCGTATCTCGCGGCCGGGGTGGGCATCGTCACCGCAACGCTCGCAAAGTACACCGTTGTCCGCCTCGGCGGGCAGTACTTGCGCTGGACAGCGAGTGCCCGACGGGCGGAGATCAATCACACGCTTCCGGGAGCCGTCAGATACCTTCAGGTCCTCTCGACAGGGAGCGTTACACGACGTGGTATGTTGCGGAAAGTCGCCGCAAACCGGGAGGCCTACGGGCAGACCGCAGTCGCGTTCCGGATGGCTCTGAACAAGGCAGCACTGACTGGCAGCCTCGATCGGGGGTTACGCCTCGTTGCCCGGGATACCCCCTCGCGAAACGTCCTTGCCCCGTTCGTTCTGAAATTTCGTGAGCACGCCGAACAGGGCGGCGAGGAGCTAACGAGCTATCTCCGGATGGAAAGTCAGATGCTCTCACACCAGCAGTCCCGGGCACGGGATCGGGCTGAATCGTTTCTGGAGTTACTGGCGGAGTTGTTCATCGTTTTGCTGGTGTTACCGGCCTTACTCGTCATCGTCGTCACCGTCTTGAGCGTGCTCTCCCCGGGGCTTTCCGAGCCGATGGGTACGCCCATTGGCACCGTTACTGGACAACAACTGCTCGTGTACGGCAGCGCAGCGTTCGTCCTCGTGACCGGAGTGCTCGCCGCGACTCTCGTCTCACGGGTTCGTCCTCACGACCATGCCGAGCCAAGTTACAGTCGGCCGCCGAACATCGTTGGACAGTGTGTAACTGCGGGATCGAACCCGGCGAGTGCAGCCGTCGTCGTCTTCCCTGTCGCAGTGTCGGTCGGTCTCTTCCTCACCCTATTCGACGTGACGCCGATCAACGTCGTTTTGCTCACCTACGTTTCCTGGACCGTCCCGGTCGGCCTGGTTGCAGTGCGTCGTGCGCGTCGCAACGAGGCGAAAGATCGCGAGATCAAGGACTTCATTCACGCGGTTTCGGGTCACGTCAAACTCGGTCGTCCCTTTCCGGCAGCGGTCGAGCGCGTCGCCGCGGATGTCGACCTCGGTGCCCTCGATGACGATGTCAAAACACTCGCGTTTAACGCGAATCTGACGACCAAGGATGAAAACCTGCGAACGAGCGCACTCGACTCGTTCGTCGAGCGAGTCGGGACGCCGATGGCCGAGCAGACGATCGGACTCGTGACGGGAGCACTGGAGGCTGGTGGCGACGCCGAAGACATCTTCGAGACACTCCAGACCGAAGTCGGACGGCTCCACCACGAGAAGCAAGCGCTTCGCAACGCGATGCTAGTGTACGTGACTGTGGGGTGGACGACGGCGATTCTGATCATCGGAATCATGGTTGCCGTCGATAGCTACGTCATCGACGGGTTTGCTCAACTCTCGGCGGTCTCCGAGCCGACCGCGGGCGTCGCGATGGACGCCTCGACAGTCGATCCCGAACGGGACCAGTTCCGCTTTTATGTCGTTACACAGGCGACGATGCTCGCCTGTGGGTGGTTCGCTGGCGTGGCCAGCCGTGGGATCTACGAGGCGTTGTTACACTCCGGAGCGCTCGTGTTGGTCGCGTATCTGGTGTTCTCAGGGGTTGGGATGATATGAGCCCGGGTAGGCGTGGACAGTCGAACGTGATCGGTGTCGCCCTCTTGCTTGCGATTACCGTCATCGGCATCGGTGGAATGGCGGCGGGCATCGGAGCGGTTATCGACGAGAACGCGGCTACCGCCGATGCGACAGGCGTCGCTGACGGCTTTGATGCTGGTCTACAACCGACATCGACGACCGGCCATCGGGTTGGCGAGGTACGATTCACCGACGGGCAGGTCGGGGTCGAGCCACGACAGTTACGCATTCTGAACGAGTCTGGCCCGATCGAGACGGTTCCGGTCGATGCGCTGGTCTACGAATCCGCCGATACACGGGTAGTGTATCACAGCGATGCTGTAATCAGGGGACAGCCAGGCAACGCGTGGTTCCGAACCGACCCACCGATCACGGTCGATCAACGATCCGACGGACCGATCGTCGTCAATGCCCCACAGTTGAATGCGAGCCACATCGGTATCGGCGGGAGCTCCGACCGACCAGTACGGCTGGAAACGGATGTCACCCACGAGCGTCACGAGCTGGGAACTGACGAGTATCGCATCGCCGTGGAGACTGCGACGCCCGGCCCGTGGAAACGGTACTTCGAGGAGATCGGTGCGACCGTCGAAACGACCGATCGGACGTTTGCCGGAGACAGCGAGACAAGCGTCGTCGCCCGTGTCGATGGCGATCGAACCGCGTACCTCGTCGCACACGACCTTCGGCTGGAGGTACGTCATGGCTGATAGAGCGGTATCGGCCGTCGTCGGCAAAGCTCTCGAAGCCTCGATCGTGATCATCTATATCGGACTGCTCACGACGACGCTGTATGCCGGTGTGGTTCCCGAGTACCGGACAGCCGCCGCAACGGAAGTCGCCGATCGGACGGTTGCCGACGTGAGCGGCGAGCTACAGACGGCAGTTTCGTCGAGTACAGACACAAATCGGACTGAACACCGGGTAGATCTCCCTGCAACGATTCGGGGCGAGACCTACTGGATCCGCGTTCAGGACGACGAACTCCGCCTCGAACACCCGCATGCGGATATCGGGGAGCGAACACCGATCGTCCTGCCGGAATCGGTCACAGTAGTCGAAGGAGAGTGGCGAAGTGACGAGGAAACCGCTATTGTAGCCGATCGATCGGGCGATACGGTCGAAGTTCGCCTCGAAACGGGGGGTCGATAATGCGGGACGAATCGCCATCGCGTGGCCAGGCTACTCTCGTGGCGCTGGCAGTCGCAATCGTCGTCCTCACTGCGGCGCTGGTGGTTGGCCTTGCGATCGCGGACGGGGCCTTCGGCGATGCGGAGCGTGATGCGACCGAACGGGCCACTGCGACGAGCCTCGCCGAGGCACTGGTGCATTCGGACTCCTCGCTTTCGGCCCGACACAATGTTGTGAACGAGAGCGCCGTGGCGCAGTTCGAGTCGGCGGATTTCGAGGACCGATACCCAGCACTCGATGGGCACGATGTCACAGTACGGCTGGATGATGAGACACTCGCGAGCACTGGTGATACGTCCACCGGCGCGACCATTCGCCGAATCGTACTCGTCGAAGAACGTCAGGTTGTCACACGGACGCCGGAGCTATCGGGGACGGGCGACCCTGCCGTAACGCTTCCGCGCCGCACCGATCATGTCGTGCTCACACTTGCTCCGACCGAGGACACGACGGTCTCGACCGTTCGAATCGATAATCGGGTCGTACTGCACAATGAATCGGGACTCGCGGGCGAACACGACATAGCGGTGTCGCCGCTCGAGACGGCAGCACTCGACCTCGAGGTAGACGGTGAGCTGTCCGAAGGTGATGTTCGCACTGAGTACGTCCCAGCTCGGACCCGACCGGCCGTACTGGAGGTGACCGTCGATGCGTGACGGGCGGGGACAGCTCTCGACGCCCGTTGTCGAGGCGGGACTCGGTGTGATCCTGATCTTCGCCGTCGTATCGACGTTTGCCCTCGGCGTCCCCGCCCCTGATACCCAACAGGCGCAACTCGACCTCTATGCCGAGGATACGGCAACCGTGCTCTCCGGAGAGTCACCACAGCATCAGGACGCGACGCGGCTCACCGAACTGGCCCGAAGCGAGAGTGCCTTTGATCGCGAGCACGACCGGGCCGATCGGCGACTCGACGAGTTACTCCCGGATAACCTGCTGTATCAGATCGAGACGGACCACGGCGTCATCGGGATGGAACGTCCGGGCGGGGTTCCATACGGTAGTGCCACGGTATCGACCGAGTACGGCTCCGTGACGATCAGGGTGTGGTACGCATGAGACCGATTGGAACCGACAGACGTGGACAGCTCGTCTTACTGGCTGCGGCCGTAATCGCGTTCGCGCTGGCGACTGGGGCACTGGCATATTTACAGGTCGGAGTCCACCCTGATATCGACAAAACCCCGGACGAAGCGTCGTCAACCGAGATCGTGACTGCCCTGGAGCGGAGTGTTCACGATGCCTCGAAGCCTGTCCCGGCCACGTACGACTGGGAGGACCGGGACGCGGCGGTCGAGGCGGTCAGGGGGAACCTCCGGCCTCGCATCGACCGGCTTCGGACGTCGGATTTAGAACGATCAGCCGTTCACGATATTTCGTACGACGCGGATGACGCCGCGACGTGGGCGGCCGAGGACTGTCCAGGCGGCCCGGACCGTCAGTTCGGTGAGTGTGAGGCGATCGATGGCGTCGTCGTCCAAGAGCGTGCCGGTGAAACACACGTACTCGGCGTCGCGTTCGAGATCCAAACGACGTCCGAACGGACTACCCGGGAGACGAACGCGCGTGTGACTGGCCAGCGGTGACTGCTCTCCCAGCTCCTCCAGCCAAGCTTCGATCGCCTCGATTTCGTCGTCGATGAGCCCGTGGCCAGCGTCGTCGTAGATCCGCTCAGTACCGTCGGCGTCGAGCCGATCGAATATCACCGTCATTCGAACCCGGCCGATTGGGACGTGCGGATCGGCGTCGCCATAGCCGACGAACACGGGTGGTTCACCGAGCGAGCCGTCGAACTTACCGACCCCCTGTTGGGGCCCCAATGTAGCATCATCCGCGCACTGGATTGATTAGCCGTGAGCACGGAGAGACGGTTGTGACAGGTAGGTACGGCCCCGGATTTCGGACGCTGACGAGGGAACTGCACGATCATCGGCCGACTATCGAGGGTGAGGTCCCCGGGTGGCTGTCGGGGACACTCGTCCGAAACGGCCCGGGGCGGTTCGATGTGGGCGAGGACCGTGTCAACCACTGGTTCGACGGTCTCGCTATGTTGCGCCGGTATGCGTTCGACGACGGTAGTCTCAGATACTCGAACCGCTTTCTGCGTACCGAGGCGTACGCCGACGCGATGGACGGACAGCTCACCGGGCAGTTCGGGACTGACACGCGGGGCTGGCGGCGGATCGTCGAAACCGTCCGGTCACTCGGGCTACCCGAGCCCACCGACAACGCGAACGTCCACGTCGCGGAAATCGACGGCGAGCACGTCGCGCTGACAGAGGCACCACGGCGGGTAGCGTTCGATCCGGAGACCCTCGAAACGCGTGGGGAGTTTCGATTCGAGGACGACCTCCCCGAGCATCTGACCGCCGCGCATCTGGTGGAGGACCCACACCGCGAGGAACTGGTCGGATTCACGACCGAGTTCGGCCGCCGTCCGAAGTATCACATCTATCGGGTTCCTGCCGGAAGCCGTAGTCGCGAACGGATCGCATCGATCGACGCGAACGGCCCGGCGTACATCCACGATGTCAGTGTCACCGCCGAGCACGTCGTCCTCGTGGAGTCGCCGCTCGTCATTTCGGTCCTGCGCGCGCTGAACCCGTTCTCACAGGGCGTCACCGACATGCTGGACTGGCAGCCCGATCGGCCGACGCGTGTGCTGGTCGTCGACCGGGAGAGTGGTGACATCATCGCGGAGCCGACGGTCGATGCTGCGTTCACCTTCCATCACGTCAACGCCTACGCGGAAGACGGGACCGTCGTGCTGGATCTCGTCGAGTTCCCCGATGACGATATCGTCGGTGCGATGGCGATGGAGGAACTCGACGGCGTCGGCTTTCCCTCAGTACCGGACGGCCGACTTGTCCGGTACGAGATCGACCTCCGACGCGAGCGGATCGACCGATCGCGGCTGTACGACGGCGGGATGGAACTCCCTCGGATCGTCCGGTCAAAGATCGGCCGACAGCATCGCTACGCGTTCGGACAGGCGACCGATCGCAATGGCGCGAACGGCCTCGTAAAAGTCGACTGCGAAACCGGGACTGCACAGGAGTGGTGGGAGCGGTCCGTGTTCGTCGAGGAACCGCTTCCGATTCAGCACCCGGATCCCGATGGCGAGGACGACGGCGTGGTGCTGGCGACGGGGCTCGATGTCGAGCGCGAGCAGACGATGCTGCTGGTGTTCGATGCCGCGACGCTTTCGATCGAGGCACGAGCGTTCCTGCCCCACCCCGAACCCTTCGGCTTTCACGGCCGCTTTTTCAGGGACCGCTGATCACCGTGCAAGCGCAGTAAGCGTCTCGGCAGTGACAGGACTGGCAGGCGGGTCGTCAGTGACCGCGAGTTCGTAGACCGCCCGTCCGGCCATCTCGACCGAGACCGGTCGGTCCCCGCCGAGACGCCGTGCGATCGGCTCTATCGTCCCGACGGCCGCAAACAGCCGGTTCGCGGGCGCGGGAAAGTGAGGCTGGTCCGGCCCGTATACCGGGCCGAACCGAGGGATAATTACGTCCATGCTCAGGTCGGTCAGCGCGGCTTCAGCTCGCCGCCGAGCCGTCATATACGCGTCCCGAACCAGCGGGGGCTTCGTCGACGAGGAGATATAGACGAATCGGTCGACACCCGCGCGCTCGGCTTCCAGGGCAGTGACGATCGCCGAGTCTCCGTTGAGACGTTCGAACGTCACGCCCGCCTCTGGCGCCTCCGAAATGGTGCCGATCGAGTGGACGACGCAGTCGACGGGAGCGAGGGCATCACGCCACGCTTGCGGTGCGAACACGTCGGCCGCACGCCAGTCGACGTGGTCACTCCACTCGGCAGTCGCCTCGTCGGGTGGGGACCCGCTCCGGGCGACACTTGTCACCTCGTGACCCGCGTCGATAGCGTTTGCACAGACACGGCGACCGATGAATCCGTTGCCGCCGGTAACCAGGAGATGCATACCGTTGCTCGGTGTTCGCTGCGGAAAACAGCATTGCCCGTCAGGAATCCGTCGTGGGGCGGCTGGCGTACTCGCTGGCGCTCTCGTCAGGATCGAGCTTGATCGTCTCGATCCGGTCGACGCTTGCGACTGACTCCGTACCATCGAGTTCGGCGCCGACGAATCTCGGGAGCGTCGGCTCTTGCTGTACGTCCGGTCGCTCTACTGCTAGCAGCGCGTCGAACGCCGTGTCCAACGACACGCAAGCGCGATATCCGTCGGAGCCCGTCACCAACAGGTGCGTCCATCGGTCGCCTGCTTCGACCCGCGAAAGCAGCGCCTCGATCTTGACGCCACGCCACTGCCTTGGCTCCCCGTCGCTGGGGCCGCGGGAGACACTGTGGACTTCCGTATGCAGTTCGAACTCCTGAAGATACGACGTGTTCGTCGGCAAGAGCAGCTGGCGCGTGCTCGTGACGACAACGCGCCCCCCGGAATCCTCAGTACTTGCTGACACTGTCAGTTACTTCCCCGCAAGTTACTGTTAAATTGCTATGAAAGTAGGCTGAGAAGAGTGACTATGACTGACTATGCATGAACGGATTTGTTCAATATCTGGTGGCCTGTAGTTCGTCGAAGCGTGTCTCCACGTCGATCATCGGCTCCGGATAGTCGACGCCGAGCACCACGTCGTAGGACGACTCGTCGTCGGCATCCATCCGCCACGGACGGTGGGCATACTCGGGGGGCAACGGGTCGAGCTCCGGGAGCCACGTCCGGACGTACTCGGCATCGTCGTCGTAGCGTTCGGCCTGTGAGAGCACGTTGAAAAAGCCGTCACGCGAGTCGTTGCCGACCCCAGCCTGATACGCCCAGTTCCCCCAGTTCGAGGCAACGTCGTAATCGAGCAACTGCTCTTCGAAGTACGCCGCACCCCAGCGCCAGTCGATCTCCAGTGCGTCCGCGAGAAAGGAAGCGACGTTCTGTCGCCCGCGGTTCGACATGTAGCCGGTCCGGTTCAGTTCGCGCATGTTCGCGTCGATGAATGGAATGCCCGTCTCGCCCGCGGCCCACCGGGCGAACGCGCCCCTGTCGTGTTTCCATCGCTTTTCGACGTCGCGGATTCCTGTCGCCGTAAAGAACTGCTTGCCGTGCTTGAGAAACTGGAACTGGAAGAAATCGCGCCAGCACAGCTCGAAGACCAGCCAGTAGGTATCCTCGTTCGAGACACGTTCGTCCTCGTATCGTTGTACCTCCCGATGGATCCAGCGCGGCGAGAGACAGCCCGCGGCCAGCCACGGCGAGAATTTCGAGGAGTAATCGGGACCCAGCATGCCGTTGCGCGTCGATTTGTACTCACGGAGTCGGTCGGCGTCCCAGAGGTAGTGTTGCAGTCGCGCTTTGCCAGCGGTCTCTCCGCCTTCGAACGGCAGCACGGAGCGGTCGTCCTGTGGTGGCGTATCGAGCCCGAGATCCGAAAGCGAGGGAATCGTCCCGGCGTCGAGATCGGGCGTCGGGACGCGCTCCGGTGCAGGGACCGGATCCCGGATCGTGGCGTGGCTCTCGACTTCCTTTCGCCATGGCGTGAACGTGTCGTCGAGCCGGTCGTACGGCGTCGGCAGGTCGTTGAGATGATACAGGGTGTGAGTGAACCGACGCTCCAGATCGACATCTTCGGGAAGGGACTCCCGGACGGCGTGCTCTCGCTCGATCTCTTCGGTTGCGGGCTTTGTCTGAGCGAACACGGTGTCCGCGCCAGTTCGATCGACGATCGCGGGAACGACTTCCTCGACCAGTCCCTCGCGGACGACCAACTCACCGTCACGATCCCGAAGCGACTCGCGCAGATCGGCCACGCTCTCGCGGCGGAACTGTGCTCTGTGCCCCCCCATCTTGTCGGGGCCGTACTGGCTCTCTTCGCGACGGCGTGGATCAAACACGTAGAGCGGAACCACCGACCCGGCTGCGTTCACAGCGTCGGCAAGCGTCGGGTTGTCCTCTACGCGCAGGTCATCACGGAACCAGACGACGGCAGTATCCATACCCGACATAACGACTCCACCGACAAATATCGACTGCCGGATGGTTCCCAGAGTGCCGGCTCTCAGCGCCGGGTCGCGAAGACGAATTCGGTCGAACTGCCGAGCGGATCGTCGGCGGTCGTCGTGTGAATGTCTTCGAAGCCTGCAGCCCGCAGTTGATCGAGCGTCCGATCCCGGCCCGGCGCCGAGAAGAACATCGATCCCCCCATCCAGCCACGTCGTACCGTCTCGAAGCGACCCCCCGGGAGCGTCATCAGAAGCTTCCCGCCCGGGCGGAGGATGCGGGCGAACTCCTCGTACACCGCGCGGTGTGACTCCCGAGGGACGTGAAACACGGCGTGGTATGCGGTAATCGCGTCTGCGATACCAGCAGCGATCGGGAGTGTTTCCATGTCTCCCTGTACGAGTCGGGCATCCGGTACGGCCTCCGTCGCCAGCGACAGGCCTGCCCGAGAGATATCGAGGCCGACGGCCCCCGCGGGCAGGTTCGCAAGCGTCCGCGCGCCATCCCCACATCCGATATCCACGACCAGGGGATCGTCCGGACAGCGATCCAACAGCTCCTCGATTAGCTGTGCGTCCGATCCTGACGGGTCTCGTCGAGTCGCATAGGTCTCGGCGACCTCGTCCCAGGCACGTCTGATCGCGTTCCGATCCATACCGGAATCACGGTCGGCAGGACTATCACTCTTTGTCGGATTCGGCTTCGACGTAGATCCGGTCTGCCCGTCTCGGGACGTCCCACGCGTCAGTAGCACTGCCGCTGATGTGGTGGTGGCTCTTTTGTCACTATTGTAACGTACGTTTAAGAGGGAATATAAACGCCGAGAAACCCGTACTACGGTTTACCATGAATTATTGGGTGGGTGTTT
>OBKM01000031.1_pt1 | contig 52415 bp, 44 predicted proteins | sample 1519691 | NCBI WGS metagenome assembly OBKM01 (sample SAMEA37050418, study PRJEB22526) | metagenome | biome: saline pan; feature: lake; material: water | place: Egypt | collected 2015 | depth 0.5 m
TTATACATAGAATTGATATAATTAAACGAATGTATTCTAAGTGTATAATTAGTAGTCTGAAAATTGAGTATATCGTCTCGACTACCTTCACAAACGTGGATTTAACTTTTAGGTTACGTTTTCGTCCTCAAGGAGCGATCAACGGGAGCGAGTAGGGCGGGGTACAGCCGCACGCTCGCTGTAACCAACATTCAATTCGGTTGATGATATACGCTACATTGTGACGGAATCCATTCATGAGGCTGGCTTAGAGCGGGATCATACCCGCGGTCAGACGCTATTTTTCCGTCACCAGCAAGTAGGATTTGGACAATCCAAAGCAACGCCTGCGGAGACTGGCACCGCTGTGGGCACGGATGCCACCCATGAAGTGTCTGCAAGTGCCGTCGTGCAATCAGGAAGTCCTGTTCGAGAGACAGGAAGCCCCGTCCTCAACGAAGCGAGGGTGCAGCCCGAGCAGAGTAGGGCGGGGGAAGTTCACTCATATTACCCGGTCATAGACAGTGTATTTACGGCTTTTCAATTGTCAGATCGTCAGATACGCTATATTGACAGGCGAGTCGTACAGACTCAACATCATCGTGTGTCGAAAGCCGTAGTCTGGTTTTTTCTCTTCCAGCCGGTTCTCCAACGGGTCCTTCAACAATCCGAACAGCGCATGTTCCACAAGTTGCATTACCACCACAGTTGATTTTCTTCGTGATCCCCTTATGCGGACTTTTGTCGTGATTAATCAGCACTTCTCGAAGTGTATCGCCTGATTCACACTCGATTTGTTCACCTTGGTAAGTAATAACTGGCATGTTATTGCGTGTGTATAGTAACGTTGTGCACAAAAATGTTCTACATGATGAAATTTACAGATTATAATATATCTAATATTTAATACACAAACTAATAGTGATGTTCGACCATCAAATTGTGCTTGGCCACTGCAAAGGAGGGCTGTACTTCTGTTATAGTTTATTAAAAATATAATCTTTCAATACGCTACCATACCCAGTCAGTGTGATTGAAAAAATAACAATACCACCGACTGTCAAACCAGTGCCTGTTAATATAAGCGTATTATCAGAGTAGATTAGACCTAATAATACAATAGCGACTCCCGGAACGAGGTGTAATATTCCAGTTACATTGAGTAAGTTCTGAATCATACGCTTGAGTCATTGATTTTCTAATTTTCAGGAGGCTATAACATATCCCTAGCTGTGACTATGATATAAACTGTAGCTCTCGCGCACCATGGTGGTCAGGTTGTATTGATTGCTGTTCAGAATCGCACGCTACAACGTCTTCGTCTGCAATCACGACAACAGAGTGGTTGTTAGACCCGGAGCTGTGAAGCAAACGAGCTCCGTCCGTGTTATCTGCTTGCAATGTGGACGCGTCTTTTAATGTCTCTATGCGATCAGGATCTATGTCCTCCCAGTATAGTGCGTTCTGTTTTATCTGGCTACTGATTACTGTCGACTTGGGAATAATAGAGAGAAAATCCGTAGCGGTATGTGCTGCTTTTTCAGACTTCCATATTGATATGACAAATCTGCTGTCATCTGTAAATTCAGGCTTATACCTCGTTGTCTGAATGTGGGAATCGTATTCGGTAAAATCATCGGACAACTCATTTACACTATCATCAATATGATCTAATGTTGCAGATGACTGAGCTGCACATGCATACACTACTGATGAGTTATTCCCTTCTTGGCTACCTTCAGAAGTCTTGTTACTCACGTTGTTGGGAGGAGAGATATTCTCTTCGTGGTCATTTAGCGGGGTATGCTCAACTGATGCGTTTGATGGGACAACTTCACCAGAAAGGAAGGCAGGAAGATCCGTAGGAGCAAACCGGCGACCAATATGAAAGTATGGAAAGTCGGCGTACTCGGAAGAGGCTTTATCAAATCGCATTTCGTACACAATATCTTTCAGTTTCACTGGGTCGTCAGCAAACAGCGTAACTCCCCATTCATGATCATCAAATCCGATTGAGTTGGTGACAATTTGTGATACATGTCCTGCGTACTGTTTGCCGGTGTCTCCATGTTCTGCCATCATTGCTGCTCTTTTTTCGAACGACTCTGTATACCAGTTCTTTTTCTCTCCCCGCCGTCGATCCATTGGATAAAAGCAAAGATACTCATCATCCGGCAGTGACGGATATAGCTTCATATTGACGTAACGCTGCATGCCCGGGCTCACATTCTCTTCTTCAAAGTACGACTCAGAGACATAATCTGAGATTTCAGTGACAGCGATATACGATTCAGCGGAGGTAGTATATGATGCTAGTTTTGTTTGGTTGAATTGCCGCTCTATTGCTGACAGATGGTCCATAGTTGGACGCAGATGGAACAACAATAGGTCGGCATCTGCCCCGAGTATCGAACAAACTGCGGATTCACCCTCAGAAGCGTCGGAGGCTAATTCAGCCTGTTGAAGAAATTCGGTTGCCTCTGAGATAACAGCCTCTTTTTCTTCAGGTGATGTTTCCCGCCATCGCTGCCAATCTATTTTCCGAAAGTCATGCATTGCGTACCACCCTTCGTCAGTTTGCGGTGGAGCCATCCCCTGGATTGGTGCAGATGTCATGCTCCGTCTTATGACCTCTGTAACTTTTATTTTCTGGTATGACAAAATTATGCTTCTTGTTCAAAATTATATGCTGTAGATGAAAAATTGAATTAATAATAAGAAAAATGTGGTGATATGCCTGTAATATTTTTCATATACAAAGCAATTATATTTACATTCAGATGCTTTGAGTACGGACTTTAACTTGTATCAAATAAGTTAATATATGGATCTAAGAAGTACGACCGATAGAGAGATTAAGCCATCGTGTGTTAAGCCGAACGCTCCTGGATTCAGCCGGGTGAGAAAGTTAGTCAGATTATCCCCCTTCTATGATATCACTGCTTAAGAACGCGATCAACAGCCGGTTGAATATACTCAGGTGAGATATCCATGACTTCCTGTTGCTCCTGCTCGCTAAGGTAATTTTGAACGCCATCGCGGCGTTGGTGTTCTGTATAAGCATACCGTTCATCGAAGAATAACCGTACACCAAGTTCTTCTGGCCCTCTAATAACCCGTCCAATTGCCTGTCGTGCCTTTCTAATTGCCGGGATTTGATTAACGGCTGTCCAGCCGTCCAATGTGTCTAATCGTGCGTCATATGCATCGATGGTCGCTTGTCTACGGTCAGTCTGTGGTTTGATCGGGATACCGACAACAATTGTCCCATGCAATGCGTCTCCTTTGTAATCTACACCTTCAATTACTGTCCCAAGAGAGGACGTAACAAGTATTGCTTCATTAGCCGGCATAAACTGATCAAGTAACTCGCTTGTTTCTGTTGCAGAGCTGGATTGATCAAGGTAAATTGGCTTATCAACCCGCTCCTCAAGTATCTCAACCACCCACTGAGCTTCCCGGTACGAAGGCATACAGATCAAAACATTCGGGATCCGGCACACAGCGTCCTCGAGCGCATGCAGGTACTGCTGACGACAACGTGACATCTGCTTAAGTTGAGTGACTGGATCTCCTCGGTTTTTGTAGGTAAACTTGGGTAGCTTTACGGCGTATGTTCCTCGATTTGTTTCCGAAAATCGTAGTGGATACTGTCGAGTAATTATCTCTCGTGTATCTGTGGTTGTACTTTTCGGCACCGTCATTAATTTTCCAAGGTCATTATCAGTATCAAAAGAAGAAGGATAAAGACTGTCTCCAACTCCGGTTGTTTCTTGATATGCTTCCAGCGGTTCAAGAGTTGCACTCATAAGTAGTACACTTCCGACTTCGCTAAACCGATGTCGAAGTTGTTCTGTTGGGAGAGTATTGTGAATTCGATATCTGGCGGTCCATAGGTCCTGCCATGTTGAGGCTTCCCCGGTTGTGTCTTCGCTCACGGTGGGTTCAACAATAACTTCTCTAAAGTACTGCGTACGATCTGCTTTGCCCCAAGTAAGAAGAAATGAGCTAGCAGATGCTGTGAGCTGGCTATCTTTTGGTAAAATTTGATTAACAAGTGTAATGATCCCTTCTATCTCCTCAAGAAGGGACCATATTGTCTGATAGCCGGATGGTAAATCGTCCCGAACAGCGTCAGCAATTTCTTTAGTAATCTCGTCTTTGTTTGTACTCTTTGGTCGGTCAATGCTCTTTTCGTACCGTTGAAGTCCGTGCTCACTTACTTCTTCAATTGTTGGATACTCACGATCTGGATAGTCATTCGAAACGAGTGTTTCAGCCTGTTCTCGTAACTTTGACTGCGCTCGGCGTAGTGTTCCAGACACCGGTCGGAGAAGTTCACGGACAGTATTTTCATTGTCCGTAAGGTCTTGAAGTATCATTTTTACTAATTGGCTGCTCCCACCAAACGCCCGGTTTGCAGCTTCACGCCGTCTCTTTCCTGTGTCGGCAGTCAAGTCGTCCCATGTTTTGTCGTCTGGGATATCATCTGCCTTGAATAATTCAAAAATCTCAGCTTCTGAATTAAATGGGAGTTGTTGTAAATCAATTTGATCAGTGAGGTTGGCAACTACTTGATTTTGAAATGTTTCCAAGTCTTCCATCGAAGTGATCTGCTCAAATGGGTTCTCTCCGGGTATTAATGTGGTAAAGTCCTCATATCGCTGTTCCACCATCGATTCAATTGCCCCGACTGATTGCTGTGTCTCCTCGAGAGTCTCCCGACTACACTCGAAGCTAAAAACATCTCGTGCGATAGTTTCCAAGTTATGTGCTTCGTCCAAAATTAGGACTGTCTCTCCATCGAGAACATCGACTTTCTTTTTTGTCAACTGCCGGCTCATTGGATCCAATACATGGTAGTAGTTACCGATAACAACATCAGCTTCTTCTAGTAAGTGTGCCATTTGGCTGTGGGGACAAATTCCTCGCGTTATTGCTTTTTTCCACAGGGAATGTGTATCAACAATACTATCAGGAAGATCGGCAAATGTGAGTTGTTCATACTCATGAATCTCAGGATGTGCATGTGCAAGAAAACCAATATAAAATGGATCAAACCGGCCATTAGCGATTTCTGGAACATTGGCCACGTCGCTTAGCTTTGGGAGGTATTCAGGATACGGAACACGCTGTCCATCAATATTCATCTGTGATGTCCCCTGTGAGTCAACGTGTTCCTCAAGTCGTTCCAATATAGCACGAATGCGATTTGGATCATACTGTTCTACTACAGAGGCATTTTCTGGTGGCGACCACCTCGTTGCACTAGCAGACACTAACCCCCAGTTAATGTCATAATCTGAGTGTGGAGAAACAAGCTCACGAGATCGCTGCCGCAGGGTATCAACATCGTCTCGGTCATACTGATTCTTGCCAACGGAATCAGACAAATAAGGAACCATGTCATCCCTTCCTCGCAATACGACCGTTGAGATTGCTCCATCAGCAGGCTGCTGGTTATTAATTACTCGCATTTCTTCAACGAATTGCTTCAGCTGTTGCTTAACAGGGGTTGCAATGAATACACGCTCATATGTCGGCAATGAGCCAGTCTTGTTCCAACCGCTTTTCTGTTGTTGATGTGTGGCCCATTCTGCTGGTTCACGAATCGCCGATAGTCCGGCGGTTAATCCAATAAGTGTTTTTCCAGTCCCACATGCACCCTCCATCAGCATGTGATTACGACTAGCAAGTGTATTTAGAAATGTTTCAATCCCGTCAACCTGGTCATTGTACACCCGTTCGTACGGAAAGTATTTTGTCCAGAAATTCTCCATCTGTTCGCGGGTTATTGTCTCGGTCATAGCGTTGAGTTAACAGTCACGGTATCTTGTGATTGCTTAGTTTGAGCCCTGCAATGAGATACTCCAGAACAATGTGGGGCATTAATTTTCACATTACACTATTATTGGTGTTCCTGCTTGTATGCTGTGTTACGATGTGGACAGTGGGTAGTTCACGTATATAGATGTTGATTTTCTTGTTATATAAATCTGAGACGACTTAGAGGTACACTGAGATGGATACTGACAGAATTACCTCCAGTATCGCCGACAGCGAGTTGAGTGGTCGATCAAGTGTTTCGGATAATTGAAAGGTCTGATCAATGAGTTGATCAACAGTGTGGTACATGTTGGCACGTTATCTACTTAACGAGATGGGTATTTGACGACGCATCGGAGCAGCAATTCTCGTATTGGTAGGGATTCCATTCACCTACCAGATGTTGACAAGCAATGTGAACTGCTCCGGGGTCAAGCCCCGAGGCACTCTGCCTGTTAATCTGTAGACCAAGGGCCCGACTAGTTTTTCCGAACCGGATGGATTGGGCTGCTTTTTGCTGTGACAATGTGTTTTTTGGTATTTATTCGCTGCTCGGTGGAGAGTATGAGCTTGCTTTTCGAGTCATTTGGGCACTGTGGTTCATCTTTGTGGGAGGACCACTTACTTTTTAGATTTTGATTGCTGTCGCATGGTCTGGAAGTTTGCTGTTGATTCTTGATTATCTGCTCTTGGTTGGGTGATTGATCTCGCTCTCGTGGAGACAACGACACTTGATATCGTATCCTTCTTTCGAACGTCGGATAACGGATAATGGCCTACCAGTTCGGTGCTTGGAAAACTACTGTTTCGATGCCGCCTCATCAACCTCCGTGTTCATTGTATTTTCTACTGTTTTTGTTGTTAGAAGTGACCCAACAACTGTTGTGACAAGGCCTAGTAGCATACAGTACAGTGAAATCCCCCAGCCAAAGTACGTGCTTGCAAAGATTGTAACGTTACCAACGACTGGGATTCCAATCGTAGTAGCAGAGACAAAATTAAAGCTCATATAAACTGCTTGCGAGACAAGAATACCAGAAATAATTCCTCTATCAGTGGTTCGCTGCCAGTACATCGCGACAAGTACTGGAAAAGCAAGCTGTGCAAAACCTCCAAATGCAAGATCCCCAATATCAAGCAAGATTGCTCCGATTGTTCCAGCTGCAACGCCTCCTGCTTCGACCCATAGACTTGCACCCAATGCAGCGGCAGCAAAGACAGTAACAATAATTCGACCAAGAAAACTTTCTTTGTCTTCTGAAAGATTTGGATTGATCAGAGGCTGATACACATCTCGTGTAAAGTACGATGAGCCAGAGAGTAACATAGCATCTGATGAAGACATCATTGCAGCAAGTGCACCAGCGACGACAAGAGCGGCGAACCAAACAGGGGTATACTCTGAAAGCAGGATTGGCAGTACATTTTCACCAGCCCCAATATCTGCGGTTACTCCAAGTCCCTGTGCCCATGTACCTAGTAGAAATGCAGGAACAAAGAGTAACAGCACAAGAATTGGCCATAGAGAAAACGATCGCTTGAGAACCGCCTCCGATTCTGCAGTGAAAAAGCGCTGATTAACTTGTGGAAACATCGCAACACCGAACGCGATGCTAATAGCGAGTGTCAACATCTGTTGTGGCGTGTAGAACTCACTTCCCAGCGCTAGAAATTCTGGATGTTCCATAGCCAGTGTATTATTAATTACTCCGATGCCTTCTGTTGTTAATAGGATCCAAAGAAATGCTGCCCAAATAGCAACGAGCATAAATATCCCCTGTAGTGTGTCTGTCCATGCAATTCCGCGCATCCCTGCCAGGACAACATACAGGATCATAAACACGGTTATCAGTGTAGCACCAAACCAAAAGGGAATAGTACCGTCTGTCAGTGCCTCTATTGCGCCACCTGCTCCAATCTGTTGTAACATCACATATGGGAACAGCCAGATTAACGACACAAGGGCAACAAGCGCGCGGAGGGCGGTGGATTTAAACTGATCACCTAGCATTTCACCAAGTGTAATGTACCCATGCTGATTTCCCATGAGCCACTGTTTGTACCCGATGATATACCAGAGAATCGCAAAGATAATACCATCCATAAGTCCCATTATCAGTAGCCATTCTGGTCCATGCTGGTAAGCTCCATCTGGCCCGCCAAAGAAGGTAAATGCTGACAAGAGCGTCGCAAACACAGTAAACAACAAGACAATGGTACCAAAACTTCGGCTCGCTAAGTAGTAATCTTCTGCAGTTCGTTCTGTGAGTCGATACGCAACGATACCAATACCCAACGCAACGAAGAGATATCCTATGATAATGCCTAGTTGGAGAGCTTCACTCATCGCTGATCACCTGAACAACGGACGCCAATTCCCCAAGCTCGCTTAACGAAGATGCGAAATAAAATAGCAGCGACAATCATCCAGACGATGTGCCACCAAATCCAGACTGGGAGTCCAGCAACTACCTGATCAACCCCCCAAAGAAACCATGGAATGGCAAGTCCGACCAGAATGGCACCAACAATAGACCAAACGACCAACATTCGGTTTACAGACATTCTCTTGCTACTGATATTTTACTCGATAGTTTTTGATGTGTCGGACGACCAGCACGGAGCAAGACTGAGAAGTTGCGCTTGTGCTATATCTGCGCACAACATTACTGAATCAGTGTTTTCTTTGGTAAGTGATTACAATGGTATGTATGGACTTTACTGAACTTGTTCAGACAAGAAGATCCGTTCACGAATATAGTGACCAGTCAATTGAGGAAGACACACTACAGCGTATTTTCAAAAGGACAACACTTGCACCATCAGGATACAATCTACAGCCTTGGGAATTTGTTGCGCTACGCGAGGAAGAATCAAAGGAGAGGCTGAAAGAGGTCGCCTATAATCAAGATCATGTCGTTGAAGCAGACACCTCAGTAATTGTTCTTGGTTCTACCGATTTGACCCGACACTCAGAAGCAGTCTTTGAGGACTGGTTGGCGAAAGGCTACCTTCCCAATAATGATGTCAAAGAATCACTAATCAACAATGTTGAGAAGATGAACACAATGTCCAAAGCAGATAAGCGAACTTGGACCACCCGGTCGACCGCACTTGCTGCAATGACGCTTATGTTTGCTGCTTGGGATGAAGGCATTGCAAGTTGTCCGATGGAAGGTTTTGACTCGGAAGCTCTTGTTGAAACGTTTGATATCCCAGATGAGTATGAACCGGTTATGCTGATTACACTTGGATACCCAGCGGCTGATACCTCTGATATAGAAAACGAGCGCAAAGGCCGACGGCCAGTTGATGACGTTGTTCACTACGAATCATTTGATCCATCGTCCGAAACAACACTTTTGGACCCGTCTGCAGATAATTAGGCCAAGGGCCCGGAGCCTGATCCCGAGCCCGTTGACCGCATAGCTAACTGACAGGCTAACCTTATTTTTATATTCAACGTAGATCTTATCCGGGCTCAACAGACTGCATCTTTTCTTGGAGAGTTTATGACTTGCAATATTTCAGTCATCATATTCAACCAGGTATACATTGCTGAGGGCACTTTATTACGGTATGCTTGGGTATGCTGCGATGAATCGCACACTTCGTGACTCTGATACCCCACGCCGATGCAATCGGGACATGCGTAAATCCACATGGGAGTCAAAGGGTCTCAAATATGCTGGGGAGCTAGCTGAACAGAATTTTCGAGATCTATTAGCGATTTTACAATGGAATTATAAGCATAATATTAATTTATATCGATGTAGCTCAGGTCTGGTGCCATGGAACTCTCAGTTTGATCTTAATGAGTTGCCGAACTATGAGACAATTCAGGAAATCGCGCAGCAGTGCGGCGAGCTAATCAAGTCCGAGGATATGCGACTAACGTTCCATCCAGACCATTGGTGCAAATTGGCTAGCGAGTCCGAAGATACGGTCAGACGATCCGTTCGTTCTGTAGTGTGTCACGGCCAATGGCTTGACCTAATGGAATTAGATCGTTCACCCCGGTATGCGATTAACGTGCATATTGGTGCTCACTATGGCAATAAAGAAGCAACCGCAGACCGATTTTGTGAGGTGATCAATGATCTTCCGCCAGAAGCAAAAAGTCGAATTGTAGTTGAAAATGATGACAAGGAATCACTATGGGGTATTCAAGAGCTTGTAAATCAGGTCAGCGATCGTACTGGAATCCCAGTGACATTCGATTATCACCATCACAAATTTACTGACCGTGGTTTAACTTATCGTGAAGCGTTTGAGATGGCAGTATCGACTTGGGGAAATCACCGGCCAATTGCGCATTATTCTGAAACATCTCGGTTACACGGAGATTCTGACGCCAGGCCACAAGACCACTCAGAGTACGTGTCTGATCTTCCCGACTGGCTTCGAAAGCGAGCAGATGTTATAATTGAATCCCATCAAAAAGAGCAATCAGTACTACGATATACCCCAGATAAGTTCGTCTGATGCGTTATTTTGCAAGCAGTTCACTTGCTATTGTATTGCGCAGTACTTCACTTGTCCCCTCATAGATTTCGTTGAGTTTAGCATCGCGGTAGTACCGTTCCATTGGGAAGTCCTTGGTATATCCATACCCTCCGTGAATCTGAATCCCTTCGTTAGCTACTTCGCGAGAGATTTCTGACGCATACAGTTTTGCTTGAGCTGCTTCCTTAACGAAGCGATCGCCGCGAATCTTTTTATCTGCTGCGTCATGCATCAATAGTCTAGCAGCACGCACTTTTGTGTCCATGTCGGCTATCTTATGTTGAATAGATTGGAACCCTGATATTTCTTGGCCGAACTGCTCACGTTGTTGACTGTAATCAATTGAAGCGTCAAGTGCTGCCCGTGCGATCCCGACTGACCGGGCAGCAATCGTAATACGTCCGCCATTCAACGTTTTTAGTGCATGAACAAATCCATCACCTTCATCTCCAAGACGCCTCTCCTCCGGAATCCACATATCATCAAATCGTAACTCCGCAGTCGGACAACCCTTGTCACCAAGCTTTTCCTCCGTACCTTCTACGATAAAACCGTCGTCCTCTTCTGGTCGAACAATGAACGACGAAATCCCATTTTGGCCTGCCTCTGGGTCTGTTTTTGCAAACAAAATAACCGTGTCGGCGACCGATCCATTTGAAATCCAGAGTTTGTTACCATTGATGCAGTAGCCGTCACTGTCTTTTTCAGCAGTAGTTTCCATTGAGGGGACATCTGACCCTGCATCGGGTTCTGATAGCGCAAATGCACCGATGTCACTTCCCCTCGCTAACGGTGTTAAATAAGTTTCTTTTTGCCCATCTGAGCCAAATTGATTAATCATGTTCCCTGCAAGCGAGATATGTGCCGCAACAATTGTGCCAATGCCACCAGATCCTCGAGAGATTTCAAGCAACGCTTCAGGGTAGGCGTGATAATCAAGATTAGCACCACCATACTCTTCAGGAAACGGCATCCCCATGAGGTCCAACGATGCAAGTTTGTCAATGATTTCCCATGGAAATTCATCTTTGTGATCAATTTCATCAGCAACCGGAACAATCTCCTCATCGACAAACTCAGCTACCATTTCCTTAATTTGCCTTTGCTCGGAAGTCAGCTGAAAGTCCATACTAATATTATATTTGTGTAGCTACAAATTGATTATCACTGCAGCAAGCATGCAAGGGATTATACCTAATACATGTCGATAGAAATTATCTCGAAGTAAGTCGTCGCCAAGGAATTGCATAATAATAGATATATTATGTTAGAAAGCCATTATCATATATTTATTACCAATATAAGCTTATATTTCGTAAACAGATTCGCCAAACGGCTACTATACTTACAATCTATATTGATAGCATTCTGCTTAGCTTGATAATCAATATGATATAGTATAAAACCAAAAATACATGTCAGTTGTTCTCATATCGTAGAACGAACACTGTGCCTCTTGACACGAGGTACACATTTGAGTAAATAGCGTGAGTTGAGTATGACACAGAAGATAAAATCAGCTGCACGGAGGATTCAATGATGGAGAACGTTCGCATCGCAGGCGTTGGTATGACCAAGTTTGGGGAATGGTCAGCGAAGCGTACCCGAGAATTGTTTGCACAAGCAGCAACAGAGGCGATACAGGACGCAGAACTGGAGCAGAAAGATATTGATCATGTGTTCTATGGGAATTTCATCGGGGAGATTGCAGAGAACCAAGGCCACCAAGGTCCACTAGTTGCCGACGCAGCAGGTGTGGATGCCCCTGCAACTCGAGTTGAAAGTGCCTGTGCATCTGGTGGCCTTGCCGTCAGGCATGGGATAACACAGATTCAATCTGGACAAGCAGATGTTGTATTAGTTGGCGGTGCAGAGCGTATGAACACACTGTCAACATCTGAGACGACAGATGCTCTTGCGGCGGCAGCAGATGCAGTTTGGGAGAGTAATATGGGCGTTACCTTCCCTGGGGCGTACGCTCTGATGGCTAATAGATATTTCCACGAGTTCGGCGGATCACGAGAAGACTTGGCACACATTGCAGTGAAAAATCACAAAAACGCGATTAATAATGATCTAGCGCATTTCCAGCGGGAAATTGATATTAACGATGTACTGAATGCCCCGGTGGTAAGCTCACCGTTTAGTGTATACGACTGCTCTCCGATTAGCGACGGAGCCGCTGCGGCTGTGTTGGTGTCCGAAGAGTATGCCGAAAAAACGGGGATAGACGCGCCAATTGCAATCACCGGGACTGGCCAAGGAGGTGACAAATATACATTAACTGATCGTGAGACGATGACATGGACACAAGCAGCGAATGAAGCTAGCCAAAGCGCGTATCAGGAAGCGAATATCACATCAGACGATATCGACTTGATTGAAGCACATGATTGTTTCACGATTGCTGAGGTCTTAGCCTTGGAAGCACTCGGAATTTATGAGCGTGGTGAAGCGATTGGTGCCGCTAGGCGTGGGGAAACAACTGCCGATGGAGAACTCCCAGTAAATCTGTCTGGCGGACTAAAAGCGAAAGGACATCCAGTCGGAGCAACTGGTTGCGCGCAAATTACTGAAATGACGAAACTTCTTCGAGGGACTCATGTAAATAGCCCCTACGTTGATGACGTCGAAATCGGGGTAACACATAATGCTGGAGGGACTGTAGCGAGTGCTGTTGTTCATGTATTGGAGGTGAAAGAATGAGTAACGAAGAAATCTCTGAAATCCAGGAATTTTTCAGTGCAATTGAGAACGACGAGCCGTACTATCTGTCTGGAACTGAGACTCACGGGATGGTTCCTCCAAGGTACGTGGATCCTGCTTCTGGTAATAAGGAGATCTCACGAGAACCAATGCCAAATGCAGGTAAATTGCTAACCTATTCAGAAGTTCATGTTGCACCATCTCCATTGGAACATGTGTCGCCTTATACGGTTGCAATTGCAGAATTTGGTTCGGTGCGAATCACAGGTCAGCTCCGTGGTTTTGAGACAGACCCAGAAATCGGTCAGCAAGTAAAAATTGGAATTGAACGTCTTGAAAAGCTAGAGTATCCACTTGTTGTATTTACTCCCAAATAACGCAATCAGGTCTTGCATATTTTTTGGCACATTAACATCACTGACTATTAGAATGTCCTAGAAATTAATGAATAATACCGAATCACATATCACTGTGGTCAAGTGACTATGTAATGATGTCATACACCGTCGAATCAATCGACAGTGTGGGAGTCGTCGGAGCGGGAACGATGGGAAGTGGTATTGCACAGGTTGCCGCAAGTTCTGGTTACAATGTCGTAATGCGCGACATTGAGCAGGAACTCATTGAAGAGGGGTTCTCAAACATCAATCAGAACCTTCAGCGGTTCGTTGAGAAGGATCAGCTTTCTGAGACAGAAAAAGAGCAGATCATCGGCCGAATAGATGGAACGACGGATCTCGAGGATCTTGAGGATATAGATTTAGTCATCGAAGCAGCTGTTGAGGACTTGGAAATTAAACAGAGTATTTTTACTGAGCTGTCGGAATTAACTGATGATACCACTGTACTGGCAACAAACACAAGTACGCTCTCAATCACCTCGATTGCCAGTGCTACTGACAGCCCTGAACGTGTTGTCGGGATCCACTTTATGAATCCTGTTCCGATTATGGATGGAGTAGAGATTGTAGTTGGTGAAAAAACGCCGGACGAAGTGGTTAATCTTGCTCATCAATTTGCTGAAGACCTAGACAAACAGACATGGGAGTCCGATGATAAGCCTGGATTTATCACAAACCGAATTTTAATGCCTTGGATTAATGAAGGTATTCGAGCCTACGATGAAGGGGTCGGAACGAAAGAGGATATCGATAAAGGCATGCGGCTCGGTACTAACGTTCCAATGGGGCCACTTGAGCTAGCTGATCATATTGGGTTAGATATCTGCTTACATGCTAGTCAGACGCTTTATGAGGAACTTGGAGACCGGTACAAGCCTGCTTATCTACTAAAGCGAAAAGTCGAGGCGAATGAGCTCGGGAAGAAAACAGGAAAAGGATTCTACACATATGAGTAAAATACTGCACGATCTCACACGCCGTAGTTAGCTGCTGGTAAGCACACCGTTGTTTTATTCTTTTAGGTGGCGGGCGATTATCTTTTTCTGTATTTCTGATGTTCCCTCGTAAATTGTTGTAATCTTAGCATCTCGATAATATCGCTCAACATCAAAGTCCTTTGCATATCCGTACCCACCATGGACTTGCACAGCGTCATCTGCAACGTTGACGGCAGTTTCACTTGCAAAATATTTGGCCATACTTGCCGCCATCGCATCTACACTATTTTCATTCTTCTTAGCCGCATCATAGGTTAGAAGTCGTGCTGCTTGCACGTCAGTTTGCATATCAGCCAATTTTTGACCAATCGCTTGATGATTAATAATCTCGGTACCAAATTGTTCTCGGTCATTTGCATACTCAATAGCATCATCAAGAGCCGCCTGAGCAACACCGACTGCTTGACTTGCGATGGCTACTCGCCCACCATTAAGGATGGAAAATGCAGCCTTGAGCCCCCTTCCAACATCGGTAAGCTGATTCTCGGCTGGGATGCGAGCGTTATCAAACTTCAGTGTTGTCGTATCGCTGGCTTTCATTCCCATCTTTTCTTCGTGTTTCCCAACATTGACTCCATCTGTATCTTTCGGGACCAAGAATTGTGTCACAGTGTCTGGGTCATTAGAGTCTGTTTTAGCAAACAAAATAACAACATCCGCTCGTTCACCGTTCGTAATCCATTGTTTTGTCCCGTTGATGACAAACTCGTTGCCATCACGGACTGCTTCAGTTGTCATTTCTGCAGGATTGGAGCCAGCATCAGGCTCAGAGAGTGCAAACGCTCCAACAGGGCGTCCGTCCCTCATATTTGGCAGCCATCGATCACGCTGACTTTCTGAACCAAACTGACGAATACACGACGTTACCATACAGTGAACGGAAAGCGCTGTAGCTAACGCTAAGTGTCCTCTCGCTAATTCTTCATTCACGAGGCTGTACGTTAGCATATCAGCATCAAATCCACCGTACTCTTTTGGAGTGGTCAATCCAGTCAAGTCCAGCTCGGCTAGCTCATCCCAGATATCCTCCGGAAAGGTTTTTTCTTTCTCAGCAGTCCGTGCTGCCTCAACAACTTCATCGTCAACAAATTGCCGAACCATGTCTCTAACCATCTGTTGTTCCTCGGTTAGCTCCATAGTATTACCACACAATCAATTAACTAAGATGTGACGATTTACCACATAGCACGTGGTGTATAATAGGTTCGATATAGTATGCTATCGAAGAGACGTCAAGCACACACGATTACAAACAGGGAGTGGACTTAACCGATCTCCGTTTGATTCTAATACTGATATTATTTTTCGGTTGTTATTCCGTTAAAATCATTACATACCATATTATTAGTAAAGACCATGAGCGTTGAAACGCAAGAAAGGATCCGCTGTCTGGTCGCAAAGGTTGGCCTTGATGGTCATGATCGAGGGGCACATGTGATCGCTCGAGCATTTAGGGATGCTGGGTTTGAAGTGATTTATTCTGGTCTACATAATGCCCCGGAAGACATCGTACAGGCTGCTGTTCAAGAAGATGTTGATGTCCTTGGTATCTCTATTCTCTCAGGAGCACACAATGAACTTGTTCCAGAGATTGTTGATGGATTAAAAGAGTATGACGCATTTGAAAGTACACTAATTCTCGTTGGTGGAATTATCCCAGACGACGATCAAGAATATCTATATGACCAAGGTGTTGATGGGATATTCGGGCCAGGGACTCCAGTTGAAGAGACGATCGAGTTTATTGAGGAGAACGTTCCGGAAAAATGACCGAAACTGAAGCGCTGGTACCTGAAATACTTAATGGGAGCCACAGGGCATTAGCTGAAGCAATCACGACGATTGAAAATCGGTCCTCTGGCTATCGGAAATTAGTATCAAATCTCCATCCACACACGGGGAACGCAGACATTATCGGCATTACAGGATCACCTGGAGCTGGAAAATCAACACTTGTCGACAAGATGGCCGAAATGTACCGTGAACAAGGACAAACAGTAGGTGTTATTGCTGTTGATCCATCGTCTCCTTTTTCCGGTGGAGCAGTACTTGGAGACCGCATTCGGATGAACTCAACGGTCGGTGATATGGATGTTTTCTTCCGTTCTATGTCTGCAAGAGGAGCACTTGGTGGTCTTTCAACAGCCACAACCGATGCCGTCAAAGCATTAGATGCGTTCGGGAAAGACAAAATCATCATCGAGACAGTGGGAGCTGGACAAAATGAAATAGATGTCGTCAAAACCGCAGATACAGTTGCAGTCCTTGTTCCGCCAGCATCTGGTGATGATATTCAGATGCTGAAAGCAGGTATTTTGGAAATCGCTGATATCTTTGTCGTCAACAAGGCAGATCTCGATGGAGCGGATAAAACAGTGAAAGAACTACAAGAAATGATTCACATGCAGGAAGACGCGCCAGCCGCTGGTCATCATGGAGTTGATGCATTTAATGACGGTGCTGTTGCAATGGACACCTCTGAGAATGACTGGAAACCTCCTGTTGTAGAGACTGTCGCAAAATCTGGTAAAGGTGTAGATACGTTTCTATCAGAGCTAGACGACCGTACACAGTGGCTTGAAGACACCGGAGAGGGGCAAGCACAAGAGCGAAAACGATACGCTGCGGAGATTCAACGACTTATCCGGGAAGACGTCGCAGCATTGGTTGAGGATCAAATTGAGAAATCTGGTGGGATAGAACAGAAAGTTGATGCAGTAATGGAACGGCAAACTGATCCATATTCTGTTGCTGATGACCTGCTTGATGCAATTAAAGGACAGTCATCTTGAACATCCATTCATCTGGCTTTATATTCCTGCCATCCATCTTCGGGCTAATCGAGGGACTCAAATAGAATAGGAGTAAGTCATGTCATTGCAACTTGACCTTGATATGTTCCGTGCTGATCTTTGAGTACGTCCATTATTTCACCCATTGTTGCATAGCATTTGACGGCGTCAATCACGTATGACATGATATTCTCATCGTTTCTGATTGCTTTCTCAAGTGCTTGCAGCGACTCAGAGACCGCCTCGTTGTCACGAGCTTCTTTGACATTTGATAAGCGCTCTAATTGTCGATCACGGACTTCCTCATCGACCTTGAGAATATCTGGATCCGTATCTTCCTCAATTGTATACTTGTTTACCCCGACGACAATTTCCTCGTCGCTCTCAACGCGCTGTTGATACTCGTAGGCAGAGTCTTGGATTTCACGCTGGAAGTATCCATTCTCAATACCTCGAAGAATACCATCTCGAATTGATCCATCACCCATATCTTTGATTTCAGTGATGTACTCCATGATCTCTGACTCCATCTCATTTGTAAGTTTCTCAATTGCAAAACTACCTCCCATCGGATCAACAATATCAGCCGCGCCTGTTTCTTCAGCAATGATTTGTTGCGTTCGCAGTGCTACACGCACAGCTTTTTCGCTTGGAAGGGCCAAAGCCTCATCAAAACTATTGGTATGAAGTGATTGTGTACCTCCCATGACAGCAGCAAGGGCCTGTACAGTTACTCGGACAATGTTGTTTAACGGCTGCTGAGCGGTGAGTGACTGGCCAGCTGTTTGTGTGTGGAATTTTAGCCTTTTTGATTCTGGCTCCTCAGCATCATACCAATCTTCCATTACCCGCGCGTATATCCGTCGTGCGGCTCGGAACTTAGCGATCTCCTCAAAGATTGAATTATGAGAATTAAAGAAGAACGATAGAAGAGGAGCGAACTCATCTACATCAAGACCTCGATTAAGACAATCTTCGACATATCCAAATCCATCTGCGAGAGTAAACGCTGCTTCCTGTATAGCAGTTGATCCAGCTTCACGAATGTGATAGCCAGAAATCGAGACTGGATGGAACCGTGGTGTTTCATCAACGGCAAATTCTATAGTATCAGTTACTATTTCTAGTGAGGGCTCAGGAGGAACTGCCCACTCTTTTTGGGCAATGAATTCTTTAAACATGTCATTCTGTAATGTGCCTCTAATCTCTTCACGAGGAACGCCCTGCTTATCAGCGAGTGCGATATACATTGCATAAATTACTGGTGCTGATGGATTAATTGTAAATGATGTTGACACTTCCCCAATATCAATCTCATCGAATAAAATCTCCATATCACGGAGAGTATCCACAGCTACGCCCTCTTTTCCAACTTCGCCTTTACTCATGGGATTATCGGAGTCAATCCCCATGAGAGTGGGCATATCAAAAGCAGTGGATAACCCTGTTTGCCCATTTTCGATCAAATAATGGAACCGGTCATTTGTTTCTTCGGCAGTTCCAAACCCAGCGAACTGCCGCATGGTCCACGTCCGGCCTCGATGCATTGTAGGATATACACCACGGGTATACGGTGGCTCTCCAGGGACACCGATGTCTTCAGTATAATCTAGATCGGAAACATCTTCTGGCGTGTAGATTCTATCTACTTCTTTGTTGGAGACAGTTGCAAATCGGCCTTTCCGTTCTCCATATGTATTGAGATACCCTTGAAGAGTATCCTCTTCCCATTGCTCATGTTGCTCACGGATATTCTCAAGTTCATCCTCGTCAAACATTATCAGACAATATTATAATCAATCAATAAAGTTCTATCGCCAGAATCTCACAAACCATACGGTATTTATCCCCGATATTATCAAAATTCTGGACTTTTAAAATGTGGACCGAGATGCTGTGGCAAACAGCAGGGACGCAAATACACATTGTCAAAACAATGCCATTTCCTTCCTGCATTCAGCTACAGTTATCATGAACCTGCTTAGACAATTTTAACAAAAGTACTTCAGTTAATGAACCTCAAACAGCAATTAAATATAGACTAATCAGGAATAATGACGAATTTAGTTAGATATCTCGGTCGTTGATATTCACTAATACGGAACTCACTAGACACAGGTAGGACCACTGGAATTACGATGTTCATTGATAATGATAGATATTTGTATACAGAACATTTAGATAATTATCAAAGTGGTCAAAATGCTTTCCAACTGCCTATCCGCCTCTTCAATATACAGGACAACATCCCGGTTAACTGGGACACATCGAATCACCCGTACTGGAAATAATACCCATTATACTCAGTATTTAAATAACAATGACTGACACTGCCCCACCTGAGTCACTACGTACTGTCTCACAACTTCTTGAACGAAAAGCAGCTGCATATGGCGACCGGACATTTTTCAAATGCAGTCAGAAAGAGCTCTCATTCGCAGATATTGAGCAAAAAACAGCAAAGATTGCTAATAGGCTCCATGAAATCGGTATTTCGTCTGGAGATCATGTCTGTTTGTATTTGTACAATTCTGCAGAATACCTACTTATGTATCTAGCAGCGATGCGTCTTGGTGCCATTGTTGTTCCAATTGATACCCGGTTTACTGGAGATATGCTCCTAAATATTCTCAACCGAGTAAAGGGGGATGCCATTTTCCTTGACAAACATACGCATTCAGAATACGAAAAAATACGAGGCCAGCAGTCTGCAGCACCGTATGAATACTATATTGGGACACCACCGCAGAAAACACCGTACAGATCCTTTGACGAATTCCGCGGCAACGACCAGCGATTTTCAAAGGGGAGTCCTATCTCTAGCACAGATCCAGGGTCGGTTACATTTATCCAACAACAGCAAACAAGCCAACCAAAAGGTGTCGTGTTACCACAATTCTCATACATTAATACTGGATGGGAATCCGGGCAAAATTTATTTAACTTTACCGAAGATGACTGTATACTCACAAGCTTACCGCTATACAGCATATTCACATTCCAACTCGGAATCATGGGTGCACTAATTACAGGGTCAACATTTGTTCTTCTCAAACAGTTTGATCCACATCAGTTTTGGTCCAAAATACGCGAACACGATGCATCCGTGTTTTTGTATCTAAGCCGTATGCTTTCTGTGTTGTATAACCAGCAAGACTTAGAACAATATGAAGAAAATACAGTTAATTTTGCAATTGGACACGGGTTCGGATTCCGTAACGACGAAAATCTCATTAAAAACTTTGAACAGCGATTCGACATCACGGTTTTAGAAGGCTATGGGACAACACAGGTAGGTACGATTGCGACCTATAACCGCCCTGATCAGCGCCGAATCGGAAGTGTTGGACAAGTGGCATCATTTGCCGATGTCGACATTGTTGATGAGAATGACTGGTCATTGCCCGAAAATGAGACTGGTGAGATCGTTGTTCGTCCGACAAGGAACAATACAATGATGCTAGGGTATCATGATAACCACGGGCAGGCAGTCCGGGATTGTAGAAATCAATGGATTCACACTGGGGATATCGGGTACAAAGACGAAGATGGATATCTGTTCTTTGTTGCAAACAAAGAAAATTCGATATATCGTGGACAAATTGCTGGGCGTATTTCGACACTTGAGATTGAGAGCGTAATCAATTCTCATGGACCAGTTCGTGAGTGTGCCGTTACTGGTGTTAGTATGCAGGACGATACCGAAGCTGTTGTCGCAGTTGTCGTGCCACAGGAAAATAAAGAAGTGACCCCTCCAGAGATATATCGATACTGTAAACAGCGACTACCATACATTAAGATCCCCCGGTACATCGATGTCCGGAAAGAACTTCCGAGAACTCCAACCGGAAAGATCAGGACAGAAGTACTCAACGAGATCTCAATTAAAGAAGCATGGGATAGAGATCAGGGATACGAGTTTAGTCGATAAGTCACTCATTAGTTCCGGATTTTTTATGGCAGAGCGCTGTACGATCGAATTCACAAACAAGCGTCTCTTCGTCGGTGTTAACTTTGAATGCTTCAACATGCATAGTGACGATACCCTGGGTCCCATCGCTTGTTTCCCGCTTATCCGTGACTGTAGACTGTACACGGATTGTATCCCCGTGGAACACCGGTTCTGGGTGTTCAACATTGTTATATGAAAGGTTAGCAACGGCTGTTCCTTCAGTTGTGTCCGGGACAGAAATACCAACCGCTAAGCTCATTGTGTATAGTCCATTAACAAGTGGTTCTTCAAACTGAGTCTCATTGGCAAAAGCATGGTCAATGTGCAATGGTTGCTGGTTCATCGTAAGATCACAGAACCGATGATTGTCACTCTCTGTGATCGTACGTCGCTTATTATGCTTGATAATTTCTCCAATCTCGAATTCCTCAAAATATTTTCCGGGCATGTGTATCACCTACTTGTTGGTTATAATATCGTGCCATGTTTTTTATCTGGTAATGTCTTTTCGACTGACTCATAGAAGTTAAACCGTGCAATGAGCTCATCACGAAGTGATGAAGGAGGGATAATCTCGTCAATCACTACTTCGCTTGCCATACGGCGGACATCAATATCACGGCGATACTCTTCTCTGAGTTCTCGTTCCCGTTCTTTGCGCTTTTCTTCGTCATCTATCTCTGCTAGTTTATTTGCATACACAGCATTTATTGCAGCTTCTGGCCCCATAATTGCCAGTTCGCCACTGGGTAGTGCAATGGTAGACTCTGGGTCGTATGCTGGTCCCGACATTGCATAGATGCCTGCTCCGTATGCTTTTCGCACAATCACTGACTGTTTAGGTACTGTTGCAGATGATGTAGCATAAATCATCTTTTTACCTTGTTCAAGAATTCCCTCTTGCTCAACACTTGAGCCAGCCATAAACCCAGGTGTATCGCATAAGTACAACAATGGAACATTATATGCGTCACAGGTCCAAATAAACTCAGCTGCCTTCTCAGCCGAATCAGGAAAGATTGCACCAGCGCGCTGATCTGGCTGGTTTGCAACGATACCTATCGGTCGACCATCGATACGAGCAAATGCAGTGATAATTTCTTGCCCATATTGGGGTCTGAGTTCAAGTAACGAGCCTTTGTCGATAATTCGAGTGATCACGTCCTGCATGTCGTAACTTCTGTTCGGATCATTGGGAACGACTCCATCAATTTCGCTGGATGGATGTTTTGGCTCTTGGCCGGCTGTTTGTGGTGGATCCTCACCACTGTTATTTGGAAGGTAACTAATTAATTGGGCAGCTAGCTCTTTGGCATGCTCTTCATTTTCAGCAATTAGGTCTGCACTCCCGGAATACTGTGCATGCACTTCAGGACCTCCAAGCTCCTGTAGGGAGATGTCTTCCCCAGTTACCATTTCCACCATTCTGGGGCTTGCAATAGCCATTGCACTCATATTTCGGACCATGATGGTAAAGTCCGCAAACACAGGAGTATAAGCAGCACCAGCAATACAAGGGCCATATAGAACACAAATCTGAGGGACCCGTCCAGATAGCATCGAATGATTATAGTAGTACTTTCCAATTCCTTCTCGATTGGCAAAGAATCCTGTCTGTTGGTCAATGCGACCCCCAGACGAATCCATCAAATAGAGCACGGGCTTCCCGGTTTTGAGAGCACGTTGTTGCATGCGGAGGAACTTTTCTACTCCTTTTTCAGCCATACTCCCGCGCTTCACGGTGTAGTCGTTTGCCATAAAATGGATGTCTCTGCCTTCGAACTCTGCACCCCCCGTGATCAAGCCATCAGCAGGAAGCTGATCCTCAGCGTCAAACTCAGCGAATTTTCCATCCTCGAATAGGAATCCATCATCAAACCACAAGTCAATACGATCTCTAACAAATAGCTTACCCTCTTCAGGTAGTTGCTTCTTGTATTTTTCTGGCCCACCTGATTCAATCTCCTCGATCTGTGCTACGAGTTCTTCTTCCCGTTCTGTTGGTCCAAGTGACTTGTCTAGATCACTCTGCTGGTTGTCGGCTGTTGGACTTGAGGGCTCTGCAGTAGCTATTTCCGACCCGTCGTCGTCGATTACAGTCACTTCTCCGTTAAGTTCCATGGCAAATGCTTCAGCAACAGCCTTGGCCTTTTCCTCCGTGATATCGTCTGAAATACGAACTTGCATAATTCTTACCCCATTTGAACGAGTTGTTCTCCCATATTAACTGAGTCACCTTCTGACACGTTAATCTCTGAGACAATGCCTCCGTGATTTGCTGTAATTTCATTTTCCATTTTCATTGCTTCAAGAACACAGACCGTCTCTCCTTGATCGATATGCTCTCCTTCTTCGACATCAACTGAGATAACTGTCCCCTCCATATCTGCTTGTATACCGCCCTCATCGGCTTTATTCGCAATTGGATTTTCACTCGTTGATTGCGATGCCCTCGTATTATTGGAAGACAGGCCTTCTACTTGAACATCGAACAGTTCTCCATCCACTTCAACACTAACTGTCTCCATGCTTGGCTCATCTGACTCTGGTTTAACAACCGATGCATCCGATCGATTCTCAATGGCTTTCTTGAATGAATCCTCTTTAAGTAGCTGATCTACATATTTGGTTGTATGTGCCCCATCACGGAACGTGTTATCATTGAGAATATACTGGTGGAATGGAAGCGTCGTTTGAATACCATCAATATCGAAATGCCGTAGTGCTCGCTTCGATCTGTTGATACACTCTGTTCGGCTTGAACTTTCGACAATTAGCTTTCCGATCATCGAATCATAGTCGCCGCTCACTTCCTGTCCTTCGAATACAGCATGATCAATGCGGACTCCGATAGTGCTTGGAGGTCGATATGTCTCCAATTTGCCGGGCGTTGGTGCAAATTCACTTGCTGGGTCCTCAGCGTTTACACGATACTGAATTGCGTGTCCATTAAATGTTATGTCGGACTGATCGTACGGAAGTGTTTCTCCAGCCGCAATTCTAATTTGCCATTTCACGATGTCAATCCCGGTAATCTCTTCAGTTACGGTATGCTCGACCTGTATCCGAGTGTTTACCTCCATGAAATAGAATTTTCCATCTTCAACGAGGAACTCAACAGTCCCGGCGTTTGTGTAACCAGCCTTATGCATTCCTCGCTTCGCGGCGTTTCCGATTTTCTTACGGAGAGACTGAGAGAGCGTGGGGCTTGGAGCTTCCTCTATAACTTTTTGATGGCGACGTTGCAGAGAACAGTCTCGTTCACCAAGATGTAGCACATTTCCGGATTCGTCTGCCAATATCTGCACTTCAATATGCTTTGGATCACTTAGATATTTTTCTACATATACCTCTGCATCATCAAAGTAGGCCTCTCCTTCGCGTTTGGCCGTTTCTAATGCGTCTTCAATTTCGTATTCATCCTGTACAATTTGCATGCCCCGTCCGCCCCCACCGCCGGCTGCCTTGATTGTAATTGGGTATCCATATTCCTCTGCTATTGAGACAACTTCGTCTGGATTATCAACAGATGTTGTCGTTCCTGGAACGATTGGAACATCAGCTGCTTGCATTGTTTCTCGGGCAGATGTCTTAGATCCTAGCTGCTGCATTGCGTCACTGCTTGGCCCTATCCACTTAATCCCATCAGTTGCCTCGACCTGCTCAGCAAACTCAGCGTTTTCCGCTAAGAACCCATATCCAGGATGAATTGCATCCGCCTGTGCTTCTTTACTCACCTCGATGATTCGTTCTTGATCAAGATATGACTCACTGGCCTGAGGTGGACCTACCCGATATGCTTCATCAGCATATGCAACATGCTCACTTTCGCGATCAGCATCGCTGTATATAGCAACTGTGCCAATGTCAAGCTCCTCACATGCAGCCATGATACGAATTGCAATTTCTCCTCGATTAGCGACTAATAATTTATCAAACATCCTTTATCGGTCCTCCTGTCTTGTCTCTGCCTCAGATGCTGCTTGGTCCTGCAGCTCAGTTCGACGAATTTTGCCGGTGACTGTCTTCGGTAGCTCATCCCGGAATTCTATCTCTCGAGGGTACTCATGTGCCGCCAATTCTGATTTCACATGTGTCTTAATGTCTTTTTTGACGCTTTCTGAAGGAGTTACGTCCCCGCTTGGAACAATATACGCCTTAACAATATTTCCTCGTTCAGAATGGGGCTTAGGAACAACTGCAGCTTCGGCAACGGTATCATGATCGCCTAATGAGCTTTCTACTTCAAATGGCCCAATGCGGTATCCCGACGATAGGATAACATCATCTGCTCGGCCTTCAAACCAGAAATATCCATCATCATCTTTGTGTGCTAAGTCTCCAGACAAATACCATTCCCCGTCTGGTCCGTCAATGAAACAGTTAGCTGTTTTATCGGGGGCCTCCCAATATCCAGCAAAGAAACACGGATATTGGCCACGCTGAGCTATCTCGCCCGTTTCCCCTGGGTCAAGCACCTCCCCTGTATCGGGATCAACGATGTCTGCTTCGATTCCCGGGAGAGGACGACCCATCGATCCTGGCTTGATCGATTCAGTTGGATAGTTATTGATAATCATATTTCCAGTCTCTGTTTGCCCGTAGGTGTCATGAATCGTAACACCAAGCTGTTTTTCTCCCCACTCGACAACGCCGGCAGACAACGGTTCACCGATTGAGAGTGCATGTCTCAGATCAAGATCAGTGCCTTCGAGTACCTCTTCGTTTTCTCTTAGCATTCTGTATGCCGTGGGAACCGAGAAAAGAACAGAGATTGAATACTCGTCAAGTAAACCTGACCAAATCTCTGGATCAAATTCACCTTCATATGTAAATAGGCTTACTCCCCAAAACCAAGCCCCGAGTGTATTGATTGCTCCCGTTAACCATCCAAGATCACCCGTTGACCAATACAAATCGTCTTGGTTTAGGTCAACGGCATATCGCTGTGTTGCTGCAACGCCAGCTATCCACCGGTGTTTGTGTAAGACTCCCTTCGCAGGACCGGTTGTTCCCGACGTATAATATAACATCGCATTATCCCCGCCAGTTGTTAATGCCGGCTTGTATTCTATGTTCATATCTGACAGCGAATCATGAAACGTAGTATCCGATGCTGGAAACGCATCACCTCGATCTACGGTGATCACATGTTCAACGGTCTCATTATCCTCAAGCGCCTCGCTGATTGTGTCACGATTGTCAGATGTCGTTAAAACAACAGTTGCATCACAGTCACTAAGTCGATAGGAGATTCCATCTGCACCATATCGTTCATTAACGCTTCCCCACACGGCGCCATGCTTGAGTGTTCCAACAAGTGCCACATAGTGCTCCGGAATTCTTGGCATGTAGGAGAACACTCGGTCACCTTGGTGAATACCAAGGTCATCAAGAAGATTTGCAAATTGATTTGATTGATTCTTGAGTTCAGTGAATGTGAGTGTTGTCAGTGATCCGTCGGTTCCAACTTGATATAGTGCTGCTTGGTTCTGGTTCCCAGCGTGCCGATCGCACACTTCATGTCCAATATTGAGTTGTTCAGGAGCATCCCAGTCAGCTTTATTATAGATATCGTCCCAAGAGAATTCCTCTACTAATGACTTGTAGTCCTGCAGGTTGTGGCTATCAGTCATGCATTGCAGAAAAAGATAATATACCTTAATAACTGTTTTGGTAATGAGTTACAATTATAATTAGAATTATACTTTTATATTACAGTCCTTTAGGGGTCAATCACTTGCTTCCCCAATTGCTTCAAGAGCTTCCGGATTTTCGATACTTGATAAGTCTCCAAGGTCCTCGCCAATATGTTTTGATCGAATAGCACGGCGAACTACTTTTCCAGACTGAGTTTTTGGAAACTCATTAACAAAAAGGATCTCACGAGGCCGGAATGGCTTTCCATGCTCATCATCCACCATTTTCCTAACCTCATCACGCAAATCTTCTGAAGGCTCATGACCGTCCTCGGCAATAAGATATAGCACAACAGCTGTCCCAGTAACGTCGTCGGGCACACCAACCGCAGCAGCCTGATTGATACCAGAATGTTCCATAGCGACTGCTTCAATTTCAGCGGGGCCAACCTTGCGGCCAGCAACATTCAGTGCGTCGTCCGCTCGGCCATGAAGGAACCAAAAGCCGTCTTCATCTTTCTGCGCCCAGTCTCCGTGGTCCCAGAGATTTTCCCACGTTGACCAGTATTCGTCAAGATACCGTTGGTCACCAGACCAGAGGCTATTTGTCATTGAAGGACAGGAGCTTCGAGCGACTAAGTAACCTCGTTCATGTTTATCAACAATAGATTCACCACGCTCGTTTACAATGTCAATATCCATTCCAAGGCCAGGGCCTCCAAGCGTACATGGTTTCAGTTCTTGGGTAGGCATTGGCATCAGGAAGCACCCGAAAATTTCTGTTCCGCCTGATATATTAATAATCGGTGTTTCGCTGTTCCCTACGTGTTTGTAGAACCATTCCCAAGACTCTGGATCCCACGGCTCACCTGTTGAGCCAAGCAGACGCAGTGAAGAAAGGTCATGCTTTTTCACCCAGTGATCTCCTTGTTTACGTAATGCCCTAATAGCAGTTGGAGAAATCCCAAATTGTGTAATTTTATGCCTATCAATCATTTCCCAGAATCGATCTGGTTCTGGATAATCAGGAGCACCTTCATACATGAACATTGTAGCCCCGAATGTGTGCGTTCCGATCAACGTCCATGGTCCCATCATCCAACCAATATCGGAGACCCAAAAGAACCGATCAGAAGGTTGTAAATCGAACCCAAAGTGCAATTCTTTGGCACTTTGCACCTGGGCCCCTGCATGTGTCTGTATAATACCCTTCGGCATTCCCGTTGTTCCAGATGAGTATAATAGCATCGCTGGGTGATCAGAAGGAACCTCTTTCGTATCGTAAGTTGCTGATTGTGGTAAGACAGCCTCGCCCCACAATTCATCGCGATCATCATTCCATGGAACTTCTCGGCTGCTAGCGTGACCGAGCCTGTCCACGACAACAGTATGCTCAACATACCCCGCTTCATCAATGGCTTCATCGGCAGCCTCCTTGAGTAGAACTTCTTCTCCTCGGCGATAAAATCCATCTCCTGTAAATAATACCGTGCATTCAGAGTCACGAATTCGGGTTGCAGTTGCTTCGGTACCAAACCCAGAGAAGATTGGCACAGCAATTGCACCTACCTTGAAACACCCGTACAGAATAGAGATTACCTCAGGAGTCATCGGCATATACAATCCGACGGTATCGCCTTTCCCAACACCTCGTTGTTCTAGTAGATTTGCAACCTGATTTGCTTCACGTTGAAGATCATGATATGTTACTCGTCGAATCTCACCATCTTCAGCTTCCCAGATACATGCTACTCTGTTACGGCTTTCGTTGTTTATATCTGCGTGTCGATCCAGCACATTATGAGCGATATTAATTGTCCCACCTGGATACCAGTCGGTAAACTGCGGTCCTTGGGAGGCGTCCCGTACCTCTTCATACGGTGTGTAAAATTCAATGTCTAAGTAATCGACAATCTCATCCCAGAACCAATCAAGTCCTGATTTTGGTTCATTTGAAAATGAGGAAACACTTCGAGCATGGAGTTCATCATACGTCTCGAATCCATACTCCTGCATAAACTTCCAGATGTTCGTTTGTTTGACAAAATCTTCTGTCGGCTCGTGGAGAACCCTATCCATTAATTCAGAATCTGTTTTTGACATTGCTTGTAGTTATCGTAGTTTTTGGCATCGGTAGTATAACTCTTTCCGTTATTCAACCGCGTTGAGTTTTGCTAAGTGTGATATAGTGCTTACCGATACCCGGCGCACTAGCGCGTGTTATCCATGTTGCGTTTTATCCCATTGCAGTTTCGGGTAAGTATCATGCTCTGACTACAATCTACCTGTATCTCTCTTATCACGCTCGGCGTATGCAGCGTCTTGTTTTGCTCCGACTATATAACCACCAAGTGATGGCCACACCAATCCGAAGATTCATTGCATAATGTCAGGTGAAGAATTGTCTGATATTGCTGCATGCTTAATGGATTCACCTCGTATGGCTTGTGTTTGTATAACTGCTTACTCGTGTATCTATGATCGAGCAAGCTGATTATCCAGAACATGATTATGAGGCAGTCTACGGAAAACGGGGCAGCCGAACTGTCTTTGAGCTAAGACAGGGATCATAATGGACTGACAAGCACTTCCGTCAACTTCTGTAAGACCTTATTATAGAACTTCTCAGAGACATTGGCTCGTCTGTTTGATATGTCACTGAACCGCTTGCAGACCAGTATATCCTTGTTAACTCTCGATCTATTGACGATACACGTTGTTACATTTCTTAGACGGAGATCCTGCAGACTAATCTGGCAATAGTGATATGTATTAAAAATATTACAAAAATAATATATCCAATGAGTTTGAATTCAGCATTGTATGAGAGCTAATTATCGACAATCAGTCGATGGATTTGAGTGGGATATCCCAGAGTCGTATGCAATACCATCCGTAATTAACTCACATGCGGAGGAATTTGGTGATCGGATTGCTGTTCACTTTTTAGACGAAGATGATAATCAGGATAAGCGGACTTACGCTGATATTAGAGACGGCATGAACAAGTTCGCAAACGGTCTTGAAGAGATGGGGATCAAAGAAGGAGATCGTGTGATGCATTTGTTCCCTCGGCATCCCGATGCTTTCGCAATCCAGCTTGGGATACTCACAACAGGATCACTTGTTGTTCCGTGCTCGCCAATGTTGCGGACCAAAGATATCAAGTACCGGTCCAGAGACTGTAGTGCTACAACTATCGTTATCCATAATTCACTTACGGATATGATTGAGCCGGTCTTAGACGATACTCCGATAGAGAACGTAATTGTGTTGGATGGTTCCAACGGTGAATGGCCGACATTCAACGAAGTTGTTAAAGGTCAATCGGCTAAATACGACAGCTCTGGACTAACATCGGACGACCCAATGTCAATAAATTACACCAGTGGAACAACCGGCAACCCAAAGCCAGTCTTGCACAAGCATAGGTGGATGTACTGCTTTAACCGGATTAACGGCCCGTACTGGTGGGGAATCAACGACGAGACGAATCTTGACGAAGAACTTCTGTGGGCAACTACCGGAACAGGCTGGGCAAAGTGGTTTTGGAGTCCAGTTGGCGTTGGACTCACAACTGGGGCAAGCCAACTCATCTACGATGGAGAATTCGAGCCTGAAGCATTCCTCCAGATCATGGAAAACAAAGGAGTTACCAAACTCTGTGCCGTGCCTACACAGTACCGAATGTTTGCCAATGAGGCAGATCTATCGAAGTTCGATCTTGATGTCAATGATCTGCTCTCGGCGGGTGAGCCTCTGAACGTAGAACCGATTGAGCAGATGCGTGAGCACTTTGATATTGCTCCACGAGACGGGTATGGACAGACAGAAACTATTGCGCTTGTGACAAACTATCCAGGAATTGATATTAAACCTGGTAGTATGGGAAAGCCAACTCCCGGTGTGGGAGCGACGCTACTTGATCTCGACGAGGAGAAGGAGATTGATGAGCCTAATAAGATTGGTGAAATTGCAGTCCCGGTTGATTCTCCAGCGATTTTTGATGGGTACTACGAAAAGCCTCATCTTGACGAAAAGACATTATCAAATGACTACTATCGGACGGGAGATCTCGCCTCGTTTGATGAGGACGGCTATTACTTCTTTGAGGGTCGTGCGGACGATGTTATCATCTCAGCTGGATACCGAATCGGACCGTTTGAAGTAGAGGACGCACTTGTTAGTCACGAGGCTATCGCCGAGGCAGCGGCGATAGAGAGTCCACATGACGAACGTGGCGCCGTTGTGAAAGCCTACACCGTTCTGAATGAGGGTTACAGAGGCAGCGATGAGTTAACTGAAAATCTTCAGAACTATGTTAAAGAAGAAACTGCTCCATACAAGTATCCACGGCGAATCGAGTATGTTGACGAGCTTCCAAAGACTTCAAGCGGAAAGATCCGGCGTGTTGAACTCCGAAAGGAAGAGAGACAAAAGTTCGGGGACTAGGTTCTTAGATGGGATTTCCTGAGACAGAAATTAGCAGAGGGGAATCTGGAGGATTGATGAGATATTTTTGAAGCCATCCCGTCAACGAGGGAATGTTTTACAAGGCATCACATGAATATGTGAGATATATGTCTGAGACAAATGTCCGAGTAGAATGGCACAACAATATTGCATCAGTAATTGTTGATCGTGTTGATTCGCTCAATGCACTCAATGTTTCTACACTACGTGAGATGGAGAAGAAAATTGACCAGACAGCTGACGAAAAGGCAGATGTGCTGTTACTCCGGGGGGCTGGTGATGAAGCGTTCATTGCTGGTGCAGATATTGGCTATATGCAGGATCTTTCAACAAGTGAGGCAGAAGAATGGGGCGATCTAGGACACAATGTTGCAAAGAAACTTGAGAACTATCCGATGCCAACAATTGCTGCTATTGATGGGTATGCATTTGGAGGAGGAACAGAGCTATCGCTTGCGTGTGACATACGTATTGCGAGTGATGATGCAATGCTAGGACAAACTGAGATCGAGATTGGAATAATTCCAGGCTGGGGAGGGACACAGCGTCTACCAAGAATTGTTGGAGATGAGATGGCCCGACGAATGATATACCTCGGTGAACGCATTGATGCTGAGACAGCAAAACAGCGAGGGTTAGTAAGTGAAGTAATTCCAAACGCTGAATTCGAATCTCGATTATTTGGTCTCGCAGAAGAGCTAGCCAATAAGCCATCTTTTGCATTGCAGACTGCAAAACAATCAATCAACCAGGCACATGAGGCCTCTCTAGAAGCAGGACTTGCACATGAAAAACGTGCATTTGCCAGTCTATTTGACACGCATGACCAAAAAGAAGGCATGACAGCATTCCTCGAAGATCGTAATCCTGAGTTTGAGTAAACTCTTCTTCACTAACGAATAAATATATATTAACTGCATGTTGAATATTCAACAGCAATGGATCTTAGCAATATTCGTGTTCTCGACTTAACGCAGTTTTTTCCTGGACCATACGCAACACAGATCCTACGGGATTACCAAGCGGAGGTTATTAAAGTAGAACGACCGCAAGGAGGAGACCCGGCTAGACAGCTAGCTGAAAATGCAGACGACGAGCTGAGTGAGCTATTTTATGCTGTGAACCGGGGAAAGAAGAGCATTCAACTTGACTTAACAGCACAAGCTGGACGACAAGCATTTTATAAATTGACTGAAACAGCAGATGTCGTAATTGAGCAGTTTCGGCCAGGCGTGGTTGACCGACTTGGTGTTGACTATGAAACATTAACGGAGTATAACTCTGAGATTATTTACTGCTCGTTAACTGGATATGGGCAGACAGGCCCCTACCAAAATCGACCTGGACATGATCTTACCTATCTCGCGAGTTCTGGCCTCCTAAGTATGAACCGACCAAATTCAGAGGAAAAACCCACAATGCCGGCAATCCCAATTGCAGATGCCGCCGGAAGCGCACATGTAACTATCAGTATTCTTACCGCTCTGCTGTCAAGAGAGCTGTCAGACAACAACGGAACATATCTTGACATATCAATGACGGATGCCCTTATTTCTTTTTCGCAAATGATTGCTCAACCAGTACTTACAGGATCAAAGGTCTGTCCTGGAGAAACAACTCTGACTGGGAAATACCCGTGCTATGATGTCTATGAGACTGCTCATAATCGATACATCGCAATTGCCGCACTTGAAAAGAAGTTCTGGGCAGAATTATGTGAAACACTTGATCGGCCCGAATTAATCGAACATCATCGATCGTCTAATGCAGAAATCAGAGACATGGTCAGAAATGAAATTGCCGATGAGATAAAGTCAGATACACTATCGATGTGGGAAGACCAATTTAGTAAAACAGACGTCCCATTTGCACCGGTCACCATGATGAGCGAAGTACTGGAAAAAGAGTATTTGCATGATCGAGGATTGATCCGGAATGTCGATGGTACACCTCCGCGGGTTGGGGTTCCTATGCCAAACCTGCCATCCTCTTTGGAAGGCGAAACGATTCCAGATTTAGGCGAGCATACTGAGGAGATATTGAAGCAAGCAGGTGTTGATGATACTATTCAAAGGAAAATCCTTCCTGAGTGAGGGTATAGAGTTTAGCTCAAGCGGTCTCAGGACCAACAGTAACGACTGGTTTGTTGGTTCCAAGAATAACGGATTGAGTTGTGCTTCCGAATAATACTTTGCCGGTCGGCGTACGATCCCGCCCAGAAACACAAATCATATCCACATCTCGCTCTGAGGCAATTTCAAGAATTTTATCCGCTGGATCACCGCTTGCTTCTACGAGTTCATACGAGATATCATGCTCATCAAATGATTCAGTAACTGTCCGAACAGAGCCTACCTGGCTAATTGATGCACCCTCTGGATTCTCTTGAAATACGTGCACAACAAAAACTTCAATATCCTCATTAGCAGCTGGCATATCAGCGACCATATTTGCTTGTGTGCGTGCTCTGCTTTCATCTGTGTCCACGCCAAGTAAAACTTGGTACATACTATCACTAACGTTATTGTCTACCATAATAATTCTTGGTTCCTCACCTCAGCCAACCAATTGTTGCTGAATATACAGCGATTCGAACGGTGGTGTGATAGGGAACAGGATTTATGTATGTATTTATCATTATATCATGTGATGTACGATAGTGAGACACTCGCAGACATTCAGCAGCAACTATCCCGCGCAGCATCACACGAACTGTATAAGCAGAAGTTTTCTGATGCTGACGTGAATCCAAGCAATGTAACGGACTGGGAAGATTTCACTGATGTACCATTCACTGAGCCAGAAGAACTGAAAAAAGACTTTGACGATAACCCTCCTCAAGGTTCGCTATATACCGACAGTGCAATGATTACATTTTCACCACTTGGCGATGATTTAGCTCCAGTCTACGATACGACGGAAGATCTTGTATATGAAGAGGAAGTACATGCAGGGCTTTTCAAGAAAGCTGGGATTACGGCTGATGATCGGGTTGTCAATACCTTTGGATACCACCTATTTGGTACAGGGTATATCCTCCAACGGGGTCTTGAACATCTCGGAGCTGAGGTAATACCCGTTGGTCCTGGTGACTCGGAGCAGGCGGCTGATATCATTTCAACATATGATGCTGACGTTCTGCTCGGAAACCCGAGTTTTGCGCTCAAGATCGCTGAACAAGGGGCAGATGTTGATCTATTCGTTGGAGCGGGAGAGCCTTTTACATCCGTTCCAGGATACAGGCAGAAAGTCAAAAAAGCGCTGAACTGTAACACAGCGATTGATTACTTTGGCACCCGACAATTTCTACCGATCGCAGCGGAAACGACCGACGAAGACGGGCTGTACGTAGCTGATGAATATGTCATCGTTGAGCTTGTTGATCCAGATACAGGTCAGCCTCTCGAATTAGGACAACGCGGTGAATTGGTAGTAACTCATCGGCGCAAAGAAGGACTGCCACTGGTCCGATACCGAACCGGTGATCTTGCAGAACTAGAACGTCGTGGAGACGACCTTGTCCTACCGAGCGGTGTAATTGGACGAACAGATAATCGGCTCAAGGTCAAAGGTGTTAAGATATATCCAGAGACGATTCCAGCAGTCTTAGCCGGGTTTGATGACCTGTCTGGCGAGTATAGAGTAACAGTTACCCAGCCAGATACAACAGATTACCTCTCAATTACGTGTGAGGGAACTGCAAATACCGAAGAGGTAACTAATGCACTTGCAGAGCGACTGTTGATTACACCAGATGAGGTTTCACTCGTTGACGACCTTGATGAGACAGGCGTATTTGATAAGCGATACGAGTGAGTTGTACAGGACAACATAACCGTAAATCGCTACAGTACAAATTGATAGCTTGTAAGATTGAAGTGATATATTGGGAGTGATATCAGCCGTTATTTTCTAGACAAAGATAATCCTGTGAAGTATGGTAAAATATATCACGAAATACTCCATCAGGTAATTCTCGATCAAGTAAATCAGCACGTTCTTCTCTATAATCGTACGGTATATTTGGAAAGTCAGAACCATACATTATTGAGCCAGAAAGCTCTATGAAGGTTTCATTTGAAATTGTTCGGGGGTCAAATCCCATTGTCTGCTTGGCCTGCGCAGACATCGCAAATGTTGTATCTAAATATACATTGTCTCGTTCGCGAGCTAACTGGATAAATTCTTCATGTTGATACGTTCCCATGTGTGCACAGCAAACCCGTAGGTCAGGAAATGATCTAATTAACTCTTTGAATGGTTTAATACCTACATATTTACTATCCTTGAACATTGGAGCAGTACCCCCATGATATGTAACTGGACGATTAAATGACGTTGCAACTTCTAACGCTGGTTCAATCCTAGTGTCTGCTGGGTAACATTGTTGGACCGGGCAATGGAATTTTAACCCTTTTGCCCCACTTTGAAAAGCCTCCCGGACTATTTTTTCTGGATTATCATCACTTGGATGAACAGTTGCGAATGGGATCATCATGTCTGACTGTCTGGCCTGATCGCAGAGCCACTGGTTGAGTTCCCTTGCGCCTTCTGGTTCGTGTATATATGGCAGTGCAACATAGTGCTCGACTCCAGCCTGCTTGTATATCTCTTCGATATTTTCTCTATCTAGCGGATGAGCAAACGACCAGTCCATCTGCCGACTTAACGTTCGCTGTATTGCCGCACTTAGCGGTTTAGGAAATAGATGGGTATGTGCGTCGATTGCTGGACAATGTAGTGGATTACTGCTTTCAGTCATGTGTATACTCTATCTCGTGTCGATGTTGACAGTTACAAGATGTTATTGCTGATTAGGGGTGCTAATATGCGTATGGCCACTTTCGTAAATATTCTTTAATTTGTCCTAATGCAGCAATTAACCCCTTTGGCTCCAGTGCTAAGACGATAATAATCACGACGCCAAAGAAGAGTGGCTCAAGGGCTGTTGCTTCTGGATAGAAAGTCTGTAAGAATGAATCGATTTCATCTTCAACTAATGTCACGACGCTAACCCCCGTAATAACTCCCCAAACGCGGCCGAGTCCTCCAAGGAGCAACATAACATAATGCTCCAGCGTCAGCGTAATGGTGTAAAGATCAGGGCTGACAAACCCAAAATAAAATGCGTATATCGCTCCTGCAACACCAATCATAAAACCACCAATAGCGTAGGCAGTCAATTTTGTCTTGAAGACATTGATCCCAAGGACAGCAGATGAGAGATCATTTTCATGCACAGCTCGGAAGACTCGTCCAGTACTGGATCTACTAAGATTCAGCGAGATCAAAGCAAACAGAGCCATCACAAAAAAGGCAAGAAAGTACTGTTCAGTGAGGGATCCGATTGTCAAGTAGTCGCCAACAAGCCCGACTTCTCGTGGCATCGACTGTTCTACGCCCCCATGGATCCACGATAAGGCACTCTCTGCAAAAAACCACTCAGCAATAAACTGCAATGCAAGTGTGGAGATCGCAATATAGAATCCTTTGACCTTCCAAGATGGAAGGCCGAAGATGACTGCGATCATCGCCGTAAAGATTCCTCCTAATAACATTGCTGGGATTAATCCTGCTCCGAGATCATTGACCACTCGAACAGCAGTATATGCCCCGATTGCCATGAACGCTCCCTGTGCAAGAACAATCTCGCCTGCATATCCAAGAATCACATTCAATCCGAGCACAGCAATGATGAATATGTATATCTGTGTTAATGTTGATACCATTCCTCCACCCAAAACAAATGGTAGAAGAAATGGAATTGGAAGCGCAAGTATAAACGCTGCCCATTCAATTCGCCAACGGATGAGTCCCATTCGGGATTCATATGACGTAAAGTATTCACCACATGGCATTGCGATCACCTCTTTTCTTTGATACAACTGTTTTGAAGTCGCGATGCGTTGTCGCCTTGAGACTGGTATTTACATACATTGTTTATAATCGTTCGATTCGTTCTGTTCCAAATAGTCCGTACGGCATGACGATAATCACGATGAGCAACAAAATCATTGGCAGCACTTGACCAAAGCCACCGCCAACAATGCCATCGAGATAAAATGTTCCAAATGATTCGACAACCCCAACAGTGATTGCACCAATAAAGGCTCCTAGAATACTGTCGATACCACCGAAAACTACTGCGGCAAAAATAAGGATTCCCACGGCCTCAAGAGGTCCAATTGCTGCTCCACCGGCAGACATCGAGAGGAGAACACCGCCAACTGCGGTAATTCCCAGCGAGATTGCCCAAGCAATGACGATCGTCCGCTCAATAGACACACCGAGTACCATCGCTGCTTGCTGGTCACTTGAAGCAGCCTGCAAGATTGACCCAATTACAGTATATTTGAAAAACAACATCAATAACACGACAGAAAGAACAGCAAATACTACCCCAAGTGCAAATGGGGCACTCAGCTCAACGCCTAGTGGAAGTGGCACACTCCAGTCTGGCTGAAGAGCGTCGGGATATGAGTAGAAACCTGGTCCTACGAGATACCGGAGTAAGCCCTCAATAATCGAGCCTAATGCAAGCGTAACAATAATGACTGACAGCACGGGCTCCCCAATGAAGTATCTGAAAATCCCTCGTTCAAGTATTATTCCAAGCAATAGCCCTATAACAATGGCTATCGCAACGGACGCGATAGCCGGTATTTCAAGTGATATCAGCACAGGTGTCGACAGGAAAACAACAACGTATGCTCCAAGTGCTGAGAACCAGCCTTGTGCGAAGTTCAACACGCCCGTTACTTTGTAGATCAGTGCAAATCCAATTGCGACGAGAGCATAAAGTGACCCTCGTCCAAGGCCGATTGCGAATTGTTCGAGTATATTTGCTGGATCAACCATTGTTTTCACCTCTCTTTGTTTCTACTTTTTTGTCAATATCTACGACCTGCATTTTCCCGCTCTCAACCGATTCACGACCATCTTGATATGTAATAGTGACCTCCATCTCAACAAAGTCGTTATTTGCGTAGATGCCATCGATCATAGACTGGTATTTGTTTGTTACAACTTCACGCCGGATCTTACCAGTTCGTGTAAGTTCGCCGTCATCTGCATCAAATTCTTTGAACAAAACAACAAATCTCTCGATTGGATGTTCTCCAAGTTTCTCGTTTACATCCTGTACTTCCTGTCGGAGGAGTTCAAGGACTTGTGGTTTCTGAGTAAGTTCTTTGTAACCAGAGTACTGGATGTCACGCTGGTCTGCCCACTCAGAAACGTTATCGTATCTGATGTTCAAGACTGCGGCTAGCGAATCCCGACCATCCCCAACAATCAGCGCTTCCTTTACATATGGATTAAATTTCAGTTTAGTTTCGACACTAATCGGAGCAATTGCACTTCCATCGTTTAGCTCCATTACATCATCCATCCGGTCAAGCACTTTGATGTGTCCGTCTTCGGTGATCTCTCCGAAATCGTCAGTATGCAACCATTCTCCATCGAGCGCTTCCTCAGTTTTTTCCGGCTGATTGAAATATCCAGATGTAACGACAGGACCACGAACAACCAGTTCCCCCTCAGGGGTAATCCCAACCTCTACATTTGGGAACACTTCTCCGACGGTGTCAACTTGAATGTCGTCATTGCGGTGCATCGTTACGAACCCACAGACTTCTGACTGTCCCCAGATCTGCTTGAGTGGAACACCAAGGGCATGATAATATTGGAAATGCTCTTCACCAAGTGGCCCACCGCCACTGTACACGTTCTTTGCTCTCTTTAACCCAATTTTATCAAGCAGTGGTCTGTACACAAGCCAGTGTGCAATCCGATGTTTGAGTCGAAGAGTTAGCGGTGGATCTGAGTCCCGTTTTTCACCACTAACGTATTCGGCGTATTTTTCTCCAATACTCATAGCCTGCTTGTAGGCCCATCGTTTTAATCGGGTTGTGTTCTCAATTTTAGCCTTGATATCCGCAACCCAACCCTCGTATGTGTTTGGTGATGAAAAGATTATCTCAGGACCAATCTCACGGAGGTCTTCGCTCTCTGTTTCTGGTTGCTCGGGGAAATTGACAGTCCAACCACCAACAAAGGCAGCTGCCATGAGAATCATCTGTTCACCGACCCAAGCCATTGGCAGGTACGAGAAGTAATCAGATTCCTTTGGTAACGGATCAATTTCAATTGCGGCGTGTGCTAGATTGACGAAGTTTACATGTGATAGCTTAACTCGCTTTGGCATACCCGTTGTTCCAGATGTTGGTGGCATAATCGCTGGTGACTCTGGGTTCACGCTTCGCAACCGCTCCTCAAATGTTGAGTCACTTATCTCGCCGCTGCTCAGTCGTTCCTGCCCCCGTCGCTCAATTTCGTCGTAGCTTATGACCTTTGGAGACGTATTATCGTACCGGAACATTCCTTTCTCATCGCGATAAATAATTGCTTCAAGCGACGGAGCCCGGTCTGCCACTTCAAGGAGCTTATCAACCATTTCTTGGTCTTCTGCATATGCTACCTTTGGAGAGAGTAATTCCAGTTGATTTCCAATTGCATCTGGTAGCATATCCTCATAGTTCGGTGCTGCAACGCCCCCAAGGACTTGCGCACCCATCCAAGACCAGAGCTGATGTGGACGGTTATAGCCGATTGTAAACAATACATCATCTTCACCAAAACCAAGCGTTTCTAACCCAAGTGAAAAGTGCTTGACACGCTCATAGTATTCTTCCCACGTAAACTCATTCCAAACACCGTACTGTTTCCACCGGAGAGCGATATCTGACCGATTCTCTTGAACGTGATCAAGTAAAACCTCAGGCAGCGCCTTATCATCAACTATGTCAATATCTCCCTCAGGAGCAGAAACGATACGCTCAATCGTTGGTCCTTCGGTTCGTGAGCTTGCTTCTGAGGTTTCTTGCTGGCCACTCATATTCAATCGACCCCCGTGTAGATTGTCTGAACTTCTGGATCGTTGACGACACGCTCAGGCTCTCCCCGTGCAACGACCCCTCCTTGGTCCAGTACAATCATACGTTCCGATACGTCTGTTACAACCTCAAGGTCGTGTTCAATCATGACCAGAGTAATGTCTTCTTCTTCATGTAGGTCAGCTAAGAACCGGTACATATCATATTTTTCATCAAACGTAAGACCACTCATTGCCTCGTCAAGGAGCATTACATCTGGGTCCAGTGCCAACGTCCGAGCTAAGTCCACTCGTCGTTGAATACCAAGAGGCAAGCTCGCAACCTTGCTATGTCTGTATTCCCATAGTTCCAAATAGTCAATAATCTCCTCAACGCGGCGCATATTATCTGCTTCGGTAGATCTCCCTAATCCGAAGTAAGCAACCGAAGAGAGGAGGCTGGGACGCTGTTTCACCGACTGTATCGTCATAATATTTTCAAGAACATCTTCTTCTTCATATAGCTCAAGGCCTTGAAACGTACGCCCGAGTCCATTTCTTGCTCGTTTGTATGCAGCATCATCAGTGACATCTTCTCCTTTGAGGAACACACGTCCATCTTGCTCATTGTTTTCTTTGTCGGGCTCATAGAAGCCATTGAGAATATTCAGTAGCGTCGTCTTTCCAGCACCATTCGGACCAACAATTGAAATCCACTCACCTTGTTCGATTCCAATTGAGACATCATCGACTGCAGTAATTGCTCCGAATGTTTTTGTCACATTTCGGCAACCCAGAGCAGCCTCTTCAGGCTTAACATGCGGCCCGGATCGTAGATCGGGGTCTTTTTTTGCCATCGACATAATTCAGTTGTATCGCTTTCGAATCTTGTAATGTCTAACATCCGAGTACCTGCTTTCGTCGCTTGTTGCTCCAAGGTAGAACTCTTTGATCTCTTCGCGTTCTGCTAGCTCGTCAGCAGGATCATGCAACTCAATTTGTCCATTCTCAAGAACATAGCCGTAATCAGCAATTTCAAGTGTTCGTTTGGCATTCTGATCTGCAACAATCATCGTGATATCTTCCTTGCGGTTAATCTCTCGCATCGTCTCGAAGATATCTTGGACAAGCTGTGGTGCAAGTCCAAGCGACGGTTCATCAAGCAGCAATAACTTGGGACGGTGAATTAATGCTCGAGCAATAACCAACATCTGCTGCTCACCACCACTTGTGTATCCAGCGTTCACATCCAATAGGTCCTCAAGTTGTGGGAAGTATTCAAATGCAAGTTCATAATCGGACTCATCGTAACGGAGCCGCCTTCCTTCTCGGTAGAGGCCACAGCGCAGGTTTTCTTCCACGGTTAGGTCCGGAAACACACGGCGTCCCTCTAAAATATGCGTTACTCCCCGGTCGACCATGTCCTTGGTTTTTGCATTAGTAATGTCATCGCCTTCATAATGAATTGACCCTCTTGTCACTTCGCCTCGTTCTGTGCGTCCTATCCCTGAGATCATCTTCAAAATGGTCGACTTCCCTGCTCCATTTGGTCCGAGCAGTGCAACAATCTCCCCTTCATGGGCTTTCATCGACACTCCTTGGACAGCAAGGAAGTGCCGATCATAGACAATCTCAGCATTGTCAAGCTCAACAACCGGAGTTTCATGTGTATCTCGTCTTCGTGCTTTGCTCATAATTTAGAAATCAAATGGTGGTATCCATCCTTCGTCTCGTGGTAACTCGATGTCCTCTTCTGGGTTGAGATCTCCGTCCTCGACAACGTACATTCGGCCGGTCATCGTTGGGCGACGGTCATCATCCTGGAAGTCCACCGTGTCAACAAGTAAGCCCCAAGCATCAAAATCATCGAGCATAAGCATCGCTTCGCGGACATCAGATCCATCATACGGATCGAGGTCATCATCTTCTTCTGCGAGGCTTATCGCTTCAGCGAGTAGCAGTGTATGCGTAACTCCTCGAACATAGTTGATATTTGCAACTTCCAGATCATCCATATCCCGATCCTCTCGTTCGAATGAGTCTTCAATAATTTCCCACCCGTCTGGCTCGTCTTCTCTAGCTTCGGTAAAGGAGATGTTTGAGTTCACATAGCGTACACCTTCAAATATATCGTCGTTCTGCGCAGCACGATACTCGTCAACTGTCCAAGTTAAGCCCATGACATCAATATCTGACCCTCGACTATCAACTGAGTTCATTAGTACTTCCATTGGGGCCCCCGTATTCTGGTGAATAAGGTAATCTACGCCTGCATTCTCCGCACTAGATACTTCTGTGTCAGCGTCGCTGGCATCAAGTGCTAGCTCAATACCTCCTTCTTCAGCGACATCAAGACCTTGCTCCTCAGCATAAGCTTCTCCCCCTGCTACCGGGGTAGTACCGAAAGCAGTACCATTTCGAATAAATGCAATTGTGGCGTCGGGATCATTGTCTGCGATCCAATCGATGTGTGCACGGGCTTTGCTTGTGTAGTCCAGATTGGTGAAGAAATTATAATCAGTATCAGGATCAAGCAGTTCATCACTGTATGATGCTGAGATGTATACAACTTCATCGGCAGCAGCATCGCCGGCAAGTAATTCGGTGTCAGCTGTTCCCCAGCCGATGATTGCCGGTGGGTCATCCCCGATGTATTCATCATAGTGTTCCTGAGCTTCAGATTCCTCGTATTCATAATCAATCCAGCGGTGATCTAAATTGTTCTCTAGGTCTCCGTTTTCGTTAATCCACTTCATTGCATCTCGGGAACCAATTGCCGTTGGTTCACCGACATCAGCGGTTCCACCACTGAGATCGTATAGTCCCGGAATAAGGATCCCTTCAATCTCCTCGCTGGTCAAAGCATCAATACAACCTGCAGTCGATACTCCCGCCCCAACAGCAGCCGTTCCTGTAGCTGCTAGAAAGGATCGACGGTTATACCTAGAAGTCTCAGATCTACTGTTACCATTCGACATGGTATCTCAAGACAAGAAATATGCTATGAATATTTAAAACTTTCCGTACTTTTAGATTCAATGAAATAAATTCGGATTAATCTTCTTTTTCTTGGACGTGAAACTGAACAATTACCATGAGATCTCGCTGTTCAAAAACTATTAATACATCAAGCCCACATTCTTGGTTAGAATTACCATGGATTTTAGCCGTTCGGAAGAGCATTCTATGATCGAATCGACAGCGACAGAAATTGCGAATGAATATGGCCCGGAATACTGGCGAGAAAAAGAAGAAAACGAAGAGTTTGCAGAAGAGTTCTGGGATGCTCTTAGTGATGCTGGTTTTCACGGGTTGATGGTGCCAATCGAGTACGAAGGGGCTGGCATGGGAATGCAGGAGATGGGAACAGCGATGGAAACACTCTGTGCAGAAGGATGCGGAATGGCTGGGACGTGGTATTTAGTTCTGACTGCTGGAATGGCTACTGTTGGCATTAAAGAGTACGGCACAAAAGCACAGAAAAGAAACTACCTTACTGATATTGCGCTTGGCGAACGAAACTTTTCAATCGGCATCACAGAACCAGAAGCAGGAACAAACACGCTAAACACTGAAACGTTCGCAGAGAAAGACGGCGACGAATACGTAATTAATGGACAAAAAGCGTGGATCACTTTTTCTGATCGGGCTGATAACATGATCGCTGTCACCCGGACAACTCCGATTGAAGATGTAGATCGAAAAACAGACGGAATCAGTCTATTCATTGTTAATATGGATAGTCCTGGCATCGAAGTGTCACCTATACCGAAGCATGCCATGAATTATTCAAAATCTTGTGAAGTGTTTTTTAATGATGTGCGAGTGCCAGAAGAGAATATTCTCGGTAAAAAAGACCAAGGCTGGAAGCCTCTTTTAGAGATGATCAACCCCGAAAGAATTGGATTCGCTGCCGCCGCGACAGGAATCGGCAAATTGGCAGCTCGTGAAGCAATTGATTATGCGAATGAACGAGAGGTATTCGATGCACCCGTTGGAACGCATCAAGCAGTTTCATTCCCAATAACCAAAGCGTACGCACGGATGGAAACAGCATCACTGATGCGGCGAAAGGCATCGTGGCTATATGATAATGATAAGGAGTGTGGCTACGAAACAAACGTCGCTAAGGCAACATCCATTGAAGCTGGAATTGAGGCCGTTAAACAGTCAATGCAAGCGTTTGGGGGATGGGGATTCGCCAAAGAGTACGATGTCGAGCGGTGGTGGCGAGAGATCAATCTTGCCCGACTTGCACCAGTGACTCAACAGATGGCATACAATCACATTAGCCAGCAGATTGGATTTCCCCGTTCATACTAACTGCAGTATGTCTTTTCTTAGTTAGCTACTTCTGCACTCGTATTCGTCTATTTCCTACCCACAAACCATTTCCAGCGTTGGTTGACTGGACCATTAATGTCAGCTAATACTTTATTTGCTTTGTTAACACGTTCGTCAGGAGGCAATCTGGGATATAATCGAGCAGCCAGTGCTGGAATAGAGAAGAAATCACGAAAACTTTCCGCTGATACAGTAATTTCAAAATTACCAGTTCTCAAGTCAAAATATTCTTTTAGGGTGGTATGAATTTCTTCCGCAGAGCTGGGCGACTGGGATGTGACATCTAAGCTCGCAAATATCGGTTGATCATTACGGTACCATCCAACTGGAGCAGTTGCACCAATTACTCCTGACGGTCGGAGGACACGACAAGCCTCTGCTGCTGCTTTATCCGGATGTTCAGCGAGAAACAACGAGGCGGTATATATAGTCCAGTCGGTGGATGAATTTGCGATTGGAAGTTGCTCAAAATCGCCTTGTATCCGGATCGGTGATGGATTTGACTGAAGCATATTCTCACTAAGGTCTATTGCAACAGGACATCCAACTTGCTCAAGTAAGATGTTTGTTCCAGCCCCTGTTCCAGCCCCGAGTTCGATGACTATCTCAGGGGCAGAGGTAGAAGCAGCACTCACCTCTTGAACAAGCTTGTCTGCGAGTGACTGGAACACTCCCGCTGTTTGCTCATATTGGACATATTTCTCAACACTGAGATCAAAATTCCTCTCAATTGCTTCTTTCATGTTGTCAATGCTGTACAATATGTCAATGTTTAATCCCGTAGTTATATTTTTCTGTAGAATATCGTATATCAATATGCAGCCGATTCGATCAGCACTATATGTTCCTGGTAACAGAGAGGAATGGATTCGTTCAGCGCATCAGCATGGGTCAGATGCTATTATTCTTGATTTAGAAGACGCTGTACCGCCAGCAGAAAAACAGCAAGCACGAGATACGCTTGAGGATACAATTCCCACATTGCAAGATAAGGGCCAGCGCATATTTGTCAGAATTAACGGCACGCCAGAAAGCAGTCTAGAAGTAACAGCAGATCTTGAATCTGTTCTACCACTCGAAGTTGAAGCACTACTTGTTCCTGAAGTGAGCTCTCCTGATGAGATTGCACGCTTAGAAACAATAATGAAACATATCGAGCGACGAGAAAACCTTTCTCCGACAGAATTAGCTGTGCTTATCGAAACAGCCGAAGGTATGAAGCAAACATATGAAATCTGTAAAGAATCGAATCGAATTGGCGCCATTGCGTGCGGGGCAGTAAAAGGGGCTGACACAGCTCGTTCATTGGGCTTCGAATGGACTGGCCCTGGAAGAGAAGGACTTGAGACACTACATCTTCGGGAAAAAGTATTAATGGATGCTAAGGCCGCTGGCGTCCAATATCCGCTATCAGGTCCGTACGTTGACATCGATGATATCGATGGATTACAGCAAGATATGAACTTTGCACGGGAGATAGGGTATACTGGCTATACGATTATTCATCCGTCTCATGTGAAGCCCGCAAATGATATTTTTTTGCCTGAGGAGGAAACAGTTGAGTATTGGATTGGTGCGTATCAGGCACTTTCTGCTGCAATCTCTGAAGGGAAAAGCGCAGTTCAGTACAATGGTGATATGATCGATACTGCCACCATGAAAACAGCTAAACAACAGTTACAGCGAGCTGCGATGTTTGAACACGAGCTTGATCTTGACCGGGAAATCCCGGACATGGAAACGGTTGAGCAACAAATAAGCTGATAGTCAGGAGCGCTTCTCAGTTAGTTCCTGTTTAGCACGCACTAACTCGTCAACAATAGCAGTGCTGTGCTGTTTCTCCCCAAAGCCGTGCGAATATCCAAAGACTCCAATTGCATGAACTCGGTTATATTCTCCTGAAAATGCTACACCAAGTGACTCAATTCCAAGTGCTGCCTCATCGCTTGAACGCGCATATCCTTGCTTCCGAATCGACTTTAGCTCACCGTACAATTCATCGGGATCTGTAATTGTCTGTGCCGTGTGAACCGGAAGTCCATGTATATCGATAATATTTTGCACCTGCTTTTCAGACAGTTCGGCTAAGATTGCTTTTCCTGGTGCATGTGTGTGGAGATACGAGCGTTTTCCGACGCGTCCATAACTTTCATCAGCATCTCCCATTTTCTCGACGAAGATACCACGGCCGTGATCCTCAACAATCCACCAGACCGGAAAATCAATACTGGATGCTACTGTTGCAAGTACATCCCTGATCATTTCTTTCGATTGGATAGCTTCTCTAGCAGCCATTCCATGTGTTAAAAGCCGGAGACCCAGACGATATGTATTCCCCTCTGATGAAACATATCCCATCGCATGTAAAGTACTCAAGTGATTATGAGCCGTGCTTTTAGCAATATCAAAGTGATCAGATACATTCTGAAGTGTAACACTGCCTTGCCTCTGGACAAAAGAGAGGATTTCAAACGCTGTCGCGACCGACTGAATCTGCCGCGATGAGTCATTTGAGTGCATTTGGTTTACGTGACAGAGCGATTTGTATATATTTATCGGCACAATTGGACCATATCTAGTTTCATCAGTAGAAAACATTCAATATTAGTGAATTAGAAAGTGGATAGTCACCTAAATACACAGAAAATAGCTGATATTCCCTGAAACGCCTCTTTTTATTTTGAATTAGTGAATTCTATATCTAATGTTCAAATATTATGTTCAACTTTTCCTAACAGCGAACCTAGTCGAAATAAACATGCGTCATAGAAATGTGGACGAACAGACAAGATGAATCATTTCAGATTGTGTTTAGGATGGTTGATCTAAATACAAAGATTTGCTTCAGGGATTAACATCAGAACAGTTTACGATAATTTGTCTGCTGAGATGTAGTTGGCTTCTTCTGTAATATCACCTGCATCTTCCGGTAGCAGTGCAACAATTAGGTATTCAGTGTACTTTGCAAAGTACTCAACAAGATTAGTAATCCTCGTAGCGTCAATTGCTTCAAGCGAATCCAGAAGAATAAATGGGACATCTTTGTAGACTTCATGCGCAAGGAACCCAGCAAGAGCCAATATTAGTCCGATAACTTCCCGTTCACTTTCACTTAGGTTCTCGATGGAGTCCTCGTATCCAGCCCCAGAGGCGTCTGTTCTGACAATATGTAGTTCAAATGTGGATGAAGTATCTTCTGCATCTCTTACATGGCGTTCGATCCAAACGCGCTCAATATTTTGATAATCCAATAACTCCAATATTACACCCATATGGTTGTTAAATTCTTCAACCACTTCATTCTCGATATCCCGAATGCGTGCTCGTTCATCCTCTAATTGGTCCTGTATCTGGCCTATCTGGTCCAGAATTTCTTCTTCATCTGGAAGGGCCTCAATTTCATTAATATCTTCTTCTACGCGCTGGAGATTTTCTTCAACCTGGCCTCGCTGATATTGAAGTTCACTAATTTTTTCATGTATCTCAAGCGCAGCGTCCTCATTAACAGCTTCTACATCTGCAACCTGTTTCTCAAGCGTTGCGACTTCATCCTTTAGTGCTGTAATTCGATCACGTGTTTGGTCTACCTGGTTTTCTTTTTCCCTAATTTTACGCGTTGTCTGATCGATATTATTTTCGATGCTTTGCTGTTTGTCGATTGCCTTTCTAATTTCCTTCTCTTCAGCCTGTAATTCATTTATTTGTTGTTCAATACTGGTGCGGTCATCTCTTTTTTCCTGTACTATCTGGCGGAGCGACTGTAGTTGACTCTTTATTGACCCAATTGTTGTCTCTGACCCGCATGTCCAGCAGTAGACTGGACGATCTTCCTCTGGAGCCAGTTGGTCAAGTGTCGTGTCCGAAGGATGGACTTCGTCAGGAAGTTCGGTTTCTCCTTCAATTAAATTATCATTGAAATCAACAATCGTTGTTAAGTCCGAAATAGTTCCTTCTAACTCACGTTTCTTCTGGCGGAGGGACCGCAAGTCACGTTGCACTTGATCAAGATCTCCCTGTGAACGCCCGGAAAGCGATTCTTCGTCTTCAAGTAATGAGTCTCTTTTTTCGTTTAATGCTTTTAGCTCAGCCTCTAAAACTTCGAGACGATCCTTTGCTTGATTTAGTTGCTGTCGGCGGTTTTCTAGTCGATTAACAAGTTCAGTATTGTCTGTTTGATCCAAATCTGATTGGTACTCGGACAGTTCAGTCCGATGGGATTCAATTTGCTGGTCAATTGACTCAAGTTCGCTTTTGAGTTTTTGACGACGCTCTTCCAGCTTCGGCAGCTGACTTCGGCGTTGGGTCACTTTTTGCTGTTGTGATTCTAGATCCGATTTATTACGCCGAAGGTCACGGATTCTGCGGTTAATCTGTTCAGTGTCAATTGGACCCATAATAATTTCCCGAAGATTATCACCCCGGCGTGCCGCCGATCGAACTGGGTTCTCCTCTAGCGTTGCAACAAACAAATCAACTAATGATGATTTAGTTGTGTACCCATTGCCCTCAACATGAATAGTGTCATTCTGTCGGTATTGTTGTCTGGCATACTGTTGATTATCTGCTTTTAGTGTTACTTGTCCCTCTGTTGCATCACTTTTTAGATTTGGTTTATTTCCTCCAAGGCCGCTGGCAACTGCATGAAGAAAACTGGTTCTATTTGTTGCATTTCGGCCTACTAAAACGTTTACACCCGGTTTTAATGTAATTGAGCACTGATCTATCCCTCCAATATTTGTAACATCAACGGAAAGGGGCCCAGATACTGCACTAGACGTTTGTGCTTCTTGATTGTCCATACACCTACTGTCTGATTACGCAAGCATATAAATATACACATATCTCACGCTGTTAAGACTAGATTCTGGAAACAACGTTAAGGCCGGATTTGGAGTATTTGTCTATTTTAACACTCAATCTAATAGTTACTGACAATCACATGTACCGCTTTCGAGTAGCTCATCAGGACGGTATGTTCGATTACACTGTTCACATGTGATTTGAATATCAACAGTAACTCGAGGAGCATCGATATCCAGTTTATCAGCAGACATAAGTCGCTGAATCGTCTGGTCTACCACACCTCGACACCTTGTTCGTCCCCATTCAATGGTATCGACGCCATCCGAGATGGTAATATCAACTGTCCTGCTTGTATCCACATCAAGACACTCCTGAAGGTGTTTACGTATTGTTGGATGGGTTACCCAGTCAGATTCTATGGAACCGATGTCGATATCTTCTTGTTGCAGCTGTGTTCGAATACGGGCACGTTGGTCTGCTGTCCCGTCTTTATCATGTAAGAGCTGATAAATAGTCTCAACGGCGTTATTTCCTGGAAGAGATCCATAGATATTCGCTGTAGATTGAATAGTTGAATCTGAGAGACCGACGCGGAGTATCTCTTTATTTGTGTAGTCAGTTAGATCGCGAAGACTCATTTCTTCAACAGTTCTCTTGTTAATAAGTTTCTCGTCGAATCCAGATAGACCATACTTCTCTATCGCGTTACAGACCTTACAACGATCACTCATGTATCTTGGTAGAGAAACCAAATACAAAAGATTTTCCAACCATATGTCTGGAAAAAACTGTGAAAATCAGACAACCAATCTCGGACAAGATAAGACGTTGAATACTGTTATAAAATACTAATTATATCTAACTATATTATACGGTAATAAAAAATGTCTTTTGGGGGTTAAAAGCGCTCAAAACGCCGGATATGAGTGGTAAAAATATATTTATGGATGGTAATAATCATATTTTAACCAATACTCCAGGAGATTTCAGAGATAACTAGTAAATCACAAAAATTGCTCATATCATATATTAATTCCGAACACGTGGATTACATTTGAATTAAAATACGATCATAGTTCGACATTTATTCATTATTGGGATTTACTCAGAGAGATTTATGTTTAGTGAATCGCCCCAGACTTAACTCTCATGTGTCTAATTTGTTCTGCCAGTAGAAATGAAATGCCTTATTCAGGAATAAATATTGATAACGTACAATATGAGCACCTACGTTGGTGTTGACTGGGCCTCGAAAGGATGGGTAGCTGTTGTTCATGAGGACGGCGATTGGAAAGCTGAAATGTATCCTTCAATTCATAGTGTTTGGTTTTCATATCGACATGCACAGAACATACTCATTGATATCCCAATTGGGCTTCCTGAGAGTCAGCGACGAGTATGTGACCAGCAAGCAAAAGAGTATATTGGTACAGATAGAGCAAGTAGCGTCTTCTGGACGCCGTGCCGGGATGTACTTAATGCGATGACATACGAAGAAGCCAAGCAAATTAACCACAAGCGTAGGGGGAATAAAATCTCGAGTCAAACCTGGCACATCCTTCCGCGAATCCAGGAAGTTGATTGTCTATTACGGGACAGCAAGGTGGCGAGGAAGACCATTCTTGAGTCACATCCGGAAGTCTGCTTCACTGCACTAAGCAGTGGATCAAATATCTCGATATCATCAAAGCTTGACGGTGACGGCTTTGACCAGCGGCTAGCTATTCTAGATAACTATACATCTGCAACAGCGATTTACGAAAATTTTGTTGATAGATACATTACCAGTTTACCACAGTGGTCTAGACGAATTGGAAAATCAAACCGTGATGACCTGGTAGACGCACTGGCTCTTGCTGTGACTGCGAAGCTTGCTACAGAAAATCTTAGTACGCTACCTGATGATCCACCTACGGACAAGACTGGATTACCAATGCAGATTGTGTACACAGAATCGTAATGAAATTATCTTCTGTGAGAGATCATTTTTTAGTGTACCGGTGATATGCCCCTTACTATCACCAATTTTGTACTAATTAGCTAATTTATTTCACGGTTAGTGGGTAAACTGGGCAAGCGTTTTGAGTTCAACAAGTTACTGTGGAGTCGGAGTAGGAATATGGATGTATTCATAGGACAGCCAAGGACGATACAATGGTTCAACTTCGAGGACATTGATCAATACACTAATCTCCAATTACCATGACGGGTATGTCAGCAGTTTTGATAACACGTTCTGTAACTGACCCCATAAGAACACGCTCGATTCCCCTTCGTCCATGTGTCCCCATAATAATAACATCGATGTCATTCTCTTCTGCGTAATTGATGATCTCTTCATGAGCAACACCAGATACAATCTCAGTTTTAACAGACACACCATGATCTTCTCCAGCAGCCTTTACGTGTTCAAGTGCGTCCTCGCCGATTGCAGTTAATGCATCCTCCTGTTGAGGATATCGTCCTGCAAGATTCTCAACAGTTCCACTATCGGTGACAAAAAGCCCATGTAATTCTGAGCCAGACTGTGAAGCGGCGTGAACTGCGTGCTCAATCGCTCGTCGAGACGGGTCGCTGTTGTCTGTTGGCACCAATATTTTATCGTACATACAATATTATTCAACATTGATGAGTATAAATCTATTCTATCATGAAACAAAAATTACACATATGTTGTTTTAAGCTATTAGATATGAGCATGTGCATACAGAATAATTCCTCAGTCAACAACATCAGCTGTCAAATTAAATATTCAATACAATCCTGAATAAATATATATGAGGGTTTCAGTTAAGTGTTATAGTAGATTATATTTACAAAATGGCAGACAGCATTCATTATAGCCTTTTTTATATCACATATATCGAAATTATACCAACAGGGCACTGCTAGATTGAGATTGAAATGAAAGGAGTTCTTCGAGGGAAGTGGGAAAATGCTCTTCGAAGAACTCCAACTAGACATAACGGATTCTTCGGATGTGGAGTTTTTGGATAGTGATCGGACGCGCACGCCAGCCTGGTTGATCAGGCTGACGTGTGCTGCTCACGCCGGAGCCGCCTCGTTAGCCGAGTGTCGAGATCTCCGTGAGTGGTTCGGCGTCGAACGACGCCGAGCCACGATC
>OBKM01000032.1_pt1 | contig 52318 bp, 55 predicted proteins | sample 1519691 | NCBI WGS metagenome assembly OBKM01 (sample SAMEA37050418, study PRJEB22526) | metagenome | biome: saline pan; feature: lake; material: water | place: Egypt | collected 2015 | depth 0.5 m
CTTTGTTGAAATCCTTTGATTCTGACAGGAACCGGGTGCTGAATACAGCGCGCGAGTCTTACAATAGAGTTAGCGTTTCATAGAATGCTTCAAAGAGTGGTTTCTATTAATTTGAGAATTAACTTTATTATACGAAAGAAGACACTATCCGGACGAACGAAGCTCAAACCCCTGTGATCGATTCCATGACGCGTTCACTATGAGTGTCAATCGTATAGATACCAATCACCTTCATATTCAACTGTACTTATCACACTTTCACTTTCTTCACCGTCCTGTTCTTCTATTAATAATACACCAGCGACATCGTCTGCATCGAAAAACTCACGTATATCTGGGAACTCTTCCTCTTCAACTCTTTCAACTTCTTGTTCAATCTCTTCTTCGGATAACTCATTTCCTACCTCCCATTCAACCCATTCCCTCGTTGAGAGCTGATTTGCCTCTATAAGAGTGGCGTCAATGTCCTCAAGATGGGCTTCTTCAACCGGGTACAGTCCGGCTTCAGGATGGATTACTTCATTTGCGGATTCTACATCACCGTCATTGGCCGCTGTATAATATTGTTCAACTGCGTCTTCTGCCGTTCTACCTTCATCATCCCCACACCCTGCAAGTGGGACTGTACTTACCGTGGCAACTCCCATGATGAACTGGCGTCTATCTACCATAGCAGAAAGATCATCTGAAAAGAAAAAGTTGTAATGGTTGTCCCAATGCTATATTGATCCTCTACATCTCGCACGATGGCTCAAATATGTCACTTACGAAGGATTTCGATAGAGCCAGTTCGCCCCGAGCCGCCATGCTTTTAGCTCGATCGCCGCCTACCGTCCAGTATGCCTAGACCGCGCGAATCCTTTGAGGATCTCCGGGAGTTCGAGTTCAGAGAGCCCGACGACGTGCTCGACGAGGAGTCACTGTACACCGTCTATGAGATCGCACGCCTGCTGCAGGGCGTCGACCCCGAGGCGGAACTCGACACGGCGACGGAGGACGTGTTGCTCGATTGGGCGATCCCGTGGATGCTCGACCACAGCGAGGCGTTCGTCTTCGCCGAGCCCGACGCCGACGACGAACCGGGCTACTACGGGCTGCGATGAAGCTGCTCGTCGCCGGGAGCGCGGAGGTCGACGCCGGCAAGACGACGTTCACGACGGGGCTGATCGAACGGACCGGGATCCGCGGATACAAACCCCGGGCCGGAAACGGCTACTGGTACGACCAGGACGACTATCGGCGGGCGGTCGAGGACGGGCGGCTCTACGGGAAGGACGCAAAGCGGATCGCGGCCGCCAACGACGGGTCGGTTCGGCCGGAGGCGCTCAACCCGGTCCATCGGCTGTGGTTGCCGACGCCGGGGCGCGGCAAGGGCGTGTTGGGCAGGGACGGCCGCCGTTTCGTCCTCGATCGGGTGACCGACGACGACGACACCTACGTCCTCAACGGCGATGTCGAGGTGCCCCCGGCCGCCGAGCGGGCGTTCCCGCTCGATGAGGCCCGCCGCGTCGACTCGCTGTCGGAGCTCAACGCCGTGATGGCCGATCATCACGCGCCCGCGCTCGAATCGCTCGCCGAACGGATCGCGGCCCGAAGCGGCGCGATCGTCGAGTCGTACTCCGACATCGCCCGCCCCCTCTCGGAGTTTACCCCGGACGCCGTCGCCGTCGTCGAGCCCCGTCGCTGTCGCGTCTACGACGGCGAGCGGTACGGGAAGGCCTGCGAGGTCGCGAGCGGCAGCGCCCACGAGGGACGACTGGAGGAGCGCGTCGACAACGTCGTCGGCCTCCTCGACCCGGCGGCGTCGGTGACGCTCCCGGCGCTGTCGAGCGAGGAGCGCGGCGATGTCGCGACCGTCGCGGCGGCGTACGAAACGGCCTACGACGCCGTGCTCGATGCGGCCTGACCGTCCTCGGCGACAACTATTCGACGGCGGCACCCGTACTGTGCGTCGTGACGGCAGAAACCGACACGGATCCGGTCGTTGCCGAAGGTGACGGTCCCGTCGTGCTCTTCGACGGCGTCTGTGAGTTCTGTATCGGATCGCTACGGTGGCTGATCCGGATGGACCGACGGGAGCGGCTGCGGTTCGGGACGCTACAGTCGGAGGCCGGGACCGAGCTGCTCGAACGCTGTGGGCTCCGCGGGGACTACGACGAGAGCATGGTCGTCGTCGAGGGCGACCGCGCCTACACCGAATCGGACGCGGTCGTCCGCCTCGCGTGGCTGCTCGGCCTCCCCTGGTCTGTCGGGTCGGCCGCCGCCGTCGTGCCGGCACCGATCCGGGACCGCGCGTATCGCTGGTTCGCGAGCAACCGCTACGAGTGGTTCGGCGAGCGCGAGCGGTGTCTCGTCCCCGACGACGAGTTGCGGGCGCGTTTCGTCGGCTGAACCGGATGTGAGCCACGGGCATACTGAAAACTGCTTCGACGCGCTTAAGTGCGGCATCGCCCTCCGTTCGGACGAGACAGGCGTAGCCTGTTTCACGCCGTAGTAGCCCGCAAGGCAGAAACTACGGAGGTGAACGATGGCAGATTCGATACAGGACGCAGTATCCCGCGCACTCAGCGACTCACCGGAGCGGAACTTCCGCGAGACGGTGGACCTCGCTGTCAACCTGCGCGATTTGGACCTAGCAGACCCCAACAACCGGGTGGACGAGAGCATCGTCCTACCATCGGGTACGGGCCAGGACACGCGTATCGTCGTCTTCGCCGAGGGCGAAACCGCCCTCCGTGCGGAGGAGGTCGCGGACGAGGTACTCGGCAACGAGGACCTCGAGGACCTCGGAGACGACGACAACGCGGCGAAAGACCTAGCCGACGAGACGGACTTCTTCATCGCGGAGGCCAGCCTGATGCAGGACATCGGTCGCTATCTCGGGACCGTGCTCGGTCCCCGGGGGAAGATGCCGACGCCCCTACAGCCCGACGACGACGTCGTCGAGACGGTCGACCGGATGAAGAACACCGTTCAGGTCCGCTCCGGTGAGCGGCGCACGTTCCACACGCGCGTCGGCGCCGAGGACATGGACGCCGAGGACATCGCCGACAACATCGACGTCATCATGCGCCGACTGTTCACGGACCTCGAAAAGGGGCCGCAGAACATCGACTCGGTGTACGTGAAGACGACGATGGGGCCGGCCGTGGAGGTGCCCGCATGAGCGCCGAAGCCGAGCGCAAAACCGAGACGGTGCCCGAATGGAAACGGGAGGAAGCCGATGCCATCATCGAGTTCCTGGAGACGTACGATTCCGTCGGAATCGTCGATATCACCGGGATCCCGAGCAAGCAGCTCCAGGACATGCGCCGTGAACTCCACGGCAGCGCGGCGCTTCGCGTCTCGCGGAACACCCTCATCGAACGGGCGCTCTCCGAAGTCGGCGACGGCTTCGAGGACCTCGCCGAACACGTCGAGGGGCAGATCGGCCTGATCGGGACGAACGACAACCCGTTCGGGCTCTACCAGCAGTTGGAGGCGTCGAAGACGCCGGCACCGATAAACGCCGGGGAGGTCGCCCCGAACGATATCGTCATCCCCGAGGGTGACACCGGGGTCGACCCGGGACCGTTCGTCGGCGAGCTCCAGACCGTCGGCGCGAACGCCCGGATCGACGGCGGATCGATAAAGGTCGTCGAGGACTCGACCGTGCTCTCGGCCGGCGAGGAAGTGTCGGCCGATCTCGCGAACGTGCTCGCCGAACTCGGCATCGAGCCGAAGGAGGTCGGGCTCGACCTCCGTAGCGTGTTCTCCGAGGGCGTGTTGTTCTCGCCGGACGAGCTCGCGATCGACGTCGACGAGTACGTCGCGGACATCGAGGCCGCCTCCAGCGCCGCACGGAACCTCGCGCTCAACGCCGAGTACCCGACGGCGCGGACCGCGCCGGCGATGCTCGCGAAGGCGGCCGGCGAGGCGAAGTCGGTCGGGATCTCGGCGGCGGTCGAGAGTCCCGACCTGGCCGACGACCTCGTCTCGAAGGCCGACGCGCAGGTCCGCTCGATCGCGGCCGCGATCGACGACGAGGAGGCGCTCCCCGAGGAGCTCCGCGGCGTCGAGACCGCCCCCGAGCCGGCGGACGGCGAGCCGGACGACGACGCGGACGGAGAAACCGAAACCGACGAACCGACTGACGAAAACGAAGGCGATGCCGACGGCGACGCCGACGAGGAAGAAGACGGCGGCGACGCGCTCGGCGACATGTTCGGGTGACTACAAATGGAATACGTTTACGCAGCACTCATCCTGCACGAGACTGGCGAAGAGATCAACGAAGACAACCTGACCGGCGTGCTCGAATCCGCCGGCGTCGACGTCGAGGAGTCCCGCGTCAAGGCCCTCGTGGCCGCGCTGGAGGACGTCGACATCACCGAAGCAATCGAGACGGCTGCCGCGGCCCCGGCGGCTGCCGGTGCCGCCGGCGGCGCTGCCGCCGCTGACGCCTCGGACGACGAGGCCGACGAGGCCGACGCCGACGAGGCCGACGAAGCCGACGCCGAGGAAGAGGCGGACGACGATGACGACGACGACGAGGGCGACGGCGAAGGCCTCGGCGAGCTGTTCGGGTAGACGACTCCCCGATCGGTCCGAAACGTTCCTATTTATTCCATACCGTACAGCCGTGGCGCCGTCCCGGCCTCCCCGACGGTTTATATACCGTGACGGGGCCAACCCCGTTCGATGGAGGCGACTCTCGCTCCCCGGGCGACGGCGCTCGCGCTCTGTTTCATCGCCGGGGGTGTCGCGCTCGGGGGGATAAGCGGGCTCGTGCCGGGACTGCACGCCAACAACATGGCGCTTTTGCTCGCGGGGATCGCCCCCTCGATCCCCGGGCCGCCGCTGTACGTCGGGATGGCGATGCTCGCGGCGGGCGTCGTCCACACGTTCTTGGAGATCGTCCCGGCGCTCGCGCTCGGCGTCCCGGACCCGGCGATGGCCGCCGCGGCCCTGCCCGGCCACCGCCTCGTCCTCGAAGGGCGTGGCCGGGAGGCGCTGCGGCTCTCGGCGCTCGGCAGCGCCGCGGCCGTCGCCTTTGCGGCCCCCCTCGCAATCCCGATCACCCGGGCGATGGTTCGGTTGTGGCCGCTCCTTCGGGCGAACCTCGCGGTCGTCCTCGGCTCCGTGGCCGCAGCGCTGTTTCTGACCGAGCGCGGCCTCGGCTCGAAACTCGTCGGCGCAGTCGCCTTCGGGCTGAGTGCGCTGTTGGGGCTCGGGACGCTCGATCTGTCGCCGGAGGCGCCGCTCGCCGCCGGCGGCATGCTCGCCCCGCTGTTTGCGGGGTTGTTCGGCGCGCCCGTGTTGATAGACGCCATCGGCGGCGAGGGCGTGCCGCCACAGGGCGGGACCGAGATCGCGGCATCGACGCGGAGCGTCCTGGGGTTGTCGGGGCTGGGGACGCTCGCCGGGGCGATCGTCGGGTACGTCCCGGCGGTGTCAAGCGCCGTCGCGGCGACGCTGTCGCTTCTTGCCGTTCCGGGTCGGTACGGCGCCCGGGGGTTCGTTGTCGTCACGTCGGGCGTGAACACGGCAAACACGATCTTCGCGATCTTCGCGCTCGTCGCGATCGGATCGCCGCGGACCGGCGTCCTCGTCGCCGTCGAGTCGGCTTCGGTCCCGCTTTCGCTTCCACACTTACTTTCGGCCGTGGTGATCGGCGCCGGCGCGGGCGCGGTCGCCGTCCTCACCGTCGGTGACCGGTATCTGGATGTCGTCGGCCGGATGGATCCGGCGCGTCTCTCCGTCGCGTTGCTCTGCGGGCTCGCGGCGCTTTCGTATCTGTTCGCCGGAACGACCGGCGTCGCCGCCTACGTCGCCGCGACCGCCGTCGGACTCGTCCCGGCCCGGTTTCACGCCCGTCGGGCGAACCTTATGGGGGTGCTTATCGGGCCGATACTTCTCGGTTGAGCCGATCAGAGCCGGTATTCGGGCCCCTCGTCGGTGTCCTGGATCTCGACGCCGAGTGCTTCCAGATCCTCGCGGAGCCCGTCCGCCCGTTCGTAGTTGCCGGCCTCGCGCTCGCTGGCCCTGATATCGAGCACCAACTCGACGAGCTCGCCGGCGAGCGCCGCCTCGCCCGCCGCCGTCCCGTCGAAGTCGAACCCGAGTACGTCCCCACCGAACGTCTCGAAGGTCTCGATCGCTTCCCTGAGCCCGCGGTAATCGTGTTTGTCGGTCCCGTCGAGGTGTCGGTTCACCGCCCCGGCGAGATCGAGGAGTGCGGCGAGTGCCTCCCGCGTGTTGAAATCGTCGTTCATCGCCTCGGTGAACGATTCGCGGGCTCGCTCGGCCGCCGCCCGCAGCGGCGACTCGACCGTCGTCCGGGCGGCCGGGCTGTCGGCCGCCGAGACGGCCCGGTCGTAGGCGGCGTCGAGACGCTCCCAGCGCTCGATCGCCTCCTCGATCGCGCGCTCGCTGTACGTCTGCGTCGAGTTGTACGACGCCGAGGTGAAGAACATCCGGAGCGGGTTGACGCCGAAGCGCTCGACCGCCTCGTGAACGGGGATGAAGTTCCCGAGGCTCGAGGACATCTTCTCGTCGTCCATCTCGAAGAGGTCGGCGTGGAGCCAGTATTTGGCGAACCGTTCGCCGGTCGCCGCCTCGCTTTGTGCGATCTCGTTTTCGTGGTGCGGGAAGACGAGATCCCGGCCGCCCATGTGGATGTCGATCGAGCCGTCGAGATGTGTCATCGACATCGCCGAACACTCGATGTGCCAGCCCGGCCGCCCCTCGCCCCACGGCGATTCCCACGTCGTCCCCGACGGATCGGCGTCGTAGGTCCGGTCGTCGTGGCGGTGTTTCTCAAGGGCGGCCTCGGGGACGCCGCCGGCCTTCCAGAGCGCGAAGTCCGACGGATGTCGCTTCTCGGCCCGTTCCGACGCCTCGCCCTGTGCTTCGACGTCTTCGAGGGACTGATTCGAGAGCGTTCCGTACTCGGGGAACTCGGTCACGTCGAAGTAGACGGAGCCGTCCGACTCGTAGGCGTACCCTTTCTCGATCAACGTCTCGACGAGATCGATTATCTCGGGGATGTGTTCCGAGACGCGGGGGTACACCTCCGCGCGCTTGAGGTTGAGCGACCGCATGTCGGCCAACAACTGCTCGATGAACCCCTCCGCGACGTCGGATTCGCCCTCGCCGAGCGTTCCGTCGCCGTCGTGTTCGCCCACCCGGGCGACGATCTTCTCGTTCACGTCGGTGATGTTCTCGACGTGGCGGACGCCGTAGCCGAGGTGTTCGAGCCACCGGTGGATCACGTCGACGTGGACCCACGTCCGGGCGTGCCCCAGGTGCGCGTCGTCCGATACCGTCAGCCCACAGTAGTACAGCAGAACGTCGTCGGGGTCGGCCGGTTCGAACGCCTCGCGTTCGCCCGACAGCGTGTTCGACAGACGGAGCGTCATTGTCGGATGCTCGCTCGGCGGCGGTTTCAATGCGTCGTTCGCTCGCCTTTCAGCGCCCCCTCGACGGCCCGGACGGCGTCGGCCCCGGACCGCCGCTCGACGACGACGGCCACGTGTCCCGCCGCCCCTCCGGCCGCGACGGCGTCGATGTCGGCCGTCCGTAGCCGACCGAGGACCGCTTCGAGCGCCGACGCCTCCACGTCCCCGCTTGCGAGGACCGCCGTCAGCGCCCCGTCGCCGGCGGCGAACGTCCGCCCGCCGACCGTCAGGAGCCCCCCGTCGCCGTCCGTCTCGGCGACGCCCGAGGTCATCGTCACGCTGACACGCCGTGGCTCCCGGTCGTCGCTGTCGATCGCGTCGGCGTACCGACGGAGGGCGGCGGCGACCGCGTCGGTTTCGCCGACGTCGAGGAACTCGGCGGCGGCGGTGTAGTTGACGATGTCGGCTTCGAGTGCGGTGTAGAGGAACGGGTGTGCCCGGACCGCGGCGCGCGTGTCGGCTGCGACGGTCATGTCCGTGGCGTCGCCCGCCCCGAACAAGGGCGTACCGGTCGGGACAACGTACCGGTGTCCTCGGATTTCCCGAAGCTCATAAGGCCGCCCTCGCCCAATCGGACTCCATGCAAGCGCTCGTCATCGTCGCCCACGGGTCCCATCTGAACCCCGACGCAAGCACCCCGACGCACGACCACGCCGACACGGTACGCGAGTCCGGCGTCTTCGACGAGGTCAAGACCGGCTTCTGGAAGGAGGAACCCTCCTTCCGGGAAGTACTGCGGACGGTCGAGAGCGACGAGGTGTACGTGGTGCCGCTTTTCATTTCCGAGGGCTATTTCACCGAGGAAGTGATCCCCCGGGAACTCCGCTTGGACGGGTGGGACCTCGACGCGTGGGATTCGGACGGGACGAGCGCGACGCACGCGACGCTGGAGGCGACGGACGTCGGGAAGACGGTCCACTACTGCGGTCCGGTCGGCACCCACGACGCGATGAGCGACGTCATCGTCCGCCGCGCCGAGAACGTCACCGGCGACCCCGATGTCGGCGAGGGGTTCGCCCTCGCCGTCGTCGGCCACGGGACGGAGCGAAACGAGAACTCGGCGAAGGCCGTCCGGCTACACGCCGACCGGATCGCGGCGATGGACCGCTTCGAGGAGGTCGAGGCCCTGTTTATGGACGAGGACCCCGAGATCGACGACGTGACTGAGTTCTTCGAAACGACCGACATCGTCGTCGTCCCGCTTTTCGTCGCCGACGGCTACCACACCCAGGAGGACATCCCCGAGGACATGGGGCTCACGGAGGACTACCGGACCGGCTGGGAGACGCCGGGCGACGTCGACGGCCACCGGATCTGGTACGCCGGCGCCGTCGGGACCGAAGCGCTGACCGCCGACGTCATCGTCGAACGCGCCGCCGACGCGGGCGCCGATGTCGGCGAGGCCATCGCGGAGATCAGACGACGGACGGCCGTCACCGTCGACGACGCCGAGGCGGGGGCGGGTGACTGACGTGAACGACGACCAACTCGACGCGCTGGTGGCGGCCGCCCCGGCGGGGGTTGACTGCGATGGACTGGTCGTCGCGGAGACGGCCGAGGGGTTCCGCTTCGAGACGCCAGAGGTGACGAAAACGGGGCTCGACCGGTCGGAGCTCCGGGATCACGCCGCGGAGAACCCGTGGTTCGTCTCGAACTGGCATCAGTGGGACCGGACGGACCGCCCGGACACGGAGCGGGCGTTCCTTCGGTGGCTCGAAGGGGCCGACGAGCGACCGGTGCCCGAACGGTACGAGGCGCTCGCCGACGGCGGGATCGTCGCCGCCTGGGGGCAACTCCGGGTCGACATCGCCCCGGGCCCGGACGGCGAGCGGACCTACACCCTCAGACACGAAGCCGACGGGGATCGCGACCCCGGATCCCTGGAGATCCGGGCCGATCCACACGAGGCGAGAGCGCTCGTCAAACACGACGACCGGGGGCGGTACCGGCCACTGAAGGCCGCACCGACGCTGCCGACCGGGTGGGTCTTTCCCGACCTCGACGGCACGGCGCTCGCCGAAACCGTCGAGTACATCTACCCGGCGACGATCGCGAACTGGTATCTCGAACGGCAGGGCGAACTCGACGTGAGCCACTGGCGCGAGACGATGGACCGCCAGACCGGCATCTACGGCGTCATCAGGACCTGGGATCGTGGCGAGGGGTACGAGCACGTCAACTGGGTCACGGAGGCCTGCTGTGACGACAGCCAGTGTCTGAAGCGCCGCGAGTGGGAGTACGACGACGGGACCGAACTCGACACCGACGGCGGTGACGGACCGTTCCCGTGTCGCGAACCGTGTTCGCTCGTCGTCACGGCCGCACGGAAGTGGACGCAACTGGAGGGCGAGGGGGCCCGGACCTACGAGTTCGAGCTGACGCCGAGCGAAAAAGAGCAGATCGAGGACATAATCGACGCCGTCGCGGACGGCGACGCCGACGACATCCGGGAGGCGGACATCTACAAGGGGGCAAACCGCTACCGGACCCGGTTCCTTCGGGCGAAACGGTTCGACGAGGCGGGACAGTTGGGCGGCGTTCCGACCGAGGACGACTCGGCGTAGCGCCGGTCAGCGAAACAGGTAGTACGCCGCCACGGCACAGAGCCCCGCCGCGACGAGCGCGAGCCCGCCGGCGGCGAGATCGATGCCGCCATCGGCGAGGACCGCGGCGGCGGCGAGCAACACGGCGACGCTGCCGAGGACGATGACGGGGAGCACCCGGATCGGCGATGTCGACTCGGACCCGTCGTCCGGGGTCGGCGTCGCGAGATCCGGGTCGACCGGCATCTCCCGTCCGGCGACGGCCGGATCGAGCGTGACGTCCACGTAGTGGGTCTCCTGGCCGTGGCCGACGACGACCTTGAGTTTCCCCCGAACGGCTTCGTCGGGCCACGCCGACGGATCGCGGGTTTCGATGTCGATCCGCCGGCTCTCCCCCGCCTCGACGTAGTGGTTCGTCGCCCGGATACGAGCGACCTCCGAGAGACGGTCGTCGAGGTTCAGATGGATGTGAGCCGCCTCGCCGTGGTTGCGGAGCTCGACGACGAAGGGGCCGTGGGCCTCGAACCGCGTCGGGACGGCGAGCGTGTGCAGCCCGTCACGGTTGACCGCGACGGCGAGCGAATCCGTCACGTCGTAGCACACTCCCGGTACGGTTAAAAAATATACCGGTCGCGCTACGCCGTCGCCTCGTCGCGCATGTCCGGCGGCAGGAGGTTCGGGATGCCGTCCTCGATGGGGTACTCCTCGCCGCACTCGACACAGACGAGCCGCCCTTCGAGGATCTCGTCGTCGTTTTCGCGGATCACTTCGAGTTCGAGCTCGCCTTTGTCCAGCGGGCAACACAGAATGTCCAGCAGCGACTCCTTCATGCTCGCACGTCCGGCGGCGGCGGGCAAAAGTATGGCGGGTCGACGCGCCGAGCGGTCGGGCCGGCAGCTACAAACTTCTCCGGGAGAAACACGCCGACGTGACCGGCGGAACGTACACGCTCTGTATCGAACTGTCCCGCGACGCCACCGTCGAGATCGGGGCGCTCGGCGACCACCGACTCCCGGCCGGCGGGTACGCCTACACCGGCAGCGCGTTCGGCCCCGGCGGGTTCGGTCGGGTCGACAGACACTACGCGCTCGCTGCCGGGGACCGCGACACCCGCCACTGGCACGTCGATTACCTCCTCGGCCACGACGCCGCCTCGATCCGCGGGGATGTCAGGACGCCGGGGGCGGATATCGAGTGCGCCGTGGCCGACGCCCTCCCCGCCTCGCCCGTCCCCGGGTTCGGGGCCTCCGACTGCGGGTGCTCGTCCCACCTCGCCCACGACGGGGACGCGGATCGGCTCCGCGAGGCTGTCGCGACGGCCCACCGGAACGCGGGCGGCGAGGACGAGTAGCGCGGGCTACGTCTCCAACAGTTCCTTCGTCGTCCGGTGTCGTTCCCGGAACATCGGCCCGAAGCCGAGGCCGCCGAGCGGCGAGACCGCACGGCCGAGCGCCCCGCCGGGGAGCCGGTACTCGACGCGATCGGCGAGCACCGTCGCGTCGCCGTCCGCGAAGAAGCTGTGGGTGTGCTCCCACTCCGGGAAGGGACCGGCCTCCATGACGTCCTGGAACATCCCGGCCCCGTCGTCGCGTTCGCGCTCCGTGATCACTGACACCATCCGCCGCCTGGGGCCGACACCGAAGGGCCGAACCGAGAGCTCGATCCGGGATCCGGCCACGAGCTCCTCGGGGTCCGCCTCGCCGTCGGGGCCGGTGACGCTCTCGACCTCGAGGTTTATAAACCCGGGCGTCAGTGCCTCCAAGCCGTCGGTCGTCGAGTGAAACGCCCAGACCTCCTCGAACGGTGCGTCGACGCGCGTCTCGCGGCGATACGTTGCCATACCGTCGGTACGCGCCCGGAGGACAAAACCGCGCGGGTCCCGGTCGCCCGGAGGGAGGGGTCGTTATTTCAGCCGCTCCTGGAGAAAGGAGGGGTGGGCGGCCTCGACACCGTCGATAGAGAGGATCTCGTCGCGGATTATTCCGCCGACCTCGTCGCCGTCGGCGGCCCGGACCTCCGCCATCAGCATGTGGTCGCCGCTGGACGTGTACAGCGACTCCACCGCGTCGAGGTCCTTCAGCATCCGCGTCACCTCGACGTAGCGCTCGCTCGAGACGTCGACGCCGACCATCGCGATCGACTTGCCGGATAGCTTCTTCGGATCGATGTCCGCGGAGTAGCCGACGATGACGCCCTCCGATTCGAGCTTGTCGATGTACTTTCTGACGGTCGGTTTCGATACGTCGGCCCGGTTCGCGATCTCTGTGTAGGAGGCCTGGGCGTCGTCCTCAAGGACGGCCAAAATCCTGTCCTCCGTCTGCGCGCTCATACACCGATATTTTACGTCGGTGAAAAAATATCTTCCGAATCTGAAAACGGCGGCGATCCGGGGTGTCGCTCCCCGGAAGCGCCGGTTTCGACGGCGCCGTGTCGGGGCGCACCGTCGACAGCGCGCCCGGTCTCAGTACTCCTCGTAGGCCAGCGTCATCACCCACTGCGAGAACGCGTCCCCCTGAGGGGCGATCTCCTCGTCGCCGACGAACGGCGAGAGCTGATCGCCGGCCATGAGCAGCGAGAAATCCAGATCGCGGGGATCGAGGATCGGCTCCACGAAGTACGTGTTGTGGCCGTCGTAGACGGTGTCGCTCCGCTCGACGAGCCCCATCTCCTCGAGTTTGTCGACGATCCGGCTTCCCTTTCTCGAGTCGACATCGAGTTCCTTCCAGAAGTCGCTCTGGTGGATGCCACCGGTGGTGCGTATCAGTTCGAGCCCTTCGCGCTCTACCTCGGAGAGGTCGGCTTCGGCGGCGGTACTCATTGGTTTGTAGTCGGCCAGCGAGCTTTTTAAATCATTGCTTTACTCAGCGCGGCTACAGGTCCACCTCGACGGGGCGAAACGCCGTCTCGCAGGGCGGCCCGTCGGCGTACTCGAAGGCGCGATCGGCCCCGAGGCGGATCAGGGCGGACGAACGCGTTCCGAACCCCTCGCGGTGGATACAGACGCCGTAATCGTGATCCCCGAGGACCGCCCCGGCCCGGGCGGTCCACTCCGAGGGCGTCTCCCCGGTTTCGGGGGCGAGCGCCGCGCGCACCCGCTCGGCGTTCGCCGCCTGCGCCGCCCCGGCTTCGGGCCGGCGCTCCGGGCGGAACCACTCCCCGTCGAACCCGACGTTGACCACGACGTGGACGCCGGGCGCGAGCGAACGGACCGCATCGCGCTCCGCGTCGTGGGTCACGAGCAGACAGTCCTCGCCGTCGGCCGCGAGCAGGTGAAACGGGGCGTACTCCCGCGCCCGAAGCGCCGACTCGACGGTCTCGACGGCGGTCGCCGCGGACCGCGCCCCGAGCGCGTCGTCGACGAGCAGGCCACGGGAGCGCTCGCCCTCGCCCGGCATCCAGCGGTTCGTGACGCCGACGAGCACCCCCTCGGCGTTGTAGCCGAGCCACGTCCCGCCCGCCCGCCGATCCCGCGGCGCCACCACCGCCGGATCGCCGTCGCGGAGCTCCGGCGGCGACGAGGGGCGGTCCGTCGCCTCGTCGCGGTTCGCGGCGACACAGACCGGGGCGTCCTCGAAGCACTGCCAGGCAACGATGAGCGTACACACGATACGGTTGTCGGGAGCGAGGGGTAAAATCCCGTGGATCGGCTACTCGTCCGCTTCGATCAGCGCCGCGACCGCCGTCCGATCGACGGTACCGGAGGCCGTCCTGGGCACCGTCCCGGCGAAGGCGAACGTCTTCGGGATCTTGTACCCGGCCAGCGACCCCCGACAGTGGGCCTTCAACTCCGCGGCCGTCGGCGCCGCCCCCTCGACCGGGACCACGAGCGCGGCCACCCGTTCACCCCACTCGTCGTCGTCGAGGCCGACGACCGCGCTTTCGGCGACGCCAGGGTGGGTTTCGAGCGTCGCCGAGACCGCCGCGGGGTCGACGTTCTCGCCCCCGGTGACGATGGTCCCGTCGACGCGCCCGACGACGTACACCCGCCCGTCGTCGTCGCGGTACCCGCGGTCGCCGGTCCGGAGCCCGCCGTTCAGAAACCGCTCCTCGGTCGCCTCCTGGTCGAGATAGCCCGGCGTGATCATCGGTCCCGAGACGATGATCTCACCCGGGTCGCCGGCCGCACACGGCGCCCCGAACTCGTCGACGACGGAGAGCTCCGCGAACATCAGCGGGTAGCCGACGGACGCCGGGTGCGACCGGGCCTCGCTCGGGTGGGCGGTCGCGATCCCGGAGGCGGCCTCGGTCATCCCGTACGTCGGCGCGGCGGGGACGCCGCGCTCGTGGGCACGTTCGAGAAGGCCGGGCGGGCAGGGCGCGCCGCCGACGAGGACGACCCGGAGATCGGGGATCGATCCCGATTCGAGCAACCGATCCAGCATCGTCGGCACGAGCGAGACGCCGGTCGCCCCGGCGCTCCGGAGGGCTTTTATCGTCCGCTCGGGGTCGAACTCCCGCTGGACGGATAGCGCTGTCCCGTACAGTACCGACCGGTACACCGGGGCGAGCCCCCCCATGTGGTACATCGGAAGGGGAACGTGCCAGCAGTCGCCGTGGCCGACTCCGAGACGGAACGCGGCGGCGGTCGCGCTCGCGAGCACGTTCCCGAGCGTCAACACGACGCCCTTCGGCTCCCCCGTCGTTCCCGAGGTGAAGGCGACGACGAGCGGCTCGTCGAGCTCCCACTCCGGGAGGTCGAACTCGCTCGGTTGGACCGTCGAGACGCCGCGGGCGCCCCCCGTCGGTTCGTCGAGCGACACCGGCGTGTCGTCGATCGCCGCCTCCACCGCGGCCTCGGTCTCCCCCTCGCACACGACTATCTCGGGGGAGACGCGGTCGAGTCGCCGTTCGATCTCCGGGGCTGTCAGCCGGGCGTTGACCGGGACGAGCACCGCGCCGAGGCGTTGGACAGCGTGGACGGCCGCGACGAACTCGCGGCGGGTTCCCGCACAGATCGCGACGGTATCGCCGACACGGACCCCCGCGCCGGCCAGGCGCCCGGCGAGCGTCTCGACGCGGTCGTCCAACGCCGCGAACGTCCGGTCGGACTCTGTCGGATCCGCCGCCCGCAGCGCCGCCGCTTTCGGCGTCGCGTCCGCCCGGACGGCCAGCCAGTCCCGCATCGTTCCGACCGGCGGTTCACCCCGGTGGAATATTGCCTTTTCCCTGTGGGACCGCCGCGCGTCCGCCCTCGACCGTGGCGATCCCCTCGCGGAGGTCGCTCCCGAGGAGCGTCCCGGTCGCGAGCCCGCACGGCCGCACGTCCGGCAGGGAGGCGACGAGATGGACGGCGGCGGCGCGGGCGATCGCGCCGTCGATCGTCGTCGTGACGATCGCGTCGACGCCGGCGTTTCCGGCCGATCGGACCACCCCGCGAGCGACATCGACGCCGCCCAGCGCCATCGGCTTACAGACGAGGAGATCGGCGGCGTCGGCGTCGAGGACGGCGCCGAACCCACACTCGACGACGCTCTCATCGAGCGCGATATCGACGCCGCGGCCGCGCAGACCGGCGTGGGCTTCGAGCGACGACGCGGGAAGCGGCTGTTCGAGGACGGCGACACCGAGATCGGCGAGGTCGGCGAGCAGCCGCTCGGCCGTCGATCCGGTCCACTCCCCGTTGGCGTCGAGCCGGAGCTCGACGTCCGGGGCGACGGACCGAACCGCGCGAAGCCGATCGAGATCCGCCTCCGGCGCCCGGGCGCCGATCTTTAGCTTGACCGCGGGGTAGCCGGCCTCGACCGCTCGCTCGACGGCGGCGGCGGTCTCGTCCGGCGGCCCGTCACCGACCGTCGCGTTGACAGAAACGGCGTCGACGGCGCGATCACCGCCGAGATACCGGTATAGCGGCCGTCCGGCGCGCCGCGCCCTGGCATCGAGAACGGCGAGTGAGACGCCGTGTCGGGCCGCCGGCGTTCCCTCCAGACGGTCGCCGTCGATCGCACTGACCGGGTCGTCGAGGTCGCGGAGGGCCGATTCACACGTCGCATAGGGTTCGGTCCACCCCGGAAGCGGGGTCGCCTCGCCGACCCCGGGCGTCCCGTCGATCTCGACGCGCACGAGGAAGCCCCGACGCGTCCCGATCGTCCCGGAGGCGGTTTCGAGCGGCGCCGAAAGCGGCAGCGAGAACGGTTCGACCTCCATGCTCAGAGGACCGCCGGGACGGCGAGCCCGACGGCGAAGAGCGCCGAGTGGGCAAAGAGCAGTTTGCCGGTCCGTTCGAGCGCGGGGTTGAGCGCGTCGCCGTCGCGCCGTCGCCAGACGGTCGCCCCCAGCCGGACGGCGAGGGGTGCCGACAGGAGGGGCAACAGGACCGCGGCCCCGTAGCCGTCGAGCCAGAAGACGACCGGGACGGCGTAGGCGAGCCCGACCATCGCGGTCCACTCGACCCGGCTCGCGCGATAGCCGAGCACGACCGCGAGCGTCCGTTTGTCGGCCGCCTCGTCCGTCTCGCGGTCCCGGATGTTGTTGACGACGAGGATCGCCGTCGAGAGCCCGGCGGCCGGAAGCCCGGCGACGACCGCGGCTACCGGGACCGTCCCGTCGGGCACCCCGATCGGGAACGGGCCGGTGACCCTGCCGACGGCCTGGACGTAGTACGTCCCCGCAACCGCTACGAGGCCGAAGAAGACGAAGACGAAGAGGTCCCCGAGGCCGCGGTAGCCGTACGGGAGCGGCCCGCCGGTGTAGGTGATCCCGGCCGCGACGCTCGCGAGCCCGACGACGAGGATCGGCACGCCGCCGACGTAGACGAGGTAGGTGCCGACGACGATCGCCGCCGCGAACGTCGCGTACATCGCGCGTTTGACCGCCCACGGTTCGAGGATTCCGCCCGCCGTCACGCGGGTGAACCCCTCCCGATCGGCCGTGTCCGTCCCGCGGACGGCGTCGTAGTAGTCGTTGGCGAAGTTGGTGCCGATCTGCAACAGGAGCGCCCCAACGAGCGCGAAGACGGCCGCGACCGCGTCGAAGACGCCGCCCCTGACCGCGAGGCCGGTCCCGACCAACACGGGGGCTGCGGCCGCCGGCAGCGTCTGCGGGCGGGCCGCCATGAGCCACGCCCGCCGTGTCGAAACCGCCGCTGTCATCGTGTGAGGATGGGGGCGGCGTGAACATAAGTGCGGGTGTTCGGGTCCGCGGGACCGCGACACGCCGCGGCCGGGCTACGACGGGCCCTCAGTAGTGCCACTCGAACTCCCGGAACTCCGGCTCCCGCCCCTCGTTGAACGCGTCGCGTCCCTCCTTTGCCTCCTCCGTCATGTAACCGAGGCGGGTCGCCTCGCCCGCGAACACCTGCTGGCCGACGAGGCCGTCCGAGTCCATGTTGAACGCGTATTTGAGCATCCGGATCGCCATCGGCGACTTCGAGCAGATCGTCTCCGCCCACCCGTGGGCCGTCCGTTCGAGCTCCCCGTGCGGCACCGCCTCGTTGACCATCCCCATCTCGACCGCCTCCTCGGCGGAGTAGGTCTTCCCGAGGAAGAACACCTCACGGGCCTTTTTGTGTCCGATCTGTCTGGCGAGATACGCCGACCCGAACCCGGCATCGAAGGAGGCGACGTCGGGGTCGGTCTGGAGGAACTTCGCGTGCTCCTCGGAGGCGAGCGTCATATCGCAGACGACGTGTAGGGAGTGGCCGCCGCCGACGGCCCAGCCCGGAACGACCGCGACGACGGGCTTTGGGACGTGCCTGATGAGCCGCTGTACTTCGAGAATGTGAAGCCGGGGGGCCGACTGTCGTTGACTCGCGTCGGGGCTCGTCCCTGGGTTGTCCGCCTCCCCGCTCGCGGGTTTCGAGGACTCGCTTCGCTCGTCGTCGCCGTCCTCGTACTCGTAGCCCGCGTCGCCACGGATCCGCTGGTCCCCACCCGAGCAGAAGGCCCAGCCGCCGTCCTTCGGCGAGGGGCCGTTCCCGGTCAGGAGGATACAGCCGACATCCGTCTGCCGTTTGGCGTGATCCAGTGCCGTGTACAACTCGTCGACCGTCTCCGGGCGGAAGGCGTTCCGCACCGCCGGCCGGTCGAACGCGATCCGGACCGCCCCCGTCTCCGTCGAACGGTGGTAGGTGAGGTCCTCGAACTCGTCGGTGATCGGCTCCCACCGATCCGCCTCGAACAGTTCCGAAACCATTGTGCGAACTGGGGATGGGGCGGGCAAAAAGGTACGCCGTCCGGGAGCACTCGGCCCGTCCCGCGTCCCCCCGGCCGCGTTCAGCCGTCGAGCCGGTCGGCGACGCGTTCCTCCAGCGCCCGCCGCTCGTCGTGGGTTTCCCGGCTGTCCGTTTCGAACTCGATGACCTGCGTCCCGTCCGCCCCGACGGACTCACGGTACAGCTCCCGGAAGCGGCCCCGATCGTCGGTCCGGGCGAACCCGAGGTCGTACAGGTCGGCGCTGTGCTCGAAGTCGAGGCCGTGCGGCGTCCGAAACCACGTCTCGAAGCTGTCGTGGTCCTCGATCGGCAGCAGATGGAAGATGCCGCCGCCGTCGTTGTTGAGACAGACGATCGTCGCGTCGACACCGGCCCGTCCGACCGCCACCAGCCCGTTCATGTCGTGGTAGTACGCGAGATCGCCGGTCACCAGGACGAGCGGCTCGTCGACCCCGTGGCCGGCCCCGAGCGCCGTCGAGGTGATCCCGTCGATCCCGGAGGCGCCGCGGTTGCCGAGTACCGAAAGCGACGCCGCCCGAGGCTGAGCGAACCGGTCGAGGTCCCGGACCGGCATCGAGTTCGAAACGAAAAGCGTCGACGGATCGGGGGCGAACTCGACGGCGTCGGCGAGTACGGCTCCCTCCGGCGGTTCCTCGCCGCCGACGAGCGACCAGTACTCGGCCTCGAACGCCGCGACCGTCGCCGCGTACGGCCCGGGATCGCGGTCGACGGCGCCGGCCACCTCCGACGCGAACCGCGTCCCGTCGGCGACGACGAGCTCGGTCGCGGTGAACGTGGCCTCCCGCCACCCGCCGGCCGGATCGACGACGAACTGTGCGGCCCCGGAATCCCGCAGATAGTTCCGGAGCGGCTTCGACGTCGGCGACGCGCCGAACCGAACGACGACCTCCGGGTCCGCACCGAGTGCGCCGACGTAGCCGTCGTAGCCGCCGCACGCCACGTACCGACGCGTGTGGGGCCCGAACCGGTGTCCGGAGAGCGGGTCGGCGAACACCGGAAACCCGGTCGCTTCGGCGAGGGCGACGAGCGCCTCCGGGGCTGGAGCGCCGTCGTCGTCGGGACCGCACACGATGAGGCCGCTCCGTGCGTCGCCGATAGCGGTCGCGATCCGCGCCCGTTCCGGGGCCGACAGCCCGCTTCGCCCCTGCGTCACCTCGACGAACGGCCCGTCGCGTCCGACCGTGGCGGGCCGATCCGACGCGTCGAACCCCTCCGGGAGCGACCCGTCGGGAACCCCTTTCGGCGCCGCAGCGGCGTCCGCGTTCGGTTCCAGCGGTTTCCGGAGCGGAACGTCGAGATGGACGGGGCCGGGGTCGACGCCGGTCGCGGTCCCGACCGCCCGCGACAGCGCCACGCGGAGCGCGCGAAGCGGCCGGTCGGCCGCTTCCGGTTCCGGGAGCTTTCGGTACGAGCGGACCGAGTCGCCGTAGAACTTCTCCTGGTCGATCGTCTGGTTCGCGCCGCTGTCGGCCAGCTCCGACGGCCGGTCGGCGGTCAAAAGCACCATCGGCACGCGGGCGGCGTCGGCCTCGACGACCGCGGGGTGGAGGTTCGCGAGCGCGGTCCCGGAGGTACAGACGACCGGTGCCGGCGTCCCCGTTCGTTTCGCGTAGCCGAGCGAAAAGAAGGCCGCCGACCGCTCATCGAGGTGGGAGACGGCGTCGATACCGGGGTGCTCGGCGAACGCGACCGTCAGCGGCGTCGACCGCGAGCCCGGACAGAGCACCGCCGTGTCGACGCCCGCCTTCGCGAGTTCGTCGGCGACGATCCGTCCCCACAGCGCGTTGAGTTCCCCGGCCATATCGTCACTCCAACTCGTCGAGTATCGGTCGGTATTTCAGCTGGACCTCGTCCCACTCCCGGTCCGGGTCCGAGTCCTCGACGATCCCGACGCCCGCGAAAAGCGTCGCCGTCTCGCCCCTCGCGACCGCCGACCGGAGCGCGACCGCGAAGGAGCCGTAGCCGGCGGCGTCGAACCACCCGACCGGGGCCGCATACCAGCCCCGCTCGAACGGCTCGGTGTCGCGGATGGTCCGGAGCGCCTCGGTCGGCGGGAGTCCGCCGACTGCCGGGGTCGGATGCAGCGCCTCGACGAGCGTCAGCACGTGCTCGTCCTCGGCGAGCTCGGCGGTGATCGGCGTCTCGATGTGTTGGACGGTCGCCAGGCGGCGGATCGACCGCTCCCCGGCGCGTATCGAGGCGGCGTACGGCTCCAGTTGCTCCCGGACCGCGCCGGCCACGAGCTCGTGTTCGTGGACGTTCTTTTCGTCGGCCAACAGCTCCTCGGCGAGCCACTCGTCCTCGTCCGGCGTCTCGCCGCGCCCTGTCGTCCCCGCGAGCGCCCCGGTTTCGACGGTCCGTCCGTGTCGTCCCACGAGCCGCTCGGGGGTCGCCCCGAAGAACCCACCGTCCCCGTCGTCGGGGTCGAACAGGAACCGATAACAGTCCGGGTACCGCCGCCGGAGCCGCGAGAGCGTCTCCGGCATCGAGAGCCGATCGCGGAGCTCGACCCGGAGCGCCTGCGCCAACACCACCTTCCGGAGTTCGCCGGCGGCGATCCGGTCGGTCGCGGCGACGACGCTCCGCCGCCACTCCGCCTCGGAGGTCGTTCGGGTCCGTCGCAGGATCCCCGGCGGCGCCCCGAGGGGATCCGGGTCCGGGAGCGACTCCAAACGTTCGGCTTCGCGTCCGAGTCGCTCCTCGACAGTCGCGGCGTCGGCTCCCACTCCGTTGACTGTCACCCACGCTTCGTCGTCGACGTACGTCACCTGTGTCCGAGGGAGCACGAACTTCGCCCCGGGGAAGCCCGCCCACGGCCCCTCCCCGACGTGTTCGTCGTGAAAGGCGAACCCCCCGAACAGCCGCGGGCGGGCCGCGAGCGCGCCGGCGTGGACATCGCCGACGGCGAACAGCTCGTCGGCGGCGTCCCGGACATCCCGGAACCGGTCCGGGCCGTCCGCCCGGATCGTCGTCGCCGCACCGCTTCCGACGACTGTCGCCTCGTCGGGTGCGGCCCAGACGGTTCGCGGTGCGTCGGTAACGGAAAGCACCGCACGGCGGTCCGGGACGGTCGACAGCCGGGCCGCCCGGCTCACAAGCCCCGCGGTCCGCGGGGCCGTCTCCTCGCTACCCAACGGTTCCATTGTCGGCGGTTGGACCCCCACGGTCTTAGGTCCCGTGTTCGTCGACAGCCGTCCGGGCGTTACAGCTTCGACTCGGCGTCGTCGGCGAGCTCCTCCATCCGCTTGCCGATCCGGCCGGCATCGGAGAACTCGTCCTCGGCCATCACGTTCGCCAGGGCGTTCCCGAGGACGAACACCGCGTGTTTGTGCTCGCTCTTCGATTTGTGGACATCGTCAGGTGTCACGTCGAGCTCGCCGTACGGATCGAACACGGAGTCGTCGATGGCGTCCATTCCATCGAAATGCTCCATTATCGAAACCATCTTTGCGTGCAGCTCGAGTAGCTCGTCTTTATGCATACTTGTGAGTACTGCTACCGGCCGCTTAACACTTGTGCGGGATGAGGGGGCATACGAAGGCGGTTTCGCAGGGGAACCGCGTTCAGAAGACGTACTCGTCGTCGTGGCCCATCATGCCGTCCTCCTCGAACCCCGGTTCGTCGTCGTCGATCGGGCCGCTCGTTTTGTACGCCCGAAGCCCGGTCGACAGCAGCTCCTCGATGGCCTCCTCCCGGTTTACGAACTCGCCGTCCTCGACGAGCTGTGCGATCTGCATTTCGAGATGCTCCGGGACGGTCAGTTGTACCTTCGGCATCGGATCGTTTTCGGGTTGGTGCATAGGGTATTTAATTCTGTCGAGTGATTTTCGTCCCCGACAAAATCGATACGGGAATATAGAAGGAAATTTTTCGTATTCGCTATCCGTTTTACTCAAACGGGTGAACGTCGCCCGGCTCGGAGACCCCCTCATTTGTGCCCATCCCGGCGCATCTATGTATCGCGGCCCCCAACCGATCGCTATGCGGGACGTTACTGATATCCACGAGACGGCCGGCGGCGAGCGCCTTCCCCCCGGACAGCGGGAAACGTCCGAGTTTCCCGTGCTCTCGAAGGGCGGGACTCCCTCGATACCGTCGGACCCCACCCTCGACGTGTGGGGTGCCGTCGACGACGAGCGGTCGATCCCCTTCGAAGCGCTCGAAGACCTCGGGAGCGAGCGCCAACGACAGGACTTCCACTGCGTGACCGGCTGGTCGCGGCTCGGCTGTATCTTCGGTGGGCTGCCGTTCCCGACGCTCGCCGACGCCGTCGGGATCGACGACGACGCAAGCCACGTCCTCTTTCACGCCCACGACGGCTACACGACCGACCTCCCGCTTTCGGAGTGCCTGCACGAGGGGGTCCTACTGGCGTGGGAGTTCGACGGTGATCCGCTTCCCGGCGATCACGGTGGCCCCCTCCGTGTCGTCACGCCACACAAGTACGCCTACAAAGGTGCGAAGTGGCTCTCGGGGATCGAGTTCCTGACCGAGCGGACCCCCGGGTACTGGGAGCAACGCGGCTACTCCGGGACGGCCGACCCGTGGAAGGAGGAACGGTACGTCTGAGACGGGGGCCAGCACGGAGAACCGGCCCCATCGGTCGTTCCGAGCGATGAGACGGGCGGAAGGGTTAACCCCTCCCGAATCACCCATTCAGGTATGGCTGGTCCCACGCGCGTGTTACTCGTCGACGACGACCCCTCTCTCGCCGATCTCATGGCGAGCCAGCTTGGGGACCTCGACAGGGGGTTCTCCGTACAGGTCGAAACCGACCCCAACGACGCCCTCGAGGCGGTCGAGGCGGGGCAGGTCGATTGCGTCGTCAGCGACCACCACATGCCGCAGATGACGGGGCTTGAGCTGCTCCGGTACGTTCGCGAGATGGATGCCGATCTACCGTTTATCCTTTTCACTGCCCGCGGGAGCGAGGAGATCGCGAGCGATGCGGTCTCGGAGGGGGTGACGGACTACTTCCGGAAGCGCCGCGGCTCCGACCAGTGGCGGGTGCTCGCGAACCGCATCGAGAACGCGGCGGCGAGATACCGGGCGGAGGAGGCCGTCCAGCGCCGCGAGGCCGCCCTCCGGCAGCTCGCCCGAACCGTCGTCGACAGCGTGTCGACGCCCGTCGAGGCGCTCTGTGAGCTCGGCCGTGAGACGCTCGACGTCGAGTACGGCGCCCTCATCACGGACACCGACGACGGGATCGAGATCCTCGTCGAGAGCGTCGACGGCGACCTCCCTTTCGCCACCGGCTATAGCGTCCCGGTGTCGGACGATATCGGGGCGCTCACCGTCGACGGCAACGGCATGGTCGCGGTCGCCGGGGGCGAGGGATCGAACGACGAGTTCTCCTCGTACATCGCGATGCCGGTGTACGTCGGCGACCGCCGCCACGGGACGCTCTGTTTCTGTGATCGCGGTGACCGGGTGGCGTTCGGCGACTGGGAGCGGGCGTTTGTCGAGCTGCTCGGCGACTGGCTCGGCCACGAACTGACGGGCGAGTGGGCCAGGGAGCAAAACGAGACGGCCGACATCGCGAGGGATCGGGTCCGGGGCGCTCTCGACGCGCTCGAGGACGGCGACGGCGACGCGGTCCGTGAGGAGCTGCTCGCGATTCAGGAGCTCCTCGATCGGGGCCCATCCTCCACGACCTCGGTCTCGATCGAGCTCTCCTGAGGCCGGCGTCAGCCTTCCTCGCGGCGTCCGGCTACGCAGTCCTCAAGCGGCGCCATGAGCTCGTCGGCGACGGTGTACGGGTCCGTCTCTTTCCGCAGCACCCGATCGATGTAGCCTTCGAGCCCGCCGCGGGCTGAGAGCTCCTCGGTCAAAAGCGATGCCGTGTCCTCCCGGAGCAGGGTTTTTATTTCGGCCTCGTAGCGCTGTCTGGCCTGGCTCTCGAGTTCGCCGCTCTCGACCAGCCAGGCGACGTGTTCTTCGATCGTTTCGAGGAACTCCTCGACGCCGTCGCCGCTTTTCGCGACCGTCTCGACGACCGCCGGCTCCCAGCCGCCGTCGCGGTCGTCATCGCCGTCGCGGTCGTCGCTGTCCGCGAGGGTATCGGCCCCGTGGTGACCGGCCATCGGCGACGCATCGCGCATTCCGATCATCTCCTTGAGCTCCATGACGGTCCTGTTCGCGCCGTCGAGATCGGCCTTGTTGACGACGAATATGTCGGCGATCTCGAGGATCCCGGCTTTGAGCATCTGTACGTCGTCGCCCGAGCCGGGGGGGACCAACACGCAGACCGTATCGGCCGTCTTGACGATCTCGATCTCGTTTTGGCCGGCTCCGACGGTCTCGACGATGATCTTGTCCTTGCCGAAGGCGTCGAGCGCCTTCACCGCGTCCGTCGTCGCCGTCGAGAGCCCGCCGAGCGAGCCACGTGCCGACATCGATCTGAAGAAGACGTCCATATCGCCGACGTTGGAGGCCATCCGGATCCGGTCGCCGAGCACCGCCCCGCCGGTGAACGGCGAGGACGGGTCGATCGCGATCACGCCGACGGTCTCGCCGCGGTCGCGGTACGTCGCCGCCATCTTGTCGACGAGCGTCGATTTACCGGCCCCGGGGGAGCCGGTGATCCCGATTACCTCGGCGTCGCCGGTGTGCCCGTGCAGCTGCGAGACGAGATCCCGATACCCCGGCGACCGGTCCTCGATCTTCGAGATAACGCGCGCGAGCGCACGGTGCTTTCCGGCCAAAAGCTCCTCGATGAGGGCGTCATCCGACATCTATCGGTCCGGCACGTTCTCGCGGACGAACTCGATCGTCTCCTCCATCGTCGAGCCGGGGCCGAAGATCTCGGCGACGCCGGCCTCGTAGAGCTCCTCGCGGTCGTCGTCGGGGATGATCCCGCCGACGATCACAAGCGTGTCCTCGAGGGCGTCGTACTCCTCGAGCCCGCTCAGGATCTTCGGAACGAGCGTGTCGTGTGCGCCCGAGAGGATCGAGATGCCGAGCACGTCGACGTCCTCCTGGACGGCCGCCTGGACGATGTCGTCGGGGGATTTGTGTAACCCGGAGTAGATAACCTCGAAGCCGGCGTCACGGAACGCCCGCGCGATGACGTGTGCGCCGCGGTCGTGGCCGTCGAGGCCGACTTTCGCAACCAGACAGCGGATGGTTCGCTGTCCCTGTTCCGTGCTCATAGTTCACAGTACCGGGGGGCAGGTGTTTGAGTTTAACGGAGACGAGTTCCGGTTCCGATCCGGCTGTACTAGCGCAATCTCGGTTGGACTCGGCGCGTCGGCGAGTGTGACGCCCCCACAAACTGCCTGCCGCTTCGATGGGTTTATGAATCGCGTCGGGATACTTCAAGATGCGTTTGAGGGCTCGTAGATCAGCGGTAGATCATCCCCCTGGCACGGGGAAGGCCCCGGGTTCAAATCCCGGCGAGTCCATTCGTCTCACTTCGTTCGACTCATTCCCTCACCGACCTTCGCAAACCCTTCGGGTTTGCTCAGTCCCGGCGAGTCCATTTATAAATCTAATCGCCAGATAGCGGCTGGGCTTTTATATTTAATCGCCAAGAGAGTTCATCACGATTCGTGTCAGGGATGTTCGCCGGCTTGCGATTCGTAGATTCAACTCACAGAGCTAGTGAGGTAATCATCATTGAGTGTGTTACTCAGACATATCTGCTTTGCTCGCAAATACATCTGATCGGACTCCCGAGACAAGGTTTACGTATATACGCACGCAAAGCAACAGTATATGTCTGACGCAGACATGGCGACAGGAGACGACGGGCCGGAAATGGTTCAGATCAATCTTCGGCTCAGCAAGGCGTTCCTCGAAGACATTGACGCGACGTGGAAAGAACAGGGCTTCAATTCGCGGAGCGAATTTCTCCGGTATGCAGCCCGTGACGCGGTGAAACATCCCGAGTTCTCCCGTGAGGGATGGAAACAGATCGCAGCGAGCGAACACGAACTCCGTTCCGGTGATGCCGAACTCGTGTCGCGTGAAGAGGTCGTCGAGATGATGGATCGGAACGACGATGCCGGGTGAGGACGACTGGAGTTGGACGTTCGCGCCACGGGCTGCTGACCGGTTCGATTCGCTCGATCCACACGTCCAAGATCGAATCATATCGAAACTCGACGAGGTGGTCGAGTCCGAATGGCGCGAGCCCGGAGCGTTTCTCGAACCGCTGACTGGCGGCCCGTTTTCGAAACTCCGAATCGGACAGTATCGGCTCGCCTGCACACTCGATCGTAGTACGTCTGTGTTAGAAGTTCACCGTATTGAACATCGAAGCGGGGCCTATACTGCTAACGATGATTAAGCACCAACATCAAAATCGCTAGACTACGGTGGGCTTAAAACGAATCTTTCACGCCATGTGACGAAATCCCGGCGAGTCCATCCGTCTCACTTCGTTCGTTCAGTCATTCCCTCACCGACCTTCGCAAACCCTTCGGGTTTGCTCAGTCCCGGCGAGTCTATTTATATACCTAAACCGACAGACAGCGGCTTGGTATTTATATTTTCACTGCCAGAGAGTTCGTTACGATTCGTGTCGGGGGTATTCGCCGGCGTGCGATTCGTGGATTCAATACCGGATGTCTAAGAGAACATCAATCGCTTATTGACGTTTAGCCAGCGCTCCTTCGGCACTCATCATTCGTACACAGTATCCCGAGTATCAATCTCTAACACTCGGAGTTAATTTTGTGATTTCACCCAGTCGATAATTGCGCGGCGTTTTCCGATGCGAAGCGAATACCCGTCTCGCCCTTTCAACGGTTTTAAATGCCGATCCGGGTTCTCACCAGCACCTTCTAGCTTCGATCGAATCCGAGTCTCGATGTCGTTCGGGAGTCTCTGCAGTTTCTTCTCAACGTCGGGGTGCAACAGAACCGTCGCCATACGCCGCTACAGTTCGCTCCACTCGTCGCTTTCCTTCCGCGCATCGACCGTCTCGGCGGTTTCGGCATCGAGTTCCGGGGCGACTTCGGCCCACCATCCGACGGCCCGAGCGCCGAGTTTCTTCCGGCTCACGAGCCCCGCTTCGGCCATTGTTTCGAGGCGGTTACGAACTGCTTCAGCCTTCGGCTTCGGTGCGGTCGGCTCCGGGGCCACAAGACACATTCCGGCGACCACCCGACCCGGTGGATATGGCGCTCTCCAGTGGTGTTCACGCCCGCCTGACCGTCGACGCCGACTGTGCGCTGGCGTCGGCGCTGACGCGACACAGCGTTCTCCGGTTTACACCCGGGGACCCGCCACAGGTGATACTGAACGACCCCGACGACGGCGCGTTCGAGGGTGCGTTCGACCCGATCGTCCGTGACGGCGAGACCGTCGTCTGCCGCGTCGACACGGCCGAACTCAACTCCGACGAGCGGGCACGGCATCTCGCGACCGGCTTCAGCCGGCTCCCGGCCGAGCCGTACAACCTCCGCTGGCAGGGCGACCACCTCCGGGTCTGTATCGCCGCGCGCGACGACGACGAGCTGCAGGCGACGGTACGCCGGCTCGAAACGGTCGGGTTCGACGTTCGACTGAGACAGCTCACCACGGCCGACGCCGATATCGAAGGCGACACGGCGGTCGTGGACCTCTCCGCGCTGACGGAACGGCAGCGACGGCTCGCGGAACGGGCCGCGGACGCGGGGTATTTCGACCCCGACGGTGCGACCGCGGAGGGGGTCGCGACCGAACTCGACATCAACAAGGCCACGCTGTCCGAGCATCTCCGGTCGGTACAGCGGGAACTCATCCAGCAGACGTTCGGGAGTTGATACGGGATCCTCGCGACGAACCGGTGGATACCCCGGGGGTCGTACCGCTCGGCTTTGGTGCTGTATCCGCGAGCGCTCCCCGGATATAAAAGACCGAACTGTTCGCCACCACTCGGATCCCACCTCCGCCGCTACGTTCGAGTGTGCCGATGACACCAACTCGACGAACGTACCTGAAAGGCGCCGGCAGTATCGTAGCGGCAAGCGGGCTCGCGATACCGGCGACGGCCGCGGAACCCGAGTGGCGAACGGTCGAGACGCCGATCGACGAGGAGCTTCACGGGGTCGTCGACGCCGCCGACGTTCCGTACGCGGTCGGCGGCAACGGCGTCGCCGTCCGAGCGGGTGCCGACGGCTGGGAGCTCGTTTTCGACGGCGGCCCGACCGGAAACGGGAACGATCTCTACGGCGCCGGGACGACGGACGACGACGAGCGCGTCTGGGTCGTGGGCGCAAGCGGCGCGATCGGCGAATACGACACGACCACCGGATCGCTCGCGGACTACTCGGCGCCGAACGACGTGACGAACAATTTTAACGATGTCGCGGTGACCGGCGAGGCCGGCGACGCGAACGTCTACGTCGCCGGCGACTCGGGGAAGATCTACTACAGCTTCGAGAACGGCGAAACCGGATCCTGGAACGAGCTGACGCCGGGCAGCGGCGCGGCGGTGCACGATATCGACTTTTATGAGGACCGTGCTGGCAACGCCATCGACGGCGATCAGACGGTGTTTTCCACCGACGACGGCGGGACGTACGATCCGATCGGCGTTGAGGACGCCGATCACGCGTTCTCCGGGCTGACCGCCGCGGCGCCCGACGCCGTGACTGTCGTCGGCGGCGGCGGGACCGTCCTCGAGTACGACGGTGCCGGCTGGACGCGGACGGATCTCGGGGACGCACAGCTCAACAGCGTCTCCGGCCGTGATCTCGTCGCCGGCGAGGGCGGGGCGGTCTTCAGGCGGACCGACGGGTGGGCACAGGAGGCGACGCCGACCGGCGCGAACCTGTCCGACATCGTCGCCGGCGATACGGACGTTGCCGTCGGCGCCGGCGGCGTCGTCCTCGAAACGTAACCGGGGACGACCGGCGGTTTCAAGCCGCCGACCCCCCAACCTCGGGTAATGGGAAACGCGGATCTCAGGGACCTCGCCGTCATCGAGCCGACGACCTTCGAGGACCTCGCGGGGTCAGTCGTCGCGATCGACGCCCACAACTGGCTGTACCGGTATCTGACGACGACGGTCCGGTTCACGTCGGGATCGGCCTACACGACCGACGCGGGCGAGGAGGTGGCGAACCTCATCGGGATCGTTCAGGGGCTTCCGAAGTTCTTCGAGGCCGACGTGACCCCCGTGTTCGTCTTCGACGGCGGCGTGACGGAGCTGAAAGACGACGAGGTCGAAAAGCGACGCGACCAGCGCGAACGCTACGAGGACGAACTCGAGGCCGCCCGGGCGGGCGAAACCGACGCCGACGCGGCCGAGATCGCGACGCTCGAATCCCGGACCCAGCGGCTCACGGGGACGATACAGACGACTACCCGCGAGCTGCTCGCTTTGCTCGACGTGCCGATCGTCGAGGCCCCTGCCGAGGGGGAGGCTCAGGCCGCACACATGGCCCGGTACGGGGACGCCGACTACGTGGGATCGGAAGACTACGACGCGTTGCTTTTGGGGGCGCCGTACACGCTCCGGGGGCTGACGGGCAAGGGCGATCCCGAGTGTATGGATTTCGAACGCACGCTCGCGGAGCTGGATCTGACGTGGGAGGCGCTCGTCGACGCCGCGATCCTGATGGGCACCGACTTCAACGACGGGATCGACGGCGTCGGACCGAAGACGGCGGTGGCGCTCCTGCGGGAACACGGCGACCTGTGGGGCGCACTCGAAGCCCGCGGCGAGTCGATCCCGAACGCCGACCGGATCCGGGCGCTGTTTCTCGACCCGGCGGTCACGGACGAGTACGACTACGACACCGATCTCGACCCCGACGTCGCGGCGGCAAGACGCTACGTCACCGAAGAGTGGGAGATCCCCACGGAGGCGGTCGAACGGGGCTTCGAACGGATCGAGGAGTCGGTCGTCCAGACGGGGCTTGACCGCTGGAGCTAACGGCGGGCTTTTGGTTGCCGCGATCACACTACCTCCTATGACTCCCGAAGAAGTCGAGACACGGATCGAAGCGGCACTCGACGACTGCGAGGCGACCGTCGAACGGGCCCGAGGCAAACACGACGACGATCACCTCCAGGCGACCGTCGTCTCGCCGGCCTTCGAGGGGCACTCCCTCGTCGACCAACACCAACTCGTCTACGACGCCCTCGGGGAGGCGATGACGACCGACATCCACGCCCTGGAGCTCACCACCCGGACGCCCGAGGCGTAACCCCCTTTCGACCGGCGCGTGCGCGTCCTCAACTACCTCGAACTCGAACCACGGCTCCGCCGCAGCGGGATCGAGACCGCGGTCCGGAACCAGCGGGCCGCGCTTGCCGACTCGTCGGTTCTGGTTGATACATCGCCGTGGCGCGGCGGGAGCCCGTTGACGGCGGCCCGAAGCCGGCTGCTCGGCGGGAAGGCCTTCGAAACGTACGATCTCGCGCACTGTCATCTCCCCGGTCCCGGAACGATCGCCGTCGCCGAACACGCCCGCCGTAACGGGATCCCGCTCGTTCTGCACGCACACGTCACCCGCGAGGACTTCGCCGGGAGCTTCCGCGGGTCGACGGCCGTCGGGCCGGTCCTCGAACGGTATCTCCGGTGGCTCTACTCGCGGGCCGATCTCGTTTTGTGCCCGAGCGAACACACCGCGTCCGTCCTCGAATCGTACCCGGTCGCCGCGCCGGTTCGGCCGATCACCAACGGCGTCGACATCGATGCTCTCCGTGGGCACGACGCGCTGCGCGAGCGGTACCGCGACCGATACGGCCTCGACGGCGTCGTGGTCTTCGCCGTCGGCAACGTCTTCGAGCGGAAGGGCGTCGACACGTTCTGTCGACTCGCCCGCCGAACCGACCACGAGTTCGTCTGGTTCGGCCCCTACGACACCGGTCCCCACGCCACTCCGACGATCCGTCGGCTGATCCGAAACCCGCCGCCGAACGTCACGTTCACCGGCTGGATCGACGACATCCGCGGCGCGTACGGCGCGGGCGACATCTACTGTTTTCCGACCCGCGCCGAGAACCAGGGCATCGCGGTGCTCGAAGCGATGGCCTGCGGCGCGGCGGTCGTGTTGCGCCGGCTGCCGGTGTTCGAGGGGCTCTACACCGACGGCGAGGACTGCCTACTGTGCGAGACGCTCCCGGAGTTCGAGGCGGCGATCGAACGGCTCGCGTCCGACCTCGATCTGCGGCGTCGCCTCGGGCGGAACGCGACGGCGACCGCGCGCTCGCACGGTCTCGACCGCGTCCGTCGGGAGCTCGAATCCGCTTACGCCGAGGTGTGTGATTCGGCCGCCCCGAACGAACACACAACCGATTAATCCCCCGTCGTGCAACCGACGGCCATGCGGACCGTCGCGGCGTTCACCGACACGTACCTGCCGACGGTCAACGGCGTGAGCTACACCGTTCGGACGTGGCGCGATCGCTGGCGAAAGCGCGGCGGGGAGATGGCCGTCGTCTACCCGGAGGCCTCCGGCCGACCGTCGACGACCGGCGAACACCCCGTTCCGAGCGCACCGCTCCCGTTTTATGAGGGGTTCCGGTTCGCGGTGCCGGCCGTTCCCGACGGAGTCCGTTCGGCCGACCCGGACGTCGTTCACGCACACACGCCGTTCGCGCTCGGGCTCGCCGCACGGCGACTGGCGGGCGACCTCGACACGCCGCTTGTCGCTTCATATCACACCCCGGCCGGCGAGTACGCGAGGTACGTCAGCGAGACGCTTGCAGCCCCGATAAAACGCGTGACGGACGGGTACGAGCGGTGGTACTTCGACGGCGCGGACGCGATCGTCGTCCCCTCCGAGACCGCCGCCGCCGCGATCGGCGCGATCGACCCGCCAGTGCACGTCGTCTCCAACGGCGTCGACACCGATCGGTTCCGCCCCGCCGACGAACGGGCCGTCGTCGAGTTCAAACGCCGGCACGGCCTTCCCGAGGGACCGCTCGTCGGCTACACCGGCCGCCACGGCCACGAAAAACGGCTCGGGGAGCTACTCGACGCGACGGCGGGACTGGAGGCCGGGCTCGTCCTCGCCGGCGACGGTCCGGCGCGGCCGGAGCTCGAACGCCGCGCTGAGGGCCGTGAGGACGTCTCCTTTCTCGGCTTTCTCGACCGCGCCGAACTCCCGGCCTTCTATTCGGCTCTCGACGCCTTCGCGTTCCCCAGCCCGGTCGAGACGGAGGGGCTCGTGGCGATCGAAGCGATCGCCTGTGGGACCCCGGTCGTCGCCGTGGCTGCCGGAGCGCTGACCGAAACCGTAACCGACGGCGAAACCGGTACCCACTTTCCGCCCGGCGACACCGACGCGTTCCGTGACGCGATCGAACGGACGCTCGCGGCGGCCGACCGCCTCCCGACCGGGCTCGACGAGCGCCGGCGGCGGCTGTGTGTCGCCCGATCGATCGACGAACTCGAAGCCGTCTACGACGATGTCGACGGCTGACGGCGCTCAACAGCGGCGCTCGCAGATCCGGTCGATGATCCCTCCCGTCGAAAGGAGCTCCGTTTCGCGGTCGGCCTCGCGTGCGGTGGCCCGAACGACCGCACAGTCGATCCCGTTCTCGGCCAGCATGGCCGCGACCGACTCCTCGCCGTGGTGTTGATCGTGACCCAGAACGATCACGTCTGGATCGATCTCCCGGATCGGAACCAGAAAGTCCTCCGGGTGCCCGAGCCGGGCGTCGTCGACCGGATCCAGCGCCGCGACCATCTCGCGTCGCTGTCGCTCGGGAACCACCGGCGCGGGCTTGTGGGTGACGTTCTCGGCACGGGCGACGATAACGTCAAGGTGGTCGCCGCGCGATTTCGCGTCCGACAGGTAGTGGAGGTGGCCGGGATGGAGGATGTCGAACGTTCCCTGTGCAACGACCCGTTTCATCTGAGCTCCCGGTCGATATCGGCCTGTGTAAAGTCGAAGAACTGCTCGTCCGGGATATCGACGTTCAACACGTCGAGCTGTTTCGGCTGTCCCTCCCGGTCGAAGGCACGCCAGTCGCCCCGGCCGTAGGGTGCCCCAACGATAATGTGTACCTGTCCCCTGCCGAACGTCGCCAGATCGGCATCACTCGGCCGTAACACACCGTTCGGGTGCGAGTGGACCGAGCCGACGCTGTCGAGATCGTTCGGCATGTACGTCGGTTTGAACTCCGCGCTCGTCGGATTCGTCTTCGTGCCGGGGGCCAAGAGTACGTCGGTGACGACCGTTCCGTCCCGATCGAGCCCGAGCGTCCGGGCGTCCTGCCCGCGGAGCTGTCCCATGTACTCGTTCGGGTGTGAGTCCTCCGACGCCTGCAGCGCGAGCTGGAGGGCGTCGTCCGCGATCCCGATGATCTCGCTCGACCTGAAAAGCGTCGGTTTCCACAGCGACCCGAGCAGACCCATACACCTACGTCGGGTCGCCCGACAACTAAGCGTTCCGGGTTTGCCGGATTTCGAGGGTCGGGCGATGTTCCGAGCGACCGCTACATGCGGGACAGCCTGTACCGAACCCGGATACAACACGCTTAAAACTCCAAAGAACCCACGTTTCGACAATGACTTCATCCGCTGCCGGACACGGCTCCGCCGACGGGGTCGCGAAGGATCTCGCATCCGGCTGTACGTCCGACGACATCGAGGAAGGTGGCCGCTACGTGGCGACGGTGAACGGGATCGTCGAGTACGGCGTCTTCGTCGACCTCTCGGAGAACGTCTCCGGGCTCGTCCACGAGTCGAAACTCGACAACACCTACGAGGTCGGCGACGAGATCGTCGTCGAACTGGTCGAGATCCGCGAAAACGGTGATCTCGGCTTCGACGAGGTGGGGGCCGACCCCGAGACCGTCGATAGAACCGACGTTTCCCATGGCGAGCGCGTCGAGATCGGGACCCTGGACGATCGAACCGGCGACGCGGTGTACGTCGAGGGCGACGTGGTACAGATCAAACAGACCGCCGGCCCGACGGTGTTCTCCGTCCGGGACGGCACGGGTATCGTTCCCTGCGCCGCCTTCGAGGAGGCGGGCGTCCGCGCCCACCCCGAAGTCGAACTCGACGACACGCTCCGGATCGCCGGAACGGTCGAAGCCCACGACGACGCCCCACAGCTCGAAGTCGAGACGCTCACCGTTCTCGAAGGGACCGAACTGACGGCCGCAAGGGAGCGGATCGACGAGATCGTCGATGCGGCCGCGACCCCGGCCGATCCCGAGCCGCTCATCGAGTGGCCGGCCTTCGACGCGCTCCGGGAGGACCTCGCGAGCGTCGCCCGCAGCCTCCGGCGGGCCGTCCTCGACGGCCGCCCGATCAGGGTCCGACACCACGCCGACGGCGACGGGATGTGCGCCGCGTTGCCCGTCCAGCTCGCGCTCGAACGGTTTATCGGCGACGTTCACGCCGACCCCGACGCCCCGCGGCACCTGTTCAAGCGGCTCCCCTCGAAGGCCCCTTACTACGAGATGGAGGACGTGACCCGCGATCTCAACTTCGCCCTGGAGGACGAGGCCCGACACGGCCAGCGGCTCCCGCTCCTGTTCATGGTTGATAACGGCTCGACGGAGGAGGACACGCCGGCATACCGGGCGCTCGCGCAGTACGACATCCCGATCCTCGCCGTCGACCACCACCACCCGGACCCGGACGCGGTCGGCCCGCTGCTCGAAGAACACGTCAACCCCTACCTCCACGGCGAGGACTACCGGATCACGACCGGGATGATGTGCGTCGAGCTGGCCCGGATGATCGACCCCTCGATCACCGACGATCTCGAACACGTTCCCGCCGTCGCCGGGCTCGCCGACCGATCGAAGGCCGACGCGATGGAGCAGTATCTCGATCTCGCCGAATCGGCCGGTTACGGGACTGACGAGCTGAACGACGTCGTCGAGGCCCTCGATTACGCCGCCCACTGGCTCCGGTACAGCTCCGGGCCGAACCTCGTCAGCGACGCGTTGGACCTCGACTGTGACGACCACGAACGGCACCTCGAACTCGTCGAGTTCCTCTCCTCGCGGGCCCGGCGTGACGTCGAACGCCAACTCGAAGACGCCGAGCCACACGTCGAACACGAACGCCTCGACAACGACGCCCACCTCTACCGGCTCGACGTCGAGAACCACGCCCGGCGGTTCACGTATCCGGCGCCCGGAAAGACGACCGGCGAGCTCCACGACCGGAAAGTGACCGAGACCGGTGACCCGGTCATCACCATCGGGATCGGACCGGACTTCGCCGTCCTCCGATCCGACGGCGTCCGGCTCGATATCCCGAACATGGTGACTGAACTGCAGGCCGAGCTTCCGGGTGCGGGCGTCTCCGGCGGCGGCCACCTCGTCGTCGGCTCGATAAAGTTCGTGCCGGGGGCCCGCGAGCGGGTGCTCGACGCGCTCGTCGGGAAGATGGAAGCGGCGGAGCTCGACGCGGAGCTCCGAAGCACGCTGTTGCGCGACGACGGCTGATCACCACTGCCAGTCAGTCACCGTCTCCCGCCCGACGAACGACAGCCGCCGGAACAGCAACAACGCTCCGCTCGCGGCCGCCGCGGCGGCCGCTAACACTCCGGCCGGAACCGTTCTGTCGCTACCGTCCGCCCAGTCGTCCTCGAAGACCGACGCGTAGTAGCTCGCCGCGTCCGGGCCCTCCAGAGCCACGAGCACCTCCCGGTTGTCCGAGGCCGCCGAACGGACCCAGTTGAGGCTCCCGACGACGACGGTGTCGTCGGCGATCACACCCTTCGTGTGGAGCTTCCCGTACCCCGCCGACTCGTCGATCCGGGCCTCGAGATCCCACCCTTCGGACTCGGCGCGTCGGTTCAACCAGGCGACGAGCTCGGCGTTGTCGTCCTCGACGTACCAGCTTCCGTCGAGGTGGATCCGCACCCGAACCCCGCGGTCGGCAGCCCGGAGTGCGGCCCGGAGGAGCTCGTTTTCGCGGCTGTCGATCCGCACCTGCTGGACGAGCAACCGGTCGTCGGCTCCGTCGATCGTCGAGACGAGTTCGCGTGCGGCGTTGTCCGGGGCGACGAGGACGGTCGCCGCCTCGAGGTCGATACGCTCCGGCTCGTGGCGCGGCTCGAACGACCCGAGCGCGGGATCGGCGGCGACGAACTCCCGACCCTCCCTGTACTCGGACCAGGGCGTCGCCGCCCGCCACGTCCAATCACTCCCGTGAACTGACCGCAGCGTGTCAGCCGCGTCGTCGGCATCCAACACGACGCTCCACCCGCGGCTCGCCGCCCCGCCCGTCCCGGCCGGTTTGAAGTTCTCAGTCGAGACGAGCGCCCGGTCGTCGACGACCGCGTACTTCGGGTGGTGGTGACGGTATCGGGTGTGCGAGCCCGCGAGGAGCCGAACCTCGACACCGGCGGCCGAGAGCCGATCGAGCTGTCGGGCTTGGGCCTCCGAGAGCCCGCCGACGGGTGCCCCATCGAGCAGCAGCCGAACGTCGACCCCGTCATCGTCGGCGTCGAGCAACGCGTCGGCGATCCGGCCTGAAGTGAACGTATACCCGGCGAGGTGGATCCTGTCCTCGGCGGACCGAAGCAGTTCCACGGTCCGGTCCGGGGCGTCGGGGAGGACGAAAGCGGTCGCCGCTCCGCCCTCGATGTCCACCGGCTCGTGGTCGGTCGCCCCGACTGGCCGCCACTCCCCCGCCTCGAAGTCGCGGATCTCCGACTCCGGGGCGGTGGGGTACTGTGCGGTCGCGACCGTCCGCCCGCCGGCTTCGAGCGCCACCCGGTCGCCGTCGTCAGCCAACAGTAACCGGCCCGAAAGCGGCTCGACCCGGTGGTCGGTGTCCGATCGGGCGTGGTCCGGTTCCGGGGAGAACGCGACGGTACCGTCGAACGTCCGGTTCGGGAGCCGGGCCGTCGCCGTCCCGTCGGTGATCGTCCACCCGGTCGTGTCGGTCGGCGTCTCGAACCTGACGGCGACGAACTCGCCCGGATCGCCGTGTGCCACCGGGTTCGGATACGCGCCGACGATCGTCGCGTTCGCCGGCTCGGCCGGGGGTGTGTCGCTCGCGCCCGCGTGGCCGGACGCGACGGCCGCACCCGCGGCGGCCGATCCGACCAACAGGGCACAGGTGATCGCGGCTACGAGGACCGTTCGTCCGGGCACGGGGGTTCTGGCCCCGTCCCGGGATAAAAAAGACGGGGTGGCGTCAGCCGGTGCTTTTCATACCGGCCGCGATCCCCTTGACCGTCATCCGGAGCGCCCGCTCCTCGGCCTCGGAGCGGTCCGAACGTGCCAGAAGCTCCAGCTGTAGCATGTTCAACGGATCGACGTACGGGTTCCGCCGCCGGAGGCTCTCCTCGAACCACCCCGAGAGGGGGAGCCCGTCCGCGCCGGTGATCTCGCCGACGAGCTCGACGGCCCGCTCGTACTCCGAACGGATCTCCCCGAAGATGCGTTCCTCGAGGTCGTCGTCCGCGAGAGAGGCGTACTCCGTCGCGACCGTCATATCCGTCTTCGCGAGCGCGATGGCCGCGTTGTCGAGCATCGTCCGGAAGAAGGGCCACGACTCGTACATCTCCTCGAGCGTCCCGATATCGCCGCCGTCGTCGAGGTAGGCGTCGAGCCCGGTCGCGAGGGAGTACCAACCCGGGACGATACACCTCGCCTGCGTCCACGCGAACACCCACGGGATCGCCCGCAGGTCCTCGACGGTCCGCTCGCCGCTTCTGGAGGCGGGCCGGGAGCCGAGGTTGAGATCCTCGATGACCGTTATCGGCGTCGCCTGCTCGAAGAAGGAGACGAACCCCTCGGCGTCGAGGAGGCCCTGATACGCCTCCCTTGCGGCCTCGGCTCCGGTCTCCATCGCCTCGATCCACTCCGTCTCGACCGGCTCCGTCGGCCGGTCCATCGCCCCCTTGCGGGCGCGGAGCTGCGCGTTGAGCATCTGTTCGAGCTCGCGCTCGGCGATGTCCGGGTTGGCGTACTTCTCGGCGATCGCCTCGCCTTGCTCCGTGAACTTCACCTCGCCCGTCACGGTCTCGTTCGGCAGCGCCAACAGCGCGTCGTTCATGGGCCCGCCGCCGCGGGAGATCGAGCCGCCGCGGCCGTGGAACAGCCGCAACTCGACGCCGTAGTCCGAGCAGATCTCCGCGAGCCGCTTTTGATTCGTCTGGAGGGACCACTGGGCGGCGAAAAAGCCGTTCTCCTTACAGGAGTCGGAGTACCCGAGCATGACCTCCTGGGTGTGTCCCCGGGCGTCGAGGGCCGCACCGTAGGCGTCGTTTTCGAAGAGCGTCCCGATGATCCGTCGGGCCCCGGAGAGGGCGTACTCGGTTTCGAGAAGCGGGACGATATCGAGCCCGCAATGGCCCGGGAGATCGACGACATCGACCTGATCCGCCAAGAACAGCACCTCCAGAACGTGGCTCGGCTCCTCGCACATCGAGATGCAGTAGGTGTCTATCGCGTCGGTCCCGAACTCGCGTTGCCAGTCCGCGAGGCTGTCGAATCTAGTGAGGACGCGCTCCGTGACCCCGTCGAACTCGTCGAGGTTCTCGAAATCGAGCACCGGATCCGGTTCGCCGATCGCGTCGGTCAGGAACTCCACCCGCTCGGCCTCATCCATCCCGGCGTAGTCGATCCCCTCCTTCGCGAGGGCTTCTTCGAGCGTCTCCGTATGGTTCTCCTGGTGGTCGCGGACGTCGAGGCTCGCGAGCGTGAACCCGAACGTCTCCGCCCGCCTGCGAAGCGGGTTGACGTGGACGTCGGCGATGTTCCCCGCGCCGTTCGACCGGAGGTCGGACTCGATGGCGTCGAGGTCGTCAACGAGGTCTTCCGGGCCGCCGTACTCGCCCGGCCGGACCGTGCCGACGCGGTCGAGCCGCTCGCGCATCAGTCCCAACAGCTGCCGGTAGGGTTCGTCCGGGTAGCGCCGTTCGGCCTCCGTGGCGACCGCGGGCAGCGCGTCCTCGTGGTGGGTGAGGCGGTCGTCGACTTCCGTCCCGATCTCGATGTGATCGGAATCCTGGCTCAACACGCCGGAGAGCCGTTTCAGCTCCTCGCGGTACTTTTCGAGGATGACGCGCCGCTGTCTGGACAGCGTCTCCGTCGTCACCTCGGGCGTCACGTAGGGGTTGCCGTCGCGGTCGCTCCCGGCCCACGACCGGAACTCGAAGAGCCCGGGGACGGGACGGTCCGACCCGTACTCCGAACGCTCCGCGAGCGCCGCTTCGAGCGCCTCGTAGACCCGTCCGACGACGTCGAACAGCGTGTTTTCGAGGTACCACTGGACGTTCAACGCCTCGTCGGTGGGCTCGGGCTGGCGCTGGCGGACCTGTGGCGTCTGCCAGAGGCTCGTCACCTCGGCGCGGAGCTCGCGTTCGACCCGGTCGCTTTCCTTGTCGGTTAAGAGTCGCTCGTCGAGGGTGTCGAGCGACCCCGCGACCGACCGGAGCTTTGCTTTCACCGTCTTCCGTCTCGCCTCGGTCGGGTGTGCGGTAAACGTCGGCTGGATGTAGATGTCGTCGAGCACCGACCCGATCGTGTCGGCGCCGCTTCCCGCGAGCTCGTCGATCGCCTCCTCGATCCCGTCGTCCGGGATCCCGGCCTGCGTCTGCTCTCTGAGCGCCCGGACGCGCTCGCGTTCCTCCGCGAGGTTTATCAGCTCGAAGTACGCGGTGAACGCGCGGGCCGCGACAAGCTCGCGGTCCGGGTCGAGCCCGTCGAACTCGGCCCTGATCGAACCGATGTCGCCGCCGGTGTGCCGTCGGTCGACCGACCGGTCCCGGAGGCTCTCGACGGTCTCGAAGGCGGCCCGTGACTCCTGTGCCTCGATCGTGTCGCCGAGCATCGTCCCCAGATCGTTTATATCCCGCTGTATATCGCGGCGATGAAGTCGCATGGAACGTCGTTTCATCCATGCGCACATAAATCACCGTGACTGACGGAGAGCGGCCGCTTACGCCCCGAGAAGGCGTATTATTAAACATGTATATTACCCGACGACACGGCCGGCGTCAGGCGATCGCTTCGCGCGCCCGCTTCGCTTCGAGTTGGACGGTGTAAACGCGATCGTCGTCGTACGCCGCGGCGGCTTCGAGCGCCCGTTCCGTACCGATCTTCGTCAGCGCCCACGCGGCGGACGCCCGGACCCTGTTCGCCTCGCCGTCGTCGGCGAGCCGTTCCGACAGCGGCTCGATCGCCCGGGTGTCGCCGATCAGCCCGAGCGCTCTCGCGGCGGCGGACCTGACGGCGGGCTCGTCGTCGACGAGGACGTTCGCGATCGGCTGGCTCGCCTCCTCGCTCCCGATCTCCCCGAGCGCGCGGAGCGTCGCCTTCTGCAGCGGCGGGTTGCCGCTGTCGGCGAAGTCGACGAGCATGTCGACAGCCCGTTCGTCGCCGATCTTCCCGAGCACCTCGATCGCGGGGACATCGCGGCGTTTCGCCAGCGCCTGTACCGGTTCGAGTGCCGCTTCCGGGCCGAGCCTGGCGAGCGCATCGAGGCAGTTCTCCTGCATGAAATCCGAATCGAACTGTTCGAGCGCCATGAGGATCCGGTCGGGGTCGTTCTCGGCCTCGGCGATCCGCAGGACGCTCAGCTCCGGCGGGAAGTCCTTGCGGTTCTCCGCGGTCAGTCGGTCGTAGAAACCCTCCCGGTCGAGCTGTTCGACGATCTCCAGGTCACCCCACTCCTCGGCGTCCCCGAGGGCTGATTCGAGCGTGTCGACGGCGTCGAGCAGCGCGGCGATCGTTGCCGCGTCGTCGTCGGCGTCGAGGCGGCCGTCGCCGGCGGTTTCGCCGACCGAGTCGACGGCGTCGGCGAGCGCGTCCGTGTCCGCCTCGGCTCCGGCGTCGAACTCGGCGTCGAGCTCCGCTCCGGCCGCGTTGAGGAACGCCCCGACGGCGTCGGCGACGGCCGGCCGCCCGTCCCGCGTCCAGCGCGTTCCGCGGATCGTCCCGGCGGCGTCGTTCGCCGCGCTCTCGACGTCCGACCCGTACGGGCCGCGTTTGTCGTCGATCCCGTCGCGAAGCTCCGAGAGCCGGTCCTCGAGGGGCTCCTTTGGGTCCGGCGGCTCCTCGTCCGCGTCGTCCCCCTCGGTCTCGGGAACGGGGAACTCCGCATCGTCGAGATCCGCCTCGATCGCGTCGATGTCGGCCTCGATCCGGTCCAGATCGGCCTCCGTCGCCGCGTCCCCGAGGGACGCCTCGGCGTCGTCGAGCCGCGCCTCGAACGCGGTCACGTCCCCGGCGGCGCCGGCGTTCGCCCCCCCGTCGCCCCCGCCGTCGGGCTCATCCTCGGCGCTGTCGTCGGACCCGTTTTCCATGTCGTCTACTCTGTCCGACCGATCAAAGAGCGTTTCCCTTCAGTACGTCGGCTCCGTGCCACGGTCGCCGGGTCACTGGTTGTTCATCGACTCGCTCGCGATGTTCCGGCCGCGCGGTTTCAGCGCCACCTCCCGGCGGATGCGGACCTCCTGTAACACGTCCAACTCGACGAGATGCTCGTAGATCTCCTCGACGTCGTCGGGGTCCATATCGAGGAACTCCGGGACCTCGAACGAGGAGACACCCGAGTACAGCGCCATCAGCACTTCCTCCTCGTCCTTGCTGAGGTCGATCGAGGAGGCGTTCCGTTCGGCGCCGCGCTGTAACACCGACTCGATGACCGAGCAGTGTTTCCTGTTGCCGGAGACGTACGTCTCGACGCTCGTCCCCTCCTCGGTGTGTTCGGCTTCGAGCACCGGCCGCTCCTTCGACCGGATCGTCCGTTCATCCCGCTCGACGGTGCCGACGTCGTCGATCTCGATCTGGACGAACGAGCCGTCCTCGACCGCGAGGTTGAGCGCCTCCGCGTCTACCTTGACCCGGGCTTTGCTCCATCCGACGTCCTGTACGACCCCGCCCTCGATCGCCGGGTGTTTGACGAGCACGATGTTGCCGTCGACGATCGTCTTGTGCAGCGTCCGTTCGAACTCCTCGGACTCGCCGGTCGAGACGAGAAATACGTCCCCCCCGGTCCGAACGCTGACGTAGTCGGTCACCTGTGCGATGGCCTGGTTGACATCGTACCGGCCGTCGATTTTGTCGACCTTCGAGAGCTGGATCGTCCGCTTTCCGTTCGCCCCCGCGAGGACGATCCGCCGGTTCGAAAGCAGGATCCGCCCGTCGGTCCAACCGATGTCGCCGAGCTTTGTGCCGCCCTTGACGACCTGGGTGAACCGGCCGGTCGTGTCCATGAGCTTTCGCTCGGACTCGCTCATGGCCCCCCACCTCCGCCGAGCCCGCCGAGCTTCGAGAGCGCCGAGAACGCGCTTTCGCGGAGGCTCTCGTCGTCGGTTCGGTCGACGAACTCGCCGAGTTCCCCCCTGGCCGCGTCGCCACCGACCTTTCCGAGGACGAAGAGCGCCTTCGATCTGGCCTCGGTATCGGCCTCGGCGTCCCGGACGAGTTCGAGCAGCTCGGTTTCAAGCTCGGGATCGTCGAGCGCCGTGAGGCTCGTGGCGGCGAACTGTGCCGTCATCCCGTCGTCGTCACCGAGGGCCTCGATGAGGCTCCCCCGAGCCATCGATCTGTACTCGGTCCCGGCGACGCGACCCAGAAGCCACGCGGCGTTGCGGCGTTGGGGTGCCCCGGAGCTCTCCGTCAGGATCTCCGATAGCGGGGGGATGACCTCGTCGGCGGTCGCCGCCTCAAGCTGATCGGCGGCCGCTTCCCGGACGTCGTGGCTCTGTTGGGCCGGCGCGTTCGAGAGGATCTCGACGACCGAGAAGATCGCGGTTCGTCGCACCGTTTCGCTCCCGTCCGCGAGATATCCGACGAGCGCGTCCATCGGCTCGACGCTGCCGAACTTGCCGAGGGCGTCCGCTATCACCCGCCGGACGGACTCGCTTTCGTCGTCGGTCGCGGCCAGGAGAACTTCCAAGGCTGCCTCGGTTCCGATCTCGCCGAGCGCCTCCGCCGCGGCCGCCCGGACGTCGATCCCCGGGTCCTCGTCCAGGAGCGACCGGAGCGCCTTGACCGCCCGCGGATCGCCGATCCGGCCGCAGGCGACGGCCGACCGTTCCCGGACCCGCTTGTCGGGGTCGGAGAGCCGCTCGACGAGCGCGGCAGTCACGCTCGGATCGCCGACCCGACCCAGCCCGGTCGCGGCCGCCATCCGAAGCTCCGGTTGGTCGTCGTCCAGCACCCGCGCGAACGCCTTCGCGGTGACCCAATCGGCCGCGGACTGGAGGTCCTCGTCGGAGAGCTCGTCGACGACCCGTTCGAGTGACTCCTGGCCGTGTTGATCGAGCGCGTCGATCGCCGCCGCCCGAACCGCCTCGCTGTCGTCCTCGCTGACGGTCCGGAGGAGCACGTCGATGACGGTCTCCGGCCCGTCGTCGTCGCCGCCGGGCCCCCCGAGAAGCTCGTCCGTGTCCTCGCCCCCGAGCCGGAGCTCCGACTCGTCGACGTCGTCGTTCTCGAAGAGGCCGCCGATGACCTCGGCCGTACGGCGACGGATCGCCACATCGTCGCTCCGTCGGAGCGTCTCGACGAGCTCCTCGATATCGCGCTCCCGTTCCAGCTGGTACAGCGACATCTCAGTCCCTCCGGTAGATGTGTTGGCTCCTGTCGTAGGCCTCGTAGGCGTCCCTGAAGCTCCTCGGCAGCGTCTCCGATTTCCCGATCGTCAGGAACCCGCCGTCGTCGAGCGCCCCCGTGAGCGTCTCGAAGATCGGGTCCTTGTACGAGCTGTCGATGTATATCAGGAGGTTTCGGCAGAGCACGAGGTCGTAACCGCCCTTCGAGGGGCCGCTTATCAGGTCGTGCTGCTCGAAGGAGACCATCCGCTTGACCGGGTCGCGGACGGTGAAGGATCCGGCCTCCCAGTCGATGTCGACGTGTGCTTCGGGGTCCGAAAGCGGCTCCAGTTGCTCGCCGATGTCGGTCGTTCGGGTCGACTCGTAGACCGCGTTGCGGGCCTCCGAAAGCGTCTCGGCGTCGATATCAGTCGCCGTTATGCTCACCGACCGGTCGCGGATGTCCGGGTCGTCCCGGGCGAGCATGGCGATCGAGTACGGCTCCCGGCCGTCGGCGCAGGCGGCGCTCCAGCAGTTGACGGTCCCGCCGGACGCCGTCAGGTCGGCCAACACGTCCCGGAGCCGCTCCCAGACTGACGGGTTCCGGAAGAAGCTCGTGACGTTGACGCTGAGGGCGTCCAACAGCTCGGTTCGCTCGTCGGCCTCGGCCGACAGCACGCCGAGATACTCCCGGTACCCCTCACAGTCGGTCCGGCGCATCCGCGCCGAGATCCGACGGTCGAGATAGGACTCGTTGTACGAATCTGGCTCGAAGGCCATGTTGTCGGCGATGTACTCGAGCACGCGCGATAGCCCCGGGTCCGTCTCCGTGCGGCTCATTCGTCCAGACTCACCACGTCGAGGATCGGGACGATGTTTCCGTCGCCCAGGATCGCGGTGCCGCTGAGCCCCGGGATCCCGCTGAGGGAGCCTTCGAGGGGTTTGACGACGACCTCTTCCTGGTCGCTGAACGAGTCACACTGCAGGGCGACCGGCCTGACGGACTCGCGTATCCGGACGAGCATCTCGCCGCCGGCGCCGGTGGCCCCGTCGCCGTCGACCCCCCCACCGTCGGTCGCGACCGCGGTGTCCTCGCCCGAACCGAACTCGTCGTCGTCGATCTCGAGGGCCTCGTCGAGCCGGATGACCGGATACACCTCGTCGTCGTGTCTGACGACCTCCGTGCCGTTCACCGTCTCCGTGTCGCCCGCGTGGGTGAGCTCGTCGATGTTCTTTATCGGGATCCCGTACTCCTGGTCGCCGACCTCGACGAACAGTACGTTGACGATCGCGACGGAGACCGGGAGCCGAAGCTCGACGGTCGTCCCCTCGCCGGGGGTGCTGTCGACGGTGACCGTCCCGTCGAGCTGCTCGACCGTGCTGTGGACGACATCCATCCCGACGCCGCGGCCGCTCACGTCCGTCACCTCGCCGGCGGTCGAGAAGCCGGGGTGGAAGACCAGATCGTAGGCCTCGTCGTCGCTCATCGCCTCGGCCTCCGCCTCGGGGATCACGCCCTCCTCGATCGCCTTCTCGCGCATCGCGTCGGGGTCGATCCCGCCCCCGTCGTCGGAGACGGTGATCGTGACGTGGTCGCGCTGTCTGGCGGCGTCGAGCTCGATCGTCCCCTCGCGGGGCTTGCCGGCAGCCTCGCGCTCCTCGGGCGACTCGATCCCGTGATCGACCGCGTTCCGGAGGATGTGGATCAACGGGTCCTCGATCTCGGTCAGGATCGACCGGTCGAGCTCGATGTCCTGGCCGCGCATCTCGAAGTCGATCTCCTTACCCTGGCTTCGGGCCACGTCGCGGACGACCCGCGGCAGGTTGCTCACCACCCGCCGGAGCGGGATCAGCCGCATGTCCATGACCGTGTTCTGGAGCTTCGAGGTGACCTTGTCGAAATCGTTCAGGCTCGTCGACGCTGCCTCGACGTCGCCGTCCTCGATCGCGCGCCGGATGGTGATCCGCCCCGTGACGAGCTGTTCGACGAGGCTGTGGAGCTCGTCGAGGCGGTCGACGTCGACCCGGACCGAGGAAATGTCGTTCCCGCCCGCCGTGGCTCCCCCGGATGAGCCGCCGGCGCCCCCGCTTTCGTCCGCCTCCCCCGCCGTGTCCTCTTCGGCGCGTTCCCCGTCCCCAGTATCGACGGGGTCCGCCCCACCGCCCCCGGCATCATCCGACTCGGTGGGTTCGTCGCCTTCGGGCGCGGCGTCCGGGGGTTCCGCTCCCCCGATCGCCGTCCCGCCCGGCGTTCCCGACCCGTCGCCGACGGCGGACAGCTCGAACGCCTCCACCGCCCCGATGGCGTCGAGCTCCGCCCCGATCGCATCGACGCCGGCGTCGGGGACGAACACGTCGAAGGCGCCGTCGTACTCGCCCTCCTCGATTTCGTCCCGCGCCGGCGCCGTCTCGATCCCTTCGAAGCGCTCGGCGAGCGGTTCGAGGACCAACATTCCGTCGACGCCGAGCATCCCCTCGGGGTCGACCTCGATCAGGCAGTGGACGAGCCCCCCGGCACCCTCGATCGTCGGGGCCGACTCCGCGTGGGCGAACGACGGATCCCCGCCCTTGCCCCCGTCGTCTGCCGCCTCGTCGTCGTCGCCCTCGCCGTCGGACACCCCGCCCTCGATCGCCTCGCGTAGCCGAGCCGTCGTCGCATCGGGGTTCGTCCGCGACTCGCCCTCCTGGTCGATCTCGTCGACGATCGTCTCGATCCGGTCGACGCCCTCGAAGGCGGCGTCCATTATCTCCGGGGTCACCTCGATCTCGCCGTCGCGTATCTCGTCGAGGAGGTCCTCGAGCACGTGGGCGAGCTCGCTCGCGTCCGAAAAGCCCATGGCGCCGAAGTTTCCCTTCAGCGTGTGGGCCGTCCTGAACACCGATTCGATCGCCTCGTCGTTTTCGGGGTCGTCCTCGAGGGTCAGGAGCGCGTTGTTCAGATCCGTGATACTCTCCCGACACTCGGAGACGAACGCGTGTATGTGGTCGTCGTTCATGCTGATCTCTCCGTGGTGGCGTCCAGGATTCCGGTGACCAACTCGCTTCGCGGGCGGACGTCGTCGACGACCCCCGTCTCGATGGCCCGCTGTGGCATCCCGAACACCGCCGATGTCTCCTCGTCCTGTGCGATCACGCTGCCGCCGGCGTCGCTCGCCGCCCGCACCCCGTCGGCGCCGTCGGCACCCATCCCCGTCAGGATCGCCACCGTCAGCGGCCCGTCGATCCGTTCCGCCGCCGACCGAAGCGTCACGTCGACCGCCGGCCGGACGTTGTTGACCGGACCGTCGTCGGTGAGCGAAACCCGGACCCGGCCGCCGCCGTAGCCGGACACTTCGAGGTGCTTGCCGCCCTTCGCGACGAGGGCCTCCCCGCCGCCGATCCGGGCCCCGTCGGTCGCCTCACGGACGGCGTAGTCGCTGGCCTTGTCCAGCCGTTCCGCGAACCGCCCGGTGAACCCGTCCGGCATGTGCTGGACGATCAACACCCGGAAGTCGGCCTCGACCGGGAGCGATTCGAGGACGCCCTCGACGACCGTCGGCCCGCCGGTCGAGGAGCCGATCACGAGCGTCGGACGGTCCGGGTACTCGTGGTCGGCCGCCGCCGGCGTCGTGGGGGATCCCCTGTCGCGCCGACGCGACGCGGCCGACTCGCGGCCGGCAGCCGCCCCGGCCGCGGACACGTCCGCCCCCGCGACGGAACGGACCTTCGAGACGAGCGCCTCGTTCTGCTGTTTGAGGCCGACCGAGACCTCGCCGCTCGGCTTCTGGAAGACGTCGACAGCACCCTTCTCCATGGCCTCGAACGTCAGCTCTGCCCCGTCAGCGGCGTGCGCCGAGAGCACCAACACGGGGGTCGGATGCTCCGTCATGATCCGGTCGACGGCCTCGATCCCGCCGACGCCCGGCATCTCGAGGTCCATCGTGACGACATCGGGGTCGTGTTCGAGCACGGCGTCGACGCCGTCACCGCCGTCGGAGGCCGTTTCGAGGACGTCGATCCCAGCCTCTTCGAGCACGTCGCCGATGACCGTCCGCATGAACTGTGAGTCGTCGACGACGACGGCGCTGACCCCGGCCTCGGCTCCCCGTCCCGCGACTGTCGACGGCGTCATACGGCGCCGATCACCGACCCGTCGTGGTCGACGTTTCCGGCCGCCGCTCGACGGGCCAGATCGCTCGAAGCCCCCACGCGGCGCCGTTGTCCCGGTGCGTTCATGGTTTGAACTGTTCCGGTACCCATATGAACGCTAGTTCGGACTCACTGCTCGTCACGGCTCCCGAGTCCGGCGGCGACCGCACGTTCGGCTGGCGCTCCCGCCCCGTGATCGAGGTCGTAAGGTATTGGAACATCCCTCCCGAACAGCGCCCATGACAACGTTCGAAGCGGGCGAGATCACGCTGCGGAAGGTCCGCGACAACGTCTGGGAGATCCCGAAGGAGGGCGGGATGCGGGTTCCGGCCCGGGTGTTCGCGAGCGAGCGGCTGCTGGAGGAGATCGTCGAGGACCGGACGCTCCAGCAACTGCGGAACGCGACACACCTGCCGGGGATCGAAACGTACGCGATCTGTATGCCCGACGGCCACCAGGGGTACGGGTTCCCGGTGGGCGGGGTCGCGGGGATCGACGCCGAAAACGGCTGTATATCGCCCGGCGCGATCGGCTACGATATAAATTGCGGCGTCAGAATGGTGAAAACGGACCTCGAATACGACGACGTTCGGGGCCGCGAGGAGGAGCTCGTCGACGTGCTCTTCGAGGGGATCCCCTCGGGCCTCGGCGGCGGCGGAATCCTGGAGGGCGATCACGGGATCCTCGAATCGGCACTCGAACGCGGCGTCGAGTGGTGTCTGGACGCGGGCTACGCCGTCGAATCCGATCTCGAACACTGCGAGGACAACGGGGTCCGTCGCGACGCCGACCCCGACGCCGTCCCACAACGGGCGAAGGACCGCGGCCAGAACCAGATGGGGTCGCTCGGCTCGGGCAACCACTTCCTCGAAGTGCAGCGCGTCGCCGAGGTGTTCGACGAGGCCACCGCCGACGCCTACGGCCTCCGTGGCGAGCAGGTGGTCGTGTTGATCCACTGCGGCTCCCGCGGCCTCGGCCACCAGATCTGCAACGACTACCTCCGCGAGATCGAACGGACACACAGCGATCTCGTCGAACAGCTGCCGGACAAGGAGCTCGCGGCGGCCCCGGCCGGCTCCCGGCTCGCCGAGGAGTACTACGGCGCGATGTGCGCCGCGATCAACTTCGCGTGGGTCAACAGACAGCTCATCACCCACGGGACGCGACAGGTCTTCGCCGACGTGTTCGACGAGCCCTGGGAGGACCTCGGGATGGAGCTGCTCTACGACGTGGCCCACAACATCGCGAAGAAGGAACCCCACGACGTCGACGGGGAACGAAAGGAGCTGTACGTCCACCGCAAAGGTGCGACGCGGGCTTTCCCCGCCGGCCGCCCGGAGGTGCCGGCGGCCTACCGCGACGTCGGCCAGCCGGTTGTCATCCCGGGGAGCATGGGCGCCGGCTCGTACGTCCTCCGCGGTGGCGACAACTCGATGGCCGTCTCGTTCGGCTCGACGGCCCACGGCGCCGGGCGGTTGATGAGCCGGACGCAGGCCAAAGACGAGTTCCGGGGCGGCGACGTGCAGTCGGAGCTGCAGGGCCGGCAGGTGTACGTCAAGGCCCAAAGCGGCGCGACGATCGCCGAGGAGGCGCCGGGCGTTTACAAGGACATCGACGAGGTGGTTCGGGTCTCGGAGTCGCTCGGGATCGGCGATCCCGTCGTCCGGGTCGAGCCGATCTGTAATATAAAAGGGTAGCCGACGACGGATGCCCCCGATCCGCCTGCCGCTCGGCGGCCGATCGATCGGCGTCGAGTTGCCGGACTGTGCGGTCACCGTCGCCGCGCCGCCCGGCGGCGACGCCGTCGACGCTCCGGCGGCCGCAAGGGAGGCCGTCGCCGACCCGTTCGGCCCGGCGTTGGCGGCGCGTTGTGAGCCCGGCGACTCCGTCGCCATCGTCGTCACCGACATCACGCGGGCGACGCCGGACGACGAGCTCGTCGGCGCGTTGCTCCCGGAGCTCGCACGCGGCGGCGTGGATCGGGGGGACGTGACCGTCGTCGTCGGGCTCGGACTCCACCGGCCGATGACCGACGCCGAACTGGACGCGATGCTCGGCGAACACGCCGACCTCGCCGTCAACCACGACCCCGACGACACCGTCATCGTCGGCGAGATCGACGGCGTCCCGATCGAGTGTAACCGTCGGGTCGTTGCGGCCGACCGCGTGCTCGCGACCGGGATCGTCGAACCCCACCAGTACGCCGGCTTCTCCGGCGGCGGCAAGACCGTCGCGATCGGCGCCGGCGGCGAATCACTTATAAAACACACGCACGGCCCGGGGATGCTCTCCGATCCGGGCGTCAGGTTGGGCCGGATCGACGACAACCCGTTCCGGGCGACCGTCGACGAGGCCGCCGATCTGTGCGGGCTCGAGTTCTGTCTCAACGTCACCCACGGGCCGTCGGGCATTCTCGATGCCGCCGCCGGCGATCCGAGGGCGGTGGTCCGGGCGCTCGCCGGTAGCGCCCGTGACGCGCTCTCCGTCGACGCTTCGGGGGGCTACGACGCCGTCGTCGCCGGGGTCGGGGCGCCGAAGGACGCGAACCTCTATCAGGCGACCCGCGCCGCGACGTACGTCGCGTTGGGGGCGAAAAACCCGCTCGCCCCCGACGGCCGGATCGTCGTTCCCGCCGAACTCCCGGAGGGGGCCGGTAACGGGGCCGGCGAGCGGCGCTTTTATAACCGCCTCTCGGCGGCGACGAGCGCCGACGCGCTGTACGAGGCGATGCGCTCCGGCTACGAGCCGGGCGCACAGCGGGCGTTCGTCGTCTCGCAGGTGCTCCGGGAACACGACGTGTACGTGACCGACAGCGTCGACGGCGCGGCGGAAACGGTCGAGGCGTGTCTCATGCACGCCCGGGAGCACGTTCGCGACGCCGTTGAGCCGGGGAGCGACGTGCTCGTCGTTCCCGACGCCTTGGATACCCTGCTCGTGTCGTCCCCGTCGAGTATTTAACTACCGACGGGGCGGCGTTCGTCGCGATCGCCGCCGTACAGGAGCACGGCACCGCTTCGGCGACCCTTATCAGTGCGCACCCACTACAGCGGGTAATGTCAAACAGCAGTCCCTCCCCGAACGACGGGGGCGTCGGGATCCCCGACGGCGGGTCGGGCGGTCGTTCGCTCGCGGTGCACGCCGCGACGCGGCTTCTCGGCCTCGGTATCGTTTTCCTCATCGGTTATCTCACCCGCCCGCTCTGGCACGGGTTCGTCTACGGCGTGCTCTACTCGCCGGGGCTGGCGGTGTTCGGCGGGGGCGCGATCGCGACGGCGCTCGTCCTGTGGTTCGCCCCGCCGCTGGAGACCGACGGCGAGTCCGCAAAGCCGCTGTTGAAGCTGCTCCGGGACGCGGACAGCCCCGTCGACGTGCTCCTCGACATGCAGGGGTCGGCGGGCCGGAAGCTCAGGCTGTTCGTCACCGTCGTCGGCGTGTTGGCGGTGTTGTCGATACTCGTCAGCATTCCGGCCGGGCAGTTCGAACAGCGGACGCTCGCACAGGACACGATGGAACAGTCCGTCGAGGTCGATGAGTTCCCGCAGGCCAACCCGGAGAACCCCCGCGTCGTCCCCCGACAGGTCGCCGACATCACGACCCGCGGGTCGGTCTCGTATCGCCAACACCGGCTCGGGACGAGCGACATCGCCCGCATGGAGGACGGCTCCCTGGCGTGGTCCTACGCCATCCAACCAGACGGCTTCCGGAACACGCTCGTCGAGAACCAACGGGGCGTCCTCGTCACCGACATGACGCGGATGGACGACAGACAGATCGACGTCTACGAGGAGGACTTCACGTACGGCGAGGGGATGTTGCTGACCCGCTCGGCGGACTGGAACCTCAAGACGACCGACTACTTCGCCAAGTACGACGACGACGCCGTCGAGTTCAGCTACGAGGGCCGGCCGTACATGTACTACCCCAAAACGGGCCACGAATGGCATCTCACGCCGTTCCCGCACACGACGCCCACCTGGGACGGCGGCGCGTTGGTTCACCCCGACGGCCGGATCGACCACCTGAGCCCGGCGGAGGCCCGCGCCGAACCGATCCTCGAGGGCCAGCGGCTCTACCCCATGACACTCACCCGCGACGAGATGGGCTCGCTCGGCTACCGCAACGGGATCATAAACCAACTGCCGGCCGTCGGCGCCCACGAGGGACAGATCGAGGTCGCCCGCCTGCCCGCCGGCGCGGACAACGAGCAGCCGTTCGTCATCGACCTGGAGGGCGAGCGGATGTCGTACGTGACGGCGATGGAGCCGTTCGGACAGGACACCCGCGGGCTCGACGAGGTGTGGTTCGTCGACGCCGAGACGGGCGAGTACACCTTCTTCGGCACCGACGACGAGACGCTGACGGGGCCCGAACGCGCGATGGGGATCGCCCGGTCGGCCGACTCGCGGACGAACTGGGGGCAGAACTTCGTCGTTACCGAACCCGTCCCGGTCACGGTCGACGGCGATCTGTGGTGGCACATAAAGGTCACTCCGACTGACTTCACGGACGTGACGCGGAACGTCTTCGTCAACGCCGACTCGGGCCGGACGATCGAGATACGCGACGACGCGGCCGTCCGGGAGTTCATCGCCGGGACGGTTGCCGAGGCGGATCTCGAACCGATCGACG
>OBKM01000033.1_pt1 | contig 51807 bp, 61 predicted proteins | sample 1519691 | NCBI WGS metagenome assembly OBKM01 (sample SAMEA37050418, study PRJEB22526) | metagenome | biome: saline pan; feature: lake; material: water | place: Egypt | collected 2015 | depth 0.5 m
ACGCCTGGAAAGCGTGTTCCCTCAGGGATCCAGGGTTCAAATCCCTGTCCCGGCGTTTTTGCGGCGAACGTCCGTGAGGAGCAACGCGATGCGGAGGGATTCGAATGAGGGAAGTCGCAGCGGCCGAGCGAAGCGAGGCCGACCGCCCGTGAAATAAATATATAAATCGGGTCCCGATGTCGCCGTATCCTTCGACGATCCGAACCGAGTCAACCGTTGTCACAACGTCGCAATCGGCCGGTTTCGGCGATCGCCGCCGCGGCCGATCCGCTGCCCCGCTGCCGGCGGTTTCAGCAACTTTTATATAGAACCGCAGACAATCATTCGGACGACTATGAGCCAACAGCAGCGTATGGGCGGCCAGCCCATGATCATTCTCGGTGAGGACTCCCAGCGGATGAAGGATCGCGACGCCCAGTCGCACAACATCTCGGCGGCGAAGGCGGTCGCCGAGTCCGTACGCTCGACGCTTGGCCCGAAGGGGATGGACAAGATGCTCGTCTCCTCGATGGGCGACATCACCGTCACGAACGACGGCGTCACGATCCTCCAGGAGATGGACATCGACAACCCGACGGCCGAGATGGTCGTCCAGGTCGCCGAGACACAGGAGGACGAGGCGGGCGACGGCACGACGACGGCCGTCTCCGTCGCCGGCGAACTGCTGAAGAACGCCGAGGACCTCCTCGAACAGGACATCCACCCGACGGCGATCATAAAGGGCTTCCACCTCGCAAGCGAGCGTGCCCGCGAGGAGGTCGACAACGTCGCCCACGACGTCGACCCGGAGGACACCGAGTTGCTCAAACAGGTCGCCGAGACCTCGATGACGGGCAAGGGCGCGGAGCTCGAAAAGGACGTTCTCGCCCAGCTCGTCGTCGACGCGGTCCAGGCTGTCACCGTCGACGCCGACGACGGCGAGACGGTCGTCGATCTCGAGTACGTCAACATCGAGACCCAGACCGGCCGCTCCGCCGGCGAGTCCGAGCTGCTCAACGGCGCCGTCGTCGACAAGAGCCCGGCCCACGACGAGATGCCGCGCTCCGCCGAGGACGCGAGTGTCCTCCTGCTCAACGAACCGATCGAGATCGAGGACACCGACGCCGACGCCAGCCTCCAGCTCGACAGCCCAGACCAGCTCCAGACGTTCATCGACAAGGAGGAAGAACAGCTCAGGGAGAAGGTCGACGCGATCGCCGATTCGGGCGCGGACGTCGTCTTCTGTCAGAAGGGCATCGATGATCTCGCCGAGCACTTCCTCGCAAAGGAGGGCATCCTCGCCGCCTCCCGCGTCAAGAAGAGCGACCTCTCCTTCCTGCGTGAGGTCACCGGCGGCGACATCGTCTCCGATCTCGACTCGATCGGCGACGCGACGCTCGGCTCCGCGAACGTCGAGTACGACGAGGACGACGAGCTGTTCTACGTCGAGGGGCTCGCCGACGAGAGCCACGGCGTGACGCTCCTGCTCCGCGGTTCGACCGGACACGTCGTCGACGAGCTCGAACGCGGTATCGGCGACGCCCTCGACGTCGTCGCCCAGACGGTCTCCGACGGCCGCGTGCTGGCCGGCGGCGGCGCCGTCGAGGTCGAGGTCGCCCGCCGCGTCCGGGAGTACGCCGACGGCGTCTCCGGGCGCGAACAGCTCGCCGTCGAGGCCTTCGCCGACGCCCTCGAACTGGTCCCCCGCGTTCTCGCCGAGAACGCCGGCCTCGACTCGATCGACACGCTCGTCGATCTCCGTGCGGCACACGACGAGGGCCGCGAGACGGCCGGGCTCAACGTCTTTACCGGCGAGGTCGTCGACACCTTCGAAGCCGGCGTCGTCGAGCCGGCCCACGCCAAACAGCAGGCGCTCTCCTCGGCCACCGAGGCCGCGAACCTCGTGTTGAAGATCGACGATATCATCGCCGCCGGCGACCTCTCCACCGAGGGCGAGGAGCCCGAGGGCGGCCCCGGCGGTCCGGGCGGCGCCGGCGGTATGGGCGGCATGGGCGGCGGCATGGGCGGCATGATGTAAGGCCGGCCGACCACCCCCAACCGACACGATCGCCCGAGAACGCGACCGCCGCGCCGGAGACGACCCTTTTTGTACCCGACCGCCCGTAGCCACCGCTAATGACGCTCTCTGAGGAGGCGAAGGCCCGCCTCGCCGATCTCGTCACGCTGCAGCCGACGAAGAACGGCGAGCTACAGGAACAGTGGGGGCTCGAAAGCGGCAGCGAGGTCCACAGCTACCTCGAATCGGAGCTGAAACAGTACTACTACCGCGACGAGAACAGCCTGATCCGGGCGACCCCCGAGGCGGCCGATGTCGTGGGCATCGAGACCGACGACGACGTGATCCGGGTCCCCGAACTGCAGGCGACGATCGTCGGGGCGCTGGCCGGCCCGAACGACGAGCCACAGAGTGTCGTATCGGTACTCCACGCCCTGGAGGCCGACGGCGTCGAGACCGACGTCGGTTCGGTCCGGTCGGCCCTCCGGGGTCTCGCCGACAAGGGCGTCGTCGAGATCGTCCGCAAGACCGTCCCGACGTTCCGTCTCGCGATCGAACCGGACGCTATCGAGGTCGAGATCCTCGATCCGCCGGCGGACGCCGCTTAGCGCCGCCGCCGACGCTTCCGTTCGAGGAGGCGTTTCGCCGCCCGGCCCGGCCCGCCCGCTATCGGCCAGCCGCGATCGCGCCAGGCCGGCGGCTCCGGCTCGAACGCCGAACAGGAGCCAGAACACTCCGCGGCGGTCTGTCCCCGCCCCTTCGCCGCACACCACGGAAACGGTCCCTCGGGGTCCCTGAGCTCGAAGTGCCGGCAGTCGGGCCGCATCGTCCCCGCGTAGGAGCGCCAGCCGCGCTCGTAGGCCCGTTCGGCGATCTCGGTCCGCTTTCTTCGCTTCCACGCCGGGTCGGCGTACTCGAACCGGGCCGCGGATGTCCCCCCCTTCGGCCGTTCGAGGATCCGCGTCCCGGGCGCCGCGGCGTCGAGCGTTCGCGGCCGCCAGATCGGCTCGAACGTCCAGGACGGCTCCCGCGAGACGGCGACGATCCCGACCTCGACTGGCATCGCCTCCAACAGTGCGGGCTCGATGTCAGCCTCGGACCCCTCCGTCGCCAGCCAGATCTCGTCCGCCAGGCCGAGCGCCACGTCGTGTTCGAGCTGTTCGCCGAGCCGTCTCGCCGCGGCCGCGTCCAGATCGGGTTTGTTCTCGATCGCGACGATCCGGTCGGCCCACTCGGGGTACCGATAGCGCCGCCTGATCTCGATCCGGTTGCCGTCCCGGCGCGTTTCGAGGATCCCCCGTTCGTCCGCCCGGTGGATCGCTTCGCGGACGTACCGCCAAGGGTAGCCGGGATCCGGGAGACACTCCCGGTAGTACGTCCACGTCGTCGGCGCGTGGCGCACGACGGCCAACAGGTCCGAATCGAGCCGTGTCTCGCCGAACGGCGCCCGTTCCGACAGCCCCGCGGCCGAGGTTTCGACGACGATCGTATCCCAGCGCCGACGTTTCGTTCCGAGCTGTCTGGCGACGAGCGGGACGCCCCCGCTGTCGGCTGTCGACCAGTTCCGCTCCGCCCAGGCACAGACGCGCAACTCGAAGCCGAACTCCTTCACAGTGGACGTTGGACGGCTCGGAACCTAAGCGGTTCGCTCGTCGGTGCGAAGACGGGAGACGGGGGGAACGCGCCGGGCACCGGGGAACCCGACGCGGGTGGACGGGTGGTGCGGGCGTTGGTGTGTTCTGCCATCACGACGAGAAAAGCGTCGTTCAGGCAATATTAGGTACGCTGCGGCAACTAATAAACCCTCGTATCGACGAACGGGCTCTCATCGGCGGTCCCCGAGGGCCGGGAACTCCTCGCGGACCGCCGAGACGCGCTCGGCCGGACAGTCCGCCCGCACGATCGTCGGCCCCTCGTCGGACGCTGCGATCGGAGTCCCCCACGGATCGTACACCGTCGACCGGCCGACGAGGTCGGCCGTCTCGAACGAACCGGAGCCGTTGACCGCCCCGATGTAAAACAGGTTCTCGACGGCCCGGGCCCGCGGCAGCAGCCGCCAGTGCTCGACACGCGGGTACGGCCACGCGCTCGGGACGAGCACCATCGTGGCGCCCGCATCGAGCAGCCGGCGGTACAGCTCCGGGAAGCGCAGGTCATAACAGGTCGTCACGGCGACCGTATGGCCGCACAGCTCCGCCGTCGGTAGCCGCTCGCCGGGGACGAGCAGCTCGGCTTCCGCCGACTCGTAGCCGAACAGGTGGCGTTTCCGGTAGACGAGCTGTCGCGCCCCGTCGCTGCCGAAGAGGACCGCGGTGTTCGCCAGCCCCTCCGCCGCCGGAACGGCCTCGCCGGCCGCCGCGGACGCGGCGAGATCCTCGACGACCGTCCCCGCCAACACCGCGACATCGTGTTCGATCGCGGCCTCGCGTATCGCCCGGTGCGTCCCGCCGCCGATCGGCTCCGCCTGTCGCCCGTACGCGTCGAACGCGAAGTACCCGACGTTGAATATCTCCGGCAGTGCGACACAGTCGGCGCCACCGTCGGCGGCGCGCTCGATCGCCTCCAGCGCCCGCCCGCGGTTCCGTTTTGTCCTCGTCGGTTCGACCTCGATCTGTGCGAGCGCGAGCCTCATTTCTCCGTCTCCTCGCGGACAACCGCTTCGAGACTCGCCAGCTCGTCGTCGAGCTTCCGCTTGAAATACGTCTCGACCCCCGGAAGCCGCCCCTCGACACGGAACCGGTTCGTGACCTGCGTTCCCCCCTCCGCCGGCTCCAGAACGTGTTCGCCCTGGACGTTCATCGCCTTCGAACGTCCGACGAACCGTACGTAGCTCGGCTCGTCGATCTCGACGTCCTCGGTTTCGACCTCGACCGTCCGGTTGAGCCTCGGAATCGGGAGCGAGACGTGCCAGATCGCGGTCCGATCGCCGGTCGCCTCGAAATCGTCGACGACGCTTATCGATCGTGCCCGCGTCTCCGGGTCGGAGATCACGGCCCACACCGCCGCCGGCGGCGCGGCGATCTCGAAGGTGCGTTCGATACGGGCGGTCATGAAGACACGTCAGTCGGGACGAACAAAAGACCCGTCGTTCCCGTCCGTGTCGCCGGTTGTCCCCTATTCGGGGGTGACGCGCCACGTCGTCGAGCGAGCCCGGGACCACTTCTCGATGTCGACGTCCTCGGAGTGTTCGGCCAGACGGGGCAGCCGGGCGCCGACCTGTTTCGCCGTCAGATCGATCGCGTCGGCGATGTGTTTCGAGCGGAGGTACTGTTCACCACCGTTGGCCCGCTCCCGGAGGTACGCGAGGATGCGCTCGTCCTCGTCGGTCAGTTCGCTCATGCTCCACGTACGGCCGCGAGCGGCTTAAGACCGTTCCTTTCGGATCTTTTCGACCCTACGCGTACAGGTGATAGGCAGCGATCGCGAGCGATCCGCCGAGGACCGCGACGCCGAACGCTCCGCCGGCGGCGAGTTGATCGCCGGTAAAGCCGAAGACGGTGAGCCCGACCGCCCCGAGCACGGCGACGATGCTGAAAACGATCGCGAGACCGACGCCCCTGTCGGTCGAGTCAGCGGTTTCCATACGGATCCCTACGGCACGGCGATTATAAATCCAGCCGTTCGGCGCGCTCACCCGAGCAGCTGTTCGAGCTGCTCGCGTCGCCGGTCGATGTCGAAGGCCGGATCGACCCCGCCTTGGACGTGGAGCCGATCGAGGAGCAACAGCGGGTCCGCGCCGGCCCGCTCGGCGGCCGGGATCAGCTCCTGTAGCGCCGCCCGGTGTAGCGCCAGCGAGTCCAACAGCCCGATGGCGATCGCGAGCGGGACCGCCGCGGCCTCCTCAGTCGGGAACGCACTCGATATCCGATCGAAGCGCGGCTCCGGCGGAGCCTCCGTCGCGACGAGTGTCAAACATTCCGGGCACAGCGCGGCGCGGTCGGCCTCCCCGGGAACGTGTGGTCGGTGCGCCGCCGGAACGTCGAAGACGACGGCCCGCGCGCGGCAGTCTGGACAGTCCATGCCGGCGCTATCGTTTCGGCGGTAATGAACCCGTCCGTTCGTCGGACGCCGGCGGTGTCAGGCTCCCCTCGGGGCCATCGTCCGCCCCTTTGCGACGGCGTCGGAGACGAGCTTGTACAGCGCGCCGAAAAGGCCGGTGAAGACGGCGGCGACCCCGAGCGCGGTGACGACGACCCCCAGGAGTATCAGCCCGACGTTCGGCTCCGACTGAAACCCCGTGTCGGCCCCGGCGGTCATCAGCCCGACCCCGATGCCGGCAACCGCGTTGCCGACGATCACCACTCCGAGATAACAGACCATGATCTTGAACCCATACACGATGCCGTCCCGAACGCTGACGGTTTCCATACGGGCGTTCCCCTCCTTCCCGCATAAATACCCTTGGAGGGGCTAACGGAGCCGCGATGCGGCGACCCGCCCGGCTCAGTCGTCGGCCGAAACCGGCTCGACTTCGGCGGTTTCCTCCGCTTCCGCCCGCTCCTCGGCCGCCTCCTCCTCCTTTTTCGCTTTGATCTTTTTCATCCGGAAGATCTCCTCGCGCTCCTGTTCTTCGAGCTTCTGTTCGATGTACTCCTGTGCGCCGTGTAGCTCGGGCAACAGCTTGAACTCGAGGGCGTTGACCCGGCGTTTCGTCTTCTCGATCTCGTCGAGCATCTTCTTCATCGCCGTCTCGACCTCCGCCGCGAGGATGATCGTCTCCAGTAGCTCCTCGTACGCGTCGGCGGCTTCGTCGATCCGCGCGGAGGTGCCGACGAGCCCGTAGCCTCGCTGATCGAGGGACTTTCTGACCTTCGTCGATTCGATCTGCGGGACGACCACGCCCATGATGTTCTTCGATTGGCTCGTGATCTCGGGGTGTTCTTTCAGCGCGGCGGCGGCGCCGCGGACGGCGACGTCGCCCTCCATCGCCCGGGCCATGTCGATGTTCCGCTGGGCGCGCTCGTAGTTTTCGTCCAGATCGGACCGGACGTCCTGGGCCTGATCGAGGATGTCCATGAACTCCATGATGAGGCCGTCGCGCTTCTTTTCGAGGGTGTCGTGGCCCCGCTCGGAGAGCTCGATGCGGTCCTCGATCGCCATGAGGTTCTTCCGGGTCGGTTTGACGTCCTTGCTCATTCTTGGATACGCTTTTCGCCCGAAACAGATTAATGCTTTCCAACGAACTCCCGGACGCTCGCGTCCGACGGACGCTTCGCGGCGGAGCGTTCGATAAAGACATACTACCCTCGCGACGAGCGACCGCCGGGAGCGAGTCGCTGTTTTCGTCCACGTTCCTCTCGCGGAGGCGTGTCGCACGCCGGCCGGCGTGCAACCGCCGGAGCGTGCAAGAAACGGGCGTTCAGTCCGCGGTCTGGGCGACTTCCTCCGACTCGTCCTCGACGTAGTACTCCGCTATGAGGTCCTCGTCGATCCGGTTGAGCGCCTCCTTCGGCAGCCCGCTCAGGAGGTCCCAGACGATGTCGAGCGTCTCGTCGACGTCCCGGTTCGTCTCGTGGCCCTGTTGGACGAACTCCGACTCGAAGGCGTCGGCGAAGTCGAGATACTTGTTGTCGAGCTCCGAGAGCGCCTCCCGGCCGACGATGTTCACGAGGTCACGGAGGTCCTCACCCTGCGCGTAGGCGGCGTAGGCTTGATCGGACACGTCGCCGTGGTCCTCGCGTGTGTACCCCTCGCCGATCCCATCGTCCATCAGCCGCGAGAGGCTCGGCAGGACGTTGACCGGCGGCTCGACGCCCTGACTGTTGAGGTCCCGATCGATGTAGATCTGGCCCTCGGTGATGTACCCCGTCAGGTCCGGGATGGGGTGGGTGTCGTCGTCACCCGGCATCGTGAGGATCGGGATCTGCGTGACCGATCCCTCCCGACCCTCGATCCGACCGGCCCGCTCGTAGAGCTGTGCGAGGTCGGTGTACATGTATCCGGGGTAGCCACGACGGCCCGGGACCTCCTCGCGGGCGGCCCCGATCTCACGCAGCGCCTCGCAGTAGTTCGTCATGTCCGTGAGGATCACCAGCACGTGGTAATCCTCCTCGAAGGCGAGATACTCGGCGGTCGTCAGCGCCATCCGGGGGGTAACCGTCCGTTCGACGGCCGGGTCGTCCGCGAGGTTCATGAAGACGACCGACCGTTCGAGGGCGCCGGTGCGCTCGAAGTCGTCCATGAACTCGTTTGCCTCCTCCTGGGTGATGCCCATCGCGCCGAAAATAACGGCGAACTCGGACTCCTCGCCCTCCGCTTCCTCCTCGGGGACCGAGGCCTGCCGGGCGATCTGCAGCGCCAGATCGTTGTGCGGCAGTCCCGATCCCGAGAAGATCGGCAGCTTCTGGCCGCGGATCAGGGTGTTCATCCCGTCGATCGCCGAGACCCCGGTCTGGATGAACTCCTCCGGGTACTCCCGGGCCGTCGGGTTGATGGCCGCGCCGACGATCTCGCGTTCCTCGTCGGGCTCGATCTCCGGGCCGCCGTCGATCGGTTCGCCGGATCCCGAGAGGACGCGCCCGAGCAGCTCCTCCGTCAGCGGCATCTGCAGCGTCTCGCCGAGGAACCGAACCGAGGAGTCCCGATCGATACCCGAGGTCCCCTCGAACACCTGGATCGCGACGAACTCCGAGGTCGATTCGAGCACCTGGCCGCGGCGGATCTCGCCGTCCGGCGTCTCGATCTCGACCATCTCGTCGTACCCGACCGGTTCGTCGATGTCGGCGAACACCAGCGGGCCGCTGATCTCCGTTATCGTCTTGTATTCTTTTTGCATTGTCAGTAGTGCTCCCGGAGTCCGTCCGCGATGTCCTGTTTCAGCTCGTCGATGTACGCCTCGTATTCCTCCTGTGTGTTCATCCGGTTGAGACGCGAGATGGCGTCGACGTCGACGATCTCCTCGACGGGGACGCCGGCCTCGAGCGCCTCGAAGGCCTCCTCCTCGAAGTGCTGGATCGCTTTCAGCATGAGGTAGGTCTTCTCCGGTTCACAGTAGGTGTCGACGTCGTGGAAGGCGTTCTGCTGGAGCCACCCCTCGCGGATGTAGCGGGCGACCTCGAGCGTGAGCTGTTGGTCGTCCGGCAGCGCGTCCTTGCCGACGAGCTGGACGATCTCCTGGAGTTCGGTCTCCTCGTCGAGCACGTCGACGGCCCACTGCCGCACCTCGGGGTACTCATCGTCGACGTTGTCGCGCCACCACGGATCGAGCTGTTCGGTGTACAGCGAGTACGACTCGTTCCAGTTGATCGAGGGGAAGTGCCGCCGTTCGGCCAGATCCGCATCGAGCGCCCAGAAACACTTGACGATACGCAGCGTGTTCTGGGTGACCGGCTCCGAGAAGTCCCCGCCGGGCGGCGAGACGGCACCGATCGCCGAGATCGAGCCCTCGCTGCCGTTGAGGTTCTGGAACTTGCCGGCTCGCTCGTAGAACTCCGAGAGGCGGGCGGCCAGATACGCCGGATACCCCTCCTCGCCGGGCATCTCCTCGAGCCGCGAGGAGATCTCCCGCATGGCCTCGGCCCACCGCGAGGTGGAGTCGGCCATGAGCGCCACGTCGTAGCCCATATCACGGTAGTACTCGGCGATCGTGATCCCGGTGTACACACAGGACTCACGCGCCGCCACGGGCATGTTCGAGGTGTTCGCGATGAGACACGTCCGGGACATGAGCGGCTTGCCCGTCTTCGGGTCTTCGAGGTTCGGGAAGTCCTCGATGACCTCCGTCATCTCGTTGCCGCGCTCGCCGCAGCCGACGTAGACGACGATGTCCGCGTCGGCCCACTTCGCGAGTTGGTGTTGGGTGACCGTCTTCCCGGAACCGAACGGGCCCGGGATGGCGGCCGTTCCGCCCTTCGCGATCGGGAAGAGCCCATCGAGGATGCGCTGTCCGGAGATCAACGGCGTCGTCGGGGTCTCCTTCTCGACGGTGGGCCGGGGTTCACGGACCGGCCACTCCTGTCGCATCGTGATCTCCTCGCCGCTGTCGAGCTCCGCGATCGGCTCGTCGACCGCGAACGACCCCGACTCGATGGCGGTGACCGCACCGCCCTCATAGCCCGGCGGCACCAACACCTTGTGGTCGATGCTCTCGGTCTCGGGAACGATCCCGACGACGTCACCGGCCGTGACCTCGTCGCCGACCTCGACCTCGGGGCTGAACTCCCAGGTCTTTTCGAGGTCGATCCCGGGCGCGTCGACCCCGCGGTCGAGGAACGCGCCCATCTTCTCCTCGAGAACGTCCAGCGGCCGCTGGACGCCGTCGTAGATACTGTCCAACATCCCGGGTCCGAGGTCGACGGACAGCGGCTCGCCCGTGTTCTCGACGGGTTCACCGGGCGCCACGTCGGATGTCTCCTCGTACACCTGGATGGTTGTGATGTTGCCCTCTATCTCGATGACCTCGCCCATCAGCCCTTCCTCGCCGACGTAGACGACGTCGTTCATCCGGGCACCGAGATCGGTCGCGGTCACGACGGGACCGCTGACGCTCTCGATCACGCCCTCGTCTTCGGTTTCGCTTGCAGTTGCTTGACTCATGATTACTCGTCCATCAGGTCGATGCCGATGGCGCGTTTGATCTGCTCTCGCAGATTCCCCGAACCGGTGCCGCCACCCAGCGTGACGACGACCGGTTCGACACTCGTTTCGACCCGCTGTCGAACTGTGCGTGATAGCTTCTCGACGTCCTCGTCGTGCATGACGACGATACCGACGCCCTCGTCGTCCAACACCGCCGTGACGGCCTCATCGAGCCGTTCGCCCTTCTCGTCGTCCGGGACGTTCTCGAACCGACGGACCCCGGCGAGCCGAAAGCCGGTCGTAAAGTCCGGGCTCCCGACGACGGCGATCTCCTCGCTCATTGTATCAGGTCCTCCTCGATCTCCTCGGCGGGGATCCCGGCCTCGCGGCCCCTGGCGATCGCCCTGATGTTCTCGATCTCGCGCTCCTTTCCGAGTATGTACGCGAGCACCGGACAGATCGACAGCGGGTACCGGTTCGACAGCTTCCCGGAGTACTCGAGCAGAGCCGTGTTCAGCGCGTGCTCGAACCCGATGAGGCTCGTTGCTGACTCGAGTTCGTCGAGCGCCTCGGAGAGGTCGTCGCCGTACGTGCTCTCACGTATCGCCGACACCAACTCGTCGGTGTTCGACGCGAGCCCTCTGAGCTCCTCGGCGTCGAAGAGCCGACCACCCTCGATAAAGTACTCCGCCGGATCGATGTCCGCGCCGCTGCGGGCGATCCGGAGCCCGTTCCGGAGGTTACGGAAGTCGATCTCCGCCTCGAGGAACTCCCGGTACAGCGCCGTCGGGGAGTCCGGCTCCGGCTGCCCGATATCGTCGAGCAGGTGGTTGAAAAAGGCGCGGTCGACGGCGTTTTCGAGCGGTACCAACGTCTCCGTGTTCTCGAACTCCTCGTAGGCCGCCTCCAGCGGCTCGCCGAAGATCGTCCCGGAGAGGGCTTCGATCGCCTCCTCGACGGTCGTCGCCTCGGTCAGCCGATCGAGCGTCCGCTCGGAGAACTCACCCGTCCTGATGAGGTCGTCCTCGACGTCCTCCGTCTCGGCGCCCGTGTAGATGCCGCGAATGACGGTTTTGACGTTCCAGGCGTCGAACTTCCGGAGGTAGTTCGCGATGTTCGCGTACAGCGACCCCTCCGCCCACGTCAACAGGTCGCCGAAGTGCTTCGAGAGGTTGCGGTTGAGCGCGTATTCGATGAGGTCGACCCCGGAATGTCTGGTCCCAAGGGCGTTCATCTCCGCCTCGTACTCGGAGTCCTCCATGAACCGGGCGATCTCGCCCGGTCCCATGCGGACCAGCTTCCGGTAGTCGTCGCCGTCGAACAGCTTCGATCGGCGCGACCGGACCCTCGCGATGACGTATTCGTAGTTCGAACTCCCTTCGGTCTTGACGCTCATTCTTCGAAGAGACGCGCGCTTATCTCGCGCAGGTTCTCGTCCCAGACGTCCTCGAGGACGGAGTCGAACGTGTTGTTCACCCGGACGCGTGAGCCGTCGGCCTCGACGACGACGCCGCCGAGACACTCGATCGGTTCGCCGACCTCGAACCCCTCGTAGTCGGCGACGATCGTCCCGAGCAGATCGGCGTCCTCCTCCCGTCCACGGACCCGGACCGACTCCGCGTCGAACTCCTCGGCGGCGGCGGCGAGCAACGACCGCGTCAGCGACTCGCGCTCGTCGCCCTCGATGCCGGCGATCTGTGCTTCGACGTCGTCGTGGACCTCCTCAAGTATCCCCCGGCGCGCCTCGAGACGGGCCTGCTTGGCCTCGAGTTTCGCGCTCGAAAGCTTCTGTTCGCGCTCCTGCTCGACCGTCCGCTCCGCCTCGCGTTCGGCTTCGGAGACGATCTCCTCGGCCTCGCGTTCGGCTTCGGAGACGATCTCCTCGGCGCGCTCTTCCCCCGATTCGCGGATCTCCTCTGCACGCGCGCGGGCTTCGTCTCGGATGTCCTCTACGACCGTATCAAGGCTCATTGTTTGGAAAAGTCCCGTGTTGTTCAGACCACGAAGACGACGACGAGCGCCAGAATGACGAGTGTCTCCGGCAGGACTGTCAGGATCAGGCCCTTACCGAAGAGGTCCTCGTTTTCGGCCATCGCGCCGACGGCCGCGGCGCCGATGCCACGCTCCGCATAGCCCGCGCCGAACGCCGCGAGCCCGACCGCGAGCGCCGCTGCGGCCGCGGGCTCGATCGCGGGGCCACCCGCTTCGGCGCCGTTCTGGAGTACCGGTGCAACACTGCTGGCGACAGTAGCAAGCTCAAACATTGTTTTGTGTTCCGTTGGTGTGGATTAACTGCTATCCGAACAGTCGATTATGTTCGCACAGAGTTCATAAAACTTCCCAAACGCCGCCGGCGACGTTCGCGCCGTTCCAGCCGGTCTCCGTCGGCGTTTTCAGGGGTGAGGAAATCGAGTCGTACGCCGATCAGTCCTCGGTCGTGTACCGGCGCTCGTAGCCGAACGGCTCGTACGGCTTGCCGCCGCCCTCGTAGAACTTGTTGAAGAACTCGACGTACTCGAGGCGGATCCCCTGTAGCCCGGCGCTCGTGATGCCGAGCAGCAGAACGAGGATGTGGCCGATCACGAAGATGACGGCCCCGACGAGCAGGGCGACGATGAACATCGCGCCGCTGGCGTCGGTCAGGAGGCCGCCGAACATTATCTCGCCGCCCTCCGTCGCGACGGCTTCGTTGGCCGCCGCCATCCCGCCCATCTCGTTGTAGATGAAGTGGACGCCGCCGTCGGGGCCCTGGTAGGCGCCGAAGACGAGCAGGTTAACCACGAACGCCATCCCAGCCTTCGCGAGCAACACCGCGGCGATCCGGGTGTACGAGAGCACGTTCACGAAGACGTTCAGGCTCTCGAGCAGGCCGATCCCGCCCTCGCCGTAGATGAGCAACGCAAGCCCGACGAGGCCGATCACGCCGGCCACGATGCCGACGGTCTCGGGGAACCCGGCGAAGCCGAGCTCGTAGGCGACCTCCTGTGGGCCGACAGCGCTGCCGGCGACGGTCGCCCCCTCGGCGTTGAACGTCGTGTAGAGCAGCTCCGGCTTGAACGCCTGGAGGTGGGTACTGAACACCCACACCCACGCGCCAAGCATGAGCATGAGCCACGAGACGTTCTCGGTAACCGCGTCCACGATGCCGTGGCTGAGATCGTCAACGAAGCCGATGACGTAACCGATCGACAGGTGCACGAGACCGAGCAGGAGGCTCACGATGAGCCACGCCCACGCGAACGCGATGTTGGCGGGCGAGAGCCCCTTGTCCATCGGCGAGCCGCCCTCGCCGAAGACGACGTAGCCGAGCTCGTGGAGCCCGAAGAACTCGCCGTACAGCACGCCGAATATCGTGGTGAACACACCCGCCCATATCGCGACGCCGCCGAGGCTCCTGAACCCGGGACTGTCGAACTTCGACATCAGGACCCAGCCCATCAGCATATAAAGGATCCCGTAGCCGACGTCGCCGATCATGAACCCGAAAAAGGCCGGGAAGGTGAGGAACAACACGAGCGTCGGGTCGAGTTCGTTGTACCGCGGCCGGTTGATGACGCCGACGAGCATCTCGAAGGGTTTGGCCCCCGGACGGTTGTCCGGGATGACCGGCGGCGTTCCGCCACTCATGGCGCGGCCGCCGTCGGCGACCGCCTCCCCGTCGTCGTGGCCCTCGTCCGCCGCGAGCTCCTCGCGTTCGTGTGCGTGCCCGTCCTCGTAGGCCGCCCGTTCGAGCTCGTCGACCTCGGCGTGGTCGCCGACACGCTCGTCGAGGCCGTCGACGAGTTCCGGGACCCGCTCGGTCGGAACCCACCCCTCGGCGACGAAGGCGTTCTCCGTCGTCGCGAACGACAGCGGCGCCTCGCGCTTTTGGACCTCGATCGAGAGCTTCTCCTCCGCGGCCAAAAGAAAGCCCGCGACCTCGTGTTTCAGGTCCTCGATCTCGCTGTCGACCGTTTCGAGCTCTGATTCGAGCGCCTCGCGTCGGCTGCCGAGGTCGTCGATGTACGCCTCCGGGCTCGTCGCCCCGTCGCCGTCGCCGAGCTCCGGGATCTCGTACTCGGTGAAGGCCGCGCCGACGAGCGCGTCCTCGACCCCGACGTCCGGGTAGACGAAGGCGGCGACGTACTCCGCCTGTGCGTACAGCTCGTACCCGTCGACGCCGTCGGCGCCGTCGAGCGCGGCGCGTATCTCCGCCTCCTCGCCCTCGCCGACCGCCACGGTCAACGAGTCGTACCCCTCGAGGAGATCGAGGTCGATCCCCAACGCGGCGAAGGGGCGGGCCGAGTCGATCCGCTCGTCGATCTCCCGTATCTCCCCGCGGAGCTCCGAGCGCCGGTCATCGAGTTCGTTGACCCGCGTTCGGACGTCTTCGAGCTCCGCTTCGAGTTCGTCGTCGTCGATGATCCGGGGCCGCCCGGTCTCCTCGCCCTCGATCCCGAGCGTACTCTCGAGTGCGCGGACGGTGACGAGTTTGCTGGCGGCTTCTTCCGCCCCTTCGGCCGGGTCGCCGGGCGAGAACCCCTCCCAGCTCCCGTCGTAGTCCGTGACGTGGACGAGGTTCATGCCGTGGACGGTCTCGACGACGTCGTCCATCACGCGTTTGGATCCCGTTACCGAGACCCGGCTCATCCGTTCAGGTCTGAGACTGGACATTCACCGCCTCCGTGAACAGCTCGATCGTGTGTTCGATCGCCTCGTCGCGGTTCTCCGCGGCGCGTGCCTCGAGGCGTTCGCGCTCCTCGTCGCCCTCCGCGATGAGCTCCTCGCGCTCGGCTTCGATCCCCTCGCGGGCCTCCTCGAGGCGCTGCTCTCTGAGCGTCTGTGCCTCCTCGCGAGCGTCCTCCAGGATGCGGTCGGCCTCCTCGCGGGCCTCCTCGACGCGCTGTTCGCGCGCCGCCTCGGCCTCGGCGATGATGTCGTCGGCCTCATCCTCGGCCCCCTTGATTCGGTCAAGAACCTCTGGCCTGGCCATAGTTATATCGAATGACGCTTCGGAAAGCGCCTATTTGGTAGTTGCGGAACGGCGCCAGCGGTGTCGGGGGCGACGGGCCCGTTCGGCTTCGGGAGCGCCACGCCGTCCCGAGCGTCAATTGACGGACCGACAGGCCGTTTCCGTTCCCCTCTCACACATCGTCGAAAGCGTTCGACACGCCTGTTCGTTGCCGCGCGAGCAGAGCCGTTCCAGGACGGCGACCGTCCCACGTTTGTCGGTGTTCGAGTCCTCCATGGGATCAGTTAGCAGGGGATGTCGATACAAAAAGGCTGCTCGGCTGTTCGTTGCGGGCGCACACTCGGCGTATCGGGTATCACTCGATGTACCCGAGCGCGTCCTCGATCCGGCCGAGCTCCGGGCCGGTCGTCTCCTGGCCGGCGACGTAACCGCTTGCGTTCGCGACGAGCCCGGACCCGACGAGCGGGCCGCCGTAGTTTATCGTCCCGATGTCGGCGTACACGCCGAAGAGCTCCTCCAAAGCGTCGAGCGTCCCGTCGCTCGTCTTCGGATGACAGAGGACGCCGTTCTCGGTCACGACGGCCGCGGTCCCGACAGTCCGGACGTCGGCGATCGTCCCGCGTTCGACGGGCACGTCGAGCGTCCGCTTCACCGCTTTGATCGCCTTCCGAGGAAGGTCCGGGTGGACGAACGCCCCTCGGTCGTTCACGAGGACGACGTTCCCGGCGGCGTTGATCCGGCCGGGAAGCTCGCCGACCGGGAGGTCGGTCGCCTCGACGATCCGCTCGCGCTCGCGGTCGGTGACGCGTTCGCTGACGAGCAGGCCGTTCTCGTTGCCGACGGCGAGCGCGCCGACGGTGCCGGAGCCGCCGACCGTCGTCGGGACGGCCGGGACATCGAGTTCCGCCTCGAACTCGGCGCGCAGCGACTCCTCGATGTCCGGTCGAACGAGCAAGCAGTCGTCGGTCGCGCGTCCAAACACGCCGACGTACGAGGACCCTGAGAGCGCCGCGCGGAGCACGTTATGCGGTCTCTGCTTCGACGACGGCCTCGCCCTCTTCCTCGAAGCGGGCCGCCCGCACTCGGAGCTTTCGCGGCGGTTTCGATCGGCCGCGCTCCCAGACCGCCTCGTTGATCGAGGGGTCAAGTCGGATGACGTCCTCCTCGACGTTGAAGTGCTGTGCGAGGTGCGAACGGATAAGCGTCATCGCCTTGTCGGCGCGGTCGGTATCGGAGCCCGCCAGCACGTCCCGGAGCGGGACGGTCATGACGCGCTCGTCGAACTCGGCGCTCATTCGTCCGTGTCGCTCCGACGCCAGTTGCGGCGCTTGTGGTTGCGAAGCGTGTCGCGGTCGGTCTTCATGATGACCCACGCCGGAACCCGGTTGTTCTGGCGTTCGAGCTTCGAGAGCCGCTTCTTTTTCGCCTTCGATTTCTTGCCCATAGTAGCGCACACTTCCGTCGCAGCGTTTAAATTCTTGTTCCTTTCGGCCCGCGTCCACAGCATCCTCGCTCGGGGCGGAACCGGACTCGCACGGAGTGCGTTTGTGGTGTACGGGTCCGGGGGAGGGACAGCCCCGTTGTGGTGGCAGGTGATCGCCCCCCGCCCAGTAGACGGATGATACTACTCCTCGCCCATCGCGCCGAACACCGCGTCCGCGTCGGCGGGCACGTCGAAGTCGTGGAAGTGTTCGCCCTTCTCCTTCGAGAGAACGTTCAGCGCCGCCGCCGCGCCGTCGCCCGCGGCGATGATCGCCTGCCACTCCTCTTTGCGCACCATCGCGCCCGTCGCGTACGCGTCCTCGACGCTCGTCTCCATCGTCACGCCGACGTCGACGAGGTCGCCGTCGAACGCACAGCCGAGCGATTCGGCGAGATCGCGGTTCGCGCCGGTCGCTAGGACGAGGTACTCGGCCGCGTACTCGCCGTCGCCGGTCTCGGCGACGAACCCGCCGTCGGCCTCGGAGACGCCCGTCACCTCCGCCTCGACGCGTTCGACGCCGAAGCTGTCGACCTGCGACCGCGCCGTCTCCATGAACGCCGAGCCGTCGATCGATCCGACGCCGAGGTAGTTGAACAGATGCGCTTTATGCATCCAGGTCCCGTCGGTGTCGAGACAGACCGTTTCGAGGCCGTTCTTCTGTGTGAAAAGCGCCGCGCTCAGCCCGGCGGGACCGCCCCCGACGACGAGTACATCGCTGTCCGTTTCACTCATATTCCGGGGTTCGCCCCGAACGGGCAAAAGTGTCCGCTTACACCGATGTCACCGCGTCATCGCTCCGGCTCGTTCTCCAAAGCCTCCGCCCGAAGCCGTTCACAGCGATCGCCCCCGACTTCGAGGTCCGGGACGGCCGTCGGCCTGCCGTCCTCGTCGACGGCGACGAAGACGAAATACGAGTCCGTCGTCCGCTCCGTCTCCCCCGTCCGCGGGTTCTCGCGGAACGCCCGGAGCCGGACCCGGACGCTCGTCTTCCCCGCCTCGTAGGCGTACGATTCGATGACGCAGGTGTCGCCCTGCGGGACCGGACGCTCGAAGTCCAGGCCGTTGATCCGGGCGGTCACGCAGGTCTCGCCGGCGTGTCGCATCGCCGACATCGCGCCGACCTCGTCCATCCACTTGACGACGTTGCCCCCGTGGGCGGCGGCGTAGTTGTTCGTGTCCGTCGGCTGGACCCGCTGGCGGTTCTCGATGTACGTCTCGCTGATCGTCGGCACACCCACGTTCCGGGCGCCACGCGTATCAGTCCGCCGGCTCGGCCGCCTCCGGGACGCGCCGCCCGCCGAGCGTGTAGAGCCACAGCGCCCCGACGCCGATCCCGTAGGCGGCGACGACCGGCAGCCCGAGCAGGAACATCGTGAAGATCCCCCGCGGCGAGAGGAAGGCCCCGGCCGACAACACCGCGATCGCGAACTCCCGCCACCGGTTCCGGAAGACCGCGTACGGGACGATCCCGCCACGGTGGAACAGCAACATCGTGACGGGCACCATCACGAGGATGCCGATCCCGACAGTGAAGAAAAACACCATCCAGCCGTAGTTGCTGATCCGGTAGGCGATGACCATCTCCGCGCGCAACACGTCGGCCGCCAGCCACGAGATCGCCGCCGGGGCGAGGTACAGAAAGCCGAGTAAGCTCCCGAGCGCCATCGCGGTCAGGAGGCTCCCGCCCCACACGAGAAGCACCCGCCGGTCGCCGCGGGCGAGCCCACGCTGCTTCAACGCCGGCCACGAGTAGTACATGAGAAGCGGCAGCGTCGCGGCGGCGCCGAAGATCACGGAGACCTTTATCATGAAGATGAGCGCCTCGACGGGGTGCAGCGTCACGATCGAGACCTGCTCGGCGGCGAACTGCGAGGGCATTCCGCTGACGAACTGCCTGTGGAGCCGACCGATGCCGCCCTGATACAACACGAAGAACGTCCCGGCCATGACGGCCGCGAACAGCCCGACCAGCCGGAACGACTTCGAGGTGATGCTGTCGAGGATGAACTTGATGTCGTAGGCGTAGCCGCCGATGTCGTCCTCGTCGACGTCGTCGTCGCTGAAGACGTCGAGCGCGCCGGCCCCGCGTTCGGCGATGCTCCGACCGCCCTCCTCGTCGCCGCTCGACGCCTCCGAGGCGGTTCCACCGTCCCCGCCGCCGTCGTCCACATCCGACTCGGCCTCGGCCGCCCCGTCGAACCGATCGAGGATCGCCTGCGCTCGATCGGGCTCACCCTCGTCCATCGCCGCCCCCGCGAGGCCGACCGCCTCCTCCTCGTCCATCGCGGCGAACGCCGCGTCCGGGGCCGACCGGACGCCCGCCTCGTCCAGCTCGCCGATGTCGATCGCCTCGGGATCGACGCCGACGAACGATTCTTCGATATCGTCGAGCCCGTCGTAGACGAAGTAGCCGAACGCGACGAGCGCGAAGACGAGCCCGTACACCGAGCCGACGACCGCGAGATACGCCGCCTCGGAGACCCCGTAGCCGACGCCGGGCGCCAGGAACCGATACCGGGAATCGACCGCGGCCAGCAGATCGTTGATCGCGAGATACCCCCCGGCTGTATAAAAGGCGTACACGGCCACGGCGCCGACCAGGAAGACACCGGCGAGGACGTTCCACCGCTCGATCGCCGTCCGCCGGAGGTCGATCGAGTCGCTGGATCGCTTCGCGGTGACGATGATCTTCGTGATGTACAACGAGACCGCATACAGGGTGACGAGCGGCACCGCCCACATTATCTGCGTGAACGGATCGGGCGGCGAAAACAGCGCGCCGAAGGCGAAGATGCCGACGACGGCGTACTTCCATTTGTCCCGGAACGTCTCGTACTGGACGATCCCCGTGTAGGAGAGCGTACTCATGAAAAGCGGCAGCTGCGCCGCCAGGCCGAACGACAGCGAGAGCAGGAAGACGAACTGCGCCCACATCGAGATCGAGTACGTCGGCTGGAACCCGGCCCCGACGGCGTTCCCGGCGAGGAACGCGAACATGATCGGGAAGAACAGGTAGTAGGCGTAGGCGACGCCGCCGAGGAAAAGCGCCGCGCTGACGAGGCCGAAGGCCGCCCCCTTCCACCGGGGGATGTTTTCGGGCCACCGCCCGCGGTTCTTCAGCGAGTCGCGACCGAAGTACGCGAGCGCCGGCAGCATGATGATGACGCCGGAGACGAGCCCGATCTTCGCCTGTAGGAGGATGACCTCGAAGGGCGTGATGGCGACGACGACGATGTCCGGGTGGGCGTTGAGGTCCCGCTTGAGGATGTCCCAGATGTAGAGCCGCAGGAGCGTAAAGACGCCGAGAAAGCCGATCAAAAAGACGATGAAGACCTTCTGGAGATGCTTCTGGGCGACCCGAAGCATTGCGCCGAGCTGCGCGCGACCCTCCGAAACCGTCCGGGCGACATCGTCGTCTACGGCGCTAGACACGACATAGCGTAATCCGTTCGCGGTTATCAACCTTTTCCGTTCGATCGCCGCCCGGGCGCCCCCGCTCGGCGGTAGCGGTTCGTCGTATGCCGCGATCCGTCGAGAGAGAAGGCTTACAAGCGGTGGGATCCGAAAGCGGCCAATGGCGGAGACCGCGGACGGGGGCTACGATGTCGACGACGGTGTCGTCGGCGACGGCCCCGAGACCGACGAGGAGATGCCGCTCGCGGACCACATCGAGGAGATGGTCTACCGCCTCGGGATCGTCCTCGTCGTCATCGCCATCGTCTCCGGGATCGTCTTCCCCTTCGCCGACCGGATCATCAACTTCCTGTGGTACTCCGTCCTCCCCGGCGGCGACATCGCCCGCCCCCGGGTGTATCACCCCCTCGGGCTCATCCTCTCGCGGCTGAAGGTCGCGACGCTGGCCGGCTTCGTGATCGGACTGCCCGTGTTCGTCTACCAGACGTACCTGTTCATGCGCCCCGGCCTCTACCCGACGGAACGGCGCTACTATCTCGCATCCGTCCCCGCGAGCCTCGTGTTGGGCGTCTTCGGCGTCCTCTTCGCGTACTTTCTGATTCTGCCGGCCATCTTCACGTATTTCCTCACCTACTCCCAGGACGCCGCGGTGATCGCGTTCGGGCTCATGGAGACGTTCGACCTCATCGTGTTGATGATGGGCCTTTTCGCCGCTGTCTTCCAGATCCCGCTGTTCGTGATGCTCGCGATCATGATGGGGCTGACCACGCGGGCGTGGCTCGCACAGAAGCGGCTGTACTTTTGGGGTGCCTTTCTCGGGATCGCCTTCCTCTTTAGCCCGGATCCGACCGGGATGGCCCCGATCCTCGTCGCCGGGACGATGATCGGGCTCTTCGAGGCGACGCTTTTCGTGCTGAAGTGGGTCAGGCGGTGATCCAGCCCGCAGCGGGCGTTTCGATCACTCGACGGTCCCGAGGATATCGAGTTGGTGCGTCAGATAGAGCAACTCGCCCGCGTCGAGCTGTTTCCTGCGCTCCGAGAGCCAGCCGTCGAGGCCGTCGAACGTCCCCGCTGCGACCTCGCCGACGGCCGTCTCGACGCTGTCGAGGATCCACCCGAGCATGTACGCCTCCTCGCCAGGGTACGCGCCCTCGACCGGCCGGACGATCCAGTCGGAGCCGGCGACCGCCGACACCGTCACCCCGTCCAGCCGCCGGAGCCGGTCGAGGACCTCGCCCCCGGCCCGACTGCTTCCCCCCGGTTTCCGGTCCATGTGTTCGTGGTAGTACCGTTCGATCGTCCGGTCCGCCGGGTGCCCCGGGTAGAACCGCGTCGCCCCGTCGAACGTGATCGGGAAGTAGTAGCTGCCGCCGGCCGAGAGCGCGTCGAGCAGCGCGTCGAGCCCGTCCGACTCGACGATGTCGAGCAAGGCCGCGCCCACGAGGGCGTCGAACTCCCCGGGTCGTTCCCCCGCGTAAGCGACGGCCTCCGCCGCGACCGTTTCGAGTTCGACCGTCCTGTCGGGCCCCTCGATCCGGATCGGATCGTCACCGCCGACGGACACCGGCCGATCCGCCGCCCACTCGCGGAGATACGGCCCGGCGGCGGCGACGGTGTCCGCGTCGATGTCGACGGCGGTGTAGCGGGTTTCCCCGGCCGGGAGGACGTCCCACTCGAACAACCGGGCGAGCATCGTCCCGATCCCGGCCCCGACTTCGAGGACGCGGAGGGGCTCCGGCCCCTCCTCGGCCCGCTCGGCCAACCGATCGCGGAACGTCCCGACGAGCCGACGGTCGAGCGCGCGGTCGTCGACGGTCCGTTTCGCCCGGAGGTACCGCCGGAACGACGCCGTCACGCCACCACCTCCTGCCCCGCGACCTCGGCGAGAAACGATCTGACCCGGGCCGTCACGGCCGGCCAGCCGGGCTGGCGCTCGTAGCGCCGCCTGGCGGCGATCCCCATCGACGCGAGTCGGCCGCGGTCCGCCCCGAACCGCGTTATCGCCCGGGCGACCGCGGCCGGGTCGTCGGGATCGACGAGTACCCCGTTCTCGCCGTCGGTGACGGTCTCCGTCGCCCCGCCCGCCCGCGAGGCGATCGCGGGCAGGCCGAAGCCCATCCCCTCGAGATAGACGATGCCGAACCCCTCGTATCGGGAGGGAACCGCGAGTACGTGGCTCGACCGTAACGTCGCCGCCAGCCGGTCGTCCGACAGCTCCCCCGCGATCCGCACGCGGTCCGTGAGGCCCCTGCGGCGGATCAGCCGCCGCACGTCCTCGGCGTGTCCCTCGTCGACCGTCCGGCCGACGACGGTCAACTCGGCCTCGCCGTCGGCGGCGGCGAGCCCTTCGACGAGCGTGTCCAACCCCTTCCGCGGCGCGACGTTCCCGACGAAGACGAGCCGCAGGGGACGCTCCCTTGCGCGGGCCCCGATCTCGTCGTCGCCGATGTCCGGATCGAACCGGTCGCCCGCCGGCGGCGCGACGACGGTCGCGTCCGGGTCGACGCCGAGGCCGGTGACGACGTCGCGCGTGACCTCGCTGTTGCAGACCGCGCCGTCGATCGTTCCGAGATACCGACGCTCGACGGCGTGATACAGCGGCGAGAGCCGCCGCCCCTCGCTCGCCCGCAGGTGATGAACGACGCTGACGATCGGGTACGGGAGCCGCCGGTTCGCCCGGAGCAGCGAGGGGTGGGCGAGCTCGTCCTGTACCATCACGTCGACATCGACACGGAGACGATCCCGGAGGTCACCCGAGACGTTGTCGAGCAGGCCCCGCCCGTAGCTCCGCCACGGCAGCTCGACGACCTCGACGGTGTCGCCCCCGGCCCGGAGCCCCTCGACGAGCTTCCGATCGTACCGAAACCCGCCGGAGCGTTCCCCGAGGCTCCCGTAGACGGTCAGTCCGACCCTCATACCGGCGCGTCGTACGTCGCGGCGGCCTCGTCGTCCTCCCAGACAGTCACGCGAAGCTGTGTCACGGTGTCGTCCGTCACCGCCTCCGCGACCCGCCCGAAGACGACCCGCGAGAAGCGCTCGACGCTCGGGTTGTACCCCTCGAACTCCGGGAACTCGTTGAGCAACTCGTCGCGGTACCGGTCCGACACGCCCTCCATCGCCGCCTTCGCGTCGTCGATGTCGACGAGGTAGTCGTACTCGTTCAGCTCGGGGCCGCGAAACGTCACCTCGACGTCGAAGTGATGTGAGTGAGGCACCCCCTCCGGCCCGGGGTCCGGGACGGTGAGGTAGTGCTGTGCGACGAAATCCGTCACCACTGTCGTCGAGTACATGCCACGGGTAACGGACAGAAGCCACCTAAGTGTGGAGGTCCCCGCGTGGTTCGGCCGGTTTCACCCGTCGTAGCCGAACGTGACCTGGATCGCTTCGTCCTGTCGTTCGTCGAGGAGCCGGTAGGCGTCGGCCGCGTCGTCGATGTCGAACTCGTGGGTGAGAAGCGCCGAGGGGTCGTTCCCGCCCAGCCACGACCGCACGAACCCCATCCGGCGCTCCTTGTCCCACCGGTCGGCGTGGTCGGGGTCGATCCGGCTCACCTGGCTGCTCCGGATGCGGACGTGGCTCCGATGGTAGCGCTCCCCGAGCCCGAGCGTCACGTCCTTCGTGCCGTACCACGACCCGACGATGACCTGGCCGGCGTAGCCGGTGGCCTCGATCGCCTCGTCGAGCGCCGCGGGGTTGCCCGACAGCTCGAACGTGACGTCCGCGTCCCCGTCCAGCGCCGGGTCGGTCTCGTCGGGCGCGATCGCCCGATCCGCGCCGAAGGACTCCGACAGCGCCCGCCGGCGCTCGTAGTGATCGACCGTGACGAGTTCCGTCAGCGGGAACTCGGCCAAAAGCGCCGTCGTCAGGAGCCCGACCGGCCCCTGTCCGAACACGACGACGCGGGCCCCGATCCGGGGGCGTGCGTCCATGACCAGGTTGACCGCCGTCTCGACGTTCGGAATCAAAAGCGCCCGTCCCGGTTCGAGCGTCGTCGGGATCAGCGTCTCCGGGTCGGCGAGGAAGTGGCTCTCGTGTGGGTTGAACGCGAACACCCGGCGGTCGAGCCACTCCTGGTCGACGCCCTCGCCGGCGGCCGTCACGCGCCCGACCGCGGCGTAGCCGTACTGCAGCGGGTACGAGAACGTGCCGTCGAGTGCGTCGATCGTCTCGTCGGCGGCCAGATCCGACGGCACCTCGTCGCGGTAGACGAGCATCTCGGTCCCCGGGCTGATCGCGGACCGCTCCGTCCGCACCGCTACCTCGCCCGCCCCCGGTTCGCGGATCGGATCCGCCCGCACCTCGACGGCTCCCGGCCCGGTGAAGTACAGCGCCCGTCCGGTCATCGCCCCTTCACCGTCATACGATCCCGGCGCGGCGCGGCGCGCCCCCTGCTCGGACGCCACCTCTCGTGATACACGCACATGAGATAGGGGCTGTAAGACTAAAAACTACCCCTACCGGCTACAGATACCCGAGCGCCCGAAGCCGGTCGCGATCCGCCCCGTCCCCGTAGACACGCGAAACCGGGAGGGGTTCGGGGGGTTCGAGCGTCGGACGGCGCGTCCGGCGGTCCTCGGCGCCGACCTCGGCCCACGGCACCGAGAGCAACGCCGGCACCGGCGTGTGCATCGGGTGGCCGTACAGCCCCCACTCCCCGAAGAGGTTGCCGTGGTCCGCGGTGATCGCGACGCGGCCGTCGACGTTCTCGACGAGCGTCTCGACCGACGCGAGGACGTGTTCGAGGTTCGCCTCGTATGCCGCCCGGACGCGTTCGACCGTCACCTCGCCGCGGCGGAGCGACACCCACGGGTTCGACTCGCTGCTCCGATCGGCGGTCCGGGCTATCCCGTCGTCGCCCGAGAGCGGATCCGGGACGAACGGGTGGTGTGGCTGCATGTAGTGGGCGATGAGCCGGTCGGGGTCGCGCTCGCGGGCTGTTGCGATCGCCCGGTCCGTGACCGCCGCCGCCGGCACCGTCCCGATCTCGTCGTCCCAGGCGTACTTCCAGACCTCATCGAGGGCGGCGAACGCGTCGGCATCGAGGTACCGGTCGGTCCAGGTGTTGCCCGTCACCATCGCCGTCCGGGCCGTTTCCTCGCGGCCACGGAAGGTGTTCTCCAGCCACTCGGAGGACGAGCTGCCGACCGACCGGACGCGGCCGACCTCGCCGAGGAACCCGACCTCGGGGGCGACCGCACGGAGCGAGTCGGCCCGGCAGGCGTCGAGCACGACGAGCACGTCCCATGGGCGATCGAAGACGTTCGTCCCGTAGTCCAGCCGCCGGCCGATCGCCTGCAGCGTTCGCAGGTAGGCGGTCCCGACGCGGCCCATTCCCGGTTCAGTCACACCCTTGCGTTCGGGTCCGGCCGACTAAACGCCACCGCCGGGAGGCATATGTATCCGGCCGCCCCGGTACGACCGTGCACTGTCTGATCGTCGGGGCGGGCGCGATCGCCCCCGAATACGCCGCCGGCTTCGAGTCCAGCCCGCTGTCAGTGGCCGGCGTCTGCGATCTCGACGGCGAGCGCGCGGCGGCGCTGGCCGGGGCGTGTGGCTGCCCCTCCTTCGACGACCTGGGGACGGCCCTCGACGCCACCGACGCCCCGATTGTCCTGAACCTGACAAGCCACGCCGCCCACGCCGCCGTCACCCGGGCGGCGCTGTCGGCGGATCGACACGTCTACTCGCAGAAACCGCTCGCGCTTGACGCCGACACCGCCGGTGAGCTCCTCGGGCTGGCGCGTGACCGCGGGCTGGGGCTCGGCTGTGCCCCGGACACGCCTCGGGCCCCCTCCCAACGACGGGCCGGTCGGCTACTGGCCGATGGGCGGCTCGGCTCGGTCGGACTCGGGTACGCCCACGCCCACGTCGGCCGCGTGACCGACTGGCACGACCGCCCCGACTCGTTCCTGGAGATCGGGCCGCTGTACGACGGGGCGGTCTACCCGCTTGCCCTTCTCGTCTCGTGGTTCGGCCCCGTCGACCGCGTCCGCGTCGCCGACGCTCTCGACGTCTGGCCCGACCGGGAGCCGCGGCGACCGACCGCGCCGAGCCACGTCGAGGCGACGCTCGCCTTCGGGTCGGGGCCGACCGTCCGCCTCACCGCCAGCCTCTATGCGCCCCACCGGAGCCGGGAGTTCTACGGGCTCGAACTCCACGGCGACGACGGCTCGCTGTACCTCCGCGGCACCGGGGCGATGGGTACCGAGCCCGGCGACGTCCAGTTCGGCCGGGTCGGCCGGGAGTACACCCCCGTTCCGCCGAACTCGCCCGAGCCCGACTACCGGTACGTCGATCCGGTCGAACGGCTCGCGGCGAGCGTCGCCGCCGGCACTCCTTCCCGCTCCGGCGGCCGCCGGGGCGCCCACATCGTCGCCGTCTGCAACGCGATCGAGGCGGCGGCCGCGGACGGCGGCCCGGTCGATGTCCCCGACTACGGCGTCGCATCCGAGCCCGTCCCGTCCCCGGTCGCCGCCGCGCCCCGGGACACGCGCCCGGCCGGCGGGTCCGCGCTCCGGCTCCCGCCCGTCGGGTTCGGCTGCTCGCGCTACCGCGACGGCGAGTACGTCGACCGGGTCGACTCGATCGCGACCGCCCTCGACGCCGGCTACCGGCTCCTCGACAGCGCGGAGCTGTACGGGAACGAACACCGGATCGGGGAGCTTCTGGCCGCGCCGGGAGCGCCCGACCCCGAGGGTCTCTTCGTCATCGGCAAGGCGTGGCGCACGAACCACCGACGGGAGCACCTCCTCGACGCCTGCGCCGGCAGCCGTTCGGCGCTCGGTATCGACGCCTTCGACTGTTATACGCTGCATTGGCCCTCCGCGCTCGCACACCGCGGCGAGTTGCGCCGCCTCGCGGAGAAACCGATCGAGCGCCAGGAAGCGTTGACCTTTCCCGAGGGCGACGACGGCCTCGAAACCGCCGACGTTCCGTTATCGACGGCCTGGGAGAACCTCGAAGCGACCTACGACCGCGGCTGGGCGCGCACCCTCGGCGCCTGTAACGTCTCGCGCTCCCAGTTGGAGACGATCCTCGAAACGGGCTCCGTCACCCCGGCGCTCGTCCAGATCGAGCGCCACCCTTACCGGCCACAACGCGATCTCGTCCGGTTCTGTCACGACCGCGGGATCCGGGTCGTCGCCCACTCGCCGCTGTCGGCGCCCGGACTGCTCGAAGAGCCCCGCCTGGCGTCGATCGCCGACGACCGCGGGCTCTCGCCGGCCGGCGTCGTCCTCGCCTGGAACGTCACGCGAGGTGTCGTCCCCATCCCGTCCAGCACCACGCCCGAACACATCGTCTCGAACCTGGCCGCGGCCGCGACGCGGCTGTCCCCGGAGGAGCTGTCGCGGATCGACTCCCTGCAGGACCCGTCGTTCGAACGGTAGCCGAGCGACACCAAACCTATCTGACCGCCCACCGTACGGTGGGTATGGCCACTGCTGACGCACAGCGATCACTCCTCCGGACGGACTCGCTCGGCGCCCTCCATTGGGTCGGGATCGCCGCGGCGCTCGTGAGCGCTGCCGTACACTTCCTGTTGGGGATCAGGATGTTCCCGAGCGGGCTGGCGATAAGCTTCCTCCTCGCCGGCTTCGGCTTCGTCGGCGCCGTCGTCCTCGTGGTGCTCGACTACCGCCGCCGGCTGGTGTACGCCGTCGGCATCCCATTCACGGTCGTCCAGATCGTCCTGTGGTACTACGTCATCTTCGTCACGACTCCGCGGACGTTTCCGGCCGATATGGACGCGATCAGCACGATCGACAAGCTCGCACAGGTCGTCCTCGTCGCCGTGCTCGTCGCCCTGTTACGGGAGTGACAGTCGAATTGCCGCCTTACCCGCGTTTTAACGGCTGGTTCCCGTAACCGATCACGACTATCAGATGATCGCTCCGCGCCGACCAGCGCCCCGGTGTCGATCCGCGCCGGCTCCCGGGCGACGTTCGACGCCGACCCGACGTGCCCGGCGAGGCCCCGATGGCTGAACCGCGCCGCGACCGTTCGGTTCGCCTCGGGATCGGGGTCGGCCTTCCGGTGCTCGCCGCGCTCGCGCTCGTCGCCACGCTCCAGCGGCTGTTCCCGGCCGAGCCGATGGACCGGTGGGTCGCGGTCGCCGGGCTCTGTTGGGCCGGCCAGCTCTGGTACGTCGGGTACCGGCTCGACCCGCGACGCTTCGGTGACCGGTTTTGGCGGCGGCTCCTCGGCCCCGCGAACGCCCTGACGTTCGCCCGCGGGGCGCTCTATGCGGTCGTGGCCGGCTTCGTCGTCATGCCGGCCGACACCTCCCTCGCGTGGGTACCGGCGCTGTGTTACGGCGTCGGTGTCGTTCTCGACAAACTCGACGGCACCGTCGCTCGCCGCGTCGGCCAACAGACCGAGTTCGGGGGGCGTCTCGACACGGCCTTCGACACGTTCGGCTTCGTCGCCGCGCCGCTTTTGGCGGTCGTCTGGGGGCTGTTGCCCGTCTGGTATCTCGCCATTTCGGCCGCCAGATACGTCTTTCTCGCGGGGATCCGGCTCCGGCGGCTTCGCGGCCTCCCGGTGTACGAGCGCCCGGACAGCGATCTCGGCCGGTATCTGGCCGGCGTGCAGATGGCGTTTATTACCGTCGCGCTCGTCCCCGCGACCCCGACCGGGCTCGTGTGGACCGCGGCTCCGTTCGTCCTCGCCCCGTCGCTCGCGGTGTTCGTGCGCGATTACCTCGCGGTGAGCGGGCGCCTGTGAGCCCTTCGAACCGACATTCACCGCCCGAACCCCCGCGGCACGTTGTTTATATAGTCCTCCGCCCGACACCGTATACGAACCCATGCAGGCCATCATCGGCGAGTTCCTGAGCTACGTCCGGTGGATCGACGCGCGCGCAGTTGAGTTCGTCGTCAGCATCCGCGGCCCGACGCTGACCGAGTTCATGAACTCGGTCACCGGACTCGGCTCGGTGTCGGCCGGACTCGTCTTCGCCGGACTGTTCTATTTGGCCGGCTGGCGCGAGGAGTTCCTCGTGACCGTCCTCTCGCTTTCGGTCCTCGGCGTCGTCGTCGGAACGCTGATGTCGACTGTCCAGCGCCCGTTCCCGCCACAACCGATCTGTATGACGGGCGACCACGAGGCGGTCACGACCTCGTTCCCGTCGGGGCACTCCGCCGCGGTCGCCGCCTTCGCGACGATCGCCCGTTCATCCGAACGCCTCCCGTTCGTGGTCGTGTCGGCCCTCGCCGCGGCGGTCGCGTTCTCGCGGATCTACCTCGGTACGCACTTCCTCTCGGATACCCTCTTCGGGATCGCGCTCGGGATCGTCACGGCGCTGCTCGCGGAGCGGGCGCTCGGCCGGATCGATGTCGATGCGCTCCTCGGACGCGTGCCGTTCGAACTCAGGATCTGAGGCCGGCGCCGGCGATCGGCTCGTCGCCCGCGTCAGCCCCGGCCACCTTTATAAAGAAGCCCGCTCGCCCCCGGCCCACGCCGGTCCTCGCCGACGATCGTCCGGCAGTCGTACTCGCTCTGTAGCTCGTTCCAGAGCCTCGGTACCCCCGTGCCGTCGGTTTCGACATCGTGGAAGCCGACGATCCCGTCGTCGGCGACAAAGGGCTCGTACCGCTCGAAGTCGGCCGTGACGCCCTCGTAGGAGTGGTCGCCGTCGATATACAGGAAGTCGATCGAGTCCCCGGAGAGCGTCTCCCGCACCGTCCGCTCCGTCGCGTCGCTCCGGGAGTCGGCCTCGATACAGTGTAGCGACGCCCCCGAGCGCCCGGCGAAGTACTCAAGCAGGTCCTCCCGTCCCCGGTAGTCCAGATCCGTGCTGAGTATCGTGTCGACGCTGTCGATCGCGCGGGCCCAGACGTACAGCGTCCCGCCGTTCGCGCTGCCGATCTCCATGACCGTCTCGGGTTCGTGCGACCGGACCTCGCGGGTCAGCGCCGATATCTCCTCGCGGTGTTGTAACGCCCTGAGCGACCGGTACGGGCCGTACCCCCGGTAGGCGCCCCTCGGCTCGTAGTAGGTCCCCGTCGTGTCGAGTACGTCCTCCAGCGTCCGTTCCTCGGCCATCCGGGCGTCCAGCTCGCGCTTCGAGTAGACAAAGGCGAGATCGCGAACGAGCGGCCTCGCCGTGAGGGCGTACTCGAGTTCCCGTGAAACGTGGCTCACGCCCCGTTCGAGGAGGCTCCGATAGCGCCGTTCCTTCCGGATCTGTCTCGCCCGTTCGAGCATAGTCGGCGTTCGTCCCACGCCGATAAATCGGTTGCGTGCCGCGATCGTTCCCCGATACCCGACGGATCGGCCCGACCGTTCCCCGATGGAAACGCCTTTCATGCTCCCCGGATTTTCCCCGGCAATGACAAGCGTCAAAGGGTTCCGGGTGGAGGAGCCGGCGACCGCCGACTCCCTCGGGACCGGTGCGTTCATTTTCACCGACGACTACTCGGTGTTCGACTGGGGCAAGATGCCCGACGCCGTCCCGAACAAGGGAGCATCGCTGTGTGCGATGGGGGCGGCGAACTTCGAGGCCCTCGAAGCCGAGGGGATCCCGACGCACTACCGCGGTGTCGTCCGCGGCGGCGAGGTCGTCGATCTCGGCTCGGTCGCCGTCCCGCCGCGGGAGATGGCGATCGAGTTGACCCGCGTCCCCGAGCTCCCCCACGAGGGCCGGGAGTACAACTACGACGCCTACCACGAGGCCGGCGGCGAGAACTACCTGATCCCGCTGGAGATCGTCTTCAGAAACACCGTTCCGGTCGGGTCGTCGCTGCGCTCGCGGGCCGACCCGGCGGCGTTCGATCTCGGATACGACGAGTGGCCGGACGGGCCCGTCGACCTCCCCGACCCCGTCGTCGAGTTCTCGACGAAATACGAGGAGTCCGACCGGTATCTCTCCCGGGACAACGCCGACTACATCGCCGGCGACGCCGATATCGACGATCTCGAAGCGATCGCCCGCGAGGTCAACCGGATCGTCACGGACGCCGCCGCCGACGCCGGGTTGACCCACGAGGACGGCAAGATCGAGTGTCTGTACTACGACGGCGAGATCCGGGTCGCCGACGTCGTCGGCACCTTCGACGAGAACCGCTTTTCAAAGGACGGCCAACAGCTCTCGAAGGAGGTGCTCAGACAGTATCACAAACGCGCCCAACCGGAGTGGGTCGAGGCCGTCGCCGAGGCGAAGGCGCGGGCGAAGGCCGACGATATCGCCGACTGGCGGGAGCTCTGTTCCGTCTCCCCCGACCCGCTCCCCGGCCACGTCGTCGACGCCGCCCGCGAGATGTACACCGCCGGGGCGAACGCCTACCTCGGCCGCGAACTGTTCGACGCGCCGGCGCTTCCGGATGCCATCGACGCGATAGAGGGCCTCTGACTCCCTCCGTCCCGCCGTCCGGAACCATCGGTGTTTTATACACTGATACGGAAACCGGCAATATGGTTCCGCTACAGGCGAGCTTCGACCCGCTTATGGCTGTTATCCTGCTGTCGATCCTCCTGACGTTCGCGATCATCTTCGGGTTCATCTGGGCCTTCGAGAAGATCAGCCAGTCCCCGGAGCCCGACGACCACGGCGGCGACGGCAACGGCCACGGCGCCTGACAGCCGCGACCGGCTCGGCGACGAACGCTACGCCCGAGCTAGCTCGTCGATCCCGCCGACCCGGTAGTCGCCGACGACACAACAGCCCCGGCGCTCGTGGCCGTGGCGTTCGACGTGGGCGGCGTCCAGCCCCGCGTTCCACGCCGCCCCCACGTCCTGTGGCGTGTCCCCGACGAGTATCCCGCGCCCGGTGTCGGCTCCCGCCGCCGACAGCGCCGCCCGGACCGGTCCGGGGTCGGGCTTCCAGCCCGTCTCCGCCGTACAGCAGACGACCGCGTCGAACCAATCGGCGATGTCGAGCCGCTCCAACACCGGCTCCGTCAGATACGACTGACAGTGTGTCACGAGCACCGTCGGAGCGTCGAGCTCCCCGACGACCGCCGCGTCCTCGTGTAGAAACGTCGCGTCGGCCCGCGTCGCCGCGTCCTCCTCCTCGTGAAACGCCGTCCAGAACCGTTCGGGGTCGACCCCCCACGCCCGGAGGTTCCGTTCGCGTTCCCCGTCGAACCCGTGCCACAGCGTCTCGGCCTGTTCGGCGCTGAACTCGTGGCCGATCCGGTCGCCGACCCGGCCGACGACCTCCTGGACGTACGACGGTTCGACGTCGACGAGCGTCCCATCGAGGTCGAACGCCCACCGGTCGTACGCGTTGCGGTTCATCTACGCTACTGTAGGACGGTGGCGAGCAAATGTGTTGTGGACGAGGGGCCCCGTCCGATCGATCCGTCGAACCATGCCGGAGCCGTCCGCGATCCCTCGGAAACTTCGGCCGGCACTGCCTCGGCGTGCCGCTCCCGGTGAACGATTATAAACCGGGGGCAACCGTACGGGGCCCATGAACGTTCTCGCCGACGCCATCACCCGTGACCGGCGCTCGGACCGGCCCGCCCTCTCCGTCCCGGCTGCCGGCCGTAGCTACGATTACCGCCGGTTCTGTACGAGCGCCTGGAAGACCGGAAACTTCCTCAGGCTCCTCGGGGTGCGTGAGGGCGTCGGCGTCGCGGTCGCCGACGATCCGACCGCCGAACCCGTGTTGACCCTCTACGGCGCCGCCGCCCTCGGCGCCGTCGTCCGGTTCGGCCCGCCGCGCGACATCGACGACGGGACGCGGGCGCTCGTCGTCCCCGCGGCCGACCTCGACGCCTACGACGTCGGGCCGGCGACAAAACGCGTCGTCTACGGCGACCCGCCGACCGATCCGTCGGTTTCGTACTTCGAACGGGACGTCTGGAGCGAGAACCCGACCGAGCCGCCGAACCACGTCGCGGCGGACGACCCCCTGTTTCGGGTCGACGGCGACCGCTACACGCACGGGGCGACGCTGGCCGCGGCGCGGGCGGTCGTCGACGCCCACGGGATCGGCCCCGAAACCGCCGTCGCCGTCCGCGGTCCCTTCGACGATCCGACGACCGTCGTCGCCGGGCTCGTCGCCCCCGTCATCGCGGGCGCGACCGTCGCCGTCGGGCCGGAGAGCGAGGGCGATCTGACGGTCGGCGGCCCGGACGGGGACGTCGATCCGGTCGGTATCGACCCGGAGTGACGGCCGACCCGGAGGGAACTGATGGTCGAAAAAACCTGCTGCAGCGGGCAACGGCGTTGCGGATGCATCCCACCCTCAAAGCGCCCTCGGGGACTCCCTCGGACGGGCACCGTCTCTCTCGCAATTACTGATTTGACTGGCTGATACAAAAACGACGATACTATTATAATAGCATCCCGTTCCGGCGGGCGGCACTATTCCGTGGTAATACTACCCACGGATTTATGTTCGCGGGCGTTGACCCGAAATTGGGGGAGCAACGGGATGGCTGGATCCATCGACGACCACGCGTCGGACGGCGGGGGAACGCGCTTCGCCGACGGCCCGGTCATCGTCTTCACGTGGCGCAACGAACCGGGGTGGCCGGTCGAGTACGTCTCGCCGAGCGTCGAGCGTCTCCTCGGCTACTCGCCGGACGAACTGGTCGACGGCGACCCGCCGTACGCCGAGTTGGTCCACGACGACGACATCGACCGAGTGCTCCGGGAGGTCAAACAACACAGCGACGCGACGACAGAACGGTTCCACCACGAGCCCTACCGGATGGTGACGCGGGAGGGCGATATCCGTTGGGTGTTGGACTACACGCGGATCCTCCGCGAGGACGACGCGGTCGTCGGCTACACCGGGTACGTCGTCGACATCACCGAGCGAAAGGAGCGCCTCGAGTACCTCACCGCGCTCAACGCGACGATCCGATCGCTGCACGAGGCGCTCATCGATGCCGACTCGCGGGGACGGATCCACGAGGACGTGTGTCGATCGCTCTCCTGTCTCGGCCGGTTCGGCGGCGTCTGGGTCGGCACCGTCGAGCCCTCGACGGGGGCGGTCGAACCGGTCGCGTCGGCGGGGATCACCGACGCGCGCCTCGAATCGATCCGCCGGTCGTCCACCCCCTCGGCCACGCGGATCGCGACCGATCGGTCGATCGACTACGAACACCGAACCGCCGACGACTCGGACGGCGATCCCTGGCCGGCGGCGCTGTCCGCTGGCGGGTACGCGTCCGTGCTCTCGGTCCCGATCCGTCACGAGGGGATCCGCCACGGCGTCCTGACCGTCTACGGTACCGATACCGATACGTTCGATCCCCAAGTCAGGGACATCCTCGCGGAGCTCGGCATGCTCGTCGGGTACGCGGTCAGCGCCGTCGAACGGCGGAACGCGCTCCACGCGGACGGAAGCCGCGAACTCGTTCTCGCGGTCGGGATCGACGACGACGATCCGCTCCGGGTGCTCGCGGACCGCCTCTCGACGACCATCGAGGTCCACAGCGTGAGCCGACGGAAGGACGACACGCCGGTTTTGTACTGTCTGTTTCCGGATGCCGATCCCGAACGGGTCCTCCCGACCGCCGACACCATCCCGGGGCTCCGGTCCGTCGAGCGCCTCTCGGGGACCGACACGCCGCTGTACGGGATCGCGGCCGCCCCCGACTGTGTCGCCGCGACGGCGACCGCACTCGGGGCGAACTTCCGGTCGCTGCGCGTCACCGGCGACGGCTGTGAGCTCGTCGTCTCGGTCCGCCGCGACCGCGACCAGCGACGGTTCCTGCGGCAGGCCCGCGAGTTGTTCGGGCGGGCGGAACTACACGCCGAGCGGGACGCCGATGCTCCCGACACGACGCCGTGGCTGTGGCCGCTCGCCGACGTGCTCACGGACCGACAGCGGAACGCCCTCCGGGCGGCCTACCACGAGGGGTACTTCGACGAGAACCGGAAACGGACCGGGGCGGAGATCGCCGACTCGCTGGGGATCGCCCAGCCGACGTTCTCGGCACACATGCGCGCGGCACAGCGAAACCTGCTCGCCGCTATCTGGGGCGAACACGACGCCGACTGACGGTCACACCCCGCGGCGTTCGACCCGGAGCGTCGCGCGTCCGGGCCCGGGATCGAACCCGGACACGTCGACGTGTGCCAGCACGGCCACCGGCGACGCGGCTCGTGGCTCGCCGTCGACGCTCGCCGGCGTCGACCCCCAGAACAGACAGATCGCCCGCCCCTCCGGCCAGTACGCGAGCGTCCCCGGCTCGACCGCTACGTCCGTCGATTCGACCGGGGCGTCGATCCCGCTGCGGAAATAGAGCTCCTCGCCCCACCGGCTCGCCGATCCCTCGATCGGCAGCGCCGACTCGACGGCGCCGCGCGCTTCGGGGTTGGAGTCGGCCCACTCCGCCCGCAGCGTCTCGCCGTCGACGAGGACGCGAATGTCGTTCATACGTCCGGTTCCCCGCCGAACCGAAATACGTCTTCCCCCGACGGAAACGGTTTGTACCCACCGCCGTTACGTCGCCGTGATGGCTAGCCGACAGCGTATCGCCGGCGTTGACGACGTGCCCGACGGAACGACGCGCCTGCTCACTGTCCGCGAGGCCGAGTCCGGCGAGGAACGGGAAGTGATCCTCGTCCGGGCCGACGGCGGGATCCACGCGTGGCTGAACTACTGTCAACACTACACCCACATCAACATCGACAAGGGATCCGGCGCGGAGATGCGCAACGGGGAGTTGATCTGTGAGAACCACGGCGCGTATTTCGAGTCCGACACCGGGTTCTGTAATTTCGGCCCCTGTGAGGGGGCGTACCTCAACGACGTCGGGATCGACGTCGCGGACGACGGCATATACCTGACGGACGACGGCTACGAGTTCGTCCATGAGGGGCCGATCGAGACGGACGAGGCGGAGATGGAATCGAAATCCAACTACAAGTTCTGACCTCGGTAGCACGCCGTTTCGACCCGTTCGTCGTACGCCTCACGGAGGCGGTCCGTCACCGGGCCGCCGCCGACGGCCGCGCCGTCGATCCGGTCGATCGGCCTGATCTCCCACGTCGTGTTCGTCAGAAACGCCTCCGTTGCCGTTTTGAGCTCCTCTAACCCGTATGCCCCCGTCTCGACCGGAACGTCGAGTTCCGTCGCCGCGTCGATGACGGTGTCGCGGGTGATCCCCGGCAGGAGCGCCCCCCGTTCCGGGGTTTTTAAAACCCCGTCGTCGACGAAGAACACGTTGCTCGTCGCCCCCTCGGCAACGTTTCCAGCCGCATCGCGCATGAGCGCCTCGTCGGCCTCCGATCCGCGCAGCTCGAGCCGGGCCAGTATTCCGTTGAGGTAGTTGTGCGTCTTCGCTTCCGATGGAACCGAATCGTCCGGGACCCGGCGCGTCCCGACGGACTCGACGATCGCCGGACGGCTCCAGATCGGATCGCTCCCGACCCCGCCGGGCGGAAGCGGCTTCACGTAGACGACGACCGTCGGGTCGACGGTCACCGCCGGCGTGAGCTTCCCGGGCTGGACTCCTCGGCTCACCGAGACCCGAACGTACGCGTCCCCGAGATCGTTCGCCGCCAGGGTCTCGTTCACCCGGGCGGCGAGGTCGTCGGGCACGGCGTCGGCCATGCCGAGCGTCTCACAGGTCGCTTCGAGTCGGTTGAGGTGCCGGCCCCACAGGAACACCTCCCCGCCGTAGGCCCGGCAGGTTTCGAAGGCGGCGTCGCCGTACCGGAACCCGCGGTCGTCGACGTGGACGGTTGCGTCCGCCCGATCGACCAACTCGCCGTTCAGGTGATACACGCGGCTCATTTCAGACCGCCCGACAACGCCGACAGAACGTTTCGACCATCCGCTCGCCGACGTCCGTGAGGATGCTCTCCGGGTGGAACTGGACGCCCTCGTGTGGCTTCTCGCGGTGTCGGACGCCCATGAGTATCTCGCCGTCGTCCTCCGTCCGGGCCGTTTCGATCAGCTCCGGGGGCAACGATCCCGCCTCGGCGGCCAGCGAGTGATACCGGCCGACTTCGAAGCGGTCCGGGAGCCCGTCGAACACCCCCGAGCCGTCGTGGGTGACGACCGAGGGCTTGCCGTGGACGACCGCCGGGGCGTGCCCGACCGAAACGCCGTGTGCGGCACACAGCGCCTGGTGGCCCAGACAGACCCCGAGCGTCGGATACGAGAGCGACCCGAAGATCGCCTCCGAGACGCCCGCCTCCGACGGCGTCCCGGGACCGGGGGAGACGACGATCCCGTCCGGGTCGAGCCGTTCGATCCCCGCCACGTCGATCGCGTCGTTCCGTCGGACGACGACGTCGGCGTGTGTGCCGACGTACTGGACGAGGTTGTAGACGAACGAGTCGTAGTTGTCGACGACCAGAACGGTCGGCCGGGTCATCGCTCCGCCTCCAGGGCGAAGGCGGCCCGATCCTCAAGGGCGGTGTCGATCGCGGTGACGAGCGCCCGAGCCTTGTCGAGGGTCTCCTCGTACTCCGCCGCCGGCTCGGAGTCGTGGACGATCCCCGACCCGACCCGCAGGTGGTATCGGTCGTCGTGTCGGACGAGCGTCCGGATGACGATGTTGAGCGTCGCCCGCCCGTCGAAGCCGAAGAGCCCGATACTCCCCGTGTACGGTCCTCGCTGCGTCCGCTCGACATCGTCGATTATCTCCATCGTCTTCGGTTTCGGTGCCCCGGTGATCGTCCCGCCGGGGAACACCGCGCCGACGGCGTCGGCCACCGACCGGTCGGCGCGGAGCCGTCCCTCGATGAGGCTGACGAGATGCATCACCTCCGAGTACCGATCGATCCGACGGTACTCCCGGACGTCGACGCTCCCGTACTCACTCACCTTGCCGAGATCGTTGCGCTCCAGATCGACCAACATCGCGTGTTCGGCACGCTCCTTGTCGTTCGACCGAAGCTCCGCTTCGAGCCGGCGGTCCTCGTCGGGCGTTTCGCCCCGCGGTCTGGTTCCGGCGATCGGCTCGGTTAACAACCGATCGCCCTCGATGTCCAACAGCAGCTCCGGGCTGGCGCTCACGAGATCGAGCCCGGGGAACTCGACGAGCGCGGAGTAGGGGGCCGGGTTCACCCGGCGCAACGCGGCGTACGCCTCGACCGGGTGGACGGTCGCCGGCGCCGAGAGCCGTTGTGAGACGTTCGCCTGGAAGGTGTCGCCGTCCCGTATCGACGCCTGAACGTCCTCGACCCGCTCGGCGAACGCGTCACGACCGCACTCGCTTTCGAACGCCGCCCGCTCGCCGGACGCCGGCGCGCGACCGACGGACCGGTCGCCGGCGACGATTCGGGCGACGAGTTCGCGGGCGTGGCTGACCCCCCATTCGTAGGCGTCGTCGATGGATCCGTGTTCGTCGAGCCGTGGGCAGGCAGTCACCCGCAACTCGACCTCGTTGGCGTGTGGCTCCCGCCAGGCGACAATCCGGTCGTACGCGGCCAACTGGAGCCGGGGAAGCCCCCGATCGTCGTCGGTTCCCTCGGGAAGCGTTTCGAGTTCGCGTGCGATGTCGTAGGAGAGCCACCCGACGAGCCCACACGGATACGGCGTTTCACAACCCCCGCGTTCGAGCGACTCCCTTCCGATCTCGGCCTCGAGCGCGTCGAGCGACGGCGAGCCGCCGTCGACCGAAACGGCCTCGGACGACACGGTGAGCCGCGTTATCGGATCCGTCGCGAAGTACCCCCACCCCGGCTGGCCGCCGGTCGTCTCGAGGAAGACATCCCCGCCGTCGCCGCGACGAGCACGGCGGTACGCCTCGAACGGATCCGCGACCGAGAGCCGGAGTTCGACCGGGATCCGAGACGTTTCCGCCGCCCCCTCGGCTGCGGTCCGAAACGCGTCCCGATCGGTGATGACTCGCATTACCGTCCAAAGGGGACCGGAGAATAACGGCTTTGCGGTCAGAGCGACACAAACGCCCCGTGCTCACCCGTCGACGCCGAAACGGTGTGCGAACAGACGGGGGCCCGCTCCGACCGGCCCGTCCCCGTACGCCCGCCTCGGGGGCCGATCGCGACTCGTCAGATCACGGGCCGTCTGCCCGCGTCCCGATACATAAACCCTCGGCCGTGCGGACTACTCCCCCGCCCGATCCTGCCAGCGTGTGATCCGTTTCTCTGAGATCGATGTCCGCTCCCCGAGCGCCTCCGCGTCGGCGTCGAGCAGCTCCGCGACGGTCCCGACGCCCGCCTCCCCGAGCCGCTCGGCGTACGCCGGACCGATGCCGTTGACGGTGTCGACTGGCTCGGACGCGGGGTCGTCCACATCTGACTCCGCGTCGGTCCCCTCGACACCGGTATCCGCTACATCCGCTTCGGGTTCGTCCGGTGTCGGTCCGGCTGCCTCAGCTGGTTCGGCAGCCGTCGTCTCCGTTCCACTGTGTTCCGTGACGCCGGCTCCGGCCTCGGCCGGCTCGGCTGCCGTCTCCGGGTCCGATGTCGGCTCCTCGACCATCGAACCGGTCGACGCGGTCGCGTCGGTCCCCGCGGCGGCGGCCCCCGGGTCCCGTTCTCCGGATTTGCCGCCGGAGTCAGCCCCTCCGTTCGACCCGGTATCGCCCGTCCCCTCTCCCGGCTCGCCTTCGACTATCACGTCCGTCGTGTCGGTGCCGTCCGAACCGCCGGCCCCGAGCAGCGATCGGATCGCGTCGAGAATGCCCATATCGGTACAGTACGCCTGCAACACGTTAAAAACAACCGGCCGCCGCGGCTCCCCGGGCGGTCGGCTTATATCCGAGCACCCGGATAGGCGGGTATGGAGAGCCTCGAAACCGAGCTCGAACGGGCCCACGACGTGTCGGTCGCCGACCTCGCCGACGCCATCGAGTCGATCGGTTTCGAGTGTACGCGGTGTGGCGGCTGTTGTAAAGCGGCTGAACCGTCCGGGTGTGGGGACGGGGACGGTCCTCGGCCCGACGCGACCTCGGATCCCGAGCCCCACACCGCGACGGTGTTCCCCGACGAGATCCGGCGGCTCCAAGCCACCGGGGGCGGGGACGGCGAGCAGCCTTACGACTGGCGAGACGTCGCCCGTCCGATGCCGTACGGCCTCGAAACGACCGACGGCGATCCTGAGGGCGAGACGTTCGAGTGGGCGCTCCAGACCGACGACTGCGGGGATTGCACCTTTTATACCGAGGCCGACGATGGAACCGGAGCCTGTACCGTCCACGGCGATCGGCCGCTCATCTGCCGGACGTACCCGTTCAGCCTGGCGTTGGGCGGGACGAGCGACCCGATGGGTGAGGCCGTCGACCGCGAGGGCCTCGTCCGAGCACACGAGTGTGAGGGCCTCGGCCGGGGGATCGATCGCGAGAAGGCTGAGACGCTGGCCGAAGCCCTGAAACAACGGACGGTCCGGGAACTCGAGGAGGCGATCGCCGTCCGTGACGGGTACGAACCGGTCGACGCCGACGGGGTCGTTGTCCACGATTCGGAGGGGCAGAAGCGCCCCGACGGGACGGCGATCCACGAGGGGACCCCCTCCGACGGGCGATAGCTTCTATACGCCGGCCGCACATGTCAACGTAGAGTCTCTATGGAAATCTCCGACAAGCTCCTGTGTCTGTTCAGCGCGACGGTCGAGGACGACGACGATCGTTTCGTCGTCGAGGTACCGCGCCGCGAGATCGAGACCGGCGGCGTCGAGGCGGGAACGACCTACCGCATCGCGCTCATCTCGGACGACGGCGAGGTCGTCGCCGACAGCTCCGACGACGCACCCCCCGCTGACGAGCCCCAACCCCCGGTCGAGCCGGGCGAGATCAGGTACGTCGAGATCGAGGACCTCGGCAAGCAGGGCGACGGGATCGCCCGCGTCGAGCGCGGCTACGTCATCATCGTCCCCGGTGCGGAGGTCGGCGAGCGCGTCAAGATCGAGATCTCCGAGGTCAAATCCAACTTCGCCGTCGGCGAGGTCATCGAGTAAGCGGTTCGGCGGCGCCGGCGCCGAAAACTACTATTTAAGGGCATTGTCGTTTGAGCCGCCCAGAATCCGAAGATATCGGAAAACACGCCGCAGTCGTGCGGTTTCGATCCGGGTTAATCGCGCTTAATCCGGGACGCCCCCGGGCGACTATGACTCCTTTATATATCGTTCCCGCCCCGACTGTGAGCCGTAATGAAGCGAACGAGCCTACTCGTGGCACTGACGCTCGTCGTCGGGATGCTTGTCGCCCCGGCGGCGGGCGTCGTTGCACAGGAACCGGAACCGGACGACGATGTCGGTGCCGACGACCGGGACGCCGACTCGGGCCCCGGTAACGCTGACGGCGTCGGCCCCAGCGACGGGCTGCCCGACCAGGCTCCCGACCACGTGAGCGAGATCCACGACCGGATCGACTCGTTTCTGAGCGGCTCGGTCGACGACCTCGGCGAGTCGCTGGGTGAGCTGCTCGGCGACGACGCGTCCGAGGGGACGGCTGTCGAGCACAGCGAGTAACCCCCCACTCCATTAGCGCGTACGCGGCTCGGTTCCTGCGGCCGGAGGCGCTCCCTCGAAAACGCTGAGACGGTCGCCGGATCCGAGTGACCCCAGTCCCCGCACCGGCCGGCAGCACGTCCCGTTTCCCTCCCGTACCAATCGTGCCCTCCATCGCAGTCGTGCGGCACCCCCGCCCGGCAAAACCGGGCAACGGCTCCGGGTTGCCCGACTGTACCAAATCGGTTTTTGAGTACGCTTCCGACTGTACCGCATGAGCGCGACAACCGCCGTTTCGACCCCGGACCTCACCGAGAAACAACGGCGCATCCTCGCGTACCTTCGCGAGGAGGGCCGGACGAGGACGTATTTCAAATCGCGCCTCATCGGCGAGGCGCTTGACCTGTCCGCGAAGGAGGTCGGCTCGAACATGAGCGCGATCCGCGACGGGGAGTTCGATGTCGATGTCGAAAAGTGGGGGTACTCCTCCGGGACGACGTGGAAAGTCTCGGTCTGAACTACGGATCGTACCGTACGAGCCCGTCGGCCTCGCCAGCGAGCTCAACCGCGTCCGCCCCGAACGAGTCCGCGTACCGGACGACAAGCGTCAAAAGCGTCTCGGGCCGTTCGAGTTCGTAGTCGTCCGCCCGCGAGAGCAGCCCGGCCGACTCGAGCTGTGTCGCGTACTTCGACACCGTCGACCGCGAAACGCCCGCGCTGTCGGCCATCTCCCGTCCCGAGGCGGACGGCTCACGGAGCAGTGTGACGAGCATCCTCCGGGGCGTCTCCCGCCGGAGATATCCGAGCGCGCGCTGTTCGAACGGCGAGAACCGCCCCGCCGGGAAGTACCGCTTGTACTCGCCGTCCTTCCGGTGTTCGACGGTCCCGTCGTCCTCCAGCCGTCGGAGGTGGTGTTGTGTCTCGCCGGTCCCGAGCTGGAGGTCGTCGCGGAGCTTCGAGAAGTGTGCGCCGGGGGTCGCGGCGAGATAGCCGACGATCGCGTCACGGGTCTCGCTCGCGTCGTCCGCAGAGAGCCTGACAAGCGGCGTTGTCGCTCCCAACGCGGCGAACCGTTTGAGTGTCGCCCGTTTCCCCTCGTCGATCCCCCGGTCGGTCATACTCCGACGTACGGGGGAGCGAAATAAAACGACTTCGGGTGCTCGCGCTGCGCGAGTCAGTTCGTTTCGGTCTCTAAGTCGCCCTCGCGGTCGGCTTCACCGCCGTCCACGTCGGCTTCCGACATTTCCCCATCCATCTCCGCAATGACCTCATCGGGATCCCTGATATCGGTGGGGTCGGCACCGCTCTTTATCGCTTCCGCTTCCGCTTCCATCTCCTCGACGTCCATCTCCGCCTCCTCGTCGATCTGGCCGAGGATCTCCTCGATGTCGTCGAGGCCGAGCATCTCCCGGGTCTCGTCGTCGAAGTCCAGCCCTTCGAGCATATCGGTTTTCGCCGCCGTGTCGCTGCCGGTGAGGTGTTTGCCGTAACGGCTGAGCAGCGAGGTCATCTCCTGTGGGAGAACGAAGGTGGTGGACTCGCCCTTGCCGATCTCTTCGAGGGTTTCCATGCCGCGTTCGATGATGGCGCGTTCGCCCATCGACTCGGCGGACTTCGCGCGCAGCACCGTCCCGATCGCGTCACCCTGCGCTTCGAGGATCTGGCTCTGTTTTTCACCCTGTGCGCGGATAATGTTGGACTGTTTGTCACCCTCGGCCTTCTCGATCGCGGACCGGCGTTCGCCCTGCGCTTCGAGGATCATCGCGCGTCGCTTCCGCTCGGCGGAGGTCTGTTGTTCCATCGCCTGCTGGACGTCCTTCGAGGGGTTGACCTCCCGGACCTCGACCGATTCGACCCTGATCCCCCACTCGTCGGTCGGCTCGTCGAGTTCCTTGCGGATCTTCGCGTTGATCTCCTGGCGCTTGTTCAGCGTGTCGTCGAGCTCCATGTCGCCGAGCACTGCCCGCAGCGTCGTCTGTGCGAGGTTCGAGACGGCCTTCTTGTAATCGTCGACCTCCAGAAACGCCTTCCGGGCGTCCATGACCTTGATGTAGACGACGGCATCGGCGGTCACCGGCGAGTTGTCGCGGGTGATCGCCTCCTGACGCGGCACGTCGAGCGTCTGGGTCCGCATGTCGAAGGTGTACGTCCGCGAGACGAACGGCGGGACGAAGTTGATCCCGGGTTCGAGCAGCTTGCGGTACTCGCCGAACACCGTCAGCGCCCGCTTCTCGTAGGCGTTGACGATCTCGACGGCCTGATACACCGCGACGACGGCCACCACGAGCAACAGGAGGGCGACAATCGGGAGGATCGAACCACCCAGTTGGAGCGGAGCGAGCATACGTCGGTTTGGGGCGAACCGTTCATAAGGGTTCGGCCGGGCCCCGATCGGCGGTCGTCGGTTTCGCGCGTTACTCGATCGGTTTGCCGTCCTCGGTCTTCGGTGCGACGTGGTCGACGAACGACTCCACGTCGGGTTCGTCGACGCGGACCCGGACGCCGATATCGCCCAGCTCGCTGTCGCCTCCGACGGCGAAGTTGACGACGCCGCGGAGCGCAGCCTGCTTTTTGAGGCCGAACTCGAAGGTGTTCCCCTCCTGCCCGCCGAAAAAGGCGCCGCGCGCGGTATCGAGGATCGCCTGTTCGTGGAGCCGCTCGGAGAAGTGATCCATCGAGTGACACCTCGCGCGGAGCTCACCCGGATGGGACTCGACCTCGGCCGCCGGAAAGAGGTTCGTGATCGCGTCCTCGACGCGGCCCGTGACCTCCGTGTCGTTGACCGGCGCCGTGATCCGAACGTCGATGTCGTAGATCACGCCCCGAGCACCCCCCGGACTCGCTCGCGGAACGTCTCAAGCGTTCCGGTGTTCTCGATCGTCACGTCCGCCCGATTCAGCGCTTCACCGAGCCCGAAGCCCAACTCGCGCTCGTCGCGGGCCGCCAACCCCTCCCCGCTCTCGATGTCGTCCCGCCCTCGGTCGTCGACCCGCTCTTTCCGGAGCTCGAACGGCGCCTCGATCCCGACGAGGATGAACGAATCGCCGAACCGATCCTCGAAGACATCGACCTCGACGTCCGAGCGGATCCCGTCGATGACGGCGGTGTCGGCGTCCCCGAGGGCGGCCTCGACGTGGGGCAGCGAGGCCTCGGCGATCGCCGCCGGCCCGTTCTCCTCCCGGAGGGCGCTCGCCACCTCGCCGTGGTGTTCGGCCGGATCCAGCCCGCGTTCGCGGCACTCAGCGCGGATCACGTCGCCCATCGTCACGACCGGCACGTCCACACGCTCGGCTTCGGCCGCGAACTCGCCCTTGCCGCTGCCCGCCAGTCCGACGGTTGCGATGACTCGCATTCACGCTCCGTAGGGTGAGCGGGCGTTTGAAGCCTTTGTTGTGCGGGCGGCGGCGAACCCGTGCCGTTTTTGAAGCCGCCGCGAATACCCGATAGCGAGGGCACGTAGCTCAGCTAGGACAGAGCGTCGGACTTCTAACCGCGCCGGTGTTCCGGTGTGGGGAGATATCCGATGGCCGTGGGTTCGAATCCCACCGTGCTCGTCATCTGCGAACGATAGTGAGCAGTGACGACACCGGGATTCGAACCCTGGAAGTCGCAGCGGCCGAGCGAAGCGAGGCCGACCGTCTTCCTCCGGTTCGAATCCCACCGTGCTCGTGGTAGTGCTGGGCCCGAAAGAGTAGGACCAAAAGAGGTCGTACACAGGTATTTTGAACCAGCCAACGGTTAGAAGCGGATCTCGTATCGTCAAACCGAGCCTAGCAACTCCGAGAAACCGACGAAGGGAGCCGCCCACTCGTTCAGTCGAACCCGTAGCGCTTGTGCGCTTCGTCGATGTCCAGGATCTCGATAACGCGGACCTCATCGTCGGCTTCGAGAACACCGTAGAACGCGGTGTGGGTCCGGCCGATATGTATCCGATATAACTCTTCGCCGTCGACTACCAGCTTCTCTCTGTCACCGGATCCAGACCCCGGCCTCGGATACGGGTCGTCCGATAATTTCCGAAGATTATCCTTCACGATGCGTTTGCTCTTCTCGTCTAGTGCGGCGACGTACTCGCGAGCCTCCTTCGCGAGGAGGACCTCATAACTCATTGAGCGATGTCAGTTCCTCGCTGTCTGTCTCCCGGACCTCTTTCGCTCGCTCGGCGAGTTGTCGCCGCTGGTGTTCTTGGATCAACTCCGCAAGCAGGTCATCGTACGTCTCGCCTGCCCCCTTCAGTTCGTTCAATTCCTCCCACCGTTCCTCGGTGACTGGGATTCGCTTGCTGGCATTGGACATATGTATCGACCTCTATCAATCCTTACAACGCTTACAATCAAAAGTCTTCGGCGGTCGGCTTCCATTCGGCGATATCAGAGTCGCATATCCCGAGATAGCGAAACCCCACCGTGCTCGTCATCTGCGAACGATAGTGAGCAGTGACGACACCGGGATTCGAATCAGGGAGCGGGAGGTGAGCGAGCGCCGCGAGCGAACGGGAGCGACCGTGGTTCGAATCCCACCGTGCCTGTGAGAAAACCCTTGGTTTTCGACTTCAGTTTAAAAACCCAACAGAGGCGTTCTCTACGGTGAAATATCGAAGTTCTCGTTTCGGAGTTCCCTCTCTAATTTCGGAGTTCGTTCAGTTCTTTCCACCGTTCCTCCGTGACCGGGATTCGCTTGCTGGCGTTGGACATATGCATCGACCTCTGTGGTTAATCCGTACAACACTTACAAGCGAAAGTCTTCGGCGGTCGGCTTCCGTTCGTCAACAGTAGGGTTGCATATCCCGGAATAGCGGAATCCCGCCCGTCCACGTTTGATCGTTGCTTCTCGGCGTTCCCGAACGGGACAGCGCAACCACACCCCGTCCGACAACCCGCCGCCGTCACTCCGGGCTCGTGGCCCGGTGGAACGGCATCCGGGCGATCGTCGACCGGAGTTCGGAGACGGTGTCGCGGCTGGCCGACGACGCCGCCTCAAGCACCGCGAACACCTCCTGTCTGGACACCTTCACGCCGGTGTCGGTGAGCGCGTCCTCGGGGCGTTCGTCGAGCTCCCGGAGCGTCCCCACGGCGAGGACGTACGGGACGAGCCACGCGGAGAGGGTGTTGCCCTCCCGGAGCGGCATCGCTTCGAGGTACGTCTGGGCCTCGTCGAGACACGATCGGGCGAGGTCGGCGGTCCGGGAGACGACGCGGGCCGATCCGTCGCGGTGTTCGGGCGCGGTAACGGCCTCCTGTGGCACGCCCTCGGCTTCGAGCCACTCGGCGGGCAGATAGACGTTGTTCTCCTCCGTGTAATCGTCGTAGACGTCCTTCGAGACGTTGACGAGCTGCAACAGCAGGCCGAACTCCTCGGCGGTCTCCCGCATCGTGCGGAGGCGGCGCTCGGGGATGTCATCCCGTGCGAGGAGGTTCGTGATCAGCGTTCCGACGGTCCCGGCGGCGTAATAACAGTACTCCTCGAGCTCGTCGCGGTCGCGGATCCGGAGCCCGCCCTCGTCGGCGTAGCGCTCGACGAACATCGCCATCCCGTCGACCATCTCCCGAACCGGCGGGCGAACCGCTTCACGGACGTCCTCCGGGAGATCCGCGAACGTCGCGACAACGGTCGGCGCCTCGGCGACGACCGTCCAGTCGGCGTCGCGCTCCGACTCCGGCGGGAGCCACGGGTCGACGGCCGCTCTGAACTCCGCGATCGTCGTCGCCGAGTCGGGCGACAGCGCCGCATCGTACGTGTAGAGAAGCGATGCCTGCTCCTCGGCGTCGATGTGTGAGGCGTCCTCGATCGTATCGGCGACCCGACACAGCAGGTAGCCGAGACAGATCCGCCTCGACATCGGTTCCTCGAGCACGTCGACGGTCAGCGCGAACGTGCGCGAGACGTGTTGTACCGACTCGTAACACCACTCGTAATCCGGCTCCGGTGATTCCTCCGGTAGCGCGCGGCTCATTGGACGGTGCTTGAGGGGTGCCCGCATCGTCCACGGGCGATCAATCCTTCTCTGTCCGGTCGTCTGCCTGCCTGCCGGGCGGGTCTGGTAGTGCTCATTGGTTGGACGGGATCGTCGGTCAGTATCGGACAAGTAGACGCTCGACAATAAATAACCCGTGCAGAACCGGCCGGTGTGACCGGCAGCTCGTCCCGGGAACCGGACGGGGGTATTTATCAATGGACCGGGAAACGGTCCTACTGTGGCCGCGCCGACACGCCATCGCAGCGAACATCGCCCCGCCCCGGATGTCGAAGCGTCACCGGTGACGTTCGGCGGGTCTCACGACGTAGACCACATATGATCCCGGACGTCCAAACCGCCGTGGTCCTGTTGCGGATACTCGTTGTCCCCACTCTCCTCGTCCTCTTTTATATCGACGGCATGGTGATCGGGAAGATCACGCCCCCGGCCGCGCTGTACATCGGGTACGTGACGCTTATTGACCCCGACGGGACCGTTCTGCTCGGCGTGGCGGTTCTCTCGACGATCGCGGCGACCCTCGGTCAGTACACGCTGTACCGCGGGTTCAACGAACAGAGCCCGGAGTTCATCGGGATCAGGCGCCGACTCCCGTACGTCGACCGGATTCCGCAGCTCGTCCGGGCACGGGTCGGAAAGCGCCGCATGCGGTTCGTCACGCGCCTGTTCGATCGGTTCGGCGGCGCGGCGCTCGTGATCGTAAACGCGATCCCCGGGATCAGGTCGCTTCTGAGCATCCCTGCCGGACTGAGTCGGTACCCGGTGCGGCAATTCCTCCTGCTCTCGTCGATCGGCAACGGCCTCTATATGCTCCTGTTGACCGCGATCGCACGCGGTCTCGTCGACCTGGCGGCGCTCGTCCCGTGGGGGTGAGCCGGAGCGACGACGGCCCTACGGCCCTTCCCTGGCGTTCGTGACAGGCCGGACGACGATCGGTCAACTGTACGGCGCGTTCCCGATCGTCCGCCTTCCGCATACCGAAGTATTGCAATACGCCAAAGATTTATGACGGATAAGGATATATATGTGGCTGTAATGTCCGAGGCAACTAGCGTGCGTCCACCGTTACGCTCGAAAACCGAACGGCGTCGCACGCAACGTCCCGAAACGAATCGCTCGAAGGGGGGATACCGTCACGTCCGATAACACCGCTTCCCACGGCTCAGACACCTACGATCCGGCGGCGGATCGATACGCGTACGACAGTTTTGATACCGTATCGATCCGCCGCAACCTGTTCGGCGGTACCTGCCGGCTCCGAACCCCTTCGGCCCGCCGGCGTACGGCCCTGTCATCCGAATCAGTCCGACCGCCCGTCCCGGGCGGCCGGCGTTCTTCGCTCGTCCCTTCGCCGCCGGGGGCCAGCGCCCCCGCATCGGCTTTCGTCGTTACTTCTCGAACCCGTCCTCGAACCGGAAGGTCCCGTTCCGCTGGACGAGCTCCCCGTCGACCTCGATGAACGAGTCGTCCGACATATCGACGATCATGTCGACGTGTATCGCTGACTCGTTGGCAACCCGGTCCTCGCCGACACACTCGTCGTAGGCGCGGCCGACCGCCATGTGGACCGTATCCCCCATCTTCTCGTCGAAGAGCATGTTGTACGTGAACCGGTCGATATCCCGGTTCATGCCGATCCCCAACTCGCCGAGGCGGCTGGCACCCGGATCCGTATTCAGGACTTCGGTCAGGAGCGTCTCGTTCTGTCCGGCGGCGTGGTCGACCACCTCGCCGCCCTCGAACACGAGGTGTGCGTCCGTGATCTCGCGCCCTTGGTGGTACAGGGGCAGATCGAACAGCACCTCCCCCTCGACGCTGTCGACGACGGGTGCGGTGAACACCTCCCCGCCGGGCAGGTTCTTTTCCGCGTAATCGTTTATCGTCCGCATTCCGTCGATCGACATCGTCACGTCCGTGGTGTCGCCGCTCTTGATCCGGATCTCGCTCGCGGGGTCGAGGATATCGACCATCCGCGATTGGTGTTCGCGCTGGGCGTCCCAGTCCTTGTTGACCGCGTCCCACACGAAGTTCTCGTACCCGTCCGTGCTCATGCCGGCCAGTTGGGCGTTCGCCGGCGAGGGGAACTGCGTGAGACACCACCGTTTCGAGAGCGCGACCTCCTGGACGGGCTGGTTGGCCTTCGAGTGGGCGGCCTGTTTCTCCGGTGGCACGTCGCTCTGTTCGGTCGCGTTCGCGTCCGCCCGGACACGGATCAACACGTCGCTCTCCTCGTAGAGCGCTTTTGCGTGCGTCGGCGTTTCGAGCTCCTCGGCCTCGACCGACCGCAGGTACGCCCGCTGTGCGCGGCTGTCGTTGGCCAGGTGGATCGGCGTCGCCCCACGATCCCCGACGACCTCGTGGAGGGCGACAGCCAGCTCCTCGGCGACGCTCGGCGCGCTGATGACGACGTTGTCGCCGGCCCCGACGTCGGTCGAGTGCTCGACGACGGTTTCGGCGTGTTCGCGGATTCGCGGATCCATGCCTGACCTTGGTGTCGCTTGCGTCTATACGCTTGCGATCACGACCCCCGGGCGGGGAGATACCAATAAGTTACACCCCCTCGAAGGACGGGGTATGTGGGGCCGGTCGGACGATACCGAGGTCGTCTGTATCGCCTGCGGCGAGTCGCTCGACCGCCCCGACGCCCGCGAGTACGACAAACACGGCGACCGGTGGGACCGCCGGGAAAAGGAGTTCGAGTACCTGTGTAAACCCTGCCACCGGGAGCTTTGCCACCAACCCCGCAACGGCCTGGAATCGATCCTGTCGGAGATCGAGGGCGGCTCCGCGTCCGCCCGCCGGTTCGTCGAACAGTACTACGAGGCGCTCGAAGACGGCTCCGAGGCCGGCGGAAACGGCGACCGGAGCCGGGACCGCTGACCGCCGCTGGCCTCGCAACGACTAACTGTGCCACCGCACAACTGTGCGGCATGACCGATCGCGACGAGCAGGCGTATGCCGGAACCGCGGAGGGGCAGGGACCCGTCCGGATCGACGAGGAGCTCGCCCGTCACCTCGCGAACAAACGCGAGGAGCTCTTCGAGGAGTTCGAGATCCAAGACGAGTTCCCCCGGGAAGTGATCCGGGAGGCCGAGACCCGCGCTGAGGACCCGGAGGGCGACATCGTCGAGGAACTGGAGGAGCGCCGTGACCTCCGGGACCTGACGACCTGGACGACCGACCCGGCCGACGCACAGGACTTCGACGACGCTATCTCGATCGAGCGCACGGACGAGGGCTACCGGCTGTGGGTGCATATCGCCGACGTGAGCCACTACGTTACCCCGGAGACGGCGATGTGGGAAGAAGCGCAAAAGCGGGGCAACACCGTCTACCTCCCGGCGTACACGATCCATATGCTCCCGCCGATTCTCGCCGAGACCGTCTGCTCGCTCGTGCCGAACGAGGACCGACTCGCCCACACCGTCGAGATGCACATCAACGGGGAGACGCTCTCGCACGAATCGATCGACATCTACAAATCAGTCATCCACTCCGACGCCCGCCAGACGTACAACGACTGTGAGGACCGCCTCGACGACCCCGACGCACCGCTGCACGATGCGAACGCGCTCGCGTACGAACTCGCCGAAAAGCTCCACGAGCAGCGAAAGGAGGACGGGTCGCTCGTTCTCAACCCCAAACGCGACAAGGCACACACCATCATCGAGGAGTGCATGCTAAAAGCCAACAAGGCCGTCACCCACACGCTCCAGTGGGACCGCGGCCTCGAGGCGATGTTCCGCGTCCACCCGCAGCCGACGCCACAGGAGTGGGACGAGGCGCTCCAGGAGATACAGGACCTCGACGGCGTCTCGATCCCGGGCGACGCGTGGGACGACCCCCGGAAGGCGGTCAACGCGACCCTAGAGGAAGCGCCCGGCCGACAGCTGGACAAGATCCAGTGGGCCGTGATGAAAGTCATGCCCCGGGCGAAGTACATGTCCGACCCCTTCGGCGGCCACCACGCGCTGAACTTCGAGATCTACGGCCACTTCACGTCGCCGATCCGCCGGCTCTCCGATCTCGTCAACCATTGGATCATCCACACGAACGACGTCCCGGAGGGCGTCGCCGACCTCTGTGATCACGCCAGCGACAAACAAAAGGACGGCGAGACCTGCGAGCGGATCTACAAGGACTTCCT